>Ga0180221_1000290_pt1 | contig 50913 bp, 76 predicted proteins | sample eDN5th37CKraftMG_FD_151339 | JGI IMG/M metagenome (GOLD analysis project Ga0180221, IMG submission 151339) | Enriched Miracle-Growth compost microbial communities from Emeryville, California, USA - eDNA 5th pass 37_C Kraft MG (version 2) (version 2) ... | reverse complement strand
AAAAGTCATGCTGACGGCGCTTATCGTTTTCGGTGTCGTGCTGCAAGGCTGCAATACCATGGCGGGCATGGGCAAGGACGTATCCCAGGCCGGCAACGCCATCACCTCGGCCGCCGAGAAATAAGCCTCGGCGGCCAGTATCGACGGCCCCTGGCGGGGCCGTCTTTTTTTTGCCCGCGGCGTGCCGCGTTGACGCATGCGCGCGCGTCCGGGAACATTTCGCCCACCTCGGCATCCGCGAATAGCCGCCGCGCGGTGGCGCCTCCACACTACAGCCTCTTGTTCACGGAATAGGGGCTAGGCATGATCCGAAGCATTTCCCGTCAGCGCGGCCAGGGGATGACCGAGTACATGACATGCCCTGAAACCCGCGTATTTGCTGGGTCTTGCTGTCCAAGTCTTTAGACTGTCTAAAACCCGGTGTCCAAAACTGGACGTTCATCCAGCCTTTTTCCGAGGCCCGGAGACCAGCTTGGGAGACTTGTCACGCAGGTAGATTTGCGTGGTTCGGCGGTCGGTGTGGCCGAGCAGGCCTGTCGCGTCGCCGCCCTGGCGATCCACCTCTGTTCCCGCCATGGCCCGGAGGTCGTGCAGGGTGACGTCCCCCACGCCGGCCTTGGAGGCGGCCAGCTTGAACGAGCGCCAGACATTCGAGTGCGCGCGCAACTTGCCGCCGCGGCCGGCCAGCAGATAAGTCATGTTGACTACCGGACCCGTCTCCTGCTCCGCGCGCTTGACGGCGTCGCGCAGTTCCGGCGTCCATGCCACGACAAGCTGTTTCCCCGTCTTCTGCTGCCGGAAGTAGATGCCGTCATCTCTCAGGTGGGCGCGCTCGATGGCCAGCACGTCGCCGATACGCTGGCCCGTCAGGTAGCACAGATCGAGCACGCACTGGAGCCAGGGCGCACATTCCTTGTAGATGGCCAGGTATTCAGCCTCCGAAATCAGCCGATCCCGCGGGCGCTGCTTGAAGCGCTTGACGCTGACGGTCGGGTCCATTTCGACGATCTGTCGATCCAAGGCCCATCTGTAGACCAGGCGCAGGACCGTCAGCATGCGGTTGGCCACCATCTGCCGGTCTTTGAAGCCGTCCATCATCTGCACGATGTCGCCGTGGCGAACCTGCTCGGGGCGAAATTCGGCGAACACCTCTTTCAGCAGCCTCGCGCAGTACTGGTACTGTTTGCTGGTCGATTCCTTGACGTCCTCTAGGATCGACGGCATGGCCTTGTCGATGAGGTCAGGGACCCCGTCCTGCGGCGACCCCATGATGCGGGCGTACTCCAGCAGGGCGGACCTCAGATCGCCGCCCAGCCGCTGCCACTTACCCTGTTTGACCAGATAGTAGGCGCCGTGCTTGAGGTATACGCAGGGTGGGAGATCGCGGTTTTTCGTTCTTGGTCGCATAGCCTAGAGCAACCTCCATGGCCGAGCGGAGCACCACCGGGGTGCCATTCGGCCGAATCTTAAACGGGATGCCAAGTTCACGGAGGATTTGGACTTGGGAAGTCTTCCGGGTTTTCCCGGTGATCTCGGCAAGTTCATCAGGGGAGAGCGTCAGCATATCGCCTCCTAGAAAAGCCGCAGCCACTGCCAGGCGTCCTGCAGGCGGCACAGCAGCCGCACCAGGCACGCCGGCATCCAGCCGGGCACGGTGTTGCATATTTCGTCGATGACCAGGCCGTCGGCGCGCATGTCGGCGACCTGGGCCGGCGTGGCCTGGAAGGGCACATCCCAGCGAGCGTGTACGCGGATGCTGCAGCGGCGTTTCACCGGGGCACCTCGTTCCATTCGCGGCCGTCGAGCAACCGGCCGGCCGCTTTTTTACCGGCTCGATGCAGCATGGCCCATCCGTCTGCGCTGGTGGCGCCGGAAGGGTAGTCGGCCGCACTGAAACCGCCTTCTGCCACTCGTGCATCGGACGCGATCGCCGCAGCCCTGAAGCCCCCAGCGCCGAAATCGGCCGAGCCCGGGGCCCGTTCGCCCCATTGCTTCAACAGGAACGGCACGCCGGCGGCCGAGCACTGATCGCGCAGGCCGCGGGCCCAGTCGGGATGCATCGGCCGTGCGCGGGGGGGGGCGCTCTCGCCGCCGACGATGACCCAGTCCAGCGGCGGGATGTCCGGCAGCGGATCGCCATCGTCGGTTTCGCATCCGGTCGTGCCCTTGAGCGGATAGACCTGCATGGTAGTTCAGATCGATGCAGGCCAAGTCGACCCGCCCCAGCAGCGGCTCCATGCTCAGGAACCGCTTTACCGCCGGAACGGCCAGCAGCTTAGGGATGTCCCGGTCCGCCTCCTGATTGACGACGGCGGCGCCGATCCAGACGTTCGACCACGGCCACGGCGTGTTGATGCCGCGTCCGGCGAGTTCCAGTGCGCGTGCGATCATCCGTTCAGCGTGGCCGATTCGCTTGGTGAACAGCAGCCAGTGGAGGCGCGGCGTCTTCCAGATCAGGTCTATCAGGTCCGCACGCCAAGCATCAGGCGTGGCGTTATCGAACACGTCAGCGAGCGATGCGCGGAACACGCGCTGGCGCCAGCCGTACTGAGCGAAAAATTGCTCGTGCGCGTGATTCCAGGCCAGCGGCTTCCGCCAGTTCGCGGCGCTCGTGCGGCGTCGCGGCGTGCCGGGTCCCCAATTCACGGCTTGGCCGCTGTTGTACCGCGCATTGCGGGTTTCGGCATAGCAGTGGTCGCAGCCCGGGCCGACCTTCTGGCAGCCTTCGCACGGATTGAAGGTGTGGTCGGTCCACTCGATCTTGCTGAGCTCACCCATTGCATCCTCCCATTTGTGTAGGAACACCACCTGCGCGTGAATCCCGGGCGATAGGCAATCCAGCTCGCTTCCGTTGCGTTAAAGTACGATTCGAGTTAACCGCGGATGGCGAGGAACTATGGACGTGCCGAGTTTTCTGCTCGAGATTTACAAAAATAACGTCGCGCTGGTAGAGGCCATTGCCTGGCCGATCGTCGCCTTCTCTGTGATATGGATGTTTCGTCGGCAAATCGCTGTAAAGATCGCCGATATGGCGTCGTATGAGGGCATAGGCGGAAAAGTCGGTTTCCATAAAGCGATGGATGTCGCCGGGAAATCCGACTCGGGCGTAATAGTGCTGGGTGACGACAAGCCGGCGGCTACAGGTCTCGACAAGGAGCCAAACCCGCAATCGTCGGCAGATCAGCAAAAGAGGCTGTCGGATACCAAGATGGCAGTTCAAGATCTCGTGTCGGATTTCATTCACAGCGGAGCCCCTGCCGGAAGCGGCACGATGGGCTCTTTGATCATTTCTGAGATATTCAGTGGGGTTGCCGCAGAGTTGAGGCGGGTTGCCGGCACCAAAGGTTATACACCGACGAACCGCAAGCGGCTGGTGGGCAGCATGCTTGACGACCTGATGGAAGCGAGAGCTATTAACCCAGACCTCGCAACTGAGGTCCGCAAATTGTTGGAGTTGCGAAATATTGCCTGGAGCCAGCCAAAGACCATTACCCTCAAGGACGCCGAGCGCTACATTAAGTGGGCTGATGAGGTAAAAAACAAACTCAAAGCGTTGCCGGTCGTGCAGTGGGATTGACGGCATATTCATTCAGTCCCTGTATTTTGTATTAACCATAGGGGCATCGTCGAGGTGCTGGGCGGCATGCTTGGCAGCAGTGGCATGCAGCGCCTTGCGCGAGCTCTCTGCTACGCAGTAAAGCTGTAGCAGTTCGTCAACCACGGCCGTGTCGCCTGCATACCGGCGCAGGCCAAACTCCGTCATGTGCTCTTGGAGTTGTCGTAGCATCTCGGCCAATGCAGGCTCTATTTCGCCGACCGTCAGTGCGTTGGACGCCTGCAGGAGCATGCCCGTGTAGTCCACGCGCATGCCGTTGTGTTCGCCTGCCAGCAGTGGCGCAGTCCGTGTGCTAAGCTGAGGCGCAGCCAATTCACCCACCCATCCACCGCTTCACATCGCCCAGCAGGCGTTCGGCGCGCTTCGGGTTGCGGGCCATGCATTCCAGCGCTTTGGCGATGGCGGTGTCGATTTTCTCTTTCAGGGCCGTGATCATTGGCGCTCTCCTTCGGTGGGGCATTCCGCTGCGGGCTGGGCCGCTTGGGCGCGCTTGCGGTCGCGTTCGGCCTGGCGCGCACGGGCTGCCTGGACTGCCCCATGGGCGTTGAGCAGATCGAGCAGCAGGCCAGTCTCGACGGCGATAGTCTCCGGTGCGCTACGCCCTTCCTGGCGGTCCATGAGGGCGGCCCTCTGGCTGTCCGACAGCCCGCCGATAAATGCGTCCACCCCCGACACCAGGGGGGAAATGACCTTCTTGGGAAGGGCGCGGCCGTGGACGGCGCTCGCCGTGACCTTGGCTTTACCTGACGCCTTGGCCTGGTCGACCTTGCCCTCCAGGAACTGGCCGGCCTTCGCGCCCAACTTCCGCACGGCTTCGATAGCCACATCAGCTGCGACTTTGCCCGCGCGCACCAGTTCTTGAACGTCCGGCTCCGCATCCGCCAGTACCAGGTAGTTTTCGACGTGAGTGCGGCTGCAATGAGCAATGGCCGCGATCTCGTCGCTGGACAGGCCCATTCCCCGGAACCGCTTGAATCCGCGCGCGGCCTCCATCGGGCGCAGCTGGGCGTTCTTGTTGCTGGTGTATATACGGGCCTGCCGATCCAACTCGTTCCCGCTGAAGCCCACCACCGACACCCATTCGATGGGGGCGCCTCGGCCGATGGCGCGGCCGATGGCATCCCAGCGCCGGTGGCCGTCCACGATCTCCACGCCGGAACCGTCCGGCAACGCAACCACTTCGAGGGCTGGCAGCGTGCCGCCCGCCAGGACGTAGGCGGTCAGCTCTTCAATCCCGGCCTCGTACTCGTCATCAAGGTCGCGGAGATTGAAACCCGCTTTTATGCGAATGTCCTGGTAGCGGACCTTCATCGCATCGGCGCGCTTGATAGTTCCGTCCTTGATCATGGTCTTGAACGATGCGGGGGCGGTAACTTGGTCTGTCATGCTGTGGCCTCGGCAGGTGAGCTGGTGGAGGGTGTGGTGCGAAGGTACTTGCCGGCGATGGCCTTCGGGGCAGCGGCCAGCAACCACGCCGGAGATTCGGTGCGGGGCTTGTCGGGCCCTCGGACCGGCATGATGACGCCCAGGAAGTTCTCGTCGGGCTGGCACGGAAACACCAGCGCTGCGTCCAAGCCGTTCTGTGCGACTTCGACAGTCGGTCCTCGAACATTGCGAAGGCCGTAGAAATCGCAGGCCGCCGCGTGGAAGTCGGAGACGTATTTAGGGTTTAGGCTGGTCGCCTCCATCGATACGGACTTCGGGATCACCTTTCGCCAATCGGGATAGTTGGCTGCAATGGGGTAGAAGGTCATATCGATGCCCCACTTCATGAGCGGAACTTGCCATTTCCCGTTCTGCACCTGCGTGAGCAGCAGTTGGCGAAGGCTTGCCAGCGAGCCGTCGACAATGCACCGGGCTGCATCAGCCGGGATGATGAGACTGATGGTCTCCTTCAGGTCGTTCTCCACAGCCGAACGGAGCACGATCAGGCGGTGCCCATCGGTGGCGACCACCAGCGTTTGTTTCTTGGTGGCTTCCACATACACCCCGTTGAGGTAGTAGCGGATATCGTTTTTCGCCCTGATGCGGCTAGCGGCCTTGACCGCCATGTGGTCGATAAAGATCGTGGGGGATGTCATGCTGACACTCCGGTGGAGGTGGGGTACGATCGCGCCAAATCTCTACCCCAGGGGAGGTCAAGATGTGGCATATGATTTGTGGAGCGCTATTGGCGGCGATAGGTTTTGCCGTCGGGGTGACGCTTTCTACGAGTGTTGACGCCTCCGCGGAGGCCAGATGGTGGGAGCTCCTCACTGCGGTCGGTACTTTCGGGGCGGTCGTCGTGGCCCTGGTCTTCGGACTGATCCCCCTATATCAGCAAGCGCGGAGAGACCGCTACAGGGCTCAGGTTGTGCGCTGGCTTGTGCTGCCGTGGCTCGGTCGCGTGCTCACTGGATGCCGCGAAGTTGAAATGGCCATGGGCGATTTGTTGCGCGTTGCTGTCGGGGAGAGGGCGGACGGCGCGACTCTCCATGCGTTGAACACCGCACTTCCAATGATTGATGCCAGGCGCTTGATTCAGCATTCTGGAGAGCTTTACGTGCTGAACGCTGAGGCGCAGGAGGTGGCGGAGGCGATATCGGACTCCGATCGACTGCATGATCTACTGAGCAGAATGGAACTTTCTCGTCCATTGTCGCCAGAGCGAGCGGTATTTAGTTCAACGAGCCGGCAAGCGAAGGAGCTGGCCGAGAAGGTCGAACGGATCATCCGTAGGCACGCTCCGGCTTGAACGCAGAGGGGCCGCTCCTCGCTTTGCGGTAGGTGTCAGCTTGAGCCGTATCAATTGCGCCACGCTTTCCACCCCATGACGGGAAGGTTAGTCGCCTTGCTGATCACGCGGGCGCCGTGCCGGTCGCGCTTCTCGCAGCGGACCATGACCTCGCAGCGCCGGGCCTTAGCCGTCCGCCGCGCCAGGTCGATCCACTCTCGCGCGAACTGTGGGGCATCAAACGGCGGGCTCACTTGCTGGACTCGGTCACCTTCCAGAATCTCCATAGTGCGGGATTCGATCCAAGTTCGAGAATCCTCTGGTGTCAGGGAGTCGCGCTGTTCCTTCGTCAACTTGGCCCAATGGGTATCGAATTGCCGCTCGGCCAAGCGTCGAGCAACAGTTTCGGTCATGCCGAACACGCAGAACGCGGACATGTCGCTTCTCCTGGACAGGCCCCGATGTGGGGCTCAATTGGGTTCGAGGTGAAGAGGGGAGTTAGTTGGGGCGCTCGCCGCCGAGTGCGTCGACCAGATCGGCCAGCAGCTTGGCGACTTCGCCAGTCATCAAGGCCATGTCGGAGTCGAACTTCTCGTCGTCGTTCTGCATGACCGTGTCGTTGCCTTCTTTCAGCACGTCCAGCGGTGCCACTCGCTTGATGTCGAGCGACTCGGTCAGTACGAACGAGACACGATCGGCCCAGGTCATGGCCAGGCGGGTGCATTGCTTGCCCGCTTGGATATGGCGCCGGGCATCCTCCGCGCCGATGGATTGCCGCAGATAGCGAACCGCTGCGCGGCTGGTCCCTGACCCGCGCAGCTCCGAATCCTGATCGATGGAGAAGTTCGGGGGCGCCTCGTCGTCGAGCAGCCAGCCGGTCATTGCCGCCGCCGGCGACTGCGCGACGTACAGGTTTTCCAGAGGCAGCGGGTCGACGGTCTTGGCCAACAATCCGATGGCCTCGTCTGCCTTGGCATCCGACGATGTATCGACGACCAGCCATCGGTGCTTCGGGTCGATCCAGATCCGGGTGTCGCGGTATACCGTCAGCGCCTTGGGCAGTAGTTCGTCGACGACGCGCTCCTTGATTTCCTTCATCTGCTTGCGGCCGGGCTTGAAACCCTGTTGCTCCTCGATATCTGCGGCACGTGCGCGGGCCACCTGGTTGACGACGGTCGCGGGCAGCAGCTTGCGGGCAGTCCGGAACGCCAGGAGGAGCTGGTCGCCGATCGAATGCACCAGGGCGCCGCCGTCTCGAGGCGGGATCCAGCCAATGCTTTGCATTTCGAGCGCGTTGCCGGGTTGAAATGCTGCCCGCGTCAGGGCGTCAGTCAGCGCATCGGCCGTCATGCTCCAGTCCGCCGAGACGCGGTAGATCTTCAGATTCTTGAACCACATAGGTAGTTCTCCAGGCTAAGGGTGGCCCTGAGGGGCTCAGAAGGGGATGTCCGGGTCGTGCGCGTCGTCTGTGGCTGGGGTGCGGCGCCGCCGATCGTCGGAGCCGTCTGGCGCGTCAGCTGCGTGCCCGCCATCGCTGGAGGAGGCCCCGCCAAGCATTTGCATCTGGTCGGCAATGACCTCGGTCGTGGAACGGTCAGCCCCTGTGTGCTTGTCCTGCCATTTCCGGGTCTTGAGCCGGCCCTCGATGTAAACGGGGCGGCCCTTTTTGAGGTACTCGCCGGCGATTTCGGCCAGGCGGTGGTACATGACCACGCGATGCCACTCGGTTTCTTCGCGGCGCTCGCCGGTGGTCCTGTCCTTCCACTGCGAGGTGGTGGCGATGGAGACGTTGCAGATCGCCGCGCCGTCGGGGCTGTAGCGCACTTCGGGGTCGCGCCCTAGGTTGCCGACGAGAATTACTTTGTTGACGCTGGGCATGTCGGCGGACTCCTGTGGCCTATTTGGCGGCCAGTTGATCGAGATAGGGGTATTGCGGGACTTCCGTCGTCAGCGTCGTGCCGTCCGGATTGGTCCAAACGCACAGATAGGCGTAGGTGAACGGGTCCTGCAGCAGCCGGCCGGACTTGCCGCAGCTGCGCGACACCAGCGTGGCGCGATTTCGGTCGTCGGCGGCGAGCAGCTTCTGGTCGCGAAGATGCACGGCATTGCCAGCAGCGAATAGAGCGCCGCTGACGGCGACGACCAGCGCGGCGACCGCCAGAATGTTGGCTTTGTTCATGATTGACTCGGCTCGGGGGAGCGCGGGGAGCGCCGCGCTGGGGAAGGGATACGGCTTTGACCATGTCCGGCATGGGCCTGTGCGCCGTTCAGGCTGGCGGCGGGCTTCAGGGCGTGATGATTTGCCCGCGGAACTTGGCAAGGGACAGGCTGCGGGGCTTTTTGCCGTCGGTGAAATGGACGGTGTAGCCCAGCCCCTTGCGCTTGACCTCGGTCACGGTAACGTTGGTCGGCGGTTTGCCCTTGGGCCCTTTCAGGGCATAGGTTCCGCCTGCTTGGATCGATGCCATTGCTTTCCTCGTGGTGGGATGGCGCCGGCCGGGCGCCGCGGTGTGCCAGCTAGCCGCCGAACATGTCGGTCAGGTTCGCCAGCAGGTCGAAAAGTTCGTCCAGAAACCTGTTCAGGGCGTCTGCCATCGGTGCTCTCCTGGGGGGGCGGGAACGGGGGAGTTGGTGCCGCGCGCTCTACCAACCATTGCAGGCGCATCGGTGCAGCCCGGGGAGGCCGGCGCGGAACGCAGTCAGGCTTTCGTCTTCACCATCAAGAAAAAGAACGAACCAGACAGCGGCAGCACCCTGTGTCCGTCCGTTCACAATGCATGGATGCCCTGTTCTGCTTTTTTCACGGGACGCGCTCTTTCTTGATGGTGCCGGTTACGATTCCGGCGACAGTTGGCTTCTGCCCGCGCCTTGGCCTCGTCCGCAGCTTGCCAAGCCAGCTACAAAGGCGCGCAGGCATCGTGTTTATCTCTCGTTTGCCAGCGAGTCGCAGGGCCTTCGGGTTTGTTGCCGAAGGCGAGGCTGCATTGGATGATGGTCCCGGCTACCAATCGCCGGGAGCCGCGCTATGGCGGCGGGAGGATGGTCAGCCCCTAGCCACCTATGAGCCCAGCCTGTGACTTCCGTCGGGGCCTACGGGCTCATCGCCGTCCGCCTCCGCCATCATCTAAGCGGGCAGGGCTTGAATCGGCTGACGCGTCTTTATTGGCGGCTCGGGTGGCGCGTCTGGCGCAATATCGAGGGGCTCGACCCCCGCAGTGTCTGCTTTGCCGCGCGTCCTTCCTCGCCGCAGCTTCGATGATGGTTCTAGCCTTCCCCTCCGGTAGAGCGCCAATTCCTGGCGGGCGTTAGCGGAATGAATCCGGCCGGTAACGCACCGGGAGGTGAGTGTTATTTCGATTAAGGCACCGGTTGAATGCGATCTGACCAATGGTCTCCAGGTCCGCGCTGATCGATCGATCGTCGTCATAGCGGCGCCGCAGCCACAGCTCACCCAGCGTAGCCCGCATTTCTGCGTTATCGATGCGCGGATAGGCTGGCAACATGCGCTCAATCGCGGCCTCGACCGTGACGCCCTGGTTGCGCAGCCTTGCCATGCCTACGTAATAGCCCGCGTCGCTGGCACACATTTCAATCAGCGATTGAATGTGGAGCGTTGCTGGATAGTCCTTGGCGTCGACACTGGGGAATTTGGTGGCCGAGAGAGCGAGCGCGGGAGTCACCAGGAGGCCGATCCACAAGGCGTTTGCGTGTTTCATTATGAGATCACTCGTATAGGGGTAAGTCGGGATATCGGCAAAATGTAACAGCTCGATACATTCCCGGCAACCGCTCGCGCCGAAGAGGTAGCCCCAACTCCAGCCCACCGCTAAGCCACGGTTTCGCGCCCGCGGAAGCGCCGCATCACAGAGGTGGCCCCGGCTGCGCCTTAGCTGACTCGGCGCAGAATCCCGTGTTTGCGGCAGTAGGTTGCCAGCCCAGCGGGAAGAACCTTGCTCTGCCCACCTCCTGCTTGTTAGAGCGTGCAGGGATTCTCGAGTGGCAGCTCGGCCGGCGGCTGCGACTCATCCAGCGCGGCCATCGCTAGCTTGCGCAGCTTCGCGTCCTGACTGGTGCGCAAAACCTCGCGCAGAACGTCGCGCATCATCGGTGCCGCGGCGAAAAGATAGGCCGTGCCGATGCTGTCTCTGCTGTCGGCGGTCGGCTCGAATGCGCTGGGGTCTTCGTTCCAGGTGGCCGCCTCGCCGCTATTGCGGTGCGCTTCCGTCTCAGCGAATGCTGAGTTGCAGCGCGCGAGTTCGCGATTCCATTCTTCGTGGGTGTCGGGGTCATAGCAGACCTCGTAAATCACCGGCCACGCGCCGCTGCAGGTGCTTTCGATGCCGACCTTATAGGCTTGGGATTCCATGATTATTTCCTCGGAGCCACCCCGCACGCGGGGCATGAACTGGGGCTGTTAGGCGTTGCGCGCCTTATCGGACAATTCCAGATAGCGCATGATTTCGCGCCGTGTTGCGATGCCCATTGCCCACTTCCCGCTCAGGCGGGCGAACTCTTTCCATTCTTTCTGGCTCATGGTCATTCCCTCAGTACTGCCCCGGCGAACCGGGGCGGGGCTGCTATCAGTTTCAGAATCGCTGCCTTGCTGCTCGCTCCACTTCCGCCTTGCGTTCTTTGGCAGCTAGTTGCCCCGCATGCTCAAGTCGCATAAACGCCGCCATGATCAGTCTGGCGGTGGGATAGGTCCCCAGGGACTCATCCATCTTGACCCGCTCGATCTGATCCTGGCGCAAACTTTGCAATGGGCCGATGTCGATGATCTTGCTCATGCGGCAACCTTCAATGCATCGCCAAGATTTGCGAACATCCCCAGCCCATGGTTGCGTCCGCCGCACTCGCATTCGCACTCGCCCCGCCCTGTGCATTTGGCATTCAGGCAACGGGCGCTGCACCGATGGTTTGATGGGTTTGCCTTGCGGAACACTCTGCGGGTCATCGGCAGAACTTCGCCGTCTGGACCGCGACCAATCCACATTTGAAAGCCGTCGTACTTCAACCCACGCAAGCCCGGCCAGCGGGCGCCGAACTCGGTGTTTGGCATGCAATCCAGAGAGCGCAGCACCACCGGCTCGCCGCTGATGTCGCTGTAGTAGGTGACGTTTGCCATTTCGTTCTCCTTGTCCATACGAAGCGCAGCACTCAATGAATGACGCTTCGGATGAATCCGGGGCATGCGCGCCTGGCCACTCCCGGCTTAGCCGGCTCCAGGTCACGCAATGCCCGATCAATCCCCATGCGTTCTATAGCGACGCTCCGGAAGCCAGGCGCGCGGGGAAGGGCACTCGATCTTTCGTCAGGGGCGGTGCATGCGCCCTGGGCCTAGCCGCTCCGAAGAGCCATTGGCCTGTTCTATCGCTTGGCTGGTTTTTAAAGAGCGTTGTTCGCCTTCCCCTATCCGACTTCGTGGCGGTACGTCTCCCGCTTGAGGCGATGCCCTGACTGCTGGCTGCGGGTCCGAGGGGTTGTTGCTGGCACTGCAAACAAGCAGTGCATGGAGAAATATTAGTCGGACTGTTTGTCTGTGTCAACAGTCGTACTAATAATTTTGGGGGAACCGGTTGCGCCATCACGCCCGCCCGCGCTATCGTTCCCTTGCAGGAGGCATAAAGTTGTTACATACGGAGTTGGTTGTGGCGCCGCTGGAGCACGTGGACAGTGACGCCCTTGCGGACGCCGAGCGAAGCGGGCGGGTGCAGTTAGGACTTGAGCCTGGTCTCGGTCAGGCTGCGCTTTACGTCAACGTGGGCGCGCATGGCCGGCGCCGAGTTGGCCTGATACGCTCTCGTGAGGTGCTCGCACACCTGCAGCAGGGCAAACAAGGTTTTGCCAGACTGGATCAGCGGGTGCGTGGGCCGCTGATGATCGAATGTACCCTCGTCCAAACGAAAGCGGCCCGTTGATGGGCCGCTGGATGGTCAATGCAAAGGATGTTGCGCGATCTGCTCCGTGAGCCGATCAAGCAGGGGTGATTCGTTCCCTTCCTCGTACACTTCAACCCGGTGCGGGATGTTCTTGAGTACGCCGAGCGCTTTCTCAAATGCCTCATCTAGTGCCGAGCGCTGGGGGCGGCTCACAATAAAATAGACCGCAAAGTCTTCCTCGGCGTCTCGAATTCCAACGATCTCGCCGGCGCACTTGTGCACCTTGGCGCGTAACTGCTCGGCTTTGGCCAGATCCAGCGAAATGGGCTCGATGCAATGCCAAACCCCGTTTTTCCAGGCAAAAGGGAAGCTGACCTCATCGCTCTTACCTTCGATTTTCTTCTCATCAAAGAATTCGAGCATGTTTCTGTCGGCGAGCTTGAGCTTGAAGGAGCGCCATGCGTCGGTGTCGCTCTTGCCAGCGTGTTGCTGCTTGCGATCATATTTCGCGCAGTATCGGTCGTACAGGCGCTCGACAGTTCGCTCAATATCACTCGATAGGCCGGACTTCGGTTCACTCCATTGCAGAGCACTATCGTCACGTGGGAACACTTCGCGCAGTGCGTCCTCCAGTGAACCATAACGTGCTTTCAGGTTCAGACCGGTAGATTCATCCGCCACAGCCTTCGTGCGAGCCTGGATGTATTTGAGCATCGTACGGAAATTCGCCGCGCGGTCGTCGTCGAGGAGGTCGCCAAATCGGCCAAGGCTGGGCCGAAGCTTGAATCGGACAGCGCGCTCCATAGCGGAATGTACCGCTACACCGACGCACACGAATTCCCCGGAGGTGATGTCGTGATAGTAGCGGAGTAGTGAATAGGTGTATGGCGAGCGAGTCATTGAAGTACCCCTAAAGAACCGCGGACCACTTCGTCAATGTTGGCTTGGACGTCGCAAAGATAGCCGACAAGTCTTTCTCTAAACGTTGCTGGCTGTTGCCATTCTATGGGAATAGCGTCGAAATACTGGTCAAAACGCGAATGCGGTAGGGTTTTCCATGCGTCCACGAATCGATTCAGATTCTCAGGGCACTGGGTCAGATTTGGCTTCGCAAAAATGTGAACGTCGGCTGATGCGTAACCCTCGAAGCCGCCCTCGACCCAGGGTTCGCGCCAGAACAAAACTTGATCCGAGGCAAAGCTAAGTTCGTGATCAATGATGGCGATCTGTTGGCCTGAGAATAAGCAGTTCGGATTGCCCGGCCGCCTGTCGCTGTTGATGATGATCCCGTCGAATGTGAATATTTCGGCAGCTTGCTGCGACAATTCCGGTGGCACAGGCTGTCCTTTGGCCCACACGGCGAAGCCCGCCGGAAGATGGACAGTCCCAAAGGCGAAGCGGCAGCTCGCCTTCATCTGTTCATACACCTCAGGCCATGGCCGCAATACCTCGACGAACTCCGGTGTCAGTTCCACGATAAATGGCTCGGGAACCGGCAGACCTAAGTCTGCAGCCAACATGGCCGCAATGGCTTCGATCGCTAGGTTTTTTTCGCGTTCCATGGTGCCGGCAGAGCATTTTGCGACCACCTCTACGATCTCGCCGTTTTCACGTTCGCATTCCAGTCGGCTGGGGCGCGTGCGGCCGGTTCCCACTGATCCCTGGAATCCGACTGCTGTAATTTTATCTAACATTTTGCAGCAGTTTCGCAAAAGACTGGCAAACGATACCAGAAAACAGAAGTTACATGTTGTTTTCTCTGGTTGGCGATCAGAGATCGCGATGCATATGGACAACCCGCCCCAAGATGTACGTTCCATCGGTGCATTCAGTCGGCGGGTAGGACTTTTGGTCCGGGTTATCGGAATAGAGCCACCAGCGCCGGAGGTCGTACTTAAGACGTTTGACCGTGAATTCGCCTTCGTGGTTTACAGCACACACCGCTTCCTTGGCGCGCTTCGTGTCTGCAGTGTTCACGATGATCACATCGGAGGGCAGGATCGTGGGCGCCATGCTTGAGCCAGACACTCGGGTGGCGTAGAGCTTGGTGGGATTCAGGTGCTTTTTATCCGCCCACGATTTCGGGAAGAACAGCGGTGTACCTTCGCCATTGTCGAGGAAGTCCACCGCGAAGCCGGCGATTCCGGCGCTGATCTTGAAAATCACCTTGCGGACCCTGATGGTGTCAGGGCTGGTGTCGAGGTCGATTTCCTCTCTTGTCACCGCCGCGATCTTTTTGATTTCCTTGGCCAGGTCGGGGCTAATCTCGGCAGGCTGGCGGCCGAACAACTCAGCAAACTTGATGAGCGCGCGGACATTCAGCGGGATGTTTCCGCGGACGTACTGGCTCACAGCGCTTTGCGTGGAGAAGCCCAGCAGGCTTGCGGCGACTTCTTGAGACGCGGGCAGACCCTGACTTTTCCGGCTGGACTTCCATTCTTCATAGAAGGCATTCAGTCGGGCGGCGTCAGCTTTCTGAGCGGGGCTTAGCGGTTGGGCAGGCATGGCGCAACGATATGAGGACGGCTAATAATGCGCAATTAGTCCGACTGTTGACCGATTAAAACAGTCCGACTAATATTTCGGCATGAACAACATCCGCGCTATCCGATTGCACCTCGGCCTGACCCAGGCGGCTCTCGCCGCCGGCATGGGCGTGACCCAGGGAAACGTGTCGCTCTACGAGCATGGTCAACCTCCGTCGCTCGACGCAGCGCGGCGCCTGATCGAGTTCGCTGCGGAGCGAGGGCTGCGGCTGACGTTCGATCACATCTTCGGGCCGGACGGGGGCGTTTCCCTGCCGGCGGTTTCGATGCAGAGAGGAGCCGCCCATGCAGGTTGAGCGATTTATTGCTGATCGGCTCTGGGTCGTTCTTGAAGATGGCACCGAGGTCGAGCTGTTCTCCGTGGCCAGCATTTGCGATTTTTTCGGCGATTTTTTCGGCCTGCCTACGCCGCACGTCCCAGGCGACACGACGACGCCCCCGGCACCCGATGCCATCCAAATCGGCCCGACCGATATCTCCTGAATTGGATTTTCCATACCTCGCATCCTATCGACGGCGGGGTATGGCCGAAACCCTGAAACATTCCGCAATCCAAGGTGCCCCATGACCTGCCGATACAACCAGATTGACCCGCACGACGCCCTTTACATTGGGGTCATGCGCACGCCTGGGGGCGTTGAAGACCTGGCCGCCTTTCTGTCCAATCGCCGCGGCGTGTCCATCCACCCCGAAACCCTGCGCCAAAAGATGCGGCAAGTGAAGGGGCAATCCATGTCGTTGCCCCTGTTCCGGCTGGCAACCGAATGGATGCTGGAGAAGGAGGGGGGCGCGGAATACGCCCATGACTGGCTGATTGCCCTGTGCGTCAGCCTGGGCGTCTCCGCCAACATCCTGCCGCCGGCGCCACACCACCCCAACGAAGTCGACGCGGTCCGCACCAAGGTCATGGAGCTGTCCAGCCTGAACGGCACGCTGTCGGCCGTCGCGGTCGAGGCCACGGCCGACAACGACATTTCGGAGCGCGACGCCTCCGACATCTTCGCCGAGTGTCAGAAGATCATCGAAAAGGCTCAGCGCCTGCAGCGCAATGTGATGCGCGCGGCGGGGCAGGGCGAGGCGGCATGAGCGGTATGACGAGCGGCCTTGCGCGCCTGGCGGGCATTCTGTGCGGCCGTGCGGATTTTCAGCGGTGGGTCATGGCCCAACCGGCCGCGACCGCGCTGCTGGACCGCGCGCCTGTGCTGTCCCGGGAAGGGCTGGCCGCCCAATTCGTCCGCCAGCAGTGCGGGGTATCGAGCCGGGCCCAACTGGACCAGAGCGACAAGGCTGCCGCGCTGTTCCACCTGCGCGTGCGCCGGCCGTTCCTGTCGTGGCTGGAGGGGCAGCACCGATGAAAGGCACAACCCCCACGGCCGAGCAGAAGCGATTCCATGACGATCTGTGCCAGTTCGTCGGGTGCGCGGCGTGCCGGGTGCATGGCGTGTTCACCAACTGGGTGAGCGTGCATCACATCGATGGCCGTACGAAGCCCTGGGCGCACTGGTTGGTGCTGCCGCTGTGCGCCGGCCACCACCAGGACGGAACAGGCGCACCGGGCTTGATCGCTGTCCACCCCTGGAAAGCCCGATTCGAGCAGCGGTACGGCACGCAGCTCGACCTGTTGCGCCACTGCATCCGGTTCCTGCTGGCGTGCGGCCGGGCCGTGCCGCCGGAAGCCATGCGCGCGTGCAGCTATCCCATCCCGGGGGCAGCTGCATGTTGACGATCATGGGCTACCGGATATCCGAGCGCGCGCTGCGGGCCGGGCGCGATGCCATCGCCGAGCAGACACGCTCATTCCCGGCGACGCCGATCGGGCGGGCGATGGCTCCCCACATCCGCCAATCGAAGGACGCATGGCCTGGCATGACCATCAAGCAGGCGGCCGAGGCGGCCGCTGAAGACCTGTTATGGCGAGAAGCCAAGGCCGGCCGGATCGAGCCGACCGGAACCTGGCTTAACCGTCAGTACTGGCGCCGCGTGAAGGCGCCGCCCACCGAGAGGAATCACGGATGAACGAACTCTATATCGGAGCAAATGCAATCCGCCAGGACGCGGAAGGGCGGTTCAGCCTGAATGACCTGCACCGCGCCGCCGGCGGCGAGCCCCGGCACCAGCCGGCCAACTGGCTGCGGCTCCAACATACCCAGGAACTGGTCGCCGAGCTGCAGGCCGGCGAGATTCCTCAGATCCGAGGAATCGATTCAAAACAAGGACTTGGCACGTTCGTCGTCCGCGAGCTGGTCTACGCCTACGCCATGTGGATCAGCCCGGGCTTCCAGCTGCGGGTGATCCGCGCCTTCGATGTCATGAACACGGGGGCGGTGAGCGTCCCGAAGACCTTCGCCTCTGCCCTGCGCCTGGCCGCTGAACAGCAGGAGGAAATCGAACGACAGCGGCGGCAGCTGGCGGACCAGCAGCCGAAGGTCGAATTCGCGGAGGCCGTGCGCGCCACCGTGGACGCGATCAGTGTGGGCGCCATGGCCAAGCTGTTAGGAACGGGCCAGAACCGCCTGTTCAGCCGCCTGCGCGCCGACGGGATCCTGCTGGAGGACAACAAGCCGTACCAGGCATACATCGACCGCGGCTATTTCCGCCTGATCGAGATGCCCTGGCGTGACGGAGAGGGCCAGGTCCACGTTTCATTCAAGACATTGGTTACGGGCAAGGGCCAGGTGTGGCTGCAGCGCCGCTATGGCCAGGCCGGCACCGCGCTGGCGAGCTACACACCGACGGCCGCCCCCGCCTACGCATAGGATTTTCATGAGCACCATCGTTATGTCGGCCTGCTGGCCGTTGCAGACAAAGACACCGGCGCAAAAGGCCGTGCTGATGAGCTTGGCGGACAACGCCAACGATGAAGGCGTTTGCTGGCCCTCTGTGGCGCGCATGGTCGAGCGCACCTGCCTGTCGGAGCGTGCCGTTCAGGACGCCATCAAGTGGCTGATCAAGCATGGTGCCATTTCTGCGAGCGGGCGTACCGGACGGTCGACCATGTACACCGTCACCCCCGCGACATTTGCACCCCCGCAGGAAATGCACCCCACCCCCGCAGCATCTGCACCCCCACCCCCGCAGCATCTGCACCCCACCCCCGCAGCATCTGCACCCAGAACCGTAATAGAACCCAAAGAAGAACCAACAAGGAACCGTCAGGGGGGCGCTGGCGCGCCTGGTGTGTCCGAAACCCAGTCGAAAGCCAAACCCAACCCCGGAACCGCAGAGCAGGGGACGGGCAAGCTGCCGGCAGCCCTGGGGGTGCGTGAACTGGTTGCCGAGGGTGTGGAACGCCAGCATGCCCAGGACTGGCTGAAGGTCCGCAAGGAAAAGCGGCAGCCGCTGACCGCCACGGCGTGGGAGCTGGTGAAGGGCGAGGCCGCGAAAGCCGGGATACCGGCAGGCGAGGCCGTGCGCATTTCGGCGGAAAACTCCTGGGCAGGCTTTCGGGCGTCCTGGATGGACAAGGCCAAGGACGGCCACGGGGGCGCCGAGGGGGCGGATGGCGACGACCTGGGCTGGTTGCGCACCTGGTCGGGCATTGTGGCCCAGGGCGAGCGCCTGAAGCTGCGCCAGGCCGAGGGGGAGGCAGCGCCGGCGTTCAAGCTGCGCGTGGTGGCCGCTTCCGGGCTGACGGACGAGCAGAAAGCGCGGGCCCGCGCCGATTTCGGGCTGTGCCTGTGACCTACCAGGGCGAACACGACATGATCGAGATTCAATTGCCATGGCCCCCGAAGGAGCTCAGCCCGAACTTCCGCGGGCACTGGGTGCCCATCTTTCGCGCGAAGAAGAGCTACCGCGCCGCGGCGCGCGTGCTGGCCCGCAAAGCATTGCGCCACGTCGAGGGGTTCAACAGGTTTCACGGCGCCATCCAGCTGGCCTACACGTTCCATCCGCCGGCCGCCTTGCGCTACGACCGCGACAACCTGGCGGCGCGTATGAAGTCCGGTACGGATGGCATCGCCGATGCCCTGGGTATGGATGATCAGGGATTTCACTTTGCCCCGCCCGTGCTGGCGGAGAAGGTGAAGGGCGGCATGGTCCGGGTGACGATTGTGCAGCTGGGAGACATCGCATGACCATCGTGCAAAAACCGCGCGCGCGCTTCGAGAATGGCGTCTGGCTGGTCTGGTGCAGCAGGGTCGGCCCGAGCCCGCGGCGCACCCTTGACGAGGCGTACCGCGCCTGGGCGGAGCGGCGCGGGCTGCCCGTGGCGGCCGGCTGAAAGAACGAACGCAGGATACCTATCAACCTCATGGAGTGGGGCGCGCCGTGCAGCGGGCCCCGGAATCACAATCGAAATGCAACCGAGCAGGAGCGCGCCCGTGAACGACACCGCCAGCAATTCTCCCCTGTTCACCAGCGCCCATGCGGCTCTGGTGTTCGCGTTCAACTTCAACATGCAGCAGTACGACCGGCCGCTGATGAATCGCCTGGCTGGCAAGCAGGCGGCGTCCTCGGGGCTTGGCTTGTCCGGTCTGGACGGCGCGGCACAGGCCGGTATGATCCGTCGCCGTGTGGCCACCTTGCCCGTGGTGTACCAGTCGATCCTGGTTACCCGACTCGCGCCGCCGCAGCTGGTCTGCGAGTGCGGCGCGCCCTGCTGCTGCGGAAAGCAAGCCAATCTCGAATGGCAGGGCGCACTACGCATTGTGGCCGATTACGCCGAGCGCGAGGCGCTGGGCAACTGCACCGTCAATCGCCCGCTGACGCTGGCATTGCTGATGCGGCTGTTTAGCCTGGACGCGCGGCACCTCAGCGACATCGCCAAAGAGGTCGGCGTGGCGCCCAACACCGCGACGAACCACAACGCCCGCCTCAAAGGCTGGCTGTTGGGGGAAAACGGACGGGGAACGGGGGCGGCGACGCCGGGCCGTGACGCGCTGGCAATGGAGGCGGCCGAGTACGTGCTTACCGAGGCGGGAATCGTCGGGCAGCTACAAACTGCTTGACGGTTGCGATAAAGGCACGCAGAATACGCCTATTCCTGATACGGTGTATCAGTGCGTCCAGGAAAAGCCCGCCAGCGAAAGCAGCGGGCTTTTTGCATTTCAGCGGTCATGTGGCTGGAATTAAACGCAGCCTCCCCGGGGTATGCTTGTTCGCGTCGAAAAGGAGAGGCGAATGGCAATCACCGTGGGAATGTTGATCGAACATTTGAAGGCCCATGACCCCGACTGCAAAGTCGCGTTCGGGGGCGGGCTAGAGTTTTACCGGACGAAGCAGCGCGGTCCGGAACTCGTGCAGATCGAGTTCAACCAGAATGTGTGGAAGGACGATAGGGGAAACTGGCATGTCGATGATGTGGCTGGGCCAGCCTAGTCGCCAATAGTGTCAGCCGTCTCGCACGCGCGCCGGAATGGAGTATCGGGGGCAACCCCTTCAGCAGGCCCCAGGCGAGAAATCGCCGGGGCCTTTGTATTTGGGGTCGCCATGAGTCGCTTCTACCGATGCACACACGCAGACGGGCGCGTTGTCGTGGCTCCAGCCATCGAGGGCGTTGGCGCGACGCCGCTACCGGGCGCATCCTGGCAAGAAGCTCGCCAGCACATCGATATGTATGGCCTGCGCTACGTGAATGGGCACGGTTGGTACTGGAGTCCCCGGGCGCGCGGCTGCGAGACTGCCGCTCGGAAGCATTCAAGGACGGAGCTATGAAAAACCTATACGCCAGGCTGCTCGCTTGGCTGCTTGCGCCGGTACTGAAGCCGTTGGAGGGTCGAGTGCAGGCGCTGCAATTTGCGGACGCCGAGCGCCGCGCGGAGCGCGTCGCCGTGTCGGCTCGCATCGACGCGGTGGCGGCCCAGGCAAATTGTCTCTCCGATGCGCTGGCAGATCAGGCGCGCACCATCGGTTGACGCTACGCCACCGAAACCTCCAGGCGCCGCCCCAGTTGCTGGACAGCGGCCTCTACCGCTTCGATCTTGGATGCGTGCGCCAAGTCCAGCAGGCGGTCTACCTGGGGCATGTGAACGCCCAGGCGGCGCGCCAGTTCGGCTTTGCGGATACCTTGGGCGACCATTTCGTTCGACAGCAGCACCTTAGCGGTCGGCAGGGCGGCGAGTGTTACGCTCCCATCGCCCACGGCGGCAGGCATGGGGATCGGTCGGCGCGCATCGATGTACATCTGCAGCGCCGCTTCCAGGCCCTCAAAGGCGCTGTGCGCCACGTCCTGGTCGCTTTCCGCCACGGCCGCCGCTTCCGGCAGGTCCGGGAAGGTGATTAACAGTGTCCCGTTATCGTCGGGCGATAGGGTGTAGCAGTAGGTCAACATGCGGTTTCCTCAGTGTGCGGGTAGGTAGTGATACAGCGGTAAGAGGCGGCCCTTTCGGGCCACCTCGGTTCACTTCAGGCCCAGGTCTTTCTTGATCTTGTTCACCAGTCCTGTACCGATTTCTTTACTGCCATGGTCTGGGAACACTGTCATTCGATCACCTAGGGTTGCTTTGAAGTGGCTGCTTCCTGACTTGTGGGGCGCTAGCGTCACCCCCTGTTTCAGCAGCCACCGCCTGAACTCGCTGTATTTCATTACCTCCCCTGCGTTGTTTCGATAAGGAATTATACAACAGTTGTGTTTCGTAAGGCAACATAAATGTTGTGTTATCGCGTGAAGGTGGGCAAACCGGCCGGCGATGCCTGCGGCGGTCCGGCGGCCATGCGCGGGGGGGCGCGGGCGTGCGGCGCGGGCGAAATTGGGGCCGACTCTCGGGAAAACCCGGGGGCCCCTAGGGATTTCAGTGCGGTAAGGGTAATTCGAACCCCAAACGCTCGCTAGTTACGGGGTTTCTAAGGGGGGGTAATAATAATTTCTCGCCCAAATCCAGGTTTTATGCGGCTCTCCAGCCGATTGTCGCAACGAATCGGCATGTTTCTCCCTGGGCGGGAGGGTTATATCAGGGGGTTATATGAAGCTACGCCATCGCTCGACGGTCGGCGAGGGCGTGGATTTCTACGCCCAGGCGCAGCGTCAATTGCCCTACGCAACATCATTGGCGTTGAATCGGACGGGGCAGCTCATCCTCGAGGCGCTGGTGCGCACGACGAGCGAGAGCTTTGATCGGCCGACCCCCTACACGCTCCGTGCCCTACGGTTGCGCCGCGCCACCAAGGAAAACTTGGTTGCTGTTGTCGACTACCGCGATGGGGCAGGCAAGGGGATCTCCGCCGACAAGTATCTGCCGCCGAACGTGCTTGGCGGTGGCCGCGGTCTCAAGCGGTCCGAGCGGGCCCTCGCCCGGGTTGGATTGCCGGCGCAGGCGTACACCGTGCCAGCTGCAGGGGCCGAACTGGACGCTTACGGCAACATGTCGCGCGGCCAGATCGTGCGGTTGCTGTCGTATCTGCAGGCGTTCGGTGAGCAGGGATATCGGGCGAACTCTACTGAGCGCAGCCGGGCGCGAGCGGCCAAGATCGGGCGTTCGCAGCAAGGCTATAAGCGAATCAATGGCGTCCAGTATTTCGTCTCGCGCGGCAAGGGGACAATGGCCGGCAATCGCCGTCAGCCGCTGGCCGCTGGCGTATGGCGCAAGACGGGAACGCATGGCGTTGATGTGCAGCCGGTCTTGCTTGCCATCGAACGACCCGAGTACACGCGCCGTTTCCCGTTCTACGAGACGGCGGAGGCCGTCTACACCGAGCGATACGACGCGGAGTTCTCGACGGCCCTCGATCTCGCACTCGCCACCGCGAAATGATCGACCTGGACAAGAAGACGACGCAGGCCCGATTTGGGCAACTGGTCGGTATTACCCAGCCCGCCGTCAGTGGGCTGCTGATGCGCGGCGTCATGATGGCCGGGGATACGCTCGGCAACTGGCTGCTGTCCTACTGCGGCCACCTGAGAGATATCGCAGCGGGCCGTGAGCCCCGGTCAGACGAACGCGCTCTGGACCCTGCTGAGGAGAAGGCTCGCCTGTATGCGGCGCAGGCTGACAAGATCGAGATGGAGAACGCGGTGGCGCGCGGTGAGCTCGCGCCAGTCGGCGTGCTCGAGGATGTGCTCACCAAGGCGGGCACAAAGGTTGGCGCGGCCCTGGATGCGATTCCGACGGCCCTCAAGCGTCGCCTACCCAATTTGACTGATGCCGATCTGATGATCGTGCGACGCGAGCTGGCCAAAGCCCGCAACGCTATTGCATCCCTGTCGCTGGAAGACTTGGAGGCCGACGAAGAGAACGAGGGTGAGTGATGCTCGTAGAGTCCAATCGCGCCGCGGTGTCGCGCGCGCTGAGACGCGGGCTCGCCACCTTCGCCGCGCAAGAGCCAATGACGCTGCGCGAATGGGCGGAGCGGCATTTCTACCTGTCGGCCGAGTCGTCCTACGTCGAGCAGCGCTGGGAAGCCTGGCCGTTCCAGCGTGCGATCCTGGCGTGCGTCGGAAGCGACGATGTCCAGGAGGTGGATGTCATCAAGTCCGCGCGCGTGGGTTACACAAAGATCCTGCTCGCGGCCATCGGATACTTTGCCGAACACAAGCGCCGCAACCAGGCGCTGTGGCAACCGACAGACAGTGCCAGGGATGAGTTTGTAAAGACCGAGCTGGAGCCGATGCTCCGGGACGTGACGGTGATGCACCCGATCTTCCCGACTCGCCTGGCGCGGCACAAAGACAACACCCTGCTGGTCAAGAAGTTCCGAGGAAGCGTCTTACACCTGCGCGGCGGGAAGTCCGGCGACAACTACCGACGGCTTTCCATCGGTGTCGCCTTCTTGGACGAATTCAGCTCCTTCGATTCGAACATCGATGGCGAAGGCGATCCGGGCCAATTGGCCGCGAAGCGGCTGGAGGGCGCGACGTTTCCGAAGCTGGTGATCGGGTCGACGCCAAAGCTGAAAGAGACTTGCCTGATGGATAAGCGCGCAGCCGGCGCCGACGCGCGCTATGACTACCACATCACGTGCCCGCATTGTGGCGAGCACCACGCGCTGACCTGGGGTGGCAAGGACGAGCCTCACGGCTTCAAATGGATCGAGGGCGATCCGGAGTCCGTGAAGCATTTGTGTCCCCACTGCGGGGTGCTGATCACGCAGGGCGAGTACCTCGCCGCATCCGAAAGTGGCTTTTGGCAGGGTTCTGACGGCAGCACGATTGACCGAGACGGGGTGTTTCGCAACGCCGAAGGACGGATCATCCCTGCACACAAGCGAGTCGCGTTCCATGTGTGGACGGCCTATAGCCCTATGGTCAGTTGGGCCAAGCTGGTGCGAGAGTTCATGGAAGCGTACGCCAAGGCCAAGCTTGGCGACGACGAGCCCCTCAAGACATTCTGGAATACGACTCTCGGCCGCGCCTGGGAAGGGGAGGTCGAGAAGATCGAGGCCGACGAACTCAAGCGGCGCGCGGAGATCGAGGCTTATCGCCTACCGGGGCGCGACGACAACCTGGTGCCGATGGGCTGTGTTCTGCTGCTCGCTGGATGCGATACCCAGGGGAATCGGGTCGAGGTCGGAGTCTGGGGGTTTGGACGCGGTGGCGAGATGTGGACCGTGGACCATCAGATCTTCCACGGCAATCCAGCGGAGGATGACGTCTGGTCCAACGTAGCGGCGTACCTGTTCGAGCGACGTTTCCAGCATGAGGGCGGCCAGCAGATGAGCATCTATGCGACCGCCATCGACAGCGGGGGACACCATTCGAATGCTGTGTATGACTTCGCGCGTCGCAACAAGGCACGCCGGGTCTTTGCCGTCCGCGGGCGCCCTTTCGGCGAGAAGGCCATCAAGGATGGTGCCGGACAGGTCGATATCGACTGGCGAGGAAAGCGCATCAAAAAGGGCGTGATCCTGTGGCACGTGGGCACGAACCTGGCCAAGGACCTGTTGCACAGCCGGCTAGCGATCGAGACGCCGGGGCCTGGCTATGTCCACCTCTCCGAGGACTTGTCGGACGAATGGTTCCGACAGTTTTCGGGCGAGGCGCGCGTATCGCGCAGAACGGCCACCGGAGTCCGCACGCTGTGGACCGCATTGCGGAAGCGGGTCGAAGCATTGGACTGTGCGGTCTACGCGCTGTGGGTGGCGGAGCATCTGAATCTATCGCGCAAGACCGATTTTTGGTGGGACAGCATGGCGGCAAAGCTGGACGCATTGCCGCCGCCCCAGGATGAAGACGCCAGCGCACCAGGCGCAGCGGAGAGCGCTGGCAAGTCGGCGCCGGCGCCACCGAAGTTGCCAGTGAAGTCCGTCTCCGCGCCCGCGCAACGAGGCGCCCGACCCGCGCGGCGGCGCGTGGCTGCATCTAGCTACCTGCGAGGGCGACGCTAGCGCGCCGAGCAAGAACGTAAAAGGCAAGGTCATGGCATACACACAAGCGGACCTCGAGAAGCTGGATCGCGCCATTGCGAACAGTCAGCTGGAGGTTCAGTACGACGGCAAGCGAGTTCGTTTCCGCAGCACGGACGAGCTGATGCGAGCACGCGCGCACGTAGAGCGCGAGCTGTGCAAAGGCAAGGGCCGGCCGCGTCAGTTCCGTGTGCGCAGCGCCGGAAAAGGAATCCGATGAGCTACGTCAAGAATCGACGCACGGGCATGCTGCTTCCGCGCCGCTTGAACGCGCAGATGAGCAGCAGCTATGAAAGCGGCAGCGCCACGGGAAGCCGGGCAAGAAACTGGATGCCTTCGGCGTCTGGTCCGAATGCTTCGGCAGTCCAGGGCTTGGGGCTGCAGCGTCGTCGGGCGCGTGACGCAATCCGCAACGATCCATGGGCGCTGACGGCACAGACTCGCTGGGTTTCGAACGTCATCGGGACCGGCATACAGCCGTATCCAAAACATCCGGACCCCGAAGTGCGTCGTGCCCTGAAGGAGCGGTGGGCCGATTGGGTGCCCGAGGCGGATGCGGACGGCCGCCTGGACTTCTACGGCATGCAGGCGCTCGCCGTTCGCGCGATCTTTGGCGATGGGGAAACCCTTGCTCGCGTGCGCATGCGCCGGCCGACAGATGGCTTGTCTGTCCCCATCCAAATCCAGCAGCTGGAGGGGGATCAGTTGCCCACGGAGCGCTCATTTGCACTGCCCAACGGTGGCGAGGTTGTCAATGGTGTCGAGTTCGATGCCATCGGGCGCCGGACGCATTACCACCTTTGGCGCAGGCATCCTGGCGAGTTCGGTCGCCAGGCACACGGCCAGGATATCACCCGCGTTCCGGCGGACCAGGTCATTCATGCCTTTCCGGTGCTGCGGCCTGGGCAAGTTCGGGGCGTGACGGCGCTGGCCACCGTTCTCCTGCGGCTACGCTCGATAGATAGCCTCGACGACGCGGTCATGTACCGTCAAGAAGTTGCGAACTTGTTCGCGGGGTTTATCACGAAGCCGGATCCGGAATGCGATCCGAATAATCCCCTGACAGGGGACGCCGAAGATTTCGAGGTCGATTATGACGGGACCCCGATCGTATCGATGGAACCCGGAACCATGCAGGAGCTGGCACCGGGAGAACAGGTCCAGTTCTCGACGCCTCCTGATGCGGGCAACAACTATGACGCTTTCATGCGTCACCAGTTGATGGCCGCGTTCGCCTCCATCGGTGTCCCGTATGAGATCGCTTCCGGCGATCTGCGAGGCATCAGCGATCGGACACTGCGGGTAGTGGTCAACGAGTTTCATCGGCTTATTGAGCAATACCAGTGGCACGTCGTCATTCACCAGTTCTGCCGTCCGGTTTGGAATGCATGGATTGACGCGCTGGCGCTCTCGGGAACATTCCCGATGCCTGACTACCACCTTCGTCGGCATGAATGGCTGCGCGTGTTGTGGGTGCCCCAAGGCTGGCCGTACTTCAACCCTGTCCAAGACGTGCAAGCAGACAACCAGTCTGTCCGCAGCGGCTTCGCCAGTCGGTCTTCGATCATCCTCAAGAAGGGGGATGACCCGGACCATGTGGCGGCGGAGATCCAGGCTGATAACGAGGTTGCCGATACGAGCGGCTTTGTTTTCGACAGCGATCCGCGGCAGACCACCCCCGCCGGCAAGGCGGCCGCACCGGAGGGAGACCCCGCTCCGGAACCACTCACTCATTGAACGGAGCCAACATGGCTAAGAAAGGGAACTTCTATTCCATCGGGCCGGGTATGCGGCTGGGCCAGCAGGTCGTGGAGCTGCGAATCTATGACGAGATCGGTTTCTGGGGAAAGACTGCGGCACAGTTCGTGGAAGAGCTGGACGCCGCGGCAGCTACCGGCCTGACGATCGTCGTTGCAATCAATAGCGGCGGTGGAAGCGTGTATGACGCTTTCGCCATGTACAACGCGTTGCGCCGCTACAGCGGGCGAACCGTCGGCCGCGTCGACAGTGTGGCCGCCTCGGCAGCGACCCTGCCGTTGATCGCGTGCGACACGATCGAAATGCCCGAGAACGCACAGATCATGATCCACGAACCCACGACGATCGCTCGGGGAACGCTGAAAGGGTTGAAGGCTTCGGTAGCGCAGATGGAGAACATCCTCGATAGCGTTATCGCGGCCTACGTGCGCCGGAGCGGGCAAACGACCGAGAAGATCTTCGAAATGATGGAGGCCACCACGTGGATGTCGGCGCTCGAGGCCCAGGCCATGGGTTTCTGCGACGTGATCGAGGATCCGGTCGAAATTGCAATGTCCCTCAGTACCCGAGAGCTCCTGTCTCGCTACCCACACATCCCGGAGCCGCTGCAAAGCCTGGTGGAAGGCGATGATGAGCCTGCGAAGGATCCGGAGCGGACGCCCAACCCGGATCCAGCGAAGGAGCCGGCCTCGGATCCCGCTCCTGATCCGGCGCCGAGTCCTGACCCCGCGCCGGCGCCTGAGCCGCCGACCGCTGCCGCGCTGGTGGCGCACGTCTACGCCGCCTGCCGGAAAGAAGGAATCCCGGAGCTGGCCGAAGGCCTTCTGGTCAGCGGCGCGCTCGACAGCCAAGAGAGCGCTGATTCGAGGGTCGCGCAGGCCAAAGAGATTGCGGGGCTCTGCATGGCCGCCAAGCGGCCGGATATGGCGCTTGAGCTGGTCAAGGCCGGCCTGTCCGTGGATCGAGTGCGGGCCCGGCTCTTCGACCAGGTCGTGGCCGCCAGCGCCAACGATCCCATTAACAACCGTGCTCCCGTTACTTCCTCGGCCCCGACGCAGAGCGGGCCGAATCCCCAGGCTATCTACGCCAAACGAAAAGCCCTCTCTGCCAACTAGGAGTCAATATCATGCCCTTCATTCATCAGCAGGCCCGCACGGCCGATTTCATCCTCTCCGAAGCCAATGGCCAGCGCTCCCGCGAAAACGGGATCCTGGCGGCCACGACGGTCGCATTGGCGGCCGGGCAGCTGCTCACTCTGGGCGCGGACGGCAAGTACGTCCCGTATGCGGGCCCGGGGGCGGACCCCGAAGCGCCGATTTCCGCCGATGCTGTGCTTTACAGCAACGTGCCGGTCTCCGACGCCGACCAGCAGGTCGTGGTGATCGCCCGTGATGCTGAGCTGGCGCGCGGCCTCTTGGTCGGCCTGGATGCGGCGGGCGAAGCCACGCTCGGGGCCGTCGGCATCCTCATCCGCTGAGCCTCCACAAGCTGTAGACACCTCCCCAACTATCGCGGCCGCCAACCTGGCGGCCATTTCTATTTCTGGAGCCTGATATGGCCGATATCAATATCTTCCAAGACGAGAAATTCACCGTTTCCGCCTTGACCGCCGCCATCAATGAACTGGAGAGCATTCCCGGCCGCATCGCCAAGCTGGGCCTGTACTCCGAAGAAGGCATTTCCACGACCGTCGCCCAGATCGAGTACGACGGCCAGTCCCTGGGCCTGGTCTCGGCCAAGCCGCGCGGGGGCGTCGGGCAATCGGTCGCGCTGGCCGGCCGCAAGTTGATCCCCTTCAATACCGTCCACCTGCCGCAGCGGTCCACGATGCTGGCTGACGAGATCCAAGGCATCCGAGCTTTCGGCACCATGACCGAGCTCGAATCGGCGGAGGCGCGAGTCGCCAAGTATCAGAAGAAGCATCGTCAGCAGCTCGACCTCACGCACGAGTATCAGCGTGTCGGCGCCATCAAGGGCCAGATCCTGGACGCCGATGGCACCACGGTGCTGCTGGATGTCTATCACGAGTTTGGCATCGTGCAGCAGGAGTTCGCTATGGACCTGTCGAACACCAGCACGATCGTTCGGCAGAAGTCCGACGATGTCGTCGACCTGGTCGAAGACGCGCTGGGAGCGACACCTGCGAGCGGCGTTCGCGCGCTGTGCGGCAAGAATTTCTGGAAGGCGCTGATCAACCACAAGAGCGTGCGCGAGACCTACCTGAACACGGCGCAGGCGGCCGAGCTGCGCGGGAAGCCTGCGGACTCCTTCGAGATCGGCGGTGTTACGTACGAGCGCTACCGCGGCAAGCTGGGTGGCAATCCGTTCATCGCGGACGACGTGGCCTACGCGTTCCCGGACGGCGTGCCGGACTTCTTCATCTCGCGCTACGCGCCGGCCGACTACATGGAAACCGTCAACACCGATGGTCTGCCGTACTACACGCGGGTGGAGCCCCTGCCGTTCGGTAAGGGGCTGGAGATCGAAAGCCAATCCAACCCGCTGCACTTGCCCACGCGGCCGAAGGCCATCATCAAGCTCAAGATGGGGGCCTGATCCCATGGAATGGGACAACTCCGTGTTCAACGAAGCGTTCGACTCGGTGGGCTTGCGCCAGCCGGCGCTTCTGCTGGGCACGGAGCCCCCCATTTCTTTCATGGTGCGATTTGACCGTCCGCAGATAATCGACGAGGGGGAAATGGTGCACTCGACCGACTACGAGATCGAGTACACGACCGCCGATGCCCCCAGCCTCGATTACCACAAGGAGGTGGATATCGGGGGCGTTCGATATCGGGTGCGTCAGAAACCTATCGCAGTCGGTGACGGCTTTTGGTCTCGGGCGCTGCTGGAGCGGCTTTCATGACCACTCTAGCACTGAGGTACGTCAACGACCTGCGCGCCGATTTAGAGGCCGCGCCAGGGTTTCTCGCGGTGGTTGAATCATCCCCTGTGCGCGCGATCGGCAGGGAAGAACCGATGGTGATCTCCGTTCAGCTGGGCGCGGAATCAGTGGAGAGCGTTCACACGCCGCGCGCCACCCGCACGCGCGAGATCCATGTCCTCGTGCACACGGCTGGCGACGAACACCAGGCCATGGCCGAGCAGGTCTTCGAGCAGGTTCACCCAGTGATCATGGCGTATGCAGGCCCGAATGTAGTCGGCATTGCCGAGTTCGGCACCGATGAGCCCAAGTACGTCAATGGCGACCTCCGCCGCCAGGTGGTGAACAAGCGATATCGGATCACCTACCAGACTGATGAAGATTCCCTAAGTCATTGATCCATAGGACAAACTATGCGCGAAAGCGATAAGCCGGACACATCCGACGCTCAGCCGACGGGGGCTGTGACCACTGGGCCTCTGGCCGATCTGCCTGATGTGCCCGATGAGCACCATGGCCGCGGCGGTAGCTATCTGCGTGATCCCGCCACCGGCGAGCGTGTGTTGATCCAGCGCACCGAGCCATGCGCCGGCTGCCAAGCGTCAGCGCGGCGGCCATTCACAATCTGGCCCAGCCTGGGCCATAGTTCTGGAGCCCATGATGGCAAAACATATCCGCAAGTCCGTCGTGCTGGCCAAGCTTCAGGCCACCAGCGGAACTGATGCGCAGCCGGCCGGCGCTACCGACGCCATGCTGGTTCGCAACCTCTCCGCCACCCCGGTGTCGGCCGAATTCGTCGAGCGCGAGCTGTACCGACCCTATATGGGCAATTCCGGCCAGGTGGCAACGACGCAATACAGCCAGCTCGAGTTCGAAGTCGAGCTCGCCGGATCCGGCACTCCAGGCGAAGCGCCGGCCTGGGGCCCGTTGCTCCGCGCCTGCGGCTTTGCCGAGACCATCGCCGAAACCACGGATGTTCGGTATCTGCCGGTTTCCTCGGACTTCGAGCAGCTCACGCTTCATTACTATCTGGACGGCCTGTTTCACAAGATTCTCGATGCCCGCGGCACGGTGGCTTTCGACCTCACCGCGAAAGGCATCCCCGTCATGCGCTATCGGTTCATCGGCGCATATCAGCCCATTACTGACGCGGCCATGCCCGCCGGCGTGGATTTCAGCGCCTTCCAGTTGCCCAAGGCGGTCAACAAGTTGAACACGCCGCAATGGACTCTGGGGACCTATACGGGTTGCCTCCAGTCCATGACGTTCGACATCGCCAACGAGTTGATCTGGCGGTCGCTGGTCGGCTGCGAAGGAGCGGAAATCACCGACCGCAAACCGACGGGCCGAATCATCCTGGAGCTTCCGCGCATCGCCGATTTGAACTGGCCGGCCATGGTGCTGTCCGGCGCCGGCTCGCCGCTCTCGATCGTGCACGGCGCCACCGCCGGCCACATCATCCAGATTAACGCCAAGGCATCCCAACTGACCAACCCGACGTACTCGGACCAGGACAAGGTGGCGATGTTGAATCTGGACATGAACATCAATCCCGGCGCCAACGGCAACGACGAGCTCGAGATAGTCGTCAAGTAGCGCCTCCGACCCATTTCACCCGCAAATCCACCGCGCCCGGCCATTGCCGGGCGTTCTTGTTTCTGGAGCAAGCTCATGTCTTTCGTTGTCACCAAGCGCCCTGTGGCGGCCACCAAGCTGCAAGCGACCGTCAATGCAGAGAATGGCGACCCAGTCGAAATCAGCTTTGTCGCGCAGTATCGCCGCCACACCCCCAAGCAGCTGGCCGATCTGCAGGACGCCTTGACGAATCGTGTCCGAGTCGCCCAGGGGATGCCGCCGCTGTTGCGCCCCGATGGCAGCGCGGCGCCCGAGTACCCCTTCACCGATGACATCGCGTTCATCAAGGCGCAGCTGACCGGCTGGCTGGGCGTGCGCGATGCCGCCGGGGATTCGATTCCCTTCAGCGGGGAGGCCCTGGACCAGATTCTCGCCGACTGGCCGGAATTGGTAATGCCTCTTTACAGCGGCTTCTTCGACGCCCACAAAGCACTGCCGGCGGCCCAGCAAAAAAACTGATCGAGGCCGCCCGCCATTGGGCGGCCGGCGCAGTGCCGGCGGGCGGCGATTTCGATGCAGACAACGAGGTTTTGGCTGCGCTTCGTAAGGCTGGGGCACCCTCCGCCGTGATCGATGCGGCGCGACGGTCGGCCGACGAGGCCGGAGATTTCGAGGTGTGGCCGGAGAACTGGGAGACGTTGAAGGCGTTTCTAGCCCTGGGGCGGCGCTGGACCTGGGTAGCGCCCGCCATGAGTGATCCCGTTCGGGTGGGCATCCCGGCGACAGAGATCGAGGCGACCTTGCGCTTGCTGCAGGTTCGAGGGCCGGCACGCCGGGCGATGTTCGAAGACCTGCTTGAGATGGAGCAAGCGGCACTTGAAGTCTTCAACGCAGGGCGATAGGCGGACGGCCTGAGAGCGAAATGACAGAAAAGAATCTGGGCGTACGGCTGACAGCCGACGAATCCGACCTGCTGCGCGGCTTTGGTGCCGGCGGTGCGGCCGCGGCGAAGTTCGCGGCCACCACCGAAGCGTCGATGGGCCGAGCGGCCGCCGCGGCATCGAAGGTCGGCGCAGCGTCCGGCCAAATGGCGGCGTCTGTCAACGCGGCTGCTGCCGGCGCGCAGGCATATTCGACGGCGGGCGAACGATTTCTGAGCAGCCTCGAACGTCAGGTCCAGGCAATCGGTAAGACGCGCGCGGAACTGCTGGAGCTGCGCGCCGCGGAATTGGGGGTGGCGGGTCAAGCCGCGCCAATGATCGGCAAGCTCAAGGCGCAAGAAGCGGCCTTGGCGGCAGGAGAAAAGGGGCTGAATCGCTATGGCATGTCTGCCGCGCAGACAGCTGCGGCGATGCGTGGCGTTCCTGCCCAGGTGACGGACATTGTCGTCTCGCTTCAAAGCGGACAGCAGCCCATGACTGTACTGCTGCAACAGGGCGGCCAACTCAAGGACATGTTTGGCGGCCTTGTGCCGGCGGCGCGTGCGCTGGGAGCGACGTTGCTTGGGATGATCAACCCCTACACGTTGCTCGCGGCCGCGACGGTCGCCTTTGGCATTGCGGCGTACCAAGGTGGGCAGGAAGCTGACCGCCTGAATCGCGCGATCCGGATGTCCGGGAACTATGCCGGCGTCACGGCGGGCAACATGCGCGAGATGGCTGCCGCGGCCGCGTCGCTTGGCGGCGGGAGCCAGGGCAGCGCCCGGCAGGCCGTCGAATCGCTGGTTGCAACAGGGCAGGTCTCGAAGGCGACGATCCAGGACCTGAGCGCCACGATGGTCGAGCTGGAACGGGTTTCCGGCCAGTCCATGGACGAAATCTCCAAGGATTTCGCCCGAATGCCGGAAGGTGTCACGAAGTGGGCGGAAGAGCACAACCGCTCGATGAACTTCATGACGCTTGCGCAGTGGGACTACATCCGGTCGCTCGAGGAAACCGGCAACCGAGAGGCGGCCATGCAGGCGACCTCCCGCGCCTTGCATGACTATCTCGGAACCGAGGCGGTCCAGAAAGTAGGTTTCCTTGAGCGGGCCTGGAGTGGCCTCAAGCGCGAGATAGCCGGCGCCTGGGAGGCCATGAAGGCGTTTGGGCGCGAGTCGACGCTCGACGACCAGATCGCGGAAGTGCGCGGGCGCATCGCCGAACGCGAGCTGAAGCTGGAACGGTCTGGCCGTGGCGGTGTCAATGGCCAGCGCGTCGCGATGAACCTGGAGGCGGACCGAGCCGAGCTAGCCAGCCTTCTGGCACAAAAGGGGGTCGAAGACGCCACCGCCCAAATGAAGGGCATCAACGCGGCGGCCAACGCCGCGGCGATCCAGGCGGCCAAGGCGCTCGACTCCTTGGACATTGCGGCCGACAAAGGACGGCAACTCAAGGCGGCGCTCGAGAAGAATGCCAGGGACGAGGCGGCGATCCGCGCCATCAATCCTGCAGACCCTCGGATCAGCGCCAAGGCTATTCAGGAGCGCGAGCGAGCCACTCGCAAGCGGTTCGAGGACAAGGACGCTACGTCCGCCGGGCAGAACGGTATTTCAGCGCAGTTGGCGGCTATGCAGGCGCAAGCGCGTCTTCGAGAAGAGGCGCTGCGCCAGGAAACCATTCGCCTGGAAGCTGAGCGAGCTCGCGGCCTGTTGTCCGAGGAGCAATTCATCCGCAAGCGGGCTGAGGCGCAACGCGCAGCCCTCCAGGACGAACTGGTCATCGTCCGCCAGCAGGCCGACATCGCCGGCGGGAAGAAGCAGCTTGCCGAGCGAGAGCGTTACCTGGGGCGCGTCAAGGAGATCGAGGCCCAGATCGTGCGTACGCACGAGCAAGAGGCCGCAGATATCGAGAAGTACCAGGAGAAGATCCGCGGGGCGGTGAGAGCTACGCAGCTCGACATCGAGAACTACCGCGAATCCCGCGATCTCCAGGTTGGCCGCCAGCTTGGAGCCCTGACTCTCGGGGCGAATGACCGCGCCTTGGTTGACGCCATCAACCAGGCGCAGGATCGCTTCCGCCGCATCCGCGATGGCTTCACGAACAAGATGCTGCGCGAGGGTGGGGCGGGCGCTCTGAGCTCCGAGCAGTACCTGCAAGGGGTGGCGCAGATCGATGCTGCCATGCAGGAGCAGGTGGCACGCGAACAGGAGTACATGCGGCAGCGCATTGCTCTGCAGGGCGATTGGAAAAACGGCGCGCTGCTTGCGCTCAACGAATGGCGGGACGCCGGGGCCAACATCATGGCCCAGACCCACCAGGTCTTCGCCAACGCATTCAGCGGGATGGAGAACGCCCTGGTGTCCTTTGTGACCACCGGGAAAGCGTCGTTCAAGGAGTTCGCCACCTCGGTCATTGCGGATCTGGCCAGGATCGCCTCTCGCCAGGCCGTCGTGGGCTTGGTGGGCAACCTGGTTGGGAGTCTCGCGGCTGGGGCGAATAGCGCTCAGGTCGGCGGTTCGATGACCGGAGACGTGAGCGGCATGACGCTCGCTGGGAGCGGTTCCTGGGGGGCTGGCAGTGCTGTCATGCACGCCAAGGGCGCCGTGTACGCCTCCTCTGGGCTTTCGGCCTACTCCAACGCGGTCTACAACTCGCCGCAGGTGTTCGCTTTCGCCAAGGGCGTCGGCATGTTTGCAGAAGCCGGCCCCGAGGCCATCATGCCGCTGAAGCGCGGACCTGACGGCACGCTTGGCGTCCGGGCTGAGGTGCCCAACTGGACGACTCAGCCGGGGGCGGCGACGGGGGACATCAACATCATGACCTCGATCCAGATTTCGGGCGGTGGAGCAGCGAGCCAGGATCAAAGCGGCGATCAGAGCGGCACCGCCAGGCAGCTTGGCGACCTCATAGCCGACCAAACAAAGGCTGTGATCGCCAGGGAAATGCGGCCCGGTGGGCTCATCTACAACTTCAGGCTCGGAAGATGACCATGGAGATCTTCACGTGGCCCTTCCGCAGAAACCTTCGAGGCCGAATCTCGCACCGAACGTTGAGCGCGCAGTTCGGTGATGGTTATTCGCAGGAGGCGGAAGACGGCATCAATGCGCGCGGCGAATCGTGGCCGCTGGAGTTCTTCGGCACGGAGCAGGAACTGCTGCCGATCAAGGAATTCTTGGACCGCCATGGCGGGTGGAAACGCTTCCTATGGACGCCGCCCTTGGGGGTGCAGGGCGTCTTCAAGAACGCGACAGGCGAATACGAGCTCGTCCCCCTTGGGGGAGGGTGGTTCACGTTGACCGTCACATTCAAAAGTCGGCCCTAGGGCTGATTCGGGGCAAATATGGCAATTCAGGAATATACGGCGCTCGTGCTGACCGACGCCGGCACGGGCGCGCGCCCGGCGCTTGCAGACCGGCGCATGCTGCAGGAGCTTTGGGCTACTGCTTTGACGACTGACGCGGTGCTCAAAGTTGAGCTGTTGCGCGGTGGAGTGGCGTATCCCATGCTGCATCGCCAGCTTCTGCCAGGCGGCCAATCGACAAAACTGCGCTTCCCGCCGATTCGGATCGACGAGGGGGACGTACTTCAGGTGTCGTCCTCTGGGCCGGTCACTTGGAAGGTTAGCTCGGCCGTGCCGCCTGCGAGTGTTCAAACCCTGTTGCGCTTGGCCCAGTCAGGGGCGGGGTTGAACACTATTCTGCATTCGATCCCCGCCGGCCAGCGCTGGCGCATCGTCGGCGTAGTGGGGTGCGCCCTGTCTGGCGGGGGCGCGAGTGCGACGCTGCTGCGATACAGCGTCACCGGGAACCTGTATCAGGACTTCGTCGCCCCGTTCCTTCTCGACCCCTACAAGAGCGTGCGCTTGACGCCCGTCATGACGCTGGAGGAAAACCAGAGCCTTCGCGCGCGTACCGATGCGGCGGTGCAGTGGTTCACCTATGGAGTGCGCGAGCAATGAGTACGACTTTTGGCCAAGTGGCTACCCTGGAGACACGCGACGAGGCTGTCTTTACCTTGGACTTCACAAGCGGGCTGCTGCCTGATCAGGTGCAAGGGCTCGTCCGTTCGGGGCAATCGGCCACCTACTGCGACGAGTCGGGCATGCACCTCGCAGAGCCGAACGCGCCGCGCATGCATTTCGACCATACGACGGGGATGTGGGGGTTGCTGCGCGAGGTTGGCTCCACGAACCGAATCGCCCACTCCGGCTATTCAACCCAATACTGGTCGGGCAATCCTGGCGGAATTGCCACGACGACGCAGGACGCGATTCCGTCCATTGTCCCGGGCCGCATGGCCGCGCATTTCGGCTTGGGCGGAGGGTATGTTTTCCCGTACAAGTCCGCCAGTGCGGTGGCTTACCCGACCGATCAGTACACCTGCGCGTCGATCTTCGTCAAGCCTCGGGTGCCGACTGCGCGGCCGCGGCTGCTGCTGCACAACAACGTGTTCGGCGCCAATCAGGCGGTGGTCTACGACCCCACCACCGACACAGTGAGCGGCGAGTCGCAGAACTCCAGCAACGCAGTTGTCGGTATGGAAAAGTACCCAGGCGGCTGGCGCCGAATCTTCGTGAGCGCGATAGCTACGTCGTCGGCGCTATCCTATGCGCCCTTGCTCTGGACGTCGGTGGGCGCAAATGGGGACTTCTATTTTGACGGCATGCAAGTGGAAAGCGGAGTGCCATTCCCCACCAGTTTCATCCCGACTACCAACGCCGCAGTGGTGCGTCCGACCGATGCCGGCCTGTTTGCCTCCATTCCCAACAGTTTGCTGAGCCGCACGGCAGGAACGCTGATCGCCGATTTCAAGTTCATTTCCTCTCAGATGCAGGACGTGAGCGGCATCGTCGGTTTGTCCAGTGATGGCACCTCGTCGCTGAACGGCATGTATATCGGCCGGTACAACGAGAACAACGCCAGGACTGGCCGACCGCGCGTGTATGTGAATCACCCCGATATTACGAACTACACGGTGACCAGCGTGGGCAACCTGGCCCAAGGCGTGAGAGCAGCTGTTGCGTTGACCTACGACTTCGCGTCGCAGCGCATGGGCATGGCCCACAGCTTGGGCGGTTCGAGCTACGCGAGCACGACGGCGGCAGTGCCGTTCAACATGGACGCTCTGAACAGAGTAATGATCGGCACGTTGTACGGCCCGACGAATCGCTATATCAGCGCCCACTTCCATCGCATCCGATACGTGCCGCGCTACATGCCCGAGTCTGAGCTGGTGCAAGAGGTGAGCCGATGAACCCGATTCACTTGAACGCGGTGGACCACGATACCCTGATTGCTGGCTTGATCGTTGCGGGGATCGCGCAGCGGGCCGAGGACGGATATGTGACCCTCCAAGAGGGTTACGTGTTCGCGTACCTCGGTATCCAGGCGCGCGGCACCGGCGAGTACGTCACCGGCGATGAGGGCGTTGAACAAGAGGTGTACGAGCTGCTTCCCGGTGTGTGGGCCGGCCTTTTCGGTCCGTTGACGGAGGAGCAGCTTGCCGTGCTTCCGGTTGTGGCCCCCCAGCCCGCCGAGCCGATGGTCACACTGTAGGGTCCCACATGGCGCATCAGATTTACGCCGAGGTCCAGAAACTGGACCTCGAGGGGCTCGTTGACCTCTACAAACTGGATTGCACCGACTTTGGGGGCGAGATCATGCGCTTCCATGGCTATGAGCAGCTGGGTCCGATCTATTGGCAGGGGGAGGTGTACGAGCCCTGGCCGATTCAGGTCGAGGGAATCGAGGTGGTCGGAGAGGGGCCGCCGCCGCAGCCGACGCTCCAGGTCGGAAATATCGGGAAAGATGCCGACGGGAATCCGCTGCCTGGCGTCATTTCCGCGCTGTGTATTCAGTTCCAGGATCTCGTCGGTGCTCGCCTCGAGTTGATTCGAACCTTCGGCAAGTTCCTGGATGCGGCGAACTTCCCGGATGGGAATCCGAATGCTGATCCCGATGAGTACATGCGTGAAGTATTGGTCATCGAGGCCAAAACCTCTGAAACGCGGGCGGTAATCGTCTTCGAACTGGCGCAGCTCATCGACGCGGATGGCATCCAGATTCCCGACTTCACGATTCAGGCTGGCGTTTGCCCTTGGACCCGGAAGGGGGGCTACCGAGGTCCGTACTGCCAGTACACCGGTGCCGCGATGTTCACCGAGGACGATCAGCCGACCACCGACCCCGAGCAAGACCGCTGCGGCGGTCGGCTCTCGTCCTGCAAGGTTCGCCAAGCTGGTTTCCCCGAGCAAGTGTTGAACTTCTGCGGCTTCCCGGCCGCTGATCGAATCCGAAGCTGATCATGCAGAAAGAGACCATCCAGGCCGCCAAAGCTCACGCCGAGGCGGCCTTTCCACATGAGTCCTGCGGCTTTGTGCTGCAGGCCGCCGACGGCACCGAGTTGTACCGCCCCGTGCCGAACTCCGCCGCGGCGCCCGGTGAGTCTTTTCGGATCGACGGGGCCGAGTACATCGCAGCCGAAGAGGCGGGGGACATCAAGGCCGTGGTTCATTCGCATCCAGGCGGCCCGGATGGCCCGACCGTCGGGGATCGCGTGGCCTGCGAAAACTCGCGCGTGCCCTGGTACGTGATTCCGGTCCATCAGGCAACACCCGGCGCGCCGCCGAAGGCCAGCGCTCCCGTCGGCATCGTGCCCAACGGGTATCGTGCGCCGCTCCTCGGCCGGCCATTCTTTCATGGCGTGCTTGATTGCTACACGCTGATCCGTGACTGGTTCGACCGAGAGCGAGGCGTCGAGCTTCCGGACTATGAGCGGCCGGACGACTGGTGGAATCACGGTCTCGATCTGTACCTGGCCAACCTGGAGCACGCGGGTTTTCGCATTCTGGCGGAGCGCGAGCCGATGAAGACCGGCGACATGGTCCTCATGCAGGTTCGATCGCCCGTGGCCAACCACGGCGGGCTGTTCCTGGGCGATGAGGGGCTCAGCGAGGCGCCCGACCTCTTTCCGCTCCGCAACGCCATGCTTCACCACTTCTACGGGCGCAACTCTGAGCGTGTCGTCTACGGCGGCATGTGGGCTTCCTGCACCCGCATGGTCTGCCGACATAAATCCCAGGAGTAAGACCAATGTTCGAGAACGAGACCGTACGCACGATCCGTCTGTACGGGGAACTCGGCCGCCTGTTTGGCCGCACCCACCGTTTTGTGGCGGGCTCCATGCGCGAGGTCATGCGGGCGCTCGGTGCGCAGGTCCAGGGCTTCGAGGCATATATGGCCAAGGCGGCGGCAAGCCGCCAGGGCTTCGCCTGCCTTGTGGGAAAGCGGAGCTTGAGCGAAGACGAGATCAGGGAAGAGTTTCCCCTGGAGGGCGACATTCGAATCGCGCCCATCACCCAGGGAAACAAGCGTGGCGGGCTGTTCAACATCATCCTAGGCGCCGCTCTGATCGCCGTGGCGACATTCGCCACCCAGGGCGGCATCGTGGCAGCTTTCTCGAGTAGTGGATGGGCAGGAACCGCAGCCTGGATGGGCGCAACGATGGTGCTTGGTGGCGTCGTCCAGGCGCTGTCGTCTCCCCAGTCAGGGATAGCTACCAGCGACAGCCCGGATAACGGCGCTTCCTACAACTTTAATGGGCCAACCAATACCGAAGCCCAAGGCAACCCGGCACCCATCGTCTACAGCGATGCCGACGGCTACGCCTGGTGCGGCAGCGCAGTGGTTTCCCAAGGCATCTACGCGGAAGACAAGGTATGACGCAGTACAAACCGCGCGGCGGTGGCCTCCTCAAGGCCGCGATGCCAGTGGTCGGCTTCGGTGGTGGCAAGGGTGGGGGCGGCGGCCGTGCCGCCGAGGAAGCGCCCGACAGCCTGCACAGTACGCAGTACGCCCGTATTCTGGACCTCATATCGGTTGGTCCGACCGGCGGGCCATATTCGGGCGACGGGTTCGGTCTGCGCGATGTATTCCTGAACGGCACGCCGATCCAGAATGCTGATGGCTCGATCAACTTCCCGGGCGTCGAGGTCCATTATCGGCTGGGCACGCAGAACCAGGACCCGATTCCGGGATTCCCGGCTGCCGAGAACACCATCGCGGTAGGCGTCGAGCTGAAGGCGACCACGCCCTGGACGCAGCAGATTACGAACACTGACCTGTCCGCCGTGCGCATCACGCTGGGAACCGACCGGATTACCACCCAGGATCCCAAGAACGGCGACCTGGATGGTGGTCAGGTTGAGTACGTCATCGAACTTTCGACCGCTGGCGGCCCCTTTGTCCAGGTCCTGCGTACCGCCATGACGGGCAAGACCACGCAGCGGTATACCCGGACGCATCGAGTTGACCTGCCACCGCGCGCCGCCTACTGGACTCTGCGCGTGAGGCGCATTACGCCCGACTCGACCTCATCGACCGTGATCAATCGGTCCTACATTGACGCGCTGACGGAGGTCGTCGACGAGAAGCTGCGCTATCCGATGATGGCTCTCGTCGGGTATCTCATTCCCGCTCAGTTGTTCTCCAGCATCCCAACCCGTGCCGTCCGGTGGAAGGGCCGCGAGATCCGCATCCCTTCCAACTACGACCCGGTGACGCGTACCTATGCCGGCACGTGGGACGGGACATTCAAGCTGGGTGTGTCGTCCTGCCCGCCATGGGTGCTGCTCGACATTCTGACCAACGATATTTTCGGACTGGGTCAACGCATCGACCTGGGCATGATTGATCGATACGCGCTTTATCGCATCGCCCAGTATTGCGACGAGCTTGTGCCCGATGGCTTGGGCGGGATGGAGCCGCGATTCCGTATCGTGGGGCAGTTGCGCACTCGTGCCGATGCTCGCAAGGTGCTCCAGGATATTGCGTCCGCGTTCCACGGCATGTCCTACGAAATGGGCGGCATGGTCACGACCGTGGCCGACATGCCGCAGGACCCCGTGTATACCTACTCTGCGGCCAATGTGGTCGGGGAGTTTAATTACACTGGCACCCGGCGCTCGACCCGCTACACGGTTGCCCTGGTTTCCTATTCCAACCAGGATGATTTCGGACGTCAGAAGGTTGAGACTGTCGAAGATGCGGCAGGCATCGCCCGCTACGGCATCCGCGAAACCCAGGTATCGACATTCCTCAATGTTTCGCGCGGCCAGGCAGTGCGCATGGGGAAGTGGGTTTTGCTCACTTCCCGGATGCAGACGCGCGGCGTCAATTTCACGGTGGGGCTGGATTACGCTGTGGTCGCGCCTGGGCGAATCGTCGAGATTGCAGACAATGCCCTCGCTGGTGCCGCCATTGGCGGTCGGTTGTATGCCGCGGCGAGCCAGCGTGAAGTTATCCTGGATCGCGTCGCACGCGTGAAGGTCGGCGATGCGCTGACGATCAATTTGCCGGCCGGTGTGTGCGAAGAGCGCACGGTGTCCGACGTGCAGGTGGAGGGCGATCGCACACGCGTTAAGCTGGCCACGGCCTTTAGCGAGCTCCCCCAGGCTGAAGCGGGCTGGACCGTCAGTGCTAGCGATCTTAAACCGCGGCTGTTCCGAATCCTGAACGTTCGCCGTAAGGACAAGTTGCTCGCTGAAATCACGGCGGTCGAGGCCGTACCTGGCAAGCACGCTGCGGTGGACTATGGCACCAAGCTGGATCCGCTGCCCAGCACGGTAGTGCCGTCCCTGGTCATGCCGCCGCCGACTGATGTCAGGATCTCCGCCCATACCGCCGTCGACCAGCACCGAGCCGTGCATGTGCTGCGGATCGAGTGGAAGGGCACGACCGACGCCAAGTTCCATCAGGTCCAATGGCGCCGTAACAGCGGCAACTGGGTGGCTGTGCCCGACACGACCGAGTTTTCGGTGGAAGTCGAGGGCATCCGGGCTGGTCTGTATCAGGCACGCGTGCGCGCCGTGAGCCCGCTGGATGTTCGTTCTGCCTGGGTGCTTTCGGAGCCGGAGCAGCTGGAAGGCGATCTGGCGCCACCGCCTGCCGTTTCCATGCTGCTGACCCAGTCGCTGATCTACGGCATCCGCGTCAACTGGGGATATCCGGCCGACTCGACCAGTCCTATCCATCACACCGAGATCTGGATTGGCGGCAGTTCGACTCAGCCGACCCAGAAGCTGGCCGATGTTACGTGGCCGCAGGCGATGTACGAACTCGGCGGCCTGCCGGCGGGGGCGCAGCTCTGGTTTTGGGCGCGAGGGGTCGATAGCCTGGGCGAGCCTGGGCCTGTCTATCCGGCGGAGGGGCAGCCGGGGGTTCTGGGCACCGTCAGCAGCAATGCGGCCGAGTATCTGGAGGCGATAAAAGACCTCATCGTCACCACGGAGCAGGGTAAACAAATGATCGCCGATATCGAGCGCCTGCAGTTCGATATGGCGCTTGTCGGGTCGCTGCTGGGCGAGAATGATTCTGTACTGACCGAACTGTCGCAAAAGGCCATCAAGCTGGCGCAGGACATCGCGGTCGAGGCAAGCAAGCGGGCCGAGCAGAATATCAAGCTCGCGGAGGATCTGCTGGCCGAGCAGCAGGAGCGCGTCGCCGCGGTGAGCGCCGTCGCGGACGGGTTGGCCGACGAGGTGGCCGGCCGGCAGCAGGCCGTTACGCAGACCCGAAACGAGCTGCAGGCACAGATTGACGCGCTCAGTGCTGACGTGGCGGAAGTCCTGGGGGCGCGGCCCTACGATGCCGGCACGACGTATCAAACCGGTAACCTAGTGACCGATGAGGGCGGCCTCTATCGCGCCAAGCAGGAGACCACCGGCAATCCGCCGTCCGACACAACGTATTGGCAGAAGGTGGGCGATTACGCCAGCGTGGGCGAGGCTGTTGCCGACCTGTCGTCCCAAATGGTGGCGGTCAAAGCGGTCGCGGCTGACAACACTCAACGCATTCAGGCGGCGGAAACAACCCTTGCTGGGCAAGGATCGCGCCTGTCCACCGTCGAGACGACGCAGGTTGACCACGCGCAGCGCCTTGCTGAGGTGCAGACGGAGAGCGGCAATAACAAGAGCGCCATCACCCAACTGCAGCAGACCGATGCGACGCGGGCGCAACAGATTCAGCAGTTGCAGGCCAGCGATGGCCAGCAGAATGGCCGGATTGAGGTTGTAGAAACAGCTCAGGCAGACCTGGCGCAACGCACTGTCACGCTAGAGCAGAAGTCGGACGATCACGAAGCACGAATCACCACCAACGAAGAGGCGCGCGCCGACTTGGTCATGCGCTGGCTTGAACTGCGGGCGACGCAGGCCGATACCGACGGCCAACTGCTCGAAGTCAACAAGGTGCAGGCGGGTCAGGCGACTCGATTGGTGCAGCTTGCCGTGGAGAGCGCTGCGCAGAAATCGCGCATCCGCACAGTCGAGGATGTCGCCGCAGGCAACGCCAGCCGCCTGGTGCAGTTGGAAACGGACAGCGGCAATCAGTCGGCGGCCATCATTGAACTCCAACAGACGGACGCCGAGCATGCCAGCCAACTGAACCAACTGAAGGCCAGCGATGAGAGCCAGAACAGCAGCATCCAGCAACTGGATACTGTGACGGCGCAAACGTCGCAGCGCGTGACCGAAATGCAAACTCAGGTCGATGGCCAGGGTTCGCGTTTGGTCACGGTGGAGCAGACGCAGGCCACCTTGGTTTCGCGGACGGACCAGCTTGAAACCGTCGCTGGCCAGCACACGAACAAGCTGACTGAGCTTTCGGAGGCGACTGACCAGCATGCCCTGCGACTGCAGGAACTGAAGGCGACGACGGCCGATGCCGATGGCCAGATCACCGATCTCGTGAAGGCGACCGCGACGCATACGCTGCGGCTCCAGCAGATGGAGGTCCGGCAGGGCGAGATGCAAGCCCGAGTCGTCACGGAGGAACAGGCCCGCATCGACGGTGACCAGGCGCTGGCGCAGCGCGCCAGTCAACTGGAGTCGAAGACCGAACAGAACGCTTCGGCGATCTCGGCGGAGTCTCAGACACGAGCAGATGCCGTTTCGTCCTTGGCCAGGGATATCGCAACGGTGCAGGCCCAGGCGGAGGACAATGCCGCTGCCGTCCAACTGGAGGCGCAGACTCGGGCAGACGTTGATTCAGCGCTCGCGCAGCAGATGACCACTCTGGCAGGGAAGGTTGACGATAACGCCGCCGCCATTCAGCTGGAGGCGACCGCCCGCGCTGATGGCGACCAGGCGAACGCGCAGGCTATCCAAACGCTGCAGGCTGAGGCCGGTGAAACTGCTGCGACCGTGCAGCAGAACAGCCAAGCCATCGCCACCATCGACGGCAAGATATCGGCAAACTGGAATGTGAATGTACAGGCCAACCAGAACGGTCAGAAGTACCTGGCCGGCATCTCGGTTGGGCTTGAGGCCAATGGCGAGGGGGAGGTTGTTGATCCCACCATCGCCATGCTGGCCAACCGATTTGTGCTGCTGACCGACCTGAACGGTCAGCTCGTGTCGCCGTTCTCGGTAGTTAATGGCCAAGTTTTTCTCGAGGAGTTGATCGCCAGTCGGATCGTCGTCAAGGACGGACAGATCGAGTCCCTGCACGGCTCCAAGATACAGTCCAACACCGTCGACGCTGACCGCATTACGTCCGCTTCGTTCCTGTCGAAGCTGGCCAACATCGACACGGCCTATGTCAAAACCGCCAATATCGGGGTCGCGCAGATCGACACGCTTCGACTTGCTGCGGGGTCCGTTGTGGCTGGCACCTCGACTGGGTTCTCCCAGTGGGTGGGAGCGTCTGGCGACCCTATGGTCGGTATTGGGAATGTGGGCGTTTATTTGCCCTATGGCGGGACGTTGATCTGCTTCTTGCAGGCGGCCGTGTCGGGCTCTGTCGGTGGACCGACTCCGTCGCGCATCGTTGCCAGTATCAACGGCAACCCCATTATTCTGGACGTGACTAGCTCGACATCAGGAACGATGGTGGAAAGTTTCACCTATATCTATGGCCCGGTGGGCGCGGGCACCTACACGATGTGGGTCGATGGCCAGCGGCCCAATGACGGCGGGCGCACGTATGCCGGGCGGATGGCTGTGTTGGGCTTCCAAAGGTAGAGCATGGATAACGCCAATTTCGTAGGAATCAATCACTTCAACTATCGGGATCCGGCATTCGAGCAGCTGATGGAAGTCGAGGGCTTTGCTGCCTTCTACACGCCTGAGCGCGGCGAGATCAATTGGTGTCTGCATACCACGCTGCGAAATGTGATCATCAATCACGAGCATGGGCGCCTGAAGCCGTTTATCGGTGTGCCGCGCGAACCATCGCTAACTGACGAGATGATCCTGGACGGCGAGCTGGCGCCGCGCCCCGACATGCCCACGTGGCTAGACGGGAATGTGTTGCGCGACGTGCTACTGGGAGCGTTCCTGTCGATCAATGGCGAGTCCTTCCCTGTGGAGGACACCGAGATCGAGCTGGAGGGGCCGCCGGGCGAAGCGCTGGATATTCACCTTTATCTGTGGCCGTACAAGGAAAAGAGGTTCGTGTATGCAACGCCTTCGGTATAAGTGCTCGCCCCAGGAGTTACGACGCAGGGACTACCCGGATATCCGCGATCAGTTGGACGCGATGGTGAAGCTCGCGGTCGCTCTGCGAGAGCAAGGCATCCTCCTCCCGGATGACGTGGTGCGCTGGGTCGAGCATTGCCAGGCCGTAAAGCGGAAGTACCCCAAGCCAGAAGCCCCCACCACCGAAAAGCCCGCCTAGTGCGGGCAAGTTTTTTGCATAGGAGAAATGATGGCTGAACCAAGTACGACCGGCGCTGTCGCGGCCGCAGCCGCCGGCGTCACCATTGCCGGGATGCTGCCCGGCATCGATGGCGGGGCGCTGATCGGGGCATTTTCCGGCGCGGCGCTCTTCGTCATATCGCGCAAAGAGGGCAATGTCCTGACCCGGATCGTCTATGGCTTGATTTCCTGGGTCATCGGCTACCTGGGGGCGCCCGATGTGGTGGCCTTGTCGCCGATCAGAGAGCCGGCGATCGCGGCATTCTGTGTCGCGGCCGTTGCCGTGACCGTAGCCTTGACCGCGATCGAGCGGATCAAGACCTTCGACATTACGTCGCTCTGGAAGCGTGGAGGGTGATATGACTACCGCAACACCGATCGACCTGGGCCACCATGCGGTGGCCCTTCTTTTTGTCGTGGCCAACATACTGACGGTGGCCCGTCTGGTGTGCTATCGGCGGTGTGGGGCGCGCTATCGGCCAGGGATGGCGTGGGTTGCTTATGCGCTGGTGGTATGCACGGGCGGCCAGGTGCTCGACGTGTTGACCCGCCAGGCCGTCGTGTCCCTGTGGCAGGCGGGGGTCGCGGTAGTCCTGGCGTATCTTGTCTGGCGTGCTCGCGGAAACGTCGCGGCCATTGTGAGGGTGAGGCCATGAAGCTCTCCGACCACTTCTCGCTGATCGAGTTCACGCGGAGCGACACGGCCGTGCGTAGAGGAATCGACAACACCCCTTGCGATGAGCACTTGGCCAACCTGGCCAAGCTGGCGCGGAAGCTGGAAGAGGTGCGGGCGCTGGTCGGCCACCCCGTCGTCATCACATCCGGCTACCGGTCGCCGGCGCTCAATGCCGCGGTGGACGGTAGCGCCACCTCTAGCCATTGCCACGGGCTGGCGGCCGATTTCCACGTTCCGGGCTTCGGGCCCGATCAGGCTGTGGCGCAAGCGATCGCTGACAGCGCGCTCGATTTCGATCAGCTCATCTTCGAACAGACGGCACGCTCGACCTGGGTCCACCTTGGGATCGACGCTCGTATGCGGCGCGAAGTGCTGTCGTGGAAGTCTGGCCGGGGCTATCGCCGCGGCGTAGTGAGGCTCAAATGATCTCGGATTTCTTCAAGAAGACCTTGACTGGCCTGGTGGGGTGGAAGGGTTGGGTTCTGTCCGCTGCGGCGGCGAGTTTCCTGACCTACCAATACATGGATGCGCAGGCCGACGCCAAGGACGCAGGTTTCAAACTGGCCGAGAGCCAGGCGGCGCTCGCCCAGGCTGAGAAGTACGCCGAGGTGAATGAGGCGTTGCACGCCCTCGCGGGCGAGCTGCGCCAGACCTCGGAGCAGTGGCGCGAGCAGGTCAAAGTCGTAACCGTACGGGTGAAAGATGAAGTCACGAAAATTGAGTATCGCTGTCCTGTGCCTGCTTCTGGTGTCCGGCTGTACCGTGAGGCCGCATTTGGCGACCGGTCAGAAGCTGCCCCCGCTGCCGGGCGAGCTCAAGGCTCCGTGCGCGGCGCCGGCGCAAATCCCTGATGAAGCGGATCTGGGCCACATGACGATGGCGGCGGCCGCTAATGCGCTGGAGCTGCGCGCCTGCGAGGACCGCCGCGCCGGCGCAGTCCAGGCTTACGAGAAGGCGGCGGCGAAATGGGAGGCGCAATAAAGTAGTGTGATCGTGGCAAACGCTACTTTGCTGCCAGTCTGCCATGCGTTAAAGTGCAGGCGTTCAGCCTGGAGGCGAATTCCAATGATTCGAACTGCCTTAGTGGTTTGCGCGCTTATTTTGGCGGCCGGATGCACCACAACGCCGGTTGATATGAACCGGACTACCCGTGTTGAGGCGTCTGACATTCTAGATGCAGATTTGCTGCGTTCCGGCGCGGATAAAGGAACGGTTCGTATTGGCCGAGACGCCGGGCCCTGGGCCGGCGCTGGGTACGTCCTAATCTATATCGATGGTCGCCATGTTGCCAACCTTGAGTCGAATCGAGTCTTGCTGCTGGAGGTTCCATCAGGAAGTCATACGCTCGGGGCGCAGCCGATTGGCCCCACGTTTCCGATTAAGCGGCTTGATGTGGTAGTGGAAGCAGGGAAGACAGCGGACTACCGAATTGGATTCGGCCCATCGAAGAACATCATCTTCGAGCCAGCGATGTGAAGGGCTGCTAGCCTTTGAGCGGCACTTCGCTTGGAATAGCAGCGCGCCGGCATGCCTCTGCAAAGATGGCGAGAACAGCAGCCTCGCTAGGACGTTCCAAGATGTCGACGCAGGCCGCCAGTGCGCCGGACAGCATTCCGGCGCTCGCCTCCAGGGCCTGGCGCTCATGTTGCAACAGCCCATATCCCGACGCACGGCGCCGCCACTGATCAAGCTCGGTTCCTTCCATGGCGGAAGTGTCTCCGATCGGCGCGACGGTGGATATTCGTAGTTACCGAGGGTCGCCGTGACCATCCGGCGCTTCCACCGGCTCGGCCCGATACGGATGCCAGAACCAGTGGCTGTGTTTGTGGTGCCGCACGCGCATCCGGCGGAAGTAGATCCTGACCCAGCCGACATGGCCGGCCTCGATCACGACTTCATGCGGACGGTCTTCGGCCGTCTCGACGGGCGGCAGGGTGGCGGAAGCCGCGGCGCAATAGCCGCCGGGCACGCGGCGGAGAATTCCATTGTCTTGAGTCATGGCTAGATCCAGGTGATGTACCAGCCCTGGTAAAAGCGGGCGCGCTCGATTTCTTCGAAGCCTCGGACCAGCAGCGCCCGTTCGCTCGTAAAACCGAGCAGCTCAACATCCATCAGGTCTGGGATCGGCGGCGGCAGCCGGGCGCCCTGCTGCGTGCGCACGACCTGAAAACATTGGACGTAGCGGCGCATGTCCTCCCTGTAGATGGAGAACATGTTGATGGGGCCAGGCACAGTCACCCAATCCTCCTCGCGGAGCGGGCGGCCGTAGCGATGGGTGCGGCGGACGATGCAGTCGGGCATAGCAGAAATACTGGTTGTTTATCCAGTATATCCGCTCTAGAATCAGTGCCAAATGGGCGGTGAAGTTACATTTTCCCGGGGTGGCAATGATGGACGACGCGGAGACCGACTGGCGGCAGGCTGACGACTACTACTGGGCCGGCGCGCCAGGCTGGACGATCTGCAGGGTATGGGTGGACGGCGACTATCGATACGAGCTCTGGCATACCCGCGACGGCGTTGGCCGCATGGTGGGCGCGCGCGCGTCGTTCCAGGGTGCGGTGGCGCTGTTCGAGCAGCAGGCGAAGGGGTAGCACTACCTGGGCTCGGGCGTGGCCACCAGCGCGTCGGCCGGGTAGGGCTGCAGGAAATCCCGAGTGTCTTCCGGCCCGGCCTCCAGCCAGTCCTTGTAGGACTCGTCCGACAAAATGACCACCATGCGCTTTTCTTTGCCGGGCTGGTGGTATTCCTTGAACAGCGGGTGCGCGTCCGCGTTGATCGTCAGCATGGTGTACGACAGGCGCCAGTTGCCCTCGGCATCTTTGTAGCGATCCCACAGACCGGCGATGCCCATGGGCGCGCCGTCGGCTCGCGTGAAGCGGGTGGCCACGGCTTTCCCCGACCGCCAGTCGGGCTCGTAGATCGCCTCGGCCGGGATGATGCAGTGCTGGCCCTGGCGCCAGGCGTTGCCGAAGGTGAACGATTTGTGAGCCGTCTCCGACCGCGCATTGAAGGTGGCCAGTTTCTCTGCCTTGGCCAGGCCCTCGGGCCGCGTTAGCCCCGATATCAGCCCCCAGCGGCCCACCTCCACCTCGCGCTCCGGCACGGCTTCATCGCCCGAATCCCACTCGGGCGGCCGCCGCACGAACTCGCCCAGGCGGCGCGGCCACATGTCCCATTCCGAGGGCGGCACAGGCAGGCCGCGCGACCGAAAGTACTTCTCCAACTGCTCGCGCTTTTTCAGGGCTACGTAGTGGCTGCACATAGTTTGCTCGCTAGAGTGAAAATAGCACTTTGTAGAGTGCCCATCCTGCCCAAAGGCAGCAGCCGCCAGATAACCAGCCACAAGCACGAGCTAATCCCATCAGACATGAAACTGATTTTCGATTTCCTAACTCCAGGCAACTATGTCGTGGGAGCGCAGCGAATTCTTCGAGACGGCGGTGCCAACCATTACTCGCCGAGTTGTGGGCATATCGCGCAAACACCATAGACATCACTGATAAGACTATGCCCACGGCGAACCACGCAAACGGCAGATGGCTTAATTCAATCTCGGGCCGATTAGCGGCGGCCAGACCGAATAAGCCGGTTAACCCTACGCCGTTCAACAAAAAAAGGGTCTTGACTGTTTCAAGGCCCCATCTCTCCATGGCATCGAACTCGATTAAGTAGACCTGGCGCAGGCGTGCATAAAGTTCATGCTGCACGCGCGGGTCGGTTATTTCGTTCTCCACTTCGAGCTTATCCATAACCCCTCCAATTGGCGCGCTTCTTGATGGCCGGGAGGCGTCTGCGCATGACGCCATCCTGCGATTTTGATGGGCCAGTATAGGCTGTCTAAAACTCGTCCTGCCACCCAAGAAAATCAACGGCTTACAGCGTTGCATCCATCATCATAAATTGGACAATGCGATCTGAGTAGATGATTTAAATCAATAGCTTAGGTCGATTCTTCGATGAATTGACCGAGTACATCATTGTGGTGGCACTGATCGCGGTCGCGGCCATTGCTGTCTATCAACTGTTCGGCCAGGTGGTGCGTTCCCAGACGGCCGCCATGGCCCGCGAGCTGGCCGGAGAGGACGGCACCACCGAGGCGCGTGCTGCGCAAACGGCGGCTGGCAAGGCCTCGGCGCAGACCAAGGCGCGCACGCTCAAGTCGTTCACGGGCAACGCCAAATGATGGCTGAGCGTGCGCCGACAGCGTTGGGGCAGGGCGGCCAGGCGCTGCCTGTCGTCCTGGCCCTGGCGGCACTGGCCGGGCTTGCCCTGGTGGCGCTGTACAACGTCGGCCAGACCGCCTCTGCCCGGGTCCGCCTGACGCACGCCGCCGACGCGGCGGCATACAGCGGCGCATTGGAGCAGGCGCGCA
>Ga0180221_1000289_pt1 | contig 51028 bp, 57 predicted proteins | sample eDN5th37CKraftMG_FD_151339 | JGI IMG/M metagenome (GOLD analysis project Ga0180221, IMG submission 151339) | Enriched Miracle-Growth compost microbial communities from Emeryville, California, USA - eDNA 5th pass 37_C Kraft MG (version 2) (version 2) ... | reverse complement strand
CCGTAAGGTAAGGGGAGGTCCAGGAACCTCAGGTTCCTGGCGGAGGGTCCGGGAGGCAGAGCCTCCCGGGCTTCTGGCGGCGATCGGGGTGTTCCTTCCCGAAATGACTTGCATCATGCAAGGCTGAAATGATTGCATGATGCAAGTTCATGGGAGAGGCCGCCAATGGTGCAGACCGATTTCTCGCTCATGCGCTGCCCGGTGGCGCGCTCGATGGCGGTGCTGGGCGAGCGCTGGGCCATCCTGGTGCTGCGGGAGGCCTTCTATGGCAGCACCCGCTTCGAGGAATTCGAGCGGCATCTCGGCATCGCCCCTAACATCCTGAGCGCGCGTCTGGCGAAGCTGGTGGAGCATGGGCTGCTGGAACGCGTCTCCACCGCCGGGAAGGGGGCTCGCCACGAATACCGGCTCACCGCCAAGGGGCGCGACTTCTTCCCCGCCTATGTGGCGCTGAAGCGCTGGGCCGACCGCTGGATGACCGATCCGGCCGGGCCGCCGGTACTGTTGGTGGAGGCGGCGACGGGCGCGGAAGTGAAGGCGCCTCCCTTGCTGGGCAGCGACGGCGCGCCGCTCGATCCGGAGGCGGTGCGCGTGCTGCCCGGCCCTGGCGCCGGCGAGCGGATGCGCCGCCGCTTCGGCCTTACCCTGGCCGGAGGCGCGGGGGATGTCTGAGCGCGTCGCTGCCGTTGCGGGCTCCTTCCCGGCGCCCTTGCCGACCTCCGCCTTGCTGCGCCGCATCCTGGCGCTGGCCGCGCCCACCAGCCTTGTCGCCCTGTTGCAGGTGGGCGCCCAGCTTGTCGAGACCTGGCTCGCGGCGCGGCAGGGCACAGCGGCGCTCGCCGGCTGGGCCGTGGTGCTGCCCTTCGCGCTGCTTCTGCAGCAGATGTCGGCCGGGGCCATGGGGGGCGGAGTGGTCGCGGCCATTGCCCGCGCGCTCGGCGCCGGCCGGCGGGAGGATGCGGCGGCGCTGGTGCTGCACGCCGTGCTGATCGCCGTCGCGGCGGGCGGCGTTTTCGCCCTGGTGCTGGCCGGCTTTCCGCGCGCGGTGCTGGGCCTGATCGCGCCCTCCGCCGCCGAGGCCGGCGCGCCCTATGCAGCCTGGCTCTTCGGCCTGGGGGCGGTGCCGGCCTGGCTTGCCAATACCCTGGCCTCGGTGCTGCGCGGCGGCGGCAAGCACGCGCTGGCGGCACGGGTCCTGGCGCTTGCCTGGCTGGTCTATCCGCCGCTGGCCTGGGTGCTGGCCGAGCCCGCCGGCATGGGGCTGGCCGGTCTTGGCCTCGGTTTTGCGCTGGTCTTCTGGGCTGCCGCCCTGCTCATGGCGGCCGTGGTGATGCGCGGCGGCGCCGGCTTCACCCCGACCCTGCGGGTGCGCCCGCAGGCGGCCCTGTTCCGCCGTATCCTGGCGGTGGGGCTGGTGGCCTGTGCGCTCTCCACCATCGCCAATCTGACGACAATCCTGGTGACGGCCCAGCTCGCACGGCATGGCGCGGCGGCGGTCGCGGCCTATGGCATCGCGGCGCGGCTGGAGTTCCTCACCATCCCGCTCGCCTTCGGCGTCGGCTCGGCGCTGACCGCCCTGGTCGGGCGCGCCGCGGGGGCCGGCGACTGGGCTGCCGCACGGCGCACGGCCTGGACCGGGGGCCTGCTGGCGCTCGCCGTCGCCGGCACGGCGGGGGCGGCCGTCGGCCTGGCGCCCGCGGCCTTCGCCACGACCTTCACCCAGGACCCGGCGGTCGCCGCCATCGCGGCGCGGGGGCTTTCCTTCACCGGCCCGGCCTTCGGCGGCTTCGGGCTGGGGATGGCGCTCTATTTCGCCGCGATGGGCGCGGGGCGGATGCGCGGGCCGGTCCTTGCGGCGCTGGCGCGCATCGGGCTGGCGGTGGGCGGCGGCTGGGCGCTGGCCAATCTCGCCGGGCTGGGCCTGGATGGGCATTTCATTGGCGTCGCCCTCGGCATCACCGCCTATGGCGCGATCACCGCCGTCTCGGTGCGGCCGGGCGTCTGGCCGGGGCGGCCCTGAGGGCATCGGCCGCGCAACGGGGGTTTCGTCCTCCGAGTCCCGGCCTATCATGGGGCGGTGGAGGGCGCCCTGGCTGGCGGGCGCCCGGGAAAGGCCTTCATGCAGAACAGTGATGAGATCTGGCGCCGCGTCGAGGCGAAGCGCCCGCGTTTTTCCGAGCTGAGCGACCGCGTCTGGGGCACGCCCGAGCTGAACTACGCCGAGCACCGCTCCGCGGCCGCCCATGCCGAGGCGCTGGCCGAGGAAGGCTTCCGCGTCACCACAGGTATCGCCGGCATCCCGACGGCGGTGATGGGCGAGGCGGGGGAGGGTGGCCCGGTCATCGCCATCCTGGGCGAATACGATGCCTTGCCAGGCCTCTCGCAGGAGGCGGGCGTGGCCGAGCCCCGTCCGATCGAGAATGGCGGCAGCGGCCATGGCTGCGGTCATAACCTGCTCGGCGCGGCCTCGCTTCTGGCCGCGGCGGCGGTGAAGGACTGGCTGGCGGCGAAGGGCCTGAAGGGCCGCGTGCGCTATTACGGCTGCCCGGCCGAGGAGGGCGGTTCCGCCAAGGGCTTCATGGTCCGTGATGGCGCCTTCGACGATGTGGACATCGCCATCTGCTGGCATCCGGCGGCCTTCTCCGGCGTCAACAAGCCGCGCTCGCTGGCCTGCATGGAGGTCGATTTCAGCTTCACCGGGCGTTCCAGCCATGCTGCCGCCGCGCCGCATCTCGGCCGCTCCGCGCTGGACGCGATCGAGCTGATGAATGTCGGCGTCAACTACATGCGCGAGCACATGCCGAGCCATGCGCGCATCCACTACGCGCTGCAGGATGCCGGCGGCATCGCGCCGAACGTCGTGCAGGGCAAGGCGCGGGTGCGCTACCTCGTGCGCTCGCAGACCATGGCCGAGGTGCTGGCACTGCTGGAGCGGGTCCGCAAGATCGCCCAGGGCGCGGCGCTGATGACGGAAACCAGCGTCAGCGACCGCGTGCTGAGCGCCGATGCCGAGCTGGTGGCCAATCCGCCGCTGGAGCAGGCCATGGAGGAGAATTTCCTCCGCCTCGGCCTGCCTCGGTTCGACGAGGCCGACAAGGATTTCGCCCGCCGGATGCAGGCGACTTTCACCCCCGCCGAGATCGAGACCGCCTATCGCCGCGCCGGACTGGCGCCGATCCCCGGCGAGGTGCTGGCGGAGCGTCTGGTGCCGCTCTCGGCGCCGGAGCCGGCCGGGGTGGGCTCGACCGATGTCGGCACGGTGAGCTGGAAGGTGCCGACCGTGCAGGCGCGCGGTGCCACTTATGCCATCGGCACGCCCGGCCATTCCTGGCAGCTCGTGGCGCAGGGCAAGGCGCCGGCGGCGCATAAGGGGCTGGAGCATGTCGCCAAGGTGATGGCCGGCACCGCCGTGGAGGTTTTCCAGAACCCCGAGCTGCTGGCGCGCGCCAAGGCCGACCATGCCGCCCGCACCGCCGAGATGCCGGATGTCTTCCCGATTCCGAAGGATGTTCCGCCGCCGCTCGACATGGCCGGCGGCCACTGATCCCAGCTGGACCTTGCTGTCATGACCCTCTTCCGCAATGTCCTGACCCGCTTCGCCCTGGCGCCGGCCCTCGCGGCGGCGCTGCTGACCGGCGGGGCCTCCGCCGCCGAGCTGCGCGTCGGCCTGGCGGCGCCGGTGAGCACCATCGACCCGCATTTCGCCAATGCCACGCCGAATTCGGCCTTCGCGCGGCATGTCTTCGACACGCTGGTGAACCGGCGAGCCGATGGCCGCGTGGAGCCGGGCCTCGCCACCTCCTGGACCGCGCTCGAGGAGAATCTCTGGGAGTTCAAGCTCCGCCCGGGCGTCCGCTGGCATGACGGCACGCCCTTCACCGCCGATGACGTGATCTTCTCCTTCGGCCGCGTGCCCGACGTGCCGAACAATCCGGGCAGCTATGCCGGCTACCTGCGCAGCATCGCCAAGGTGGAGGCGGTGGACCCGCTGACCCTGCGCATCACCACCTCGGCGCCCAATCCGAACCTGCCGCTCGACTTCACCGCCATCGCCATCGTCTCGCGCCATGCGGGGGAGGGCGCCACCACCGCCGACTACAACAGCGGCAAGGCGGCGATCGGCACGGGGCCGTACCGCTTCGTCAGCTATGCCCCGGGCTCGACCGTCGTGGTGGAGCGCAACCCGGACTGGTGGGGCAGGAAGCAGGAGTGGGACAAGGTCACCTTCCGCATCATCACCAATCCGGGGGCGCGCACGGCGGCGCTACTCTCGGGCGATGTGGACATGATCTCCTCGCCCTCCGCCTCCGATCTGCAACGCCTGCGCGGCGAGCCGGAGATCCGCATCTTCGAGCGGCAGGGCTCGCGCTCCCTCTTCCTCTCGCCGGATTTCAGCCGCAGCGGCGAGGAACCCTTCATCACTGACAATGACGGCAAGCCGCTGCCGAAGAATCCGCTGCTCGACCTGCGGGTGCGGCAGGCGCTCTCGCTGGCCATCAACCGGCAGGCCCTGGCGGAGCGGGTGCAGCAGGGCATGGCCGAGCCGACTGGCCAGTGGATGCCGCCCGGCGCCTTCGGCTACAGCCCCGATGTTCCGGTGCCGGCGCAGGATCTCAACGCGGCGCGCCGCCTGCTGGCTGAGGCCGGCTATCCGCAGGGCTTCCGGCTGACGCTGCATTCCAGCGGCGACCGCTACCCCGGCGATGCGCAGACGGCGCAGGCGGTGGCGCAGATGTGGACGCGCATCGGCGTCACCACCTCCGTCGAGGCGCTGCCCTTCGCCACCTGGTTCAGCCGCCTGTCGAAGCAGGAATACTCGATGGTGCAGAACAGCTGGGGCAGCTCCAATGGCGAGGCCAGCAGCGTGCTGCTGAACATCGTGCACAGCTACGACCGCGACAAGCGGATGGGCGCCAGCAACGACACGCGCTACGTCAATCCGGCGCTGGACCGGCAGATCGAGGAAGCGCTGACCACCATGGACCCGGCGCTGCGCGAGAAGCGCCTCGCCGCGGCTGTAGCAGCGGCCGCCAGGGATCTGCCGCTGATTCCGATGATCCTCTACAAGAATGCCTGGGCCGCGCGCCGTCCGCTGACCTATGAGGCGCGCATGGACGAGCAGACCCTCGCCATGGGCGTCGGCCACGGCGGCTGACGCATGTACCGGGGGCAGGCCTTGGCCTGCTCCCGCATGTCCGGGCCTGGAGGAACCCTCCAGGCCCTTTTCAGGCCGGCACCGGCACGCGCTGCGCCAGCGGGTCGAGCAGCGTCTCGATCGCGACCGGGTCTTCCCATTCCAGCCGGATGTTCAGCACCGTTATCCGGCTGCGGAAGGCGGGCGGGATGCGGACGTAGTCCTTGCGGGTGGTCACGGGAATGGCGCGCAGCGCCTCGGCCTGCGCGAGCAGGTCGCGCATGTCGCCGGCATCGAAAGGATAGTGGTCGGCATAGGCGACGCGACCGGCCAGCACCGCCCCCGCCTGCTGCAGGGAGGCATAGAACTTGCGCGGATTGGCGATGCCGCAGAAGGCGAAGACCGGCTGCCCGGCGAGCAGTTCCGCCTCGGGGCCCGGCACCAGCCGCGCGCGCAGCACCGGCAGGCCGGGCGGCAGCATGGCCAGGGCGCCGTTCTCGTCATCGCCGATCAGCACGGCGGCCCGGCAGCGCGCCGCGGCGGCGGCCACCGGCTCGCGCAGCGGCCCGGCGGGGATGATGTGGCCGTTGCCGAAGCCGTAATTGCCATCGACCACCAGCAGGGAGAGATCCTTCTCCAGGGTGGGATTCTGCAGCCCGTCATCCATGATGAGGGCCTGCGCGCCGGCCTCCATGGCGGCGCGGGCGCCGGCGGCACGGTCGCCCGCCACCCAGGTCGGGCGCGTCGCGGCCAGCAGAAGCGCCTCGTCGCCGACGGCGCGGCTGTCGTGCTGGGCGGTGTCCACCCGTACCGGCCCCTTCAGCTTGCCGCCATAGCCGCGGGTCAGGAAATGCGTCGAGACGCCACGGTTGGAAAGCCGCTGCCCGAGATCGAGCGCCACGGTGGTCTTGCCCGCGCCGCCTGCCGTGGCATTGCCGCAGCAGATGACGGGGATGGGCGCCCGCCAGCCCGGCCGGGCCATGCGGCGTGCGGTCGCGGCCGCATAGAGCGCCGCGAAGGGGGACAGCAGCAGGGGCGCGATTCCCCCGCCGCCCCCGCTCCAGAACTCGGGGGCACGCATCCGGCTCGAACCAGTCCTTCTTCCTACTCCCCGCGCGGCGCCGGCGTCGTGCCGGTGGCGGGGCGCATCATGTCCAGGATCGCCGTGGCCAGCCGACCCGGCAAATGGGTGGCATCGGCGGCAATCTCGGCCGCGGCGCGGGTCATTGCCCGTGCGCGGCCTGAATCCGTTAGCACGGTTGATGCGGCCTCGGCCAGCGTGGCGGCATCCGTCACGCGGAGGGCGCCGCCCGCGGCAACCAGCGCCTCGGCGGTTTCCCGCACATGCTCGGTGTGCGGTCCGAGCAGGATCGGGCAGCCGAGCCGCGCCGGCTCCAGCGGGTTGTGACCGCCCTTGGGCACCAGCGTGGCGCCAACCAGCGCCACGCCGGCAATGCGGAAGAACAGCCCCATCTCGCCGAGCGTGTCGGCGAGATAGACCTCCTGCTCCGGGCCGGGCAGGCCGCCGGCGCTGCGGCGGCTGAAGGCCAGCGGGGCGATCAAGGCAGCCACTTCGTCACCGCGCTGCGGGTGGCGCGGCGCGATCACGGTGAGCAGGTCCGGTAGCCGGCCGCGCAGGATGCGGTGCGCCTCCAGCGCCACCGTTTCCTCGCCGGCATGGGTGCTGGCGGCGAGAAACACCGGGCGCGCGCCGATCCGGCCGCGCAGGCGGGCGAGCTCGGCGGGGTCCGCCGGCAGCGGCGCGGCGGCCGCCTTGAGCTGGCCCCAGAAGGCCGCCCCCGGGGCGCCCAGGGCGCGCAGCCGGGCGGCGTCATCCTCGCTCTGCGCCACCACCAGCCGGAAGCGGGCGAGCATCTCGCGCGCCAGCCCGGGCGCCCAGCGCCAGAGACGGGCCGAACGGGGCGAAAGGCGGGCATTGATCAGCGCCGCCGGAATACCGCGCCGTTCCAGCGCCGCCGTCAGGTTGGGCCACAGCTCGCTTTCCACGAAGACCGCCGCGTCCGGCCGCCAGCCGTCAAGGAAGGCCTCGGCCCAGCGCGGCACGTCGAGCGGGACGAAGCGGTGGATGACGCGCCCGGCGAGGGAGGGCGGCAGCCGCTGCTCCAGCAGGGTGGCGGCGGTGACGGTGCCGGTGGTGAGCAGCAGGTGCAGTTCCGGCCAGCGCTCGGCAAGGGCGGCCAGCAAGGGGATCAGGGAGAGCGATTCGCCGACACTGGCCGCATGCAGCCAGAGCAAGGGGCCCGGCGGCCGGTCGGCGCCCAGCCCGCGCCGCTCTGCCAGGCGCTCCGGGATCTCCTTGCCCTGGCGCGCGCGCAGGCGCAGCCAGACAGGAAGCACCGGCGCCAGGCCGGTACCCAGCAACCGCCCGGCGAATCCCGCCACGCTCACCGCGCGGCCCTCACACGCGGCGACTCTCGACGGTGGCGGGATCGGCCACCCAGGCATCGGCGGTGTCGCAGGCCGCGTTCAGCGCCGCCTCGATGGCCGGCAGCGCGCCAAGCGCATCCTCGCGCGGCACATGGATCGGCGCGCCGCAGACCAGCACCGCGCGGGAGAAGGGCAGCGGCAGCATCATGCGGTCCCAGCTCGGCAGCAGGCGGTGGCGGCTGGTCGCGGCGGCCGTCGGCAGCACCACGACCCCGGCCAGGGCGGCGAGCTGCGCCACCCCCTCGGCGGCCACACGGCGCGGGCCGCGCGGCCCGTCCGGGGTGATGGCCACCGGGCTGCCATCGCGCAGCACGCGCAACATGGCGCGCATGCCGGTGGCGCCGCCGCGCGAGGTGGAGCCATGCACCATCACCAGCCGGAAGCGCGAGACGACCTCGCCAATGAAGCGCCCGTCGCGATGGCGGGAGACCAGCACATGCGGCTGCCAGTCCTTCGCACCGGGGAAGAGACGGTGCGCCACGGTCCAGAGCATCGGCATCATCGGCAGCCGCTCATGCCAGAAGGTGATGATGACCGGCACGCCCTTCGAGGCGAAGGGCGCCACATGGTCGTAGCCGGACAGCGACCATCGGGCCGTGCGGTAGCAGAAGGCGAGATAGAGGCTGAGCAGCCGCGCGAAGGCCGTCTGCGTCGTGGGGTGGCGGATCAGCTTGCGGAGCATGGCGGCGATGGAATCACGGTGAGCGCCCCTAGCACGGTTGCCGCCGAGGCGGAAATTCGGCCGGTGCGGGGGTGTGTTGCCAGGAGGACCCTGGTGGCCGGGTTGACGGCGGCGCGAATCCCGTCCGGCTCCCCGTGCGCCGCCGTCGGTGGTTTCTCATCTGGTGCGGTCAGGCCGGCAGTGCGGGTGCGCCGAAGAGGGAGGTGTGTGCCGCCAGCAGGACGGCCCAGGCGAGCAGCGCCAGCGCCGCCGTCCACCAGCCGATTTCCGTGACCACCAGCCGGTTGCGCCCGGCCAGGATGGCGCCGAAAGGCAAGGTTGAGGTTTCCGCCCTCAGGTTCTGCCACGCCGCGGGATCGCGCCGCGCCAGCTTGCGGTCGATCGAACCCATGCCCAGCAGGGCCGTCAGCAGCAGGATGCCGAAGAAGATCAGGCTGGCGACGTCACCCCGCGCCAGCAGGTGGAGCGTGGCCCAGAGCGCGAAGGACCAGAGCATCGGGTGGCGGGTGATGCGCTGCATGCCGCGCGCGCCGGTCGCCAGCGCCGCCTCCCCGCCGACGGAGGTGGGGTTGGGGCGGGTGAGGGCACCGACGAAAAGCAGGAAGGCCGGCAGCATGGCCGCCGCCACCAGCCAGCGCAGCCAGGGCGGCGCGAACCAGAGCGGCACCCGCTCGGCGCCTCGCCAGGCCAGCACCAGCCCGATCAGCGACAGGACGGAGAGCAGCGAGAAGGCGGCGCGGAAGCCGCGCTCGCCCAGATGGCCGGCAAGCCGGTCCCGCAGGCCTGTGCCGGCCAGGCCGCGATGCAGTCCGAGCCAGACCCCCGCCGCCAGGAGCAGACCGAGCATTCCGTCCATGCGCCATACCCCTTGCCGGAACCCTGCGGCCGGTCGATGTTGACGGTGACAACATGCGGAGGGTTTGTGGGCATTGTCAACATCGCCGTCGCAACCGCCTTATCACCATGGCGACCTGCCTGCGGCGCTGCTGGCCGCGGCGGAGAGGCTGCTGCGCGAGCATGGGCCGGCGGGGCTTTCGCTGCGGGAAGTCGCGCGCCAGGCCGGCGTCTCGCACAATGCGCCCTACCGCCACTTCCCGACCCGTGAAGCCCTGCTCGCCGCGCTGGCAGCAGAGGGGTTCCATCGTCTGGACGCGGTGCTGCGCGAGGCCGCCGCTTCCGCCGCCCAGACGGGCGAGGCGCCCCTCCTGCCGCTGGGGCGCGCCTATCTGCGCTTCGCCGCGGCGCATCCCGCGCTCTACCGGCTGATGTTCGGCGCCGGGCCGCGCAAGGACGCACACCCGACGCTGCGCGCGGCGGCGGCCCCGGCCTTCGCCACCCTTGCGGCCTGCACGCCCGATCGGCAGGCCGCCATCGGCGCCTGGGCGCTGGTGCATGGGCTGGCCCAGCTCCTGCAGGACGGCCAGGTGGCGGAGGAACTGGTGGGGCCGGAACTGATCGAGGCGGTGCTCGGCCGCTATCTGCGCGGCGTCGCCTGAGCCGCGCGCGGGGCGTGTCTCAGGGACGCCAGACGCGGTGATAGGGATGCCCAGAGCGGATCGCCTGGGCACGGTAGAGCTGCTCGGCCAGCAGCCCGCGCACCAGGAAATGCGGCCAGGTCATGGGGCCGAGCGAGAGGCGCTGCTCGGCCCGCTCCAGCACGGCCGGGTCCAGCCCCTCGGCACCGCCGATCAGGAAGGCCAGCGGCTTGCCACTCGCCTCCCATCGCTCCAGCAGGACGGCGAGGCCCTCGCTGTCCGGCGCGTGGCCTCCGAGGTCGAGCGCGATGGCCAGGGCGCCCGGCGGGAGGGCGGCGAGCAGGGCCGCCCCCTCCCGCCGCCGCACCTCGGCCGCGGAGCCACGCGCCTCGGGGATCTCGCGCACCACCAGCGGGGGGCGCAGCCGCGCATTGTGCTGCTCGAAGAGTGCCGCCTCCGGCCCTGACTTCAGCCGGCCGACAGCGAGCAGCAACGGGGCGCGGCTCAGCCCGCCCCGCCCTGGCCGGTGCCGTCGTCCTCGTCTTCCTCCTCGTCGAGGCCGTCCAGCACGTCGTCGAGCAACGGCAGGTCGTCCTCGTCCTCCTCATCATCATCCTCGGCGGACTCGAGCAGGGCCTCGAAATTCGCCTCGGCGGCGGCATCCTCCTCCTCCGGCAGGACGCTCTCGCCGGCGGGCGGGCTGTCGGGGCCCCACATCTTCTCCAGCCGGTAGTTGGCGCGCGCCTCGGGCTTGAAGAGATGCACGACGAGGTCGCCGGCATCGAGCAGCACCCAGTCGGGTGAGGATTCCATGCGCACGCGACGGATGCCGTGCTCGGCGAAGGTGCGCTCCAGATGGCCCGCCATGGCCTGGATCTGCCGGTCGGCGAGGCCGGTGGCGATGATCAGGCGATCCGCGAAGGTGGCGCGGCTGGCGACGTCCAGCACCACCACGTCCTCGGCCTTGTCGTCCTCCAGGCTGGCGACGGCGGCCTGCACCACCTGGTCGATTGGCGGTGTGGCCGACTTGGTGCGCGCCGGTGCCTTGCGCTTCGGCGCGGCGGGCTTCGCGGTGGGGGTGGCCTTGGCGGCCGGCTTGGCGGCGCGGGGTGCCGGAGTCACCGCGGCGCGCGGGCTCCTGGAGGTGGCACGCGGCGCGGTGGTGGCAGTGCTGCGGCTGGTCCTGCTGGCGGCGGCGGTCCGGGTCGCCTTGGCGGGGGCGGCGGCGCGTGTGGCCTTGCCGGCGGCGCTGGCGCGCGGCGCCTTGGCCGCGGTTGCGCGGGCCGGCTTGGTGGCCGTGCCGGTGCTGCGGCTGGTCCTGCTGGCGGCGGCGGCCCGCGTCGTCTTGGCGGGGGCGGCGGCGCGTGTGGCCTTGCCGGTGCTGCTGGCGCGCGGCGCCTTGGCCGCGGTTGTGCGGGCCGGCTTGGGGGCGGTGCCGGTGCCGCGGCTGGTCCTGCTGGCGGCGGCGGCCCGCGTCGTCTTGGCGGGGGCGGCGGCGCGTGTGGCCTTGCCGGCGGCGCTGGCGCGCGGTGCCTTGGCGGCCGTGGTCGCACGGGCCGGCTTGGCGGCGGCGGTACCCCGCGTGCTTCGGGCGGGGGAGGCGGGCTTGGCCGCCGTGCGCGGCGCCTTTGCGGTGCTGGCGTTACGGCTGCGGGTGCCTTTTGCGGCGGTACGGCTGGTGCTGCCGGAACGCGCTGCCGTCGTCCTGCGGGGCGTGTCGTCCGGGCTCTTCGGGGTGCGGGCTATGGCGGCCTCCTGTGGCTTCTTTCGTGTGATGTATGACGCCGGTGCCGGGTTGCGAACCAGCACTGAAATCGTGATCAGCGGGTGTTCTGGCGCGCCTGCGCCGCCGCGCGACGCAGGGCGGTGGCGCTGGCCGGGTGCTCCCGTGCCGGCACCAGCGCCCAGCCGGCATGAGAACCAGGGGGCGAGGCCGGCAGCAGCGCACCTGGGCATTTGCGGTGGCGGCGCAGTTGCGAGGCGGCGGCGGCGCGCAGCGCGCGCCGCGTCCAGCCGGGGCGCGGCAGCACGGCGAGGGGTGTGCGCGCCGCCATGGCTCGCCAGCGCTGCCAGCGCGGCAATTGCCAGAGATTGTCCGCGCCGATGATCCAGACGAAGCGTGCGCGGGGGAACAGGCGCGCGAGGCGGCGCAGGGTGCGCGCGGTGTAGCGCTGGCCGATTTCCGCCTCGATGCCCGTGGCGACCACCTGCACCCCGTCGGCAATGGCCCGGGCGGAGGCGAGGCGCTGCGCGAAGGGTGCCATGCCGGCGGCCGCCTTCAGCGGATTGCCCGGCGAGACCAGCAGCCAGACCTGATCCAGCCGCAAGGCGCGCAGTGCCTGCCGCGCCACATGCAGGTGCCCCGCATGCGCCGGATTGAAGCTGCCGCCGAGCAGCCCGATGCGGCGCCGGCGCATGTCACCCCGCCGCCCCGGGGCGGCGAGCCCCGGGGAGGTCCGCCACATCGCTGTCAGGGCCGGGTCTGCCCCTTGCCCAGCACCTGGTAGCGGTAGGTGCAGAGTTGCTCCAGCCCGACCGGGCCGCGCGCGTGCAGCCTTCCCGTGGCGATGCCGATCTCGGCGCCGAAGCCGAACTCGCCGCCGTCGCAGAACTGGGTCGAGGCATTCCACAGGCCGACAGCGGAATCGATGCCGTCGAGGAATTCCTGCGCGGCGGCGGCATCCTCGGTGATGATGGCGTCGGTGTGCTCGCTGCCGAAGCGGCGGATATGTGCCAGCGCCTCCGGCATGCCATCCACCACGCGGATGGAAAGGATGGCATCCAGCCATTCGGTGGCGAAGTCGGCCTCGGTGGCGGCCGGCAGCTCCGGCAGGATGGCGCGGGCGCGCTCATCCGCCCGGAAGGCGCAGCCGAGCGCCGAGAGATCCTGCACCAGCAGCGGCAGCAGGCTGGGCGCGATGGCGGCGTCGATCAGCAGCGTCTCGGTGGCGCCGCAGACGCCGGTGCGGCGCATCTTGGCATTGGCCAGTACGCTGCGCGCCATCTCGGGATCGGCGGCGGTGTGGACATAGGTGTGGTTCAGCCCCTCGGCATGCGCCAGCACCGGCACGCGGGCCTCCTGCATCACCCGCGTCACCAGCCCCTTGCCGCCGCGCGGGATGATCAGGTCGATCAGCCCTGCCGCGCGCAGCATGGCGCCGACGAAGGCGCGGTCCTGCGTCGGCGCCATCTGCACGGCGGCTTCCGGCAGGCCGGCGGCGCGCAGCCCCTCGGCGATGCAGCCGCGGATGGCGGCGGCGGAGCGCGCGCTCTCGCTGCCGCCGCGCAGCAGCACGGCGGAGCCGGCCTTCAGGCAGAGCCCGGCAGCATCGGCCGTCACGTTCGGGCGGCTCTCGTAGATCATGCCGATCACGCCCATCGGCTGCGCCACGCGGCGGATCGCCAGCCCGTTGGGGCGCGTCCATTCCGCCAGAACGCGGCCCACGGGGTCGGGCAGGGCGGCGATCTCCTCCAGCCCCGTGGCCATGGCCTCGACGCGCGCGGGCGTCAGGGTCAGCCGGTCGCGGAAGGCGGGGGTGAGGTCGCCGGCGCCGGCCAGATCGGCCGCATTGGCCGCCAGGATCTCCTCCTGCCGCGCGCGCAGCCGGGCGGCGGCATGGCGGAGCGCCTGGTCCTTCGACGGTCGGCCGGCGCGCGCGAGCTGGCCGGCCGCCTCCCGGGCGGCGCGGGCGGCGGCGTCAAGCGCTTGGGCGATCGTGTCGGTGATGGCGTTCACGGTCCGGTTTTCCTGTTGCCACCCCCGTCCATGGCGGGGCGGGGGCTGCCGCATCGGTAGCGCGGGGCGGCGGCGAGGGGAAGCGGGCAGCTTCGCCACGGGGCCGGCGGCTGCCTTGCCACGGTTGCAGGCCGGCCCCTAAATTCGCGCCCTCGCAGCGCCGCACGCGGCCTTCCCGGAGACCCGACTTGCCAGCGAATGCCGAGCCCCGCCCCCTGTCGGGCCCCATCGTCATCTTCTCCTTCGACCGGCCGGAGTATCTCGGCCGCCTCTGCGCCTCGCTGAAGACGCAGCGGCATGTGGTGATCCCCGAAGGCAGCATCTACCTGCTGCAGGATGGTGCGGTCTCGCCGTACAGCGGCGTGAGGGTGGCGGAGGATGACGCCATCGCCGCCTGCGTCGCCGTCTTCCGGGAGCATTTCCCCGGCGGGGTGGTGATGCAGAGCCCTGGCAATCTCGGCATCGCGCAGAATATCCGGCGTGGCGAGCGGCTGGTCTTCGAGACGCTGGACCGGGAGATCGGCTACTTCTTCGAGGACGACCTCGAGATGGGGCCGCTCTACATGCACATGATGGAGGAGCTTTACGCCGCGCTGCGGCCGCTGCCCAACATCGGCTATTTCGCCGCCTATGGCGACGTCAAGCTGCAGGCGCCCGGCCCCGAGGTGAAGCTGCAACCCATGGCCCACAACTGGGGCTTCGGCCTGCTGCGCGAGGCCTGGCGCAAGATCGATGCGCGGCTCGCCGGCTTCTATAAGGTGCTGGAGGGGCGGGACTACGGCGCGCGCAACCACTTCCGCCTCTACGAGCTGATGCGCGACAGCGAATTCGCCACCAACGCCACCTCGCAGGATGCGTTCAAGGCGCGGGCCTGCGCCGAGCTGGGTCTGGCGCGGCTGCGCACCGACGTCTGCTTCGCGCGCTACATCGGCGAGAAGGGGGTGCACTTCAATCCGGCCAGCTTCGAGCGGCACGGCTTCCGCGACATGCAATGGGTGGAGCGGGAGGACGTGTTCCTCGCGCCGGTCACGCGGGAGGAGGTGGAGCGCATCCAGAGCCGCACCGCCGAGGGGCTGCGCCGCTTCCGCGCCGAGAAGTTCGACGAGATGTTTGCCGCGCATTCCGCCAAGCGCTTCGACGAGGACCGGCTGGTCACGCGCGAGGATGTCGAGGATCTCTACCGGCTGGTGCTCGACAAGCGCCCGCACGGGGACAACATCTTCAACAACTTCGTCGGCAAGCGCACGATCCGCGAGCTGCGGCGCCGGCTGATCTTCACCGACGAGTTCCGCATGAAGAACCCGCTGCCGGCCGAGTGGCGGCGCCGGGATTGACGGCGGCCGCGGCGCGCGGCCTGTGCAAAGGGCCGCGCCGCCGTCAGTCCTGCCACCACCATTTCTGGCTTTCGCGCCAGACCGCCAGGCGGTCCGTGCCGATATCCTTGAGCATGCGCTCATCCAGCCCGGCCAGGCCGGCGCGTTGCCGGTGCCGCTGGATGCGGCACCACAGGCGCCGGACCGGGGACGCCATGCGGCCCCGCAGGCGCTGCAAGAGGCTCGCCGCAGGAACGGGCGCGGCAGACCCGATGATGCGTTCCGACATGCGGCGAGGATGCGCCCGCGGCTCGCCGAAAGGCAGGCCACGCCCGGTCGCGGTGCCGCCGAACTGTGCCGCGCGGCCGGCAGTACAGTTGCCGCGGGACGCAAGACGGATGCGCTTGCGGCGGCGCGCCGGTGGCGGGATGCTGGTCATGATGCCGCCGGAACGGACCTCCGGCCGGGCAAGGCGATCAGGATCGGGAAGAGCATGTCCACTGGCCCCGCCACGGCACCTCCGCAGGCGCCGGCTTCCAGCCCGGCGAAGCCCGCTCTCCGCCTCGTCCTCGGTGGCGCAGCACGGCTGACGGTCGAAATCGACCGTGGCGCCGGCCAGCCCCTGGCCGAGCAGATCTCGGAGCGCCTGGCTTCGCTGATCCGGGCCGGCACTCTGACCCAGGGCACCAGGCTGCCCTCCATCCGTGCCCTGGCGCGGCGCGCCGGCATCAGCGTCCATGCTGTCGTGGAAGCCTATGCGCGGCTTGCCGCGATGGGCCTCTCGGTTTCGCGGGCAGGCTCCGGCGTCTATGTGGTGCGGCCTGCCGCCCTGCCGCCCCCGGCACCGATCCCGGCCCCGGACCTGACGCAGCCGGAAGGCGTTGCGGCAGCGATGCTGGAGGGGCGGGACGACATGCTCGCGCCCGGCAGCGGCTTCCTGCCCGCCGCCTGGGTGGAGGGCGCCTGGCAGGGCGGCGTGCTCTCCCGCTTCCACCGGCGCCTGCCCGCCGTGATGGCGCGGGCCGCGCCGCCGCAGGGCGGGGAGGCGATCCGGCAGCAGATCAGCCTCGGCCTCGGCATGCGCGGCATCACCATGCCGGCGGAGGGCGTGCTGATGACGGCCGGCGCCACCCAGGCGCTGGATCTGGTGATCCAGACCTTCCTCGCACCGGGCGACACGGTTCTGGTCGAGGATCCCGGCTACTTCATGCTCTTCCCCATGCTGGCCCGACGCGGCATCCGCATGTTGCCGGTGGCCCGCCGGCCGGACGGGCCGTGCCTGGAGGATGTCGAGGCGGCCTGCCGCAGGGCGGCGCCCAAGCTGTTCTTCCTGCAATCGGTGCTGCACAACCCGACCGGCTGGACCGCGAGCGCCGCCAACCTGCACCGCCTGCTGCGGCTGGCGGAGAACCACGGCATGGTGCTGGTGGAGGACGATGTCTATGGCGACCTCCATACCGGCGAGCCGGTGCGGCTGATCCAGCTCGATGGCGGCGCCTCCGTCATCTACGTCTCCAGCTTCACCAAGTTCGTCGGCTCCGCCGCACGGATCGGCTTCGTGGCCTCGGCGCCGTCGCGGATCGAGGTGCTGCTGCGCACCAAGATCTCCGCCGCGCTGACGGGCTCGGGCATCGAGGAACTGTTGCTGCTCGAAATCCTTGCCTCCGGCCAGTACCGCCGGCATGTCGAGATGCTGCGCGCGCGGCTCTCCTCCGCGCGCGGGCTCGTGCTGCAGCGGCTGCGCGAACTGGGCTTCGGCATCACGGGTGGGGATGGCGGGCTTTTCCTCTGGGCGGAGGCGCCGGAAGGCGCCGGGGAGGGCCTCGCCCGGGCGGCGTGCCATCGCGGGCTGATGCTCGCGGGCGGATCGCTGTTCCGGCCGGAACAGCAGCCCAGCCGGCATTTCCGCTTCAATGTCAGCCGCTGCATCGACCCGCGTGTGCCGGAACTCCTGCGGGCCATGCTCGCGAAACGCTAGAGCGGTTTCCGTTCGCCTTGGCCCACTTCAACCGCTCTAGCCTTCTGTTTTGACGAACATCTTCACCCGATCAGGTGCTTCCACCTGATCGGGATCTCTCGAGCGGCAGCCTGCCGCGCACCATGGGCCGGGCAAGGCCCGCCAGGCCCGCGCAGCCGCCCCGGCATGGCTGGCGGCGGCAGAGGAGGAAACATGCTGCCACGGGCAGGGGGCATGCGCAGCCCGCGCATGCTGGGCTACGGCGCCTTCAGCATCGCCGCCGGCGCCCTCGTGATGAGCGCCGCGATGGGTGCGCGGCAGACCTTCGGCCTGTTTGTCGAGCCCTTCTCCACCGAGAACGGGCTGCCGGTCACGCAGATCGCCTTCGCCATCGCGCTCCACAACCTCGTCTGGGGCGCGGCACAGCCTTTCGCCGGTGCGGCGGCCGATCGCCATGGCGCGGCCCCGGTGATCGCCTTCGGCGCCGTTGTCTTCGCCGCCGGACTGGCGATCGCCGCCCTCTCGCAATCGGCGGCGATGCTGGTGCTCGGCCTCGGAGTACTGGTCGGGATCGGCGTGAGCTGCACCAGCTTCGGCGTGGTGCTGTCCGCCGTGGGCCGGGCCGCGCCGCCGGAACGGCGCAGCATGGCGATGGGCTGGGCGAGCGCCGGCGGATCGCTCGGGCAGGTCCTGCTGGTGCCGCTGGTGCAGGGCGTCTCGCAGCTTTCGGGAACCGCGGCGGCGCTCGCCGCACTGGCCTGCTGCGTCCTCGCGGTGGCGCCGCTCGGCGTGCTCCTGGACCGCGGCGCCGCCGCCGGAGCCCTGCCGTCCGAGGCCGCCGCGACCCCGGTGCGGGCCGCGCTGACGCAGGCGCTGCGGCACCCCGGCTACCGGCTACTCACGCTGGGATTCTTTACCTGCGGCTTCCAGCTGGCCTTCATCGCCACCCATCTGCCGGCCTATCTGCTGCTCTGCCAGATGCCGGCGGGGTTAGGTGCGGCGGCCCTGGCGCTGATCGGGCTGTTCAACATGGCCGGGAGCTGGGGGTGCGGCTGGCTGGGCGGCCGCTTCCGCCAGCAGCATGTCCTCGGCTGGCTGTACCTGATCCGGGGCGCCGCCATCGCCGCCTTCTTCCTGCTGCCGAAGACCGAGGCCTCGGTGGTGGCCTTCGCGGCCACGATGGGGCTCACCTGGCTCGGCACCGTCCCCCTGACCAGCGGCCTGGTGGCCCGGCTCTTCGGCACGCGCCATCTCGGCACGCTATTCGGGGTTTGCTTCCTCAGCCATCAGGTCGGGTCATTCCTCGGGGCCTGGCTGGGCGGCTATGTCTTCGAGGCCACGGGATCCTATGCGCTGATCTGGATGGCGACCGCCGGGGCGGGCGTGTTCGCCGCGATGCTGCACTTCCCGATCGACGATGCGCCGGTGGCAGCCGCCCTTCCGGCGCGTTCCTCCTGAGGGCGGCCTGACGAGAGCGGCGGCGGAGGGGAGGGGATGCTCCCTCAGAGGAGCACCAAATCGTCCCGGTGGATGATCTCGTCCCGCCCGCGCCAGCCGAGGATGGCCTCGATCTCTTCGGAGCGCCGCCCGGCGATCAGCCGCGCCGCCTCGGCATCATAGGCGGAGAGGCCGCGGGCCAGTTCGGTGCCCGCCTCGTCCTGCACCGCCACCGGGTCGCCGCGCGTGAAGCTGCCCTCCACCGCCCGGACCCCGGCCGGCAGGAGCGAGCGGCCGTCGCGCAGCGCCTGCGCCGCCCCGGCATCCACCCGCAGTACGCCGAGCGGCGCTAGGCTGCCCGCGATCCATTGCTTGCGGGCGGAGCGGCCCTCCGGCGCTGCCAGGAACCAGGAGCAGCGCGCGCCGTCCTGCAGCGCCTGCAGCGGGTGCTCGCGCTTGCCGAGTGCGATGGCCATGGCGCAGCCCGCGCCGGTCGCGATGCGCGCGGCGATCAGCTTGGTGCGCATGCCGCCCGAGGAATAGCCGGGCGGCGGCTCGCCCCCCATGGCCATGATCTCGTCCGTGACACGCTCGACGACCGGCAGGTGGCGCGCCTCGGGGTCGTTGCGCGGGTCGGCGGTGTAGAGGCCGTCGATGTCGGAGAGCAGCACCAGCGCGTCCGCGTGCAGCATCTCGGCGACGCGGGCGGCGAGCCGGTCGTTGTCGCCGAAGCGGATCTCGGCGGTGGCGACGGTGTCGTTCTCGTTGATGACGGGGACGCAGCCGAGGTCGAGCAGCGTGCCGAGGGTGGCGCGGGCATTGAGATAGCGGCGCCGGTCCTCGCTGTCCTGCAGGGTCAGCAGGAGCTGGGCGGCGGTCAGCCCGTGCTGCGAAAGCGCTGCCTGCCAGGCGCCGGCAAGGCGGATCTGCCCGACCGCGGCCGCCGCCTGCTTCTCCTCCAGCCGCAGCTTCTTGCGCGTCAGGCCAAGCGCCCGCCGGGCCAGGGCGATGGCGCCGGAGGAGACCAGCACCACCTCCGTGCCGCGTGCCCGCAGGGCCGCGACATCGGCGGCGACGGAGGCGATCCAGCCCTCGCGCGGGGCGGCGGTCTCGGCATCGACGACCAGGGCGGAGCCGATCTTGACGACGACGCGCCGCGCGGCGGCAAGGGAGGGGGAGGTCATGCGGGGGCCTTCTCGCGCTCGCGGTGGATGGTATCGGCCAGTTCGCGCAGCACGCCGTCCACCCCCTCGCGCGTGGCGCCGCTGATCAGGTGGACAGGGCGGCCGAGTGCGCGCTCCAGCGCCTTGGCGCGGCTGGCCCGGGCCTGCGGCGTCATGGCGTCCAGCTTGTTCAGCGCAACGATCTCGGGCTTCTCCGACAGGCCGCCGCCATAGCCTTCCAACTCCGCGCGCACCGTCTGGTAGGCGCCGACCGGATCGGGCTGGCTGCCATCGATCAGGTGCAGCAGCACGGCGCAACGCTCGACATGGCCAAGGAAGCGCGTGCCAAGCCCGGCGCCCTCGGCCGCCCCCTCGATCAGGCCGGGAATGTCCGCCAGGACGAACTCCTCCGTCGCGTTCAGCCGGACCACGCCGAGCTGTGGCGTGAGGGTGGTGAAGGGATAGTCGGCGATCTTGGGACGGGCGGCGCTGACAACGGACAGAAAAGTGGACTTGCCGGCATTGGGCAGCCCGACCAGCCCGGCATCGGCGATCAGCTTGAGCCGCAGCCAGAGCCAGCGTTCCTCGCCCGGCCAGCCCTTGTCAGCGCGGCGTGGGGCGCGGTTGGTGCTGGATTTGTAATGGGCATTGCCATAGCCGCCATCGCCGCCGCGGCAGATGACGGCGCGCTGACCCTCCCGCGTCAGGTCGGCCAGGACGGTTTCCTTGTCCTCGGCCAGGATGACGGTCCCCACCGGCACCTTCAGCACCACATCCTCGCTGCCGGCGCCGGTGCGGTCCGAGCCGGCGCCGTTGCCGCCCTTGCGGGCCTTGAAATGCTGGGCGTAGCGGTAGTCGATGAGGGTGTTCAGCCCCGGCACGGCCTCGGCAATGATGTCGCCGCCCTTGCCGCCATTGCCGCCATCGGGCCCGCCGAACTCGATGTACTTCTCGCGCCGGAAGGCGACGACGCCATCCCCTCCGTCACCGGCCTTCACCCAGATCTTGGCTTCGTCGAGGAACTTCATGGGGATGGGTCCAGGGGAGGGAGGGGTCGCGCAAACAAAAACGGGGGCCTGAGGCCCCCGTTCGCGGTCTGGTTGGCTCGCGGAGGCGCGAGGCTTACTCGGCAGCCTGCGCCAGCGGCTCGACGGACACGAAAACGCGGCCCTCGGCGCCCCGGCTGAACTTCACGCGGCCATCGACCGCGGCATGGAGCGAGTGGGTGCGGCCGACCAGCACGTTCTGGCCCGGCTTCATCTTGGTGCCGCGCTGGGTGACGATGATGTTGCCGGCTGCGACCTGCTCGCCGCCGAACTTCTTCACGCCCAGTCGCTTGCCAGCGGAATCGCGGCCGTTGCGCGAGGAGCCGCCTGCCTTCTTATGCGCCATGGTGGGTGTCTCCTGGTATGTCGGTTCAGGCCGCGGCGATCTCGGCCACGCGCAGCACGGTCAGGTGCTGGCGATGGCCGTTCTTGCGCCGGCTGTTCTGGCGGCGGCGCTTCTTGAAGATGAGGACCTTCTCGCCCTTCTTCTGCTCGAGCACGGTGGCCGTGACGGTGGCGCCCGCCACCGTGGGCGCGCCGATCGTCAGGCCGGCATCGGTCGCCACGGCCAGGACGTCCTGGAAGGTCACGGTCTGGCCGGGTTCGGCCTCCAGCTTCTCGACCATCAGCACCGCGTTCGGGGTGACGCGGTACTGCTTGCCGCCGGTGCGGATCACTGCATAGGTCATGGGGCGCCCTGAAAAGCTTTGCCGTGCTGGCCTGATCTGAAACGATATATGGCCGAGAACGGCCATCGGCGGAACACAAGGCCCCGCCGGGAAGCCGCGCCTATAGCGCCGGCGCCCTGTGGGAGTCAACGCCAGGGCTGGATTCGGCGGATTTCTGCACGGGATGCGTTGCGCGGCCCTCAAAGCCCCTTTATACCCCGGCCGCCTGTCGGCCAGGCCACACCCTGCGGAGAGGTGCCAGAGTGGTCGATTGGGACGGTCTCGAAAACCGTTGTACTCGCAAGGGTACCGTGGGTTCGAATCCCACCCTCTCCGCCATTTCCCCTTCCATAGCCTTCCACCACACTATCCCTGCTTGCCATGATCGTCGGCAGATCAATGGGTTAGCGTCCATCGGCGTCCATGACGGGCCACCACAAGCCACCTCAAGCGCCGTTTTCGTTGGGGGTAGCGTTGGGGGTAGGCTAATCTCTACCCCAACAGCGGCTTCCGGTTTGGGGTAGGCATGGCCGGCAAGGCGAACACTCTCACGGCGCGGGCGGTGGCGAACGCCCGGCACCCAGGCACCCACAGGCGCCCCGTGCGGATCGGTGATGGCGGCGGCCTCTATCTCCAGATCGCCCCCGGCGGCTCCAAGTCCTGGCTGTTCCGCTTCCGCCTGCGCGAGAAGGACCGGGAGATGGGTCTCGGCTCCGCCGATCCCGACGGGCGCAGTGGCGGCGTGACGCTGGCCGAAGCGCGGGAGAGGGCCGCCACCGCCCGCAAGCTGGTGCGAGAGGGGGTGGACCCTATCGAGGCGCGACAGCACGAGGAGGCTGCGCGCCAGGCCGCCGAGGAAGCTGCCGCTAGAGCTGCCGCGCCTCGCACCTTCAGGGATGTGGCGGAAACCTTCCTGGCCGATCGGGAAGGCGGCTGGAGCAATCCCAAGCATCGGGCGCAATGGGAGGCCACCCTGCGTAGCCTCGCCTACCCCACGTTAGGCGCTTTGGCGGTGGAGACGATCGGCACCGAGGAGGTGCTGACGGTGCTGCGGGCGATCTGGACTGAGACCCCCGAGACAGCTTCCCGGCTGCGCGGCCGCATCGAAGCGGTGCTGAGCTTTGCCAAGGCGCGGGGCTGGCGCGAAGGCGAGAACCCGGCCCGCTGGCGAGGGCACCTCGACCACATGCTGGCCAACCCGCGCAAGGTGAAGCGGCCCGAACACCGCCCGGCGCTGCCCTGGCGGGACATGCCCACCTTCATGGCGGAGATGCTGAAGCGGGAAGGGGTGGCCATCCACGCTCTCGCCTTCGCCATTCTGACGGCGGCCAGGACCGGAGAGGTCCGGCTGGCGCGGTGGCGGGAAATCGACCGGGAGAACCGCGTCTGGACCGTGCCCGCAGCCCGGATGAAGGCGCGGCGGGTGCATCGGGTGCCACTCTCCGCGGCTGCCCTGGCGGTGCTGGATGCCGTGGCGGAGTTGGCGCGGGATGGGGAGAGCCTGATCTTCCCCAGCGCTCTGCGGAAGAATGCGCCGCTTTCCGACATGACCCTATCTGCCGTGGTGCGCAGGATGAATGAGGACGCCGGAGGAGAGCTACCCCGGTGGCGCGATGCTGAGGGCAGGGCAGTGGTGCCCCACGGGTTCCGCTCCACCTTTCGGGACTGGGCTGGAGAGACGCGCCCGGAGGGCAGGGAGGTGGCGGAGGCGGCCCTCGCGCATGTCATCAAGGGCAAGGCGGAGGCCGCCTACGCGCGCTCCGACCTGCTGGAGCGCCGACGCCCGTTGATGGACGCCTGGGGCGAGTGGTGCGGCAAGGCGCCGGCCGAGGTGGTGAAGCTGCCGGGGACGAGGGCGGGCTGATCCGCCCCACCGCCGCGTTACGCATTTCTATTCTAGACCCCCTCCCGAAAACCCCGAAAAAGGCGAAAACTCCTGGAGGGTCTTTAAGTTATTGATATTGAATGCGGCGGCAGTCGGCTTTTTCGGGAAGCCGCCATCCGAAAATTCCCCGAAAACCTCCGAAAACCCTCCTGCGGTCCATGTCAGGGATGTTCACGGTTCATAAGGCAGTCGTAGCGACCGGGTCCGAAAGCAAACGCGCCCGGCAGCCTCGGAACACGTCGCTGCGAAGCGTATCTCACCCCAACGACCGAGATCAGCCGACTCATTGGGCGAGGCTTGCGAGACGCCCTCGATGCCTTTGGCATGCGCAGATCTGCCTATGCGGCCTGTCGCGTGCTCTTGCTCGCCCGCCGCGTGGATGAGGCCGCCTTGGGCTTGCTGGCGGCCGGCGCCAGATCGCCCAGCCCCTCCAGCCGCATCGGCGGAAGCCCCTCCATCTCCACCGTCAGATAGACGTCTCCGCCCAGGGCCTGGATGTAGTTTCGCAAGGTGGAGACGAGCATGTCGCTGCGGGCCTCGATGCGCGCGACATTCTCCTGCTTGATCTTGAGCGCGCGGGCGACCGCGGCCTGGGTCTTGCCCATGGCTTTCCGGACATCGCGGAGGGCCATGTGCTGCGCGAGCAGCTCCTCGGCCTTCGCCTCAACACGCTTGCGCCGGGCCGCAGGAAGCCGGGCCATCATTGCGTCCAGAGGAACGCCCTTTGCCTTCTCCGTCATTCCCATGTCCTCCATCGCTGCTCTGCCTTGGCGATCAGCGCCCGATAGAACCGGGCCTCCGAAACGCCTGCCTTGTCGCCGCCTGCCAGCAGGACAGCGATGCGCCGTCCATCGAACGCGAAGGCGACGCGCCACACGCCGCCGTCGGCCGAGAAGCGCAGTTCCTTGAGGTTGGTAACCTTGCTCCCCTTCAGCGTGTCCACAGCAGGGCGGCCTAGAGTGGGGCCGATCTTCTCCAGAAGCCGCGCGTGGGCGAGCAGGGCATCCTGCACCTCCTCCGACAGGTCGGCGAAGTCTTCAGCCATCTCGGGGTGGAAGGTGACTTGCCAAGGCATGGCAAGAATATGCACTTGAAGGCATATGCGTTCAAGCGCATTATATGCCGGAAACGCCTCTGCCTGGGGTGAGCCGAGGGAGGGCCGCCAGAGCGCTCAAGCGGTGTTTCATATGCACCGATCATGCACCGTTAGCGTGCACATGCGGTGCACGCAGCGTGATCTCTCGCTCGGTCTCCTAGCTGATCTGCAGATCGTACTGCATGCCCTCGGCGTCCTCGCAGATCCCCATCCCGCTCATCCCGCCATAGGTGAAGTAGCAGCGTAGGGTCTTGCCACTCTCGGATTGCAGGAGGGCCGATCCTGGGCTGCCGCCACCGGAGGTGATGGCGGTGGCGGAGAAGGGCGCACCGGCCGTGCCGCTGATGAAGCCGACGCCGACATTCCCGTGCACCCACCGCCCCTTGTAGGTCTCGCCCTTCAGGGTGACCTCAAGCGGCCCTGAGCCCATCCCGGCCGTGGTGGCGGTGCCGTGGGCAATCGTCCCGTCCCGCCCCATCAGGAGCAGGCTTTTGGAGCAGCCGGTCACCAAACTGGCCGACAGCAGCGCACCGAGCAACCAGACGTGGCGTTTCATGCAGCCCACTCTCCCGTTAGGCGATAAGGGCAGCATGAGTGGCTAATCTTGGCTAGCCCTCTGCCGGAATGGGAGTGTCATGGCCTCCGGATCGCCTTCCGGCCTTCCTCAGTGATCCCCCACCCCTCCTGCCCCTTATAGCGGGAGCAGGGCCCGCGCTCGAGGAAGCCGCGCTCCAGTAGGGCAGCAAGCGTCTTGTCCCCGACGCCATCCGGAATCCAGGCCCGAGCCTCGAAGCGGTGGGGTGACCTGGCCAGGTACTCCAGCACCTTTGTCTCCCGGCTGTGGAGATACACGGGAGACCATCCGGGCTGCATGATCTCGTCCCAGGGGTTCTTCTCTTCGGGTGTGGCCCCGTTGATCCCGGACAGCGCATCCGCGGCGGCATCCAGTGCACAACGGTCCCAGGTCAGGCGACGGCCTGTGGTACCTCGCCTCAGCGGCTGGGGCCACATGCCCGATTGGACTTCGTGATCGAATGTGCCCGGGCTCACGCCCAGGTACTCAGCGGCCTGGGCGCGGGACAGCATGCGCGGTGCGAGGCTTGGCGGGAGTGCAGTCTTGCGGGTCATAGCCCGGGCGATTCACTCCTCCGGCGCCTCTTCCCCGCCCCGCACCTCGTCCTCCGGATGCACCGTTCGGGGCTGTGTCGCGTCTCGCTGAGGACCGCCGGCCGTGTTGCCCGGCATGACATCGAGCGCCGCCCCGATCGTGGCCGAGAAGCTGGGTGGAGGGGTGGTCCCACTGAGGCTTGTCGCCTCTCTCAGGCGTACTCCGGGCCCGCCGCCGTTCTCCGGGATGAACTCGACGCCAGCCGCTTCGAGAGCGGCGCGGATGGCGGCGAGGGTGCGATCATAGGGGGTGCGGGCCTCCCGCTCGAAATCGGCAATGGTCTTTTTGGCCACCTGAGCAGCCCCCTCCAACTCAGCCTGGGACCAGTTGAGAAGGGCTCGGGCTGCTCGGCACTGCGCTGGCGTTATCACCATTCTGAGGCAACCTTACATCAATGATGTTGACTACCCCAGAGAGGCAGGGTTACATCATAGATGTGAGGCGGCAAACCCGCAACACAGAGCGGCCAAGGGCGCGGCTGCAACCGCATCCCTTGGCCTGACCGCAACCCGCTCAGATCAGGAGCAGGCTATGGCTGTGCACGCGCATACCGCGCCATCGCTTGGCGCGTCCAGAAGGTCGATCATCACTCCCGCACGGTCGGATCAGGCAACGGCCGCGAGCCGATACGTTCACGATCTGGCCTCTGACAACCACTCCCCTACGAGGGGAGTGCTCTACCGCCCGGGCTTCCTGCGGCGTGCCCTGGCCTACCTGGCCAACGGTGACCTGCCGCCGGTGCTGGCTTTCGTGATCCCCCCGCCGCTGAACGGCGAAGGCTACCCGCCTCCGAAGCTCCCGCCGCTGCCGGGCGGCTTCCCCAAGCCGGACGCCGCGCCCTGTCTGGCGCATTTCGTTGAGTGCGCCCTCCTGGCCGGCATGGGCTGCCTGGGGATAGGCATGATCTTGGTGGGGGCAACGCTATGATGCCCCCGGTCCCTGAGAAGGTCCGCGAGCACCACGAGGCGGTGGATGACGCCCTGTCCGATATCGGCCACCTGGCGACCTTGCTGCACCTGGTCTTCGAGCAGATGGGCGACCGGCCCTGCGAGGCCGAAGCGCTGGGGCTCTTCCTTGCCCGCCTGCTGGAGGACCGGCACCGCAAGGCCGAGGCGTCCATGTCCGAGCTCTGGAAGGCGACCGGCGGCAACGCACCGGAGGACGACACGCCATGAGCCGCAGCATTTCGAGGCGAGCCACCATGACCGCCGTTCTGCCCATCGCCGCCACCTCCGGCATGATGTCGGCCGCTGCCGGCCTTCCCCCTCCGGAGGTGCGGCCGCGCCCTGGTATTGCGGCTAGCCCCGATGCCGAGCTAATCCGGCTCTGCGCCGAGCACATCGCGAACATGGCCGCCTACAATGCCGGCGGCGGCAACCTGGAGCCGGAAGACGACCCGCTGTGGGCCGCCTATGAGCGGACCCGCGACGCCGTCAGTGCCGCCCGGCCGCAGACGGTCGAGGGCATGCTGGCGAAGGCTCAGGCGGCTAAGGCCGAAGCCCGCACCCCGGACGGCGGCGAGAAACCGGAGAACTGCCCGGCCGCCGACTGGGCCTGGGATCTCATGCACGACTTCCTCCGGCTGACGGGAGTGGGCTGATGATCGGGCAGCGTAGCCGGCAGCGGGCAGCGCGGGGTAGCCGGGCGCTGCCCGGCGGCTCTGCAAGCTGGCGGGCAGGGGGCAGCTTGCGCTGCGCGGGGGACTCTCGCATTGCCGGGCGTCGGCTTATCCGTTCCTCATCTGTGCTCCCCGGCCTATACTCCCCTGCGGTGGGGCTAGGTTTGGCCGCCGAACACCCGGACCTCCGAACGGGCTGCCCCATCGTCTCATTCGGGGGATGCGCTCGGAGGCGCGTGGATGTCGTCTATTCCCGATGGGTACGTGGCGTTCCCCGCCGCGGCTGAGTTCCTTCAGCACATGCCGGTCTCGATTGAGCGGTTTCCCAAGCTCTGGTTCGCCGTGAACACGCGAGACAACCTCACGACATGGCTCGAGATGGGGCGGGAGCTTGGCCCTCTACTCGCTGCGGGGTCTCTCCAGGCCTATGGAATGCTGACCACGACGCTCGACCTGGTCGCAGTTCCTGCCGTTGCCTGGCGCCTAAGCCTTCCGGCGACCAAAAGGATGCCTGAGACCTCCGCAGCCGATTTGGCCTTCGCCGGTCAGCCGGTGATTGTTGCCGGTGGCGGTGGGCGGCCCTTGATCACGTGCCGGCCGCTGTTCTGGAAAGACGATTTGAGGGCAGCTTTCGGCGATGTGGCCGCTGAAGCCGTGAGTGCACGGACAGATGCTGGGCAATCAGCATCGAGCGCAATGAGCACGGACCAGCAGGTGTCGAAGCTCAAGCCCCCTCCGCGCAGTGCACTCAAACCCTGGCTACGGATGTTCATGCAGGAGCGGGCGGAAGCAGGAGCGAAGGCTTCAGAGGAGGAAGCAAAGGCGGCCTGTAGTCGAGCCTTCGAGCATCAGGGCTGGCGCTTCCCGCGCAGGGAGCAGTGGCGGGAGGAATTTCAGGCCGTACCAGCGGCGCATAGGCTTGGCCGTGGAGAGAAGGCGAAGCGAGTGCCGCCGAATAGCTCCGAGGATGAAGCGGAGTGAAATCCGCCGCCTAATCCGCCGGCAAATGCGCCGTGAAATCCGCCACAAACTGGAGGCGGCGCATTTGGCTGTTGTGGAATTCCCTGCACGTCTGTGAACAATCACGAGCCTACGCAACGATCTTTGGAGATACGTAGGTGTCGCACACCTTCTGCGAGGATACCTCTCAAGGACTGGCGCAAGTGGGTGATCGTCGCCGGCAGCGCGCCAGCCGGTCCTATACCCCCGCCGATCCGCTGCTGACTGCGCGGGAGGCCGCCGCCGAGACGGGGCGGGCGCTCTCCACCTTCTATCGCGATCTGCGCGCCGGTTTGCTGCCGCAGCCCTGCCTCCGGGTGGGCCGCTCGCCGCGCTGGCGGCGCTCCGTGCTGCGCGCCTCGCTGGGGCTGGCCGACTGATGCCCGCCGCCGCCGATCGGCATGACCCGGCCGCGCCCGCCATGGCGCTGCCGATCCACCAGAACGAAGCAACCCCGCGCGGCTGAGGGCCGGCGGGGCTGCGGAAAGGGATAGGTGCTGTCGTGGCAGACGGCACTTCAATATCACCATTCCGCCGACCCACGCCAGCCTCGCCGCGCCTCCTGACGGAGGCCATGTTGCCTGTCTTGCATTCGAGTTCCGCCGCCCCCGATTTCGCCGCCACCCTGCGCGGCGCGGTGGTGCGGCTGCACCTTTCGCCGCTCTCCTTCGGGCCACCCGCCATCGTCGCGGTGGCGGCGACCTATGCAGCGGCCTCGCCCGATGTGCTCGCCGACCGGGGCACCCTCGCCTGCCTGCTGACGCATGAGGCGGGCGTGACCCAGCCCGACGCGCGGGGCCGCGCCATGTTGGCCGGGGCCCTGGCGCAGCGGGGAACGGCGCTGCTTGCCTTCGCCACCGAGCGCGATGCCGGCGTCGCCTATTGCTGGCTGCTGGCCCTGGCCGGGTCGCGGGGGAGGGCGGCATGAAGCGCCGCCGCCCGTCCGCCCCGCCGGCGTCCTGCCCACCGGCATCCTGCCCACCGGCGCCGATCCGGCTGCTGATCCTGGAAGCATATCGGGATGCCGAGGGCCAGCCCCGCGCCGCCCTGGCGCTCCCTGGCCTCCGCCTCCCCGTGATCTATCCCAGCCTCGCCGCGGCGGTGGCGGCGAAGGCCGCCCTGGAGGCCCGGCAATGAGCGCCGCCATCACCGACCTGCGGCTGCGGCGTGGGGCCGAGCATCTTTGCCGCCTCGGACCGCGCGTCACGGCGGAACTGCTGGCCGAGATCGGCGCGCGCCACGGCATCCAGGAGGAAATTGTGCGGAGCCTCGCCGCCTATCATCGGCTGACGCTCGGCATGATCCAGGTGGCCGGCGCCGATCGGTTTCCGCCCCCCATCTTCGAGGTGGCCGATGCGCACCGCTGACCTCGCCGCCCGACTCAATCTGCGGCGCGCCGGCGCCGGCTCCTGGCGGGGTGCCTGCCCCGCCTGCGGCTACCCCGGCACCTTTTCCCTCCGAGAGCGCGAGGGGCGTTCCCTCTGGTCCTGTGCCTCCTGCCAAGACCGCGAGGCGCTGACCGGCGCCGTCCGCGCGGCCGCAGGCGACGACTGGACGCCGCCGGCGGCGCAGCTTCCTCCAGAGCGCGAAGGCCTCTCCCCGGCCCGGAAAACCGCCCTGGCCGTGGCGATGTGGAGCGAGGCCCTCCGGGTGGAGGGCACCCTGGCCGAGGCCTACCTGCGCGCTCGCGGCGTGCAGCAGGCCTGGTCCGCCTTCCCGGAGCCCGAGGTTGGGCCGCAGCTCCGCTTCCACCCGCGTGCCCGGCATCCCGAGGTGGACGGCCTGTTTCCCGCCCTGCTCGCGCTGGTTCGCCGCGCCACCGATGGCGAGGCGGTGGCGATCCATCGGACCTACCTGCGGCCGGATGGCAGCGGCAAGGCCGATCTAGAGCCCGCCAAGGCCAGCTTCGGTCCCAGCGCTGGCGGCGTGATCATGCTGCACGCCGCGCCCGCCACCGGCCCGCTGCTGCTGGCGGAAGGCATCGAGACGGCACTCTCCGCCTCCGCCCTGCTGCGCGCGCCCGCCTGGGCCTGCATCGCGGCCGGCAATCTGGAGCGGCTGGAACTGCCCGCCACCGCTCGCGCGCTGATCATCGCCGGTGACGCCGACGCACCGGGCCGGCGCGCCGCCTGGACCGCCGCACGGCGCTGGGAGGCCGAGGGGCGCCGCGTGCGCGTGGCCCTGCCCGACAAGCCCGACACCGATTTCAACGACATCCTGCGCAGGCAGCGCGCCAACGCGGCGGAGGCCAGGAATGGCTGACGGCTTCACCACCTACACCACCGCCGAGGCGCCGCCAGATGACAGCACGCCCCCGCTGCGTCCGCCCTCGCTGGCTATCCTGACCCGCAGCACCATTCCCGCACCAGCCTTCCCGCTGCAAACGCTGGGGTCGTCCTGGGGCCACTGGTGCGCCACCGCCGCGGAAGGGGCCAACGCCCCGCCGGACTATGTGGCCCTGCCGCTGCTGGTCGCCGCCTCAGCGCTGATCGGCAATGCGCGCTGGGCACAGGCTTGGCCGGGCTGGGCCGAGCCGCCGATCCTCTGGGGCGGCAGTGTCGGCAATCCCTCCTCCGGCAAGAGCCCCGGCGCGGCGCCGGTGATGCGTGATGTGCTCGGCCGCGTCGAGATGCACATGGCACGCGACTACCCGGCCGAGATGGAGCGGTGGGAAACCCGTGCCTCGGTGGCGAAGGCGGCCCTCAAGCAGTGGGAGAAGGACGTTGCGCGGGCGATCAAGGCCGGCGACCAGCCGATGCCCGACAAACCCGATGCCGCCACCATCCCGCCGAAGCCCTCCCGCCCGCGTGCCAGCGTCTCCGATGCCACCCAGGAGGCGCTTGCCGGCGTGCTGCAACATCAGCCCAAGGGCGTGCTGCATGTGCGGGACGAGCTCTCCGGCTGGCTGCTGAACCTCGGCCGCTATGCCAATGGTGGCACCGACCGGCCCTTCTGGCTGGAGGCCTGGAACGGCGGCCGCCACCGCGTGGACCGGCAGAAACATCCCGAGCCAATCATCCTGGATCACCTGGCGGTGGCGACCTTCGGCACCATCCAGCCCGATCGGCTCGGCGAGGTGTTCGACGGCGCCGACGACGGCTTGGCGGGGCGCTTCCTCTGGGTCTGGCCCGAGGCCTCGGGCGTGTTCGGACGGCCCGGCCGCGCCGCCGAGATCCGTTCTGCCGCCGACGCCCTGACCCGGCTGGCGGACCTGCAGATGGGACGGGACGAGGCCGGCCGGCCCGTGCCGCTGATGGCGCCATTGGACGATGACGCCGCCCCGCTGTTGATCGCCTTCGCGCAGGAGATGCAGCGGGCCGAGCGCAGCGCACACGGGCTGCTCAAGACCACCCTCGGCAAGGCGCGCGGCCATGCCCTGCGGCTCGCCCTGGTGCTGGAGTATCTCTGGTGGGGTGGGCGAGACACGAACCTGCCGGTCAGCGTCAGCGCCGAGGCTATGGCCGCCGCCGTCACGCTGATGCGCGACTACTTCCTGCCGATGGCGCGCCGGGTGCTCGGTGATGCGGCGATCCCGCGGGAGGAGATGCATGCCCGTACGCTGGCCGAGTGGATCGCCGACACCCGGCCGGAGCGGGTGAACGTCTCCGCTATCCGCGACGAAGCCCGGCTGCCCGGGCTGCGGGAGAGCGAGCCGGTGAAGGCTGCCTGCCGCTATCTGCTGGAGGCCGGGTGGCTGATCGAGGCGCCGATGACCGGCAAGCGTGGGCGGCCACGCGGCGAGTACTTGGTCAGTCCGCTGCTCACCGCTGCGCTCAACGGGGAGGCGACCACTGACCGCAAATTCGATGTTAGGTCCCCCTCCGAAAAAGGCGAGAAAGGCGGAAATTCGGCGCAGGCTGCTGGGCCGGGGGAATATTCGGCTTTTCCGACTTTTTCGGAGCACCCCCTAATATCGAATTTGGATACGCCACCGCCGCCCGGCGATGACGGGGAGATCACCCTGTGAGCGGCGCCCTCCTTGCCCGCCTGGAGGCCGCCGGGGCGACCCTCCGCCGCGCGCCAGATGGCACCCTGCGGCTGCGACCATCGCGCCCCCTGCCGCCCGACCTGCTGGCCGAAGCCAGGGCAAAGCGGGACGATCTGGCCATCCTGGTCGCGGAGCGGGAGGCGGAGGATGCAGAGCGCGAGGCGATCCGCACCGAGCCGGAGTTGCCGCCGCTTGGTAGCCCTGAACGGGATCGGCAGGACCGGCAGCAGCGCGCCATGGTGGCCGGCCTGCTGCAGGCCAGCCGGCAACACCCGCGGGACGAGGAAGGGAATTTTCCGGCCAGTACGCGCGCATGCGCGCGCGCGCGTACTGCGCGGAAAACCCCTCCGTCGCCTTCCTCCGACGGCCGCCCGGACGATCAGCCATGGCAGCAGAACATGAACAGCAGGAATGCCCGCGCATGACTGAAACAGCAGGGCCCAAGCAGAGCGGCGGCCGGTTCAAGCCCGGGCAGTCCGGCAACCCGGCCGGACGGCCGAAGGGCGCGCGCCACAAGGCGCTTCAGGCCCTCGACGCGATGGGGGAGGAGGCCGCCAAGGAGATCATGGCGGCGGTGGTGCAGAGCGCCAAAGGGGGCGACATGCGCGCGGCGGAGATCCTGCTGCGCCGGCTCTGGCCCGAGCGGAAGGGCCGCCCCGTCACCTTCGACCTGCCCACCATCGCGGCGCCCGCCGACGTGGTGAATGGTCTCGCCAGCGTGGCGCAGGCGATGGCGGCCGGCGAACTGACGCCCGACGAGGCAAGCGCGGTGGCGGCGGTGCTGGAGACGCAGCGCCGGGCGCTCGAAACAACGGATCTGGAGGCGCGCATCGCAGCGCTGGAAGCAGCACAGCAAGGAGGCACCCGACCATGACCGGAGGACGGCTTGCGCCCCGTGTCGGCAGGCTGGAGGCGGCCATTCAGCCTCCACCCTCCGTGCATGTCCTGATGGTGCCGGAAGGGCTGCCAGAGGGCGCAGTGGCGACCTGGCGCGCTGAGGCCATGGCGGGCTTCCGCCGCAGCGACATCGTCGTGCTGGTCGAGATCCGCGATGCCGCGCTGCCGGCGGCAGAGGGGAGGAACGCATGAACAGCGGCATGGTCCGGCGGCTTGCCCGGATGGAGCAACGCCACCCCGCCCAGGATGCCCGATGGCTGTCGTTCCGGCAGCAGTGGCAGGCCTGGCAGGGGCAATCCGTGCGGCTCTGGCCGCGGGAAGTGCTGGAGGCGGCGGAGGCCTCGGGCGACCTGCAGGACCCCGCGGTGAAGGCGCTCCTCGCGACCATCTCGTCGGAGGATCTGGATTGGTGGATCCGGGACCAGTGCGCCCGCCTCGGCATCGACTTGGCAGCGATGGAGGCTGAATGGATGGCCGAGCGAGGGAGGACCGCAGCATGAACCGACCGCTCAAAAGCCGGCGGCGAAGGGTCGAGCGCACGACAGCGCCCCCAGAGGTGTACGCCGTGATGGGGCGGCCGCCTCCTGCCCCTGGTCCCAGGCCCATCAGGAGTTTTGCAACGCCCTAAAAGGCGGCCAGCACCGGCGGCGCGAGGGGTTTTCCGGCCAATACGCGCGCGCACGCGAGGCCGGAAGCATTGGCCGCGAAGATCGCTAAGGCCGCTGCCGCTCCCCCAAGCTGGGGAGCGGGGAGTTTTGCGAGGCCCTAAAGGCGAGGAAGGAGCGCAGCGATGACCCGGCATCTGAAGGCACGGCTTGCTCGCTTGGCGGCGCAGCAGGCGGAGGCTCCCCCCTACTTCGCGGAGCTGCCGCACGAGACATGGGAGCGCGAAGACTTGCTGCAGGACGTCACGGCGGAAGCGCTGCGCACTTGGCGGGAGCCGCACCGGACATCGCGGCCCGGTGCTGATCGGCCCTCCAGTCTGCGCCTCGGTGGACGAGTGGAGCGCGCGCTACGGGCAGGCACGGTGAATCCAGGCGATGCTTGGTCACCAAGCATGCGCGGCATCATCGAGTGACGCGATTTTTCCGCAAGAACTGGCGCATAACTCTCGGAAATAGTTGACGAATACGGGTGTTTCTGCGTGACCGAAACGGCGCGAAATCGTATGCTGCGAGCACACTGAAAGCCGTCCGCGCCGGGCGGTGCGGCTGGTGCGGATGAGGACGTGTTGATGTCTCTCCCAACAGCCGGCAACGGCGATCTTCAAGCTCCTGAGCAGGAAGAAGCTGCGCGAAAGGCGCGCTCCGATCTGGTGAGGGAGTTCTGAGATGGGCTTTTCCGCAGTCGCCGCGGCCGCCATCGGAGCGGGCGCCACCGCCTACGCCGGCAGCAAAGCGGCCAGTGCTTCGAAATCGGCGGCCAACACGGCAGCTGACGCGCAGTCCGCGGCCACGCAGGCGACCATCGCGGAGCAGGCGCGGCAGTACGATCAGACCCGCGAGGACTTGGCGCCTTGGCGGCAGACCGGCCAGAACGCCCTGATGAACATTGCCAACCTCTCCGGCTCGAACGGGGTGGAGGCGATGACGCAGGCGCAGAACGCCTTCCAGTTCTCCCCCGGCTACCAGTTCCGTCTGCAGCAGGGGCAGCAGGCGATTGAGAACAGTGCGGCGGCGCGCGGCGCCCTGTTGTCGGGCTCGGCGCTGAAAGCAATCGGCGACTATGGCCAGAACGTCGCCAGCGACGAATACGGGAACTACTACAACCGCCTGGCAACTCTTGCCGGCGTTGGGCAGACCGCGACGAACAGCACGGCAGCGGCCGGACAATCGGCGGCGAACGCCATCGGCAGCGCCTACACAGCGCAGGGCAATGCGCTCTCCAATATAGCGCTCAGCTCCGGCAATGCGCAGGCCGCGAACGCGCAACAGACCGGCGCGAATATCAACAATCTCACGGGCAACCTGCTGACGGGCTACCTCTACAACCAGCCCTCGGCGACTTCTGCCAACTCCGCGGTCGGCTACATCCAGCGCAACCCATCCTCGGCCTGGAACCTGGGGGCGGCGCCATGAGCGGGTTCAGCACCCTCGGCGATATGCTGGATTTTGCAGCGGTGGACCTAGACCAAGCGCTGCGCTTCAAGGCCGCCTTCGAGGCGATGGACCAGCATCAACAGCAGCGTACCCTCCAGCACGTGCAGTGGGTCGGCGAGCAGTCCCAAGCGCTGCTCGCGCTGCCGCCGGAGAAGCGGCCCAGTGCCTATGCGCAGGCGTGGCAGCAGGCGCAGGCGCTCGGCATCGTGGGCTTGCCGGACGCCTATCCCGGCGATAGCGCGCTCGAGCAGGCCTTGCGCTGGGCTGCCGTGCTTGGGCATCAGGCGGACGCTGCGAAGCGGACGTACCACTGACCTGCCGCGCGATGCTGGTCTGGGCCGGAAGCTGGCCGCGGTGTTGATGCTGGAGGCGACGGAAGAGAACCAGCGCCGCGCCGCGGCCGCCATCCGGCGCTGGCAGCGGACACGAACCGAGGCGCTGTCCATCGGCGCCGGCGCGGAGCGGAATCGGGACTGACGGCGCGGGTGGCGAAGGCAGGGCGAGCGGGGGAGGGGAGCTTTACTCCCCTTCCTTCTGTGCCCCGACCGTCGTCTGATGCAGGTCCTGCGCGCTGGCCCGGAAATCCTCGCCCTCGCATGGCAGTGGGTTGGGATGTGGTTTCTCTATGATCCTCCATCGCGTTCTACCCCTAGCGACGTTTCTGTTGGGGGTAGGATTGGGGGTAGGAGATGGGTGACCATCCAAAGGCCGCAGAAATCCTCAAGAGATGGCAGACACCCTCTCCGCCAGTTTTTTCAATTGCTTATGCTCTGCGGCGCTCAAGGCGCCCGGCACATTCCGGGAAGTCACTGTGCGGGGTTTTGTGCCGGGGCCGGTTCACGCCCGCGTTCTCCGCCGCTCCCGCCGCAGCCACCTGCCATAGGCCTGATCCGTCGTGTCCACCGTGCTGTGCCCCAGGTGCCGGCCCAGGGCATAGACGTCGCCGCTGCGTTCCAGCCAGCAAGCCGTGAAGGTTTGGCGCAGGTCGTGGCACCGGAAGGGGGAGGCGCTCACGGCCCACCTCCTGGGGGCCCTGCGTCAAGGCCAGAAGAGCGCTTCAAGACCTGCTGGCGGGGGCCGGGCCTGTCCTCGCCGAAGCAGCCCGCGGGGGGGCGCTAAGCGGGCTGGCCCACCACATTGCCCGCCTACCGCCCCGTTTGGTGCTGGACAAAGTCTGGGCCGGCCCGTCCGAAAGCGCAGCCATATCTCGCAAGGCGCCTGCGCAGGCTGCCGCGCCCTATTCCTTCACCGCGCCCGTCAGCGAGGAGACGTAATAGTCCACGAAAAAGGAATAGAAGATCGCGACGGGCAGGGAGCCGAGCAGGGCACCGGCCATGAGCGCGCCCCACTGATAGACATCGCCTGAGACAAGCTCCGTCAGGATCGCAACGGGCACCGTCTTGCTCTCGCTCGATTGGATGAAGGCGAGGGCGTAGATGAATTCATTCCAGGACAGGGTGAAGGAAAAGATCCCGGCGCTGATCAACCCTGGCACCGCCAGCGGCAGCGTGATCCGGCGCAGGATCTGCAGGCGTGTCGCGCCATCGATCAGCGCGCATTCCTCCAGCTCGTAGGGGATCGACTTGAAGTAGCCGATCAGCAGCCAGGTGCAGAAGGGCACCAGGAAAGTGGGGTAGGTCAGGATCAGCGCGAAGGGCGTGTCGAACAGGCCCAGTTGGAAGACCATCGTCGCCAGCGGGATGAACAGGACCGAGGGCGGAACCAGATAGGCCAGATAGATCGCCAGCCCCACATACTGGCTGCCGCGGAAGCGCAGACGCTGGATCGCATAGGCCGCAAGCACACTGGCGAAGAGCGACAGGATGGTTGCCGAAATCGCCACCAGCATCGTCGTCCAGAGCCATTTCGGATAGGCGGTGTTGAACAACAGGTGCCGGATATGGTCCAGCGTGGGGGAGCGGATGAGGAAAGGGTTGTACTCCCGGTAGTTATAGAGCTCCGCGTTGGGTTTGAAGGAGGTGATGGCCATCCAGTAGAAGGGGAAGAGCAGGATGATGACGAAGCAGGCGAGCGGTACGTAGAGCGTCACCACCCGGCGCCGCCGGCTGTCCCAGGCCATCATCTCCGGCGCCTGGATATCCGGCGCGCGGATGGCGGTTGCGGCCTCAGTCATTGGTTTCTCCCTGCTGCCACTTCCGGCGTGCCAGCGCGAAGTATGAGAACAGCGTGGCGAAGATCAGGAAGGGGATCATGGCGACCGCGATCGCCGCGCCTTCTCCGAGCTGCCCGCCGGGGATGCCACGCTGGAAGGCCAGCGTGGCCATCAGGTGCGTGGAGTTCACCGGTCCGCCACGCGTGATCGCATAGACGAGTTGGAAATCGGTGAAGGTAAAGATGATGGAGAAGGTCATGACGATCGCCAGGATCGGCATGATCAGCGGCACCGTGATGCGCCGGAAGCGCTGCCAGGGTGTCGCCCCGTCCAGCAGCGCGGCCTCGTAGAGAGAGGGCGAGATGGTCTGCAGCCCCGCCAGCAGGCAGATCGCCACGAAGGGGATGCCGCGCCAGATATTCGCCGCGACCAGGCTCCACCGCGCCGGCCAGGGCTCGCCGAGAAAATTGATGTAATTGCTGCGCAGCCCCAGCACGTCCACCAGCAGATAGGAGATGACGGAGAACTGCGGGTCGTAGATCCACCAGAAGGCAATGGCCGAGAGCACGGTGGGCACGATCCAGGGCAGCAGGATGATGGCGCGGAGCAGGTTCTTGAAGGGCAGGTGGTTGTTCAGCAACAGCGCCAGCCAGAGGCCGAGCGCAAACTTTCCCACCGTCGCGACCAGCGTGTAGAAGATGCTGTAGAAGACGGCCGACCAGAAGACCGGGTCTTCCGCCAGCCATACGAAGTTCTCAAGGCCCACCCAAACTCCCGGCCGCCCGATGGTGGTATCGGTGAAGGCCAGCCAGATGCCGAGGCCCAGCGGGTAGGTGAGGAAGACGGTCAGCAGCCCGATCGCCGGCGTCAGGCAGGCCACGATCAGAAAGGCCTTGCTGTCGAACAGCCGCGCCAGCCAGCCGGGCTCCGCCCGCTTGCGCGTCCAGGGGATGGCGGATGCGGCGCTGCTCGGCATGGGGCCCTCCCGATCCTGCCCCGCTCAGCCGCGGTAGAAGCGGCGGGCGCGGCGCTCGGCGTCGCGCGCCGCATTCTCGGGCGTCGCCTGTCCCGAGGCTGCGGAGGCGAACATCTGCACCAGGATGTACTCGGCCGTGACAGAGCCGGAAGCCTGCGAGAGCGGGCCCTTGTAACCGTTCCAGAACTCGCGATCCATGGTGCTCTTGAAGACTTCGATCTTCGGATCGCTCTTCCACACCTCGCTCTCGCCATAGGCGCGCAGCGGATGGGCCCAGTAGCCGGAGCTTCCGGTCAGCCAGGGTTCATACTGCTCGCGCTCCATCATGAAGCGGATGTACTCCTTCGCCGCATTGGGGAAGCGCGTGTGCCGGAACACCATGCCGGAGATGGCCAGCGGCGCGTTCGGCGGGCTGGGGGCCTGACCGCGCGGCAGCTCCGCATGGTTCGTGTCCTCGGCGATGGCCTGCATCGCCGGGTCTTTCTTCAGCGTGAAATAGAGCGAGACGCCATTCTGCGTCAGCCAGCACTCGCCCGCCGAATAGGCCCGGTTGTTGGACGGATCGAGCCAGGAGATCGTGCCGGGCACGAAGGTCTGGTACAGCTCCCGCACGTAGTTCAGCGCCGCGATGGTCTGCGGGCTGTTGATGGCGACGCGGTTATTCTCGTCCACCAGGAAGCCGCCATGCGACCACAGCATCCAGGAGCAGAAGGCATTGCCGTCGCCCACGGCATTCCCCAGCGCGAAGCCGGCGGGCTTGTTGGCCTGCTTCAGGGCCTGGCAGAGCCGGAGGAAGTCGGGCAGATCGGTCGGAATGCTGTTGAAGCCGGCCTCCCGCAGGGCGGAAATGCGGTAGATCAGCGGGCCGCCCGAGCCACCGAAGGGGACGGCGAGCCAGTTGTCCGTGCCATAGCGCTTGCCGACCACCTGCGCATATCGCATCCAGCCGCCATAGCGCTGACCCAGATACTCGGCGATGTCGGAGACCTCCACCAGCTTGTCGGCGAAGATATGCGGGTCATCCGGCCAGCCGATCACCACGTCCGGCCCCGCGCCGGTATTGGCGGTGACGGCGGTCTGTGGTCGCAGATCCTCCCAGCCCACGAAATCCACGCGCACGTTCACGCCGGTGGCCTGGGTGAATTTCTGCGTGTTCTCGCGGAAGATCACCTCGTCGGGCTCGACGAAGCGCGCGGGGCGCAGCACCCGCAACGTGGCGCCATCCTCGATCGGCAGGCGCGGCGCCTGGGCGCGCGCCACAGGGATGTGACCAAAGCTCCCGGCCGTTAGCGCGGCGGCACCATAGCCCAGGACTTCGCGACGGGTGATGTTGAACATCCTTGTCTTTCCTCCCTACGCTTGTCATTCATCCCTGCGGACGGCCCCCATGGACTGCCCGGTCAGATGCGCTGGCCCGTTTCTCCCGCGAAGAGATGGACGAGCGGCAGCTCGGGCAGCACGCGGATCTCCTCGCCCGGGCGCGCGGAAATGCGCTCGCGGAAGGCGCCGACCATGGGCGTGTCGCCGATGCGCATCAGGACCTGCGTCTCGGAACCCGTGGGCTCAACCACCTGCACGCGCGCCGGCAGGCCGGCGCCGTCGAGGCGCAGATGCTCCGGCCGGATGCCGTAGATCATGGGCGAGCCCGGCGCTGCGCCGCCCGTGGCCGGCAGCGGCCAGGCCATGCCGTCCGGTGCGTGGAAGTGGCCGTCCTCGACCCGTCCCTGGATCATGTTCATCGCCGGGCTGCCGATGAAGCCCGCGACGAAGAGGTTCACCGGGCGGTCATAGAGCTCGAGGGGCGGGCCGATCTGCTCCACATGGCCGCCATTCATGACGACGATCCTGTCGGCCATGGTCATGGCCTCGATCTGGTCATGGGTGACGTAGATGGTCGTGACGCCCAGCCGCTGGTGCAGCTCCCGGATCTCGGCGCGCATCTGCACGCGCAGCTTGGCGTCCAGGTTCGACAGAGGTTCGTCGAAGAGGAAGACCTGCGGGTTGCGCACGATGGCGCGCCCCATCGCCACCCGCTGCCGCTGCCCGCCCGAGAGCTGCCGGGGGTAGCGGTGCAGGAACTGGTCGAGCCCCAGGATCCGCGCGGCGCGGCCGACCTCTTCCTCGATCACCGATTTCGGCGCCTTCGCCAGTTGCAGGCTGAAGGCCATGTTGTCGAAGACGGTCATGTGCGGATAGAGCGCGTAGTTCTGGAACACCATGGCGATGTCCCGGTCCTTCGGCGGTACGGTGTTCACCACCCGCCCTCCGATGGCGATCTCGCCCGAGGTGATGTTCTCCAGGCCCGCGATCATGCGTAGCAGGGTGGACTTTCCGCAGCCGGAAGGCCCGACCAGGACAACGAATTCGCCGTCCTCGATCTCGATGTCGATGCCGTGAAGGATCTGGGTGGAACCGAAGGTCTTGCGCACCTTGCGCACGGACACGGCCGCCATGCGTCACCTCCCCCCTTGCGGGCGCATCCATGATGCGGCCCATCCTTTTGGGGCAGGCTACACAGGTCGGGACGCCGCGCGCAACTGTGACGGATAAATAACGTTTGGTCGCGAATGCGTGATGCCTGAGGCCGGCAGGGGGAGGGGGCGAGAGGGACGCCCGGGCCTGGCGGCCGGCAGAGGCCTGAGCGGCCACAGGCCTCCGCAGCGCCTGCTGCTATAGCAATGGCAGCGAGGACTGTCGGGATGTATCCCCGGGTGCGATGCGGACACCCTCAAGGTCAAGCATCCGGAGCTTCGCGGTTGCTCCTCCCGGCGCTGAGAAACCGCCCACCTTGCCGCCGGCGGCCAGCACACGGTGGCAGGGGATGATCAGGGGGATCGGATTGGTGGCCATGGCTCGCCCAACGTCACGGGCGATCTGGGGCTCCTTGCCGAGTTTCTTTGCCAGCGCGCCATAGGTCGTGGTGTCGCCCCAGCCCACCTGCCGCACCGCCTCATAGATCTCCCTGAACAGATCATCCTGTCCGCTGAGATCGAGCTGGAACCGAGAGAAATCGACGTTCTTGCCCTCGAAGTAGTCCTTCGCGGCAGCGATTGCCTGCGCGACTTCCGGTGTCGGCTCTCCAGGCGCCGCCTCTGACAGGCGGCGCAAAAGCAGACGCTCCGTGGCCTTGGCGGCTTTGGTCGGCAGCTGGAAATGGGCAATACCCCTGTCGTTCCACGCAATGCCGCAGAAGCCAGCCGCGGTTTCAAAGATAAGGTACCGGTTCCGGGCCATGTCCCACGCTCCTGTTGCCGCCACGGCCGAGCCGGGGCCGCTGCGCCAGGGCGGCCATGTCATCGGCGCTTCATTCTGCCTCAGGGACTACGAGGTTGCGACCTTGGCAGCTGCGCTTTCCAGGTCGAGAAGATAGCGCTTGTTGCCGAGCCCGCCGGCAAAGCCCGTCAGGCTTCCGTCCGAGCCGACAAGCCGGTGGCAAGGCGCGATGATCGAGATCGGATTACGCCCGTTCGCGGCACCGACGGCGCGCGCTGCCGCAGGCTTGCCGAGCTGGGCTGCGATCTGGCCATAGCTGCGCGTCTCGCCGAAGGGGATCTCCAGAAGCGCGGCCCAGACCTTCTTCTGGAATTCGGTGCCGACGAGATCGAGCGCGATGTCGAAACGCGTCAGCTCACCTGCGAAATACGCCCCGAGCTGCCGCTCCGCCTCGACCAGAACCGGTTGGTCCGGCCTTTCCTCGGCCTCGCCGAGGCGGAGGCGCTTCGGGTCCTCATTCTCCCACAAGACGGCGGCCAGACCCTTGTCGCTGGCGACCAGCTTCAGGGTGCCGACGGGCGAGGAGACAGTTTTGAAGTATCGCGCCACTCCCAGCCTCCTTCGCTGCCCGGACTATGTCGCCCTTGCTGAGACCTGCCAGCCGAAAGCCGGCTGGCGTCACGGCTTGCCCGTAAAGATAGATCTTCCGGTTGCGGAGCATAATGCCCCCTGGACCCCATAAGGCAGGCCGGGGCGGTGGCGCGCCGCGCTCCGCCCCGGCTGCGAGCCGGGTTCAGCCGCAGATGGGCTGCGCGGCGGGCCTGAGAACGCTCCAGGATGCCCGTGCATCACTTCTTCTCAACGTTCCAGAAGACTGGAACAGGCGTCTCCAGGAAGTTAACCACATTCGTGCGATAGGCGATGGGCGCGAAGAACTGGCCCACCGGCACGATCGGCACCAGTGCCGAAGCCTCCTGCTGCAATTCGGCGATCAGCGCCTTGCGCCGGCCGGGATCGCTCTCCCGCGCCCAGGCGTTCTTCAGCTCCTCGATGCGCGGCGAGCAGGCCCAGCCAGCATAGGATCCATCCGTGCAGCTCGCGCTGAGCGCGACATTGGCGATCGGATTGTCCAGCTCGAAGCCGTAGGACCACATGGGGAAGATATTCCAGCCGCCGGCCTGCGGCGCCTCGCGGCGGTTGCGGCGGGACATCATGCTGGCGAAATCCATGTACTGGAGATCGACCGAGAGGCCTGCGGCGCGCATCCGCTCGGCCGCCAGCGTGCCGAAGCCCTTGATGATCTCGTTGTCGCCGGGCGCGATGACGACGATGGGCTGGCCGGCATATCCGGCCTGCTGGAAGAGCCGCTTGGCCTCCTCGACTCTCGCGCCGCGCATCCATTCCCCGCCGGCCTGGTTCTCGTTGAGCCCGCCGCAGGAAAGGAAGCTGTAGCACTCGCGCCAGTACTTGCCGTCACTGCCGGCGGTGATCGCCATGAACTCGCGCTGGTCGGTCAGCAGCGCCAGGGCGCGCCGGGCCTCGGGCTTGTCGAAGGGCGGCTGGGTGTGGTTGGGGCGCAGGAAGCCGAACTGCCCCTGCTTGCCATGCACTGCCACGCGCACCTCCTTGTTCCGGTCCAGGACCGGCAGGAGATCGAGGGGCGGTGTCTCGTAGATGTCCAGCTCGCCGCTCTGCAACGCGGCGACAGCCGATGCGGAATCCGGCAGCACCAGCCATTCCAGCCGGTCGATCCGCACCACCTTGCCGCCCGCGAAGTTGCTCGGCGGTTCCTCTCGCGGCCGGTACTCGGCATTGCGGCGATAGATCATGCGGTCGCCCGGGCGATAGGCCGCGCGGTCGAAGCGGAAGGGGCCGGAGCCGATGGTCTCCTTCACCGGCGTCATCGGGTCCGTCGCCGCTTCTTCCGCCCGCATGATGAACAGGCCGGTGGCAGTGGGCTTGGCGAAGGACTCGATCAGCAGCGGCGTGTCCACGGAGAGCGAGACGGCGAAGCGCCTCTCATCCACCACCTCGAGCGCCATCCCGAGTTCGACCAGCTTGCGGCCACTGACATCGCGCTTCGCCCAGCGCTGGATGGAGGCGACGGCGTCCTGGGCGGCGACCGGCCGGCCATCATGGAAGGCGAGGCCGGGGCGCAGCGTCATCAGCCAGCGCGTGCCCTGGCCGGCGCTGGTCTTTTCCACACTCTCCACCATCTGCGGCTGCGGCGTCAGCGTCGCATCCAGCGAGAACAGCGTGTCATAGACGAGGTAACTGTGCTGATGCGTGATGGACAGCCAGTTGACGATGGAATCCAGCGTGCGCGGCTCGGCCGAGGCGGCATAGCGTAGGACGCTCTCCGCCCGTGCGTCGGTCGGGGCGAATGTGGCCACGGCCTGCAGCAGCAGGGCGCAGGTGGCGCCGCGCAGCAGCGCCATGCCGGCCTTTCGGCCGGCCGAGGGGAAGGCAGAGCGGGCGGAAAGCATGAAAGCCATCGGTACCGTCTCCTGTCAGGGTAGGAAGCTGTGCTGGCGGTTTCCTCGTCGGGCTGGGGGCTGGGCGCGAGCGTGACCGCCGCTCAGGCCGCCTGACCGACCGTCTCCGCGGGCCTGGCCTTGTCCCGCGCCTTCACCGCGTCGGCCAGCTTTTCGGCAATCATGATCACCGGCACGTTCAGGTTGGCGCAGGGAATGGTTGGCATCACCGAGGCGTCGCAGACCATCAGCCCCTCGACGCCGATCACCCGGCCCTCCGGGTCGCAGACCGCCTTCGGGTCGTCCGCTGCGCCCAGGCGGCAGGTGCCGCAGGGATGCCAGACCCCCCCGACATGCTTGCGCAGATGCATGCGCAGCGCCTCGTCATCCGTGCAGAGCAGGCCGAGCGGCGCGATGCCGTCCTGCGCCATGGCCAGGATACGGCGGCGGATGGCGGGGCTGCGGTCCATGGCGGGCCCGGCCAGCGCCGTCAGCACACCGTTCCGGCGCGACAGCGCCAGCAGCTTCTTTACCTGCGCCGAATAGGTCGAGGGGAAGGCCTCGACCACCATCCCCTGCATCGAGGGTGCCTGCAGCACGCCGGCCGCCAGGCGGAAGGCCTGCGCCAGCCGCTCCAGGTCACGCCCGTCGGAGAGCATCCGGAAATCCACCTGCGGGGACTCCCGGAAATCCGGCGAGGCCAGTGTCACCACCCCCTGGGAATAGGACTTGTTCACCCAGGAGAAGAGCGTCGCGATGCGGTGCCCCACCGCATGCCAGCCCGAGCGGGTGTTGATCGCCGTGTGCATGTCCCCGGGTGGCGTGCCCGCCATCCCGGAGGACCAGCGAAGGATCGACTGGATATGATAGCGGTCGCCCGCCGGCAGCCGCGCCTCCGGCCGGATGAAGGCGGACATGCCGATGGAGGGGTGCTCCAGCAGGTTGCGCCCGACACCTTCCCGCCTGGCGACGACAGGGATGTCCAGCGCCGCCAGCACCCGTCCCGGCCCGATGCCGCTGCGCATCAGCAGCGCCGGCGAATGCAGCGCGCCGGCACTGACGATCATCAGCGGCGCCGCGACGCTGACCGACTGGCCCTGCCGCAGCAGCCGGGCGCCCGTGGCGCGCCGGCCGTCAAAGAGCAGCCGCTCCGCCTCCGTCTCGGTCCACAGCGTCAGGTTCGGCCGGCGGCGCACCGCCTCCGTCAGATAGACCGTGGCGGTGGAGGTGCGGGCGCCGTCGCGGTCGAGATTGACCGTGATCGGGTATACCCCGTCTTCCCAGGCTCCGTTCTGGTCCTCGCGGGCGATGAAGCCATGGCGCAGAAGCTCCGCCTCGACCTGCTGGGCAAAAGGGGTATGCAGGCGGCGCGGAACGCGCTGGATCGGCAAGGGGCCGTCGGCGCCATGCAGCGCGGTGTCGGCCGCGAAATCCAGGTCGGTTTCCAGCTTGCGGAAATAGGGCAGCACGTCATCCCAGCCCCAGCCGGTCGCGCCCTCGGCCACCCATTCGGCATAGTCGTGCGGCGAGCCGCGATTGGCGCCGATGCCGTTGATCGAGGAGCCGCCGCCAAGCAGCCGCGCCTGCTCGTAGGGCCGGACGGTGGCATCGCCCGTATTGCCCGGATCCCGCCCCATGCTGACGCGCAGGCCCGGCCAAGTGTTCGCCGGATTGAAGTAGGCCCGCCCCGGATAGGGTGAGGCAATGTCGCGCGGCATGGCGCCGGGCCGGAGGTCGCGCCCAGCCTCCACCAGCAGCACGCGGCGGTCCGGATCCTCCGACAGCCGCGCCGCCAGCACGCAGCCGGCCGAGCCGCCGCCCAGGATCACCACGTCGAAACGCATCGCCTCGCTCATGCCCTTACGCTTTCCGCACGTTCCAGAAGAAGGCCGCCGAGCCCTGCAGCACGCCGCTGACCGTCTTGCGATAGGCCATGCGGGAGAAGTACTGGCCGAGCGGCAGCGAAGGCACGTCGGTGAAGGCGAGCTGCTGGATGCGGTCCATCAGTTGCTGGCTGGCCTCCGGCGTCGCGGCGTCGAGCCATTCGCCGGTGAGCCGCTCCATCTCCGGGCTGGCATACCAGCCGGTCCAGCCCTTGTCTCCCTGGCCCCGGATGGTGGCGTTCATCGCGGGATTGGCGATCGAGACGCTCGGCCAGTTGGTGTGATAGATGTTCCAGCCACCCTGGCCGACCGGCCCCCGGTTCAGCCGGCGCTGCAGGACGCTGCCCCAGTCCATCTCCTGCAGATCCACCGTCATGCCGAGCTGGCGCAGCAGCGCAGCGGTGAGCTGGCCGTGTGGGCTGATGGAGGGGTAGTCCGAAGGATTGAGGATGACCACCGTCTCGCCCTTGTATCCGGCGGCCTGCACCGCCGCGCGGGCCGCTTCCAGATCGCCGGGCATGGGTTTGGACCAGCCTTCCGTCACCTGGGGCAGGCCGCAGGGGAACATGGCCAGGCATTCCTTCCAGGTCCCGGTATCGTCGCCCTGGATGGCGCGCATGTAATCCTGTTGCCGGATGGCGGAGAGCACGGCCCGCCGCATCGCCGGGTTGTCGAAGGGTGGCTGCAGGTGGTTGAAGCGCGCGAAGGAAATGAATCCGTAGGGATCCTGCCGCTGCATGGTGATGTCGCGGCTGCGCGCCAGCAGCGGCGCGAGATCGGGCAGGACCTGTTCCCACCAGTCGATCTCGCCGGCCTGCAGCGCCGCGGCGGCCGTCGCCGGGTCCGGCATGACGATCCATTCCAGCCGCTCGAGATGCGCCACCTTGGCGCCGGAGGTCCAGTCAGGCGTGCCCTCGCGCGGGCGGTAGCCATCGAAGCGCGCATAGACCGCGCGGCTGCCGGAGACATACTCGTCGGCCAGGAAGCGATAGGGCCCCGATCCGATCATCTCGGTGACCGGCTTGGTGGGGTCGGTCTTCGCCAGCCGCTCCGGCATCATGAAGGCGGGCGAGGAATGCGGCTTGCCGATCGCATCCAGCAGCCGGGGGAAGGGCTGCTTCAGGCGGATGCGGAGGGTGCGGTCGTCGGCGGCCTCGAAGGCCTCGACCGCGGCGCCGAGGGTCTGGCCATAGGTGTCGCGCTGGCTCCAGCGCGCCAGGCTGGCCGCGCAGTCCTGCGCCCGTACCGGCTCTCCGTCGTGGAAGCGCAGGCCCTCGCGCAGCCGGATCAGCCAGGTGCGGCCATCGGCGGAGGTCTCCGCGCCCTCGGCCATCTGCGGCTGCGGCTGCATCCGTCCGTCCACGCCGTAGAGGGTATCGAAGACGCAGTAGCCATGCGTGATCGTGACGGCGGCCGTGGTCCAGACCGGATCGAGCGTCGAGAGATTGGCCTGCGGCACGAAACGCAGGACCCGCGCATCGGCCGCGCGCGCCAGGCGCGGCGTCATCAGCGGCAGCATGGTGGCAGCAGCGCTGCTGCCCAGTAATGTGCGGCGTCGCATCACGGTGGAGATCTCCCTGGCCACCCGTTGCCCTGCGCCCGCGTCTTCCCCCAGGGGGTTGCCCGGTCATTCGGCACCGGTGGCTGGGGAAGGCTAGAGAGCCGTGCCCGGGCCGGCCAATATGAAGCCTTTCGCCGCCCATAGGGCTATCCTATGGTTCCGCTGTGCGAGGGGCGGCCGGGCGATGAACCTGCGGCAGATGGAGGTATTCCGCGCGGTGATGCAGGAAGGCGGCATCACCGCCGCCGCCGTGGCGCTCGGCGTCTCGCAGCCTTCGGTGAGCGAGATCCTGCGCCATACCGAGGACCGGCTGGGCCTGCGGCTGTTCGAGCGCAGCAAGGGCCGGCTGCACCCGACCCCCGAGGCGCGGCGGCTGTTCCGGGAAGTGGAGCGGGTTTTCGAAGGCGTCGAGCGCGTGCACCGCGTCGCCCAGGGGCTGCGCGATGCGGATCTGGGCGGCCTTCGGATCGTCAGCATCAACGCGCTGGGCCTCGCGCTCGCTCCCGTTCTGCTCGGCGCCTTCACCGCCGCCTCACCGCGCGTGGAGAGCCGCCTGGTGGTCATGCGCCGGCACGAGATGACCGAGGCGCTGCTGAACGAGCAGTTCGATCTCGGCCTGACCTTCCTGATGGGCCAGGACAGCCGCCTGCAACGGCGGGAGCTGCGGCGGGACCGCCTGCGCGTCCTGCTGCAGGCCGGCCATCCGCTGGCCAGGCGCGACAGGCTGTCGCTGCAGGATCTCGCCGGCCAGCCGCTGATCGGCTTCACGTCGCTCCAGTCGATGAACGCGCTGCTGCGCCGGCTCTTTGCCGAGGCCGGGCTGGACTATCGTGCGGCGGCCGAGGTCGAGCATATCGTCCAGGCCTGGACCATGGTGCAGGCCGGGGCGGGGGTGTCGATCGTCGATCCCTTCTCGGCACTCGGGCCGCTGTTTCCGGGCGTCCGCAGCGTGCCGCTGGCCAATGCCGCGCGGCTATCGCTGGAGGCGGTGATGCCGCGCAGCCGGCCGATCTCGGTCGTGGCCCAGTCCTTCCTGCGCCAGGCGAGCGACTTGCTGAACGGCAGCGCGCACGAACGGACGGGCACCTCCTGACCGGCGCTTCCCTTCTTTCGGCCGCGCGGCTTCCCGCCTACCCCAGCAGATCGGCGTGGTAGCGTTGCGCCACATCAGGGTGCGAACGCAGGCGGCCCTTCAGGTAGTTGGCGCCGACATTGCGGAAGAGCGGATTGTCCGGGTCGCTGGCGGGGCCCTGCGCCTCGGCGGCCAGGGCCGGGGGCAGGTCGAGCAACGGCACCGTGGCATCCAGGCGGGCACCCAGGAAGAAGGCGATGGAGAAGCGGTCACGCCCCGCCGGCGGGCTGACGACGCGATGCACGGTCGCCTTGAGATAGCCATTCGAGGCCAGCTCGAGCAGTTCCCCGATATTGACCACGAAGGTGCCGGGCAGAGGGACCGCATCCACCCAGCCGTTCTCGGTTTCCACCTGCAGCCCCCCGATATCGTCCTGCAGCACGAAGGTCAGCAGGCCGCTATCCTTGTGCGCGCCGACCCCCTGAGCCGGCTCCTGCGCCGTGCGTCCGGGATAGCGGATGATCTTCATGGTCTGGTTGGGGGAGCCGGCATAGATCGGCTCCAGCGCATCGGGATCGCCGACCAGCGCCTCGGTGAAGGCCTGCACCAGCCGGATGGCGACTTCGGTGAGGCGTGCCTGCCATTCCAGCAGGATGGGCCGCAGTTCCGGCAGCGCCGCATCCGGCCAGAGATTCGGGCCTTGCAGGCGCGCCCAGGGCGGCGTTCCGGGCCCCAGCGGCAGGGGCTCGCGCTCGGCATGGATATCGAACTGCTCGCGCCAGTCCGGCTTCCCGCGGGTCAGTTCCAGCCCCGCGCGGTTGTAGCCGCGGAAATGCGGCGAATGGATCATCTGGACCTTCAGCTTCTCCGCCTCGGGCAGGGCGAAGAAGCGGCGCGAGACGTCGCGCACCTGCGCCTCCAGCGCCGCCGGAACGCCGTGGCCGGTGAGATAGAAGAAGCCGACATCCCGCGCCGCCTGCCGCAGCTCCTCCAGGAAGGCGGCCCGCTCGGAGGCTCCGCCCTCCAGCCGGCTGATATCGATCAGAGGCAGGCGGGCCGCGGTGGATGGGCTCGGCGTCTCGGTGGCGATGGACATGCTTGGATTTCCTCGCGGGTGCTGGTTCGTGCAGGGTGGCGGCGTCAGGCGGCTCTGGCCAGGCCGGCGGCGGCCTCCAGGCCACGGGTCAGGTCGGCCAGGATATCGTCGGGGTGCTCGAGGCCGATGGAGAGGCGCACATAGCCGGGCGTCACGCCGGTCAGGGCCTGCTCCTCCGGAGAAAGCTGGCTGTGCGTGGTGCTGGCCGGATGGATGGCGAGGCTGCGGGCGTCGCCGATATTGGCGACGTGGTAAAGCAGTTGCAGCGCGTCGATGAAGCGCTGCCCCGCCTCGCGGCCCCCGGCCAGCTCCACCCCGACAAGGCCGCCGAAGCCGCCTGTCAGGTATCGCTGCGCCCGGGCGCGCTGCATGCCCGTCTGCTGCGAGGGATGGATGACGCGCACCACCTCGGGCCTCTCTGCGAGCCACTGTGCGACAAGGGCGGCGGTTTCGCTGTGCCGGCGGATGCGCAGCGGCAGCGTCTCGATGCCTTGCAGGATTTGGAAGGCGTTGAACGGCGAGAGCGGCGCACCGAGGTCGCGCTGCACCGAGGCGCGGGCGGCGGCAATGTAAGGGGCCACGCCGAGCTTCGGCGCCGCCTCGGCCCAGATGGCGCCGTGATAGCTGGGGTCCGGCTCGGTCAGCGCGGGCTGGCGCCCGGGCACCGCCTGCCAGTCGAAGGTTCCGCTGTCGATGATGGCTCCGGCGATGCTGGTGCCGTGCCCGCCGAGATATTTGGTGGCGGAATAGACGACGATGGCGGCGCCATGCTCGAAGGGCCGCGCCAGCAAGGGCGCCGCCGTGTTGTCGAGAATCAGCGGTATGCCCAGCGGCTGCCCGATCGCCGCCACTTCGGCGATGGGGAAGGCGACCAGCTTCGGGTTGGGCAGCGTCTCGCCGTAATAGGCCCGGGTGCGCTCGTCCGTGGCGCGGCGGAAGTTCTCGGGATCGGCGGGATCGACGAAGCGCACCTCGATGCCTTGCCGCCGCAAGGTATTGGCGAAGAGGTTCCAGGTGCCGCCGTAGAGGTCGGTGGAGGAGACGATGTTGTCCCCCGCCTGTGCCAGCGCCAGGACGGAGAAGGCGGATGCGGCCTGGCCCGAGCCCAGCGCCAGCGCGCCGGCGCCGCCCTCCAGCGCCGCCAGTCGCCGTTCCAGCGCATCGACGGTCGGATTGCCCGTGCGCGAGTAGATGAAGCCCAGCTGCTCCAGCGCGAAGAGGCTGCGGGCGTGTTCGCTGCTCTCGAACTGATAGGAGGTGGTCTGGAAGATCGGGACCGCCACCGCGCCATTGCCGGCGGCGGCGCGCCATCCGGCATGCAGCGCCAGGGTCTCCGGATGCAAGGTCGTCCTGGTCATCCTGTCACGCCTCCTTCGGGGCCGCTTCTGCCGGTCATCGGCCGTGGGTGCTGATGCATCGTTCCTTCCCTCTCACGTGATTCCGAGGCGCTTCAGGATGGCGCCGCTGGCCGCGTATTCGGCGGCGACACGCCGGGCGAGGGCTTCAGGACTGGTGGGTTCCGGCTTCAATCCCAGGCGGCGGAGCGCGGTGGCGACCTCCGGATCGGCGAGGCCGGCATTGAAGGCCTTGTTCAGCCGTTCGATCACCGGAGCCGGTGTGCCGCCGGGCGCGAAAAGCCCATACCAGCCCGTGGCAGGCCAATCCTCGCCGATGCCGAATTCGGTGATGTTCGGAAGCTCGGGGAAATCTTCCCAGCGGCCGGGCCCGACCACGGCCAGGGCGCGCATCCGCCCGGCCCGCACGGCGGGCGCCGTGGCCGGATCGATGAAGATGTGGCAGTTCCCGGCAAGGACGCTGTTGATGGCCGGCG
>Ga0180221_1000286_pt1 | contig 51382 bp, 66 predicted proteins | sample eDN5th37CKraftMG_FD_151339 | JGI IMG/M metagenome (GOLD analysis project Ga0180221, IMG submission 151339) | Enriched Miracle-Growth compost microbial communities from Emeryville, California, USA - eDNA 5th pass 37_C Kraft MG (version 2) (version 2) ... | reverse complement strand
GCCGGCGGAGAAACGCACCAGCCCGTCGCCGATGCCCAGTTCGGCGCGCTGCTCGGGCGTCAGGCGCTGATGCGTCGTCGTGGTCGGGTGCGTGATCAGGCTCTTGGCGTCGCCGAGATTGTTGGTGATCCCGGTAAGCTTGAGGCCGTTGAGGAAACGGAACGCGCCTTCCTTGCCGCCCTTGACCTCGAACGAGACGAGCGTCGAGCCCGCCTTCATCTGCTTGGCGACGATGTCGGCCTGCGGATGGTCCTTGCGGCCCGGATAGATCATGCGCGTGAGCTTCTTGTGGCCGGCGAGCGCATCCGCGATGGCGGCCGCGGTCTGCGTCTGCCGCTCGACGCGCACCGGAAGCGTCTCGAGGCCCTTCAGCAGCACCCAGGCATTGAACGGCGACAGCGACGGGCCGGTCTGCCGGATGAGCTGATGGATGTTGTCCATGATGAACTTCTCGGAGCCGAGAATGCATCCGCCGAGCACGCGGCCCTGGCCGTCGATGTGCTTGGTCGCCGAGTAGACGACGCAATCGGCGCCGAGCTTGAGCGGGCTCTGATAGAGCGGCGTCGCGAACACGTTGTCGACCGTGAGCGTCGCGCCGGCATTGTGCGCGATATCGGCGATCGCCTGGATGTCATAGACCTCGAGCGTCGGGTTGGTCGGCGTCTCCATGAAGAACACTTTCGTGTTCTTGGTCACCGCGTTCTTCCACTGATTGAGATCGGCGCCGTCGACCAAGGTCGAGGTGACGCCGAAGCGGCCGAGCCAGTCCTCGATCACCCAGCGACACGAGCCGAACAGCGCCTTGGCCGCGACGATGTGATCGCCGGCCTTCACCTGGCCCATCAGCGCGGTGGTCACCGCCGCCATGCCGGTCGCGGTCGAGCGCGAGGCTTCGGCGCCTTCGAGCTGCGCCATGCGCTGCTCGAACATGTTCATGGTCGGGTTGGAGTAGCGCGAATAGACGTAGCCCGGGATCTTGCCGGAGAACCGCGCCTCGCAGGCCTCAGCGCTCTCGTAGATGTAGCCCTGCGTCAGATAGAGGGCTTCCGACATCTCGTTGAACTGCGAGCGGAGCGTACCGCCGTGCACGAGGATGGTTTCGGGGCGGTATTTGTTCTCAGGCGCGGACATGCGGCACTCCTTCCGCCCCGCGGGATCAAAGGCCCGCCCGGGCAATAAAAAACCGGCCGGAGAATAATCTCGGCCGGGCACACGCGTCCCCGGCCTTTTTAGCGATTTGTTTTACGTGGCTGCAAGCCGGCCGGCTCAAATGACCACGGGATAAGGCTGCTTCTAGCGGGCGGCACGGCTTCCCGTCAAGGCGGCCCTGAGGTTAGATCGCGGCCATGACCCGTCACCCTGAGGTGCTCGGCGCGGGGACGCGCCGAGCCTCGAAGGGCGACGGCCCGTGATTTAGTAGCCGATCATCCTTCGAGGCTCGCTTCGCTCGCACCCTGAGGATGACGGATCGAGGTGTAGGCGTCTTGGCACTCTCTTTTTCCATCGAGGACAAGGGCATTCTGCCCGATCGCATGATCGCGCAGCTTGCCGCCGAGGGCGGAATTCTGCCCGCCTACCAATTCGCGGCGGACCAGATCCAGCCAGCGAGCCTCGATCTGCGCCTCGGCGATGTGGCCTACCGCGTGCGCGCGAGCTTCCTGCCGGGCTCAACCACGGTCGCCAAGCGCATCGACGAACTCAAGCTGCACGAATTCTCGCTCGCCGATGGCGCCGTGCTCGAGACCGGCTGCGTCTACATCGTGCCGCTGCTGGAAAGCCTGGCGCTGCCGGACGACATCGCCGCCGCCGCCAATCCCAAGAGCTCCACGGGCCGGCTGGACGTGTTCACCCGCGTCATCTGTGACGAGATCCGCGGCTTCGACCGCATCTCCGCCGGCTATCATGGGCCGCTCTATGCCGAGATCAGCCCGCGCACCTTCCCGGTGCTGGTGCGTGAAGGCTCGCGCCTGTCGCAAATCCGTTTCCGGCACGGCCATGCCCTGCTCGACGCGGATGGTCTGCAGGACCTGCACGCGCGCGAGCGGCTGGTGGACAGCGACAATGCCGATGTCAGCGAAGGCGTCGCGGTCGGCGTCGACCTGTCGGGCCTCGGCCCAGGCGGTCTCGTCGGCTATCGCGCCAAGCGCCACACCGGCTTGATCGACGTCGAGCGCCGCGGCGGCTATGCGGTCGCCGATTTCTGGGAGCCGATCCCGGCGCGCGCCGACAAGAGCCTGATCCTCGACCCGAACGAGTTCTATATCCTCGCCTCCAAGGAGGCGGTGCAGGTGCCGCCCGGCTATGCCGCCGAGATGGTGCCGTTCGATCCGCTGGTCGGAGAATTCCGCGTCCACTATGCCGGCTTCTTCGATCCCGGCTTCGGCTATGCCGGCGCGGGCGGCAAGGGGTCGCGCGCCGTCCTCGAGGTGCGCTCGCGCGAGGTGCCGTTCATTCTCGAGCACGGGCAGATCGTCGGCCGTCTCGTCTACGAGAAGATGCTGGCCATGCCGGACAAGCTCTACGGCCAGGGCATCGGCTCGAACTATCAGGCGCAGACCCTGAAGCTCTCCAAGCACTTCAAGGCGTAAAGTCCGGCTCGGCCTTTGGCCTCAGCGCCAGGCGAGCAGGGCGGCATAGACGGCCATGGACACCGCGTAGAGCGCGGCCAGGAGACAATAGCCGCCCCACCGGGCGGCTTTCGTCGTCGGGTCGAGCCACCAGCCCAATGCCTTGAAGGCCGCGGGCACGATCCACCAGCCGAGCAGTTGCGTGCTCACGAGATTGCCGATGAACAGCGACAGCCAGAACGGCACGCCATGCGCGTCGATCAGCGGCTTGCTGATGAAATGCCCCCACAGGAAGACCGTCGGATAGAGCACCAGAAGAACGATCAGATTGCTCTTGAAGATGAACCACGGGCCTTGCGGCGCGGTCTGGCCGGCGGGGAACCAGAAATTGAAGCCGTAGCCCGCGCGCTTCAGGTTCATGTCGACATTGAAGCGCTCGCCCTCGGCGAGAAGCCGCTGCCGCACCGGCGCGTTGAGCCAGGCGTTGAGATTGGCTTCGCTGTCGAAAGCGAGAATGATGATCCAGTCGTCGTGCAGGCCGGGCAGCGGGCGTTCGATCTTGTGTCGCAGGAAGCCTTTGAACTTGGCTTCCGCCGCCTGGATGCGTTGCTGCCAGCTAAGGAAGTCGTGCTCAAGCCCGGGCGGCACCTTGAATGAAATGACGACCGAAACGGCGGTGTCTTTCGGCACGCCGGTGTCGGGCAGGATGTGGATGTCCTCCGGCCCGACGAAGTGAGCGCGCACCTCATCGATCAGGCGCGCCCGCACGTCGCTCTGCAGCCAGGCGCGCGCGGCGCCTGCATTGGCAAAGCGCAGGATCTGCACCCAGTCGACGATGCCCGGCGGCTGCGGCGCGACCACCTCCTGGCCGAGGAATCCCGGCCAGGATTTGAGCGTCTCGCCGACCTTGCCGTTCCAGCGGGCGAAGGCGGCGAAGCCCTCGTCCGCGACGCGTCGCTGGATGACGAGGGCGACCGGGCCGTCGGCCGGCTCCTGGCGTGCGGACATGGCCGTCCGCTCAATGCTTCTTGTAGAGGCGCTTGCCCATGACCCAGGTCTCGTCGACGCAGCGGTCGTCGCCGACCATCATCACGCCGAAAAGCAGGTTGGCCGCTTCCTCGATCGTGCTCGGCCTGCCGCCCTCGGCGGCGAGCGACTGATGCCACGGCTGGGCGATCGGGCCGCCGTTCGGATCGAGCGCGACGAAATCGGCTTCCTTGCCGGGCGCGAAGTTGCCGAGCTTGTCGTCGATGTAGAGGCCTTCGGCGCCGCCCAAGGTGATCGACCAGAAGCCGCGATAGGGCGAGAGCTTGTTGCGCTCGGCCTCGGCGAGATCTTTACGGACCGGATCGATGCTGCCGTCGAGCATCGTGTTGTTGCACATGCCGACCTTGTAGGCGTCGTCGAGCACCTGGATCATCGAGAAGCGATTGCCGCCGCCCATATCGGTGCCGAACGACATCTTCACCCGGTGCTCGGGATCGGTGGCGCGGCCGAGGCGGAAGAGACCGCTGCCGAGGAAGAGGTTCGAGCAGGGGCAGAACACGACGGCGGCGCCTTTCTTCGACATGCGGCGGAATTCGCCGTTCGTCAGATAGACGCCGTGTCCGCCGGAGAACTTCGGTCCGACCAGATCGAATTTCTCATAGACGCCGAGATAGTCCTCGCAATCGGGATGCTCGACGAGGACGCCGCGGCACTCGCTGGGATTTTCGGAAATGTGCGTGTTGACCCAGCAGTCCGGGTGCTCGTGCTTCAGGCGCTGGCACGCCTTGAGCAGATCCGGCGAGGCGCCGTAAGCAAAGCGCGGCGTGATGGCGTAGAGATTGCGGCCTTTGTTGTGATACGTCGCGATCAGCCGCTTGCTGTCGCGATAGAAGTTCTCCGGCGTGTCGATGAATTCGGCCGGCGCGTTGCGATCGATGCCGGTCAGGCCGGAGATGACGCGCATGTTGCGCCGCGCGGCTTCCTCGAACAGCTCTTCCGTCGCGACGGGCGAGGAGCTGGTGAAGGCCTGGCAGGTGGTCGTGCCCGAGGCGAGCAGCGCATCGAGGAAACGCTTCACGCCTTCGCGGGCGTAATCGCGATCCTTGTATTTCAGCTCTTCCGGATAGACCCAGGTCTGCAGCCACGGCAGCAGCTGCTCGCCGAACGCGCCGAGAATGCGCGTTTGCGGCAGATGGATATGCCCGTCAATGAAGCCGGGGACGATGATGCGGTCCTTGATGTGGCTGATCACGATGCCGGCATGGGCTGCGGCCACGCGCTCATAAGGGCCGAAATCCGCGATGATGCCGTCGGTCACCACCAGCAGCCCGTCCTTGTGAAAGCGGGCGGCGTCCTGCTCCTTGCCCACGTGCTTCCAGGGATCGTCGATGAAGTCGAAGAACGTGCCGCGAATGCCGATCGTGCTCATGACGATGCTTTTCCGTTTGGGTCGGTGAAGAGCAGGAAAACAAGATCACTAGGCGGCAGCACCGCGAAGGCGGGCGCGAAAAGACGGGTATTAATGCCCCGCAACGTCCCTAGATTCCGTTAAGCGGGGCGAGAAGGTTGGGGGCCATACAAAGGCGCTGCGAACGGCACGTGGACGTTTCGGGCCCTGGCTCAAAGGTCCGGCACCCGGCTTAGATTGTCGAAGGGCTTCAATGGCTAAAGCGCGCTTGCAAGCCGCGGCGGGGATTGGCTATGGTCCGCGCCGATGCGGGCGTAGTTCAATGGTAGAACGGCAGCTTCCCAAGCGGGAGCGAAGCACCTGAGACGCCATCTCATGGCGCCTCATAGTTCTCCCTAAGTGCCCGGGAACAAAGCGCTTTTCACGATATAATTGGTTCCAGAATGTTCACGGCTTCTCGTGGTCGCTCGCCGCTACGCGAGTGATTTGAGAGCCAAAATGGAGCCAAAAAATGCCAGTCGTGCACATGACGGATATTGTCGTGTCGCGGCTGAAAGAGCCCGGCACGTACTTTGACAAGCACACTCCCGCGTTCGGAATTCGCGTCGGGAAAAACCGAAAGACATGGATCGTCGTCCGAGGTCGTGAGCGTAAGCGCACGCGCATCGGACACTATCCAACTGTCTCCCTCGCCGAAGCTCGCAAGAAGGCGCTCGTCCTTCTTGGGACGCCGCTTTCTGCGGAACAGCCGCCGGCACCGAAATTCTCAGAGGCCGTCGCGCAGTTCTACGCCGTTCACCTGCCAACGCTGAAACCCAAGACGCAGTACCAGCTCAGGCGGGTGCTCGATCGACACTTCGGGCCGAAGTTCAAGCACAAGAGGCTGGACGAAATCAGCCACGGGGAGATCAGCGAGATAACCGACAACCTCGCTCGCAGTGCACCAAGTGAAGCGTGGCACGCGTTCAAGGACGCTCGCACCTTCTTCCGTTGGTGTGTGCCTCGGTACATCAAGCATTCACCGATGGAGGGATTGCGCTCCCCTACAAAATACGTCCCCCGCAAGCGAGTTCTCTCGAATGCGGAGGTCGGAGAGGTCTGGCGAGCTGCCGAGAAGGTCGGCTACCCGTTCGGCACTGCCATTCAGCTCTCGCTCCTATGGGGCACGCGATGGGGTGAAACCATCTCGTGCCGCCGCGCCTACATCGACGAGAAGGAGCAGACGATAACGCTCCCGGAGACGAAGAACGGCACCGAGCATTGCTTCCCCTTCAATGGCATGACCGCCGAGATACTGAGGGGCATACCTCGCTTCAATTCCACTGACCTACTCTTTCCTGGTCGCGACATGCGCAATCCGTGGAACGGGTCGGGTAAGGCCAAGTGGGAATTCAAGGAGGTCTGTAAGATCGCTCCGTGGCAGCTCTTGGATCTGCGCCGAACGTTCGCCACTAAGCTCGCCGAGCTGAAGGTGCCGCCGCATATTGTGGAACGGCTCCTCAATCACAAGCTCGGCACGCTCAAAGCGGCCGGGGTCATTACCGCCGTCGCCGACGTGTACAACCGTGCCCTCTACATGGAGGAGATGCGGGAGGCCGTCGGAAAGTGGGAAGGCCAGCTCCAAATTCTTCTAGCCCGCTGAAAATGCGGGCTTTTTCTTTCCGTGAGGAGCTATGGCTACCCACGCGAATCTTGCGGCCCAGACCAGAGTCCCCATAGAATTTCAGTGCGGTCCATAGGGCCGCCTACCGGTGGTTACCGGGCGTTGCGCAGCGCTCCAATTCTGGAGCAAACGCAATGTCTAAGCCACTGATAGTGGACTGGAAGGGGCTTAAGAGGATGGGCTGGCCTTACTCGCGGGCTCAGACCTGGCGCTTGATGAGTGCCACGATAACAGTGACGGAGCGCGTGAAAGGGCAGAAGAGACGGGTGGCCCGAGAGATCGAGAACCCTGACCGCTTCCCTCAGTGCTTCAAGCTGACCGTGCACACGAACGGGCATCCAGTTTGGCGCGTGGTTGATGTCTTGGCTTTCTTCGAGGCCCACGGTCTTCGCGTCAGCGAAGATTGGTTCGCTTCCGAATAAGGGAGCGGGGGCGGTCCGGTGTGCACAACCGGGCCGCCCCTTTAAACCGGGGGGGCGTCATGCGAGTCACGATCACGACCGAACCGCGCACGAGGCAGAAGCAAGTCACTGGCCTCTTCAAAAAGCTTCTCTCAAAGCCAGAGGAGATCACGGAGTACTACGTGAGCACGGCCATCATTCTCTCGGAAGAAGAAACGGAGCTTCTGAAGCACGGCAATATCAGCGACCTTACACTTCATGACATGCCTTACTACCGGCCGCATGACGAATTCATGGCATATGCGCATAAGCACGGTTACGAGATGGCGAGGCTCACCAAACAAACAGACGGCCTTCTCATCACCGTTGGCTCTCTCCTCAAGTATGACCCGTACGAAGTCCGGTTTCCCGACATCGTTCAGGCAAAGAAATTTGAGGAAGTAATGCGCGACCGGATTTTGCCGACGCTCAAAAGGCTGCTTGAGCGCGCGGGCAGCGCGGGCGGCACGAGTGAGACCTTCGAGCTGTGAGCCAGGAGCTTTACGAGGAGGCGCTGGCGACCGTCCGTAAGCTGCCGGACCTCGAAGGATTCCTTTCGATCGTAACCAAAGAATTCATTGATCGGAAAGAGCGCTTTCTGCCGAGGGTTCCGAATCCGAACATCACTTACGCGCTCCTCAAGGCTGCTGACGACATTTACGAGCACGAGATCGACATACCGGCACCGCCGCCAGCGTCCAGTAGCAAGATCGACCAAGCCCGTTACCGTGACGCCATACGCGCGAAGATCAAGACGCTCTCCGACCCCAATTTCGTAAACGTCGCGTCCACTGCGCTCGCAGACATGATGTCGAACTTCTGTCTCTTCCTTCCCCCAATGGCTTATTCGGAGGAGGAGCAGGCACCCGACATGGTCTCGCTCGCAAGCGTCATGCCGCAGCTTGCGAAGGGCGCACTTGGTCTGATCACTCCGTTTCAAAGAAAGGTAGTCGAAGATGTAGGTGTGTTTGCCGACCTCCGCCGACAGCTTGAAAGGAACATGTGCCGAGCATCGGGCGTCCCATACCCGAACACGCGCTACCAGTTACTCACCTATCCGCAAGACGCAAAAGTCTTCGACCCGCACGACTATTTTCGCGATACGCCTATGCTGCCCGTGTTCGATGTATCCGTGCCGCTCAACATACCCGAGCGCACGCGGATGGAGCACACGGTCATCGTCGCTGGCGCGGGCTGGGGGAAAACGCAGCTCCTTCAATCGCTCATTGCGCGGGACTTGGATAAAGATGATCCTCCATGCCTTATTGTAGTTGATAGCACTGGAGCCATTATCGAGCGTGTACAGCGGCTTGCGATTTTCGAGAAGAAGTTGCGCGACCGCATCCTTATCGTAGACCCGGCACAGTCCCCGTCGCTCAATATGTTCGATGTGAGTACTGCGCGTTTCGAGGCGTACACCGAAGAACAAAGAGAAGACGTGCAAACAGAAATCGTCGGCCTATTCAATTACATATTCGCCTCGGAATCCTACGACCTCACGGCGCACATGGGACTCGCATTCACTTACGCGGTCCGCCTCATGCTCTCCCGCCAATGCTCGACGATCACTGATTTGCGGCAACTTCTCGAAGAGCCCGCACCAAAAACGCCTGGCTTCGCACACAGCGCATTTAAGGCCGACATCGAGCGTCTGGACAAGGATACGCAAGAGTTCTTCGCGCAACATTTCTTTTCTGCGGCCCTAGTCGGAGCACGCGGGGCAATTGCAAGACGGTTACATAGTCTCGTCGCGGTACCGGCGTTTCGCCGCATGTTCACCGCGTCGGCGAATACCCTTGACCTTTTTGCAGAGATGCAGAAGGGGACAATCATCCTAGTGAATACCAATCAGCAGCTCCTCAAGGATGATGCGATGGTGCTCTTCGGCCGTTTCGTTATAGCAAAAGCTCTATCGGCTGCGCTTGAGCGATCAGTCATCCCAGTAGAAGAACGCCGTCCCGCCTACCTCATCATCGATGAGGCCGCGCCGTATTTTGATAAGACATTCGAGAGCCTGCTTACACGCGTCCGGCAATTCAAGCTTGGGGTCGTGATCGCTTTTCAGCATTTGGAGCAGGCGACCGAAAAGCTACGCTCAGCGATTGCTTCGAGCACGAGCATAAAATATGCAGGCGGCGTCGGCTTTTCGGACAGACGATGGCTTGCCCACGAAATGGAGTGCGCGGCAGATTTCATTGGAGCGCAGAGAAAGGACGGAGCACAGCCACCTAAGTGGACGAAATTTGCGGTCTACGTCCGAAACTACACCCAATCAGCTCTCAGTCTTACCATTCCTTTCTACACGCTCGAGAAAATGCCGGTCATGAGCGACGAAGCCCATGCTGCTATCCTCGAAGCGAATAAGCGGCGCGTGGCCGCTATCGCGGCACCAACACCGAAGCCAGCAGAGCCGGTCTCTGAGGCAGCGCTAAAGTCTGCCGAGCCGGAAGCCGCTCCTGAGCCGAAGCCCAATCCCCACGGCGATCATGGTGAGGCAGGCTACTACTGATACAATTGTCATATCGTCGCGCCGCATAGCTGTTCCCTGCGGCCGTAGACGCTCTCCGGCGCGTCGGTTACGCGCGAGGTATGACAACCACAAAGGACAAAGAGAAGAAGACACGGCGGTCCCGGTTCTCGACCGAGCCATTCATCGGGAAGGACGGCAAGCCGGTTGTCGTATATTCGCGAGACCTCACTGACCTCGACATCGCTATGTTTTCGGTACTCGTTACCGACCGTGTTCAGAGCGCCGCCTACATCGCGGCAAGGGTCGGCAGCACAGAAAAGTGGGTCCGCGACCGCTTCAACATACTGAAGCGTGAACCGAACCTTTACGTCCGCGTGACCCCCGAGCAGGTCAACAATCCGAAGAACCACCTCACCTCGAAATTGTACTTCGAGCTGTGCCCCGCCGGCATCGCGGCCCTGAAAGAGCGCGGCACCGAAGTTCCGCGCCGTTACCCCGTCCGCAGGCTCAAGCACCAGGTCATGACCGACGAGATCATGGCGTCCTGGCGCATTGGTTTTGAAAAGCACAAAGAGCTTACACCTCTATGGTGGCCGCAAATCCTCGCAAGCGAGAAGACCCCAAAGGCAACACGGGGGGAGAAAGCGCCGCACCGCGTCCCTGTCACCTACTATTTCCGGGACAAGCGCATCACCGACGCCGAGTACGTGCCGGACGCGCAGCCCTTCGGCATCCTCCGCCCCGACCGGCGCGGCTATTTCTTTCTCGGTATCGAGGCAGACTGCGACAGTGAAAGCCTCCGCTCAGACAACAACGCCGCGGCGACTATCGAGCGGAAGGTGTCGCAGCAGATCGCCATCATTGAACAGGAAATTTACCGGACGCGGTACGGCTTCCCCAATGTATTCTTTCCGTACTATGCGCCGACCGAAGAGCGCCTAACGTCCATCATGGACGTGATATCGGAACTTACGGAACATAAGCCATCGCTCCGTAAGAGCTTTGTCTTCGCCGTGCACCCTACCTTCACGAGCTTCAGCTACGAGAAAAACGAGCCCACAGGCTGGGCGCTCACCCGCGACTACCGCCGCATCGGGTACGATCCGATCAATTTCAGCAAATAAAAAGCCCGCTTGTGAGCGGGCAAGTTGGGGGGAGGAACAGTTACTCGTCGGCAGGCGGATCGGGCTCCTGGCCGTTCGGCAGAGGCACGATCAGCGTGAAGCGGCCGTCCCAGTTCAACGGCATTGTGTTGATCTGGATGGACAGCCCGTCCTCACCAGACCGGAAAGGCCACGCCGCGCCGATTGTCTGCCAGCCTTGGCCGACCTTAGCGCGAGCGACGTACTTGGGCATCCGCTTCTCGCGCGATGCGTTCCGCGCGGGGCGCGCGGCAGTCTGAGCCATACTCATATGGTCTCGCTTTCTCCCGCATGTATGAAAATGAACAGATGTTCGAGTGCGGGGTAGCGGGGGCAGGATTCGAACCTGCGACACTTTCGGTTATGAGCCGAACACGTGAGCCACCTCGTCTCCCCGCAACCCCACACTCGAAGCTCTCCACACATCCTACCAGACCGCCTCCATCGTCATGAGACAATTGGGGATAGAGAAAGGAGGTGTGTCATGTCCCGATCGCCTGTGGACTTTAAGGCTCTCAAAGAGGTCAGCTTCGAGCAGACCATTGCGTTCCTCTCCGAATTGAAGCTGCACAAGCGGGAAGGCGAACAGCTTCGCTTTCCGTGTCCCGCGTGCGGCGGCGAGAACAAGCGTGCGCTGAGCATTCATCCCGCACAGGGCTTTCACTGCTTCGCGTCCGGCAAGAAGGGAAGCGATGCCGTGGCCCTCGTAGCGCACGTCCGGCGCATGTCGCAGTACGACGCAGGCCGCTTGCTGCAAGACCATTTCCTCGGCCGCGAGGTCGAAGAACGAGCCCCCAGCGCCGCCTCCTCGGCGTTGGACGGCCGCAGGGAGCCGTTGCAGGCACCGCTCGATTACCTGGTGCACGAGCATCCGGTAGCCGACCTGCTCGGTCTCTCTGCGGCCACCCTCGAAGCTCTCGGGGGAGGCTTTGCACCGAAAGGTACGATGGCGGGCCGTCTGCTCATTCCTCTGCGGATGGATGACGGTAGGCTCGTCGGATACCTCGGGATCGCGACGAAGGAAGAGCAGCAGCCGCTATTGCGGTTTCCCGACAACCTCGAAGAGCGATGCACCGCGCAGCCGAAAGTGGAGGTGGAAGAAAAGCCGCAGCCCGATCAGCTCCGCAAGCTCTTTCGTGTCGTCTAAAGGAGCCTACTTGCTCCGCCCCTGCATAAAGCGGGGGTTTTCTTTTGCTCTGCACCGCTCCTCATAGCTCCTCGCGGCGAATCTCAACAAGCGCGAACGCGCATGGGAAAAGCTCCTCGTCAACGAGAGGAGCTACCGATGCTCAAGTACATCATGACGGGGGCGGCCTTCGGTCTGATCTTGGCCGTAGTCCTCCACACATGGCCGAAGCCTGCCGACGATTATTCTTTCGACGGTTACGACAACGCCATCTACGGCGGCGACATCGCCTACAAGCAATGACGCCGGAGGAGACCATAGCGAGGAACGAGGCGCTACGTACCCGCTTTAGCGGCGGCGTCGTAGCGCTCTCTCCTTCTGTCCTCGATCTACCCGACTGGTTTCGCGGGAGAGTGCTCTATCGCCTCACGCTTCCGCACAAGTTCATAACGCCAGACCAGTCGCGCGGCTGCTTTGTCTTCGGGGGTTGGTGTTTCTATTGGCAGATTGACGAGCAGCAAGAGCTGACGCTTTCCCTCTACATGGCGGAGGATTTGTAATGGGCCTCTCTCTTCGTAAGTACTGCTTCGTCTGCCCCAAGGGTCACAAATGGATCCACGAGACATACGGCGGGCCGCTCAACTGGTCGCGCTGTCCACACTGCGGTCTCCTTGGCGTCGTCTGCCATGCTTTCTAGCGCGGTAGAATCGAGTGCGGCCTTGTAGAAGTTCGCACGCGCGACGCCCACTAAACTGGACGCGCTCGCGTCCGAATCAAACCGCTGTCAGAAATCCCGCTCTCTATCCTCAGCCCGCCGCGTGCGGGCTTTTTCTTTGGTACAATGAGACGAAGCTCTTTGACAGGTGGGAGTTAAGTAAACGTCACGTCATGTCAAAAGAAACAGTCGAGGTGAACCATTATTGGCATTTAGAGCACGATGTCTCCTTCTCGTTCAATCGCCTGAAGGCAAAGCTCTACAACCTCATAGAAGCGTCAATCAACGACCGCGAACAGTCACAAGCGGTCAAAGGTCTTATCCGCGGGTTCGCTAATGATGAGTACGTGCGCTGCATCGAAAGCATGCGGCACACTGCAAGGATGGCGGAATTCATTGAAAAGGAAGCGTTCGAAGACATTCCCCCGATGACTGCCGAGCCTCTTGAGAGTTCTCATCTCTAATTAACAAACACGCTCCCACCTGTCAGCGAGCTTATCCACCCGGCCCGAAAGGGCGCTCTCTACGCATGAGACAATGAACCTCAGACAACAAGGAGGGTCTGATGCATGTGGAAGCGTGTCAGCGAAAGACGCTACTTCGAAATGCTCGAGGTTTTGCCGCCCGCCGTGTGGCTTTCTTACGGCTTCCTGGTCGGCGAGCCGCACGATCACCGCGTCTGCAAAATCACCGGACGCACCGCGCCAAGCTTCGCCGCTTTCGTAAAGCTCGGCGACGAGTTCTTCGAGGGCCCGACGATGACTGCGGAAGAATTTCGTCGGTTGGAGCTAAAGACGGTGACGGGAGGTGGCAATGCTTGACCGCACCCGCAACGTCATCCAGCTCTCAACCTGGGCCTTAGAGAGGCGGGGCCGGTATTGGTACATCACCAAACCGCAGTTCTTTCAGGAGGGCGCCAGGGAGAAGGGGCCCTACAGCAGCATCACGTCGGCGGTCCTGACGATTGCCCGCGAGCACATCAAGGAAGCTACGAACTACCGTCGCTCGCCGAGTTAACCGCTCCCCGATGCCTCTTCGCAGCGGAGCGAGGCGGGGAGTTGCGGCCTGAGGGAATCCGACAGTGGCATAGTATCGCCGGATGGTGTCCCATAGCGACAAGACCCCGCCTTTATGGCGGGGTTTTCTTAGTCGTCTTCAATCCGAATGCCGTGCTTAAAGACGCCCTCTAGCGCGACCGAGACGACGAGTTGCTGATCCTCAAGGGGGAGCAACGGCAGAAGGTCTCTTACGGCGTACATAATCGCTTCGAGTCCCTTCGCCGCATAGCCTTTGCGAGCAAGCTCGACGAAAAGCCGCGCGCCTTCGGTCCCGCCAGCTCTCAAGCGTCTCTCAACATCATTCCATTGCTTCTCATGCGTATTCGTTTGTGCTCGTTCGTCGAGGGCTTTCATATATGCGTCAAGTAGTTGCGCCTTGAAGTCAGTCATCTCGTTCCCCGCTTCTATCCCCCATTCGACGCCGAGAGTATGCACGAGCGCGTGGTACACTGTCAGCAGCCGTCTCATTGCGCCTGATCGGGTCCAACCCTCGGCGGGCTTGAGTATGTGGCCGCAAGGCCGCAGTGCGCCGCAGTCAGTTGAGGTCGAATACAATTGGCTTCCGGCGCAATGGGACGGAGCTATTCCGCCCGGAACGTAAGTTCAGGGCTTCATTGTGCCGTCTGACGCTCTTGCGTCGGGCGGAATGGCATGAGGTATGAAACGCAGTGGATACATTCAGCGAAAGACCGGCCTACAGCGCCGCACTAAAATACGGGCGGCGAGCACTAGCGACAGCGCCGTCCTAAAGGAGCAGATACAGGCGCTCGTCCGTGCAATCGTCATTATCCGAGACGGCGGCTGCATTCTGCGTGCCTACGCCGACCGCTACCGCGACTTTCCCCAGTGCAACGGCTACACGAAGTCCGACGAACTCATCCTACAGGCCGACCACCTCGTCACCCGGGCCAACAGCGCGACCTATGCGGACATCCGCCTTATCGTTTGCCTTTGCAAAGGCCACCACGCATGGAAATCGAAGGGCGGGAACGCTCGCAAATCCGAGTACGATCAGATCGTGAAGGCGCTGATCGAACCGGAGCGCGTCGCCCTATGGGAGGCTTGTGAGAAAGAGAGTTGGCGCGCGCATCGCACGTACACATCCGACTGGCAGAAAGAGGTGGCGTTCCTGAAGACGAAGCTCCGAGCACTGGACGCCTCGCATCCGCTTGCGGCATGAACTTCCCCTATCAAAAGGGCTTCCGCCTTCAAACGCTGTACGAGTGGATCAATCTCGCGAAGCCGCCGAGCATTGGCATGACCGACAGTCAGTACTCTTGGTACGCGCTTCTCATGGGGCAAAACAAACGCGACGTGAACGGCGTGCCTATCCACTTCGTCGATGGCCCGAAAGCGTAACCTGTGGTATCCTGAAAGCCTATGAGAACCACAATGATTACGCTGCTTGCAGCGACTCTCTTACTAGCTCCCGGATTTGCCAGCGCCTCATTTAGCGATTCCAGCGCGCAGGCCCGCTCCCAAGTCAACAGCCTCTCTCAGCAGCAGCTCGACAGCCTCAATACACGCGTCTTCACGGACGCCTTCATAGCGGCGAAGATCGTCGGCTTCGATAGAAGCGAGATCGACCAGCTCAAGGCAGACGTGCGTGCTCTTAAGGACGAAAACGCGCAGCTCAAGGCGCAGCTTTCTTCACGTCCGGTATCGGTCGGCTACGCGCCGGCGGACACTCAGGGCGACCGCATCGCAGCTCTTGAGGCAAAGTTCGACGCTCTACAGGGAACGCTCGGGCAGGTCGTGACGATGCTGACATTCTTGCTCACCAAGCTCCAGTAAGTATGCAGGTTGGTGGTCGCCGCGTCTCGAAAGAGCGCACCAAGCAGAACATCATCGCTGCACTCCCTCCGGGCTGGAAGCTCCTTCGCATCAATTGGAAGAAGGGCATCAAGATACACGTGACCGATCCGCACGGTCGCAAGCATGTGATTACCAAATCATTCTGACGTTTTATGTCCCAAACCAAGCCCCGCATCGTGGTCATGGGCGAAGAGGTGCCTTACGACGAATTTCCCGGCAACGGAGCCACTGAGCTTGCCGACCATTTTCGTCCAGTGAAGCTCTCGCCTCTGGCAATAGATCAAGCATCCAAGCTCGTTCCGCCCGAAGCGTACAAACCCATCGGGCTCTACACCTGGCTCTCGAAGCGCGCCGATCACGTATGGAAGCAACTCAGCACGGACCAGATGGAAGGGAAGCTTGGTATCATGCGATATGTGTACGAGTTCGACGGCGAAGGACCGGTGCTGAAGACGGTGCACCTGTCTATGCATCCGCCAAAAGCCGGGCGTCACGCGTGATACCATTAAGCCAATGGCCAAGAAGAAGCCGCCTCAGAAGGAGAAGGAAGAGCAGGAGCTGAACGCAAAGCGCGAGCTGTTCTGCCGCTGCTACACTCAGAACTCAGAGTTGTTCGGCAACGCCACGCTCTCCTACGCTGAGGCATTCGACTACAAGCTCGACGAGCTTTCCCACGATGCAGTCTACGTGGACGAATTGGACCCGGATACCGGCGAGATGATTAAGCGGCTTGTAGAGGACAGCCCCCACGACAAGGCGTATCACGTGTGCTCTGTGCAATCGTCAAAGTTGCTGAGAAATGCTGAGATTCAAAAGCGCATCCGGCAGCTATTGAACGAACTTCTCAAAGACGACGTGGTGGATAGCGAGCTGGCGAAGCTTATTCAGCAAGACCGCGACCTCCCGACCAAGATTCGGAGCATTGGCGAGTACAATAAGCTTCGGGGGCGTATCACCGACAAGTCGAAGATCACCATAAGTCAGAGCTTTGGCATGGACGATCTACGCGCCGCTCTCTCCGTGCTTCCGCAGGAGAGGCAAGACCACGTGTATGCAATCATTACAAACGCCCTCGCAGACGCCGACTCCATACGAGGCGGCACGGCGAATACGGGCGGCGATACTCAGCAGTCCTGAGGACATCCGGCGGCGCTTCGGCACAAAGCCGATCACCTTCCTCAAGCTCATCGACCCATCGATGCGCTTCCCGAAGAAGCTTCGGGTCATCTTCGCGTGCCTCTGGCTACAGCAGGACCTCAAAGGCAACCCCGCCACACGCTTCATCATCAAGGGCCCGCGCGGCGGCGGGAAGTCCGTCATGCTCGGAGCGCTTGGCTTCGTGAAGTGGTATTTGCAGCTCCGGAGTATTGTGGACATGGGCGGTTCGCTTCAGCAGGCGGAGGGCGTCTACAAGTATTTCTCCGACCACATTTACGCTCAGACCAGCATTCTCGACTCGCTTCCGGACGAGCCGACGATGCACTACACGGAGACCGACCAAAAGAACTACTTCAAGGCAGTAGCAGCATCATCAAAGCAGGTGCGCGGCCCGCACCCTGACAACCTGTTCATCGACGAGGCGTGCGAAGCGAAGGACGAGATCATTCTTTCAGCATTGCCGATGGTGAACACCTCGCCTCACCAGCTCGTCGTCCTCACCTCAACCTTCCACAAAATATTCGGCCTCTTTCAGGAGACATGGGACCGGGCAGAACAACTTGGCTACGTCCGCATGTCATGGGACATGTTCGACGTATGCCGTCAATTCGAGCCGGCAATTTGGGACGACCCGAAGCTTAATCGCGAGATACCGGACTTTCAGCAACTCAAGAAACGTGCCGCCGGTAGAGCCGGCGACCCGGAAGGCTGGGTACCGATAGCAAACATTATCCAGGCATGGCGTGAGAAGTCGTCTATTGATTGGTTCGACGTTGAATACATGGGCCTGCGGCCGAGCGCCGCCGGCATGGTCAATGACCCGGAAGACGTGGACGCCTGCGTCATCGACGATCTGACGGGATATGAATGGAAGGAGGGTGCCGAAGTGGCGGGCGGGCTGGACTGGGGCTTTTCCGGCATGACCGCGTGGACGCCGCTCATGGCACACAAGGATCAGCAGAAGGTGCAGCTTGAGAGCCGCATCTACACACAGGTCCGGTCCGCACTCATCATCGAGGACATTGTGGCCGATGTGCTCAAGTATCGCATCAAGAACATCTACGCGGACGGCTCTCACCCGTTCGAGAACGCTGACTTGCGCTCAGAGATCAGTAAGGCGCTACGGGAGCTTCCGGAGGAGCAACACTTTCGGTGCACTGTTCATGAGATACCGTTCGGCCGTCCTGTCGAGCACATCGGAGCAGACGGCAAAAAGGACAAGACGCGGCGCGTCGGTACCGAGAAGGAAGAAATGCTTGGCAATTACCGGGCGCACTGGCAGCGCCGCCTCATGCGCGTTCCGCGCAAGTTCCAAGTCGCCATTTGGCAGCACAAGCGCTACCGCTATCAGGAAGGCAGCGACAAGCCGGTCAAAGAGGACGACCACATTCCGGACAGCACGATGCTCGCGCTTCGCCGCTGGCCACTCGGCAAGGTCGCGCAGAAACTTCCGCCGGAAGAACCGAAGGAGCGGCGCGCGTCCACAGTCACGGAGGGCCTGATGGATATGACCTTCTAGCGAGGTGGTATTATTCACGCATATGGCCAAAAAGGTCGCCTCCAAGAAGCGCCCGTCCAAGGAAATCAAAAAGGGTCTCGAAGTCGGCGACACCGGCACTCGTATTCTCGATGGCATCATAAGCGAGGAATACAATGCGAAGCTCTCCGACATTAAGGGCATCGCGATCTACGATGAAATGCGCAAGAGCGACGGCACGATCAGCGCCGGGCTCAAGGCCGTCACGCTCCCGATCCGCAGCGCCAACTGGTACATCAAAGCATCCAGTGAAGAAGACGCAGACCGCGAAGTCGCGGATTTCGTAGAAGACGCGCTGTTTGAATATCAGGCGCTCGCATTCCCCGACTTCCTGCGCCAAGTGCTCCTCATGCTGCCGTTCGGCGTCATGGCATTCGAGAAGGTCTTTGCCACCCGCGAGGTGGACGGCCAGACGCGGATAGTCTGGCACAAGCTCTCGCCGCGGCTCCCGAAATCCATTCAGAAATGGGCAATATCCGGCGGCCTTGCGGGTATCACGCAGAACAAATCCGACGGCAAGGTCGTCGAAATCCCGATGGAAAAGCTCATCGTCTTCGTGAACGAGATGGAGGGCGACAACTGGTGGGGCACATCAATACTCCGTCCCGCCTACAAACACTGGTACATCAAGACCAATATCGAGAAGATCGACGCGATCGCGCACGAGAGGCAGGGCATCGGCATCCCCGACATAGTACTCCCCGAGAACGCGACGAAGGAGGACACCGCCAGGGCGCAGGAGATCGCGAAGAACATCCGGGCCAATTCGCAAGCTCATGTCGTCCGTCCAAAAGACTACAGCGTGTCGTTCATGGACATGAAGGCGAGTGGCACGAAAGACCCGTCAAATTCTCTCGCTTACCACGCACGCGAAATCCTCAAGAGTATGCTCGCGCAATTCCTCGAGCTGGGCTCTACCACAGCCGGAGGCACCGGAGGCTCGCGCGCGCTATCCGAGGATCACTCGAAGCTCTTTTTACAGGCTGAGGAAGCCTACGCCCGCTACATTTGCAGCGTCATGAACCCGCATATACGCGAGCTTGTTGACCTCAACTTCGAGAACGTGACCGACTACCCCGTCCTAGACTTCGACGGTATTACGAATGTCGATGTGAAAGCTCTCGCAGAAACATACAGCGGTCTAGTCAATGCCGGCGCCCTCACTCCCCAGGAGGCCGACGAGCCGTACTTCCGCGAGCTTATGGACATGCCGGAGCTAGATGAAACTGGCGTCCGGGAACGCCCCCAGGCGCAGCAGATCGCCATCGACGACGAGACAGACCCCAAGCGAGAGGCCCATGAGCACCCGCGCAGTCTAAAAAAAAACTTCGCAGAGGGCTTTAAGCCATTCCGCAGGCTGACCTTCGCCGAGCAGAAGGTCAATTTCCAGTCGCTACACGACAAGATGAACGAGCTGGAAGGCCAGCTCGACAGCGCTACCCGTGAGCTGCTTAACGACGCGCTTGAGCAGTACATGCAGAAATTCACGAAGGCCGCGCTTGCGGGCGATACCAAGGCCATCAAGGACATCACGCTCAAGGTCCAGGCCGACTACGCCCGCATCCTCAAGAACGCACTCAAGACCTCATTTGAGTACGGAAAGAACAACGCCGCCAAGGAGATAGGGACCGACGCTCCAGCAAATCCGGCCGAAATGATCCGGCAGATCGACATCCAGTCGGCGGCCATCGCCGACCAGCAGATCGCCGAGATCGTAAACGACAGCAAGAACGCCTATGTGGAGGCTCTGAATAAGGGCCAGTCCACCACGGCGGCGCTCGCAGCAGCCGACGCCGCAGCAGCGGCAGCCATAGACCGCCTCGCCAAGGATACGAAGGCCATCCTTGTCTCCGGTTACGTGAACCACGGCCGCGACACGGTATTCGACCGCAACGCCGAGGACATCTACGCTTTGCAGCGCTCCGAGCTTCTGGACATGCGCACGTGCCCCTATTGCGAATCCATCGATGGGCGCATCATCGAAAAGGCCGATCCGTTCGGCCGCAACACCATCTTCCACAGCAATTGCCGTGGAATTTGGGTCGCCATCTTGCAGGACGAGGAGGAGAAACCGAGTATAGACGGCATCCCGCAGTCATTGCGCGACCGCTTCGGGGATGCGGTCAATGACTTGCTTCAGCCGAAGAAGCCGCTCAAACGCCGGAACGGTCGATAGTGAAGATTTCGTCGTTTCCTACGCTCGACAGGAGCGGCCATGTTGAAGGAAATAGCCCGTGCTTACCTTTCGTGCACACACGCAGCACGGATGCAGGGATCGGATCATAAGACGCAATCGACCCGGTATCATCGACGACATAGAGAATAGCGCCGTCTCTCCCAAATCCGGCTAGTTGAGCATCCGTCACACCCCTTAGGCTCCAACTCTCCGGATACGACCAGTCGATACCGAGACGCGGCGGAAGATCGGCCGCTCGGATGCCCATTCGAAATATGTGTCCCGCGTGAGATGACTTCGCATGTCTGCTGCCGAGAGGATTTAAGCAGACGATCCCATCCGAACCCTTGAACGTGCTGACGACGACATCCGGCACTCCACAGCCGGGGTTGCGGGGCTGAAGCCCTTCTCTTCGAATCGTGTCGACACGCTCGAAGGCTGATTCGTGCATGAACCATCCGTAATGATCGGTCACCGTGCGTCTGAAAAGCGCTATTCCTTGAGGCGTCAGTAACTCAAGGCGCAAGTCGTCCGCTGCCATTCTCTCCCCCGTTATCCCCACGTTCGGCCGGATGCGCCGAAGGTGCACGTCATCAGTGCCGTATCATACAAGCATGAGCAAAGAGCGTGATAGCAAAAAGCGAATCGCGTTTCCGATCCAGCTCTTCGGAGAGGGGTCGTCCTTTGCTGAGTTACCGGACGAGATTCACGTTGTCCCGACGGGCAAGTGGCAGCATCCGGTTTACGGCGAGATGGAGATCACATCCGCCCACATCGCGGAGTTCGTAAAGAACTTCAAAGATAAGGTCCGCAAGGACCTTCCCATCACTGCCGGCCACGACAACGGCATGAATGGGGGTGAATTGGAGGCCATCGGTTGGTTCAAGGAACTGATCGATCGCGGCGTTAAGGGTCTCTACGCAGTCGTGGAATGGACACCGGAGGGCCAGCGTCTCCTGTCCGAACGTGCCTTTAAGTACTTCTCACCAGAGTTCTACGAGGAGTACTCCGACCCGGAAACGGGGGAAAGGCGCAACCATGTTCTTGTCGGCGGAGCGCTGACGAACAGGCCGTATTTCAAAGAACTCGATGCGGTAGTCGTGTTCAGCGAGCCGCAGATTATTCATCAATTTTCAGATGATATGGATTTAAAGCAGATCCTTGCGAAGAAGGCGTCCGAACTCAATAACGAGGAGAAGGACTTCCTCCGTAAGCACAAAGAAGAACTCAACGACGAGCAGAAGACGGCGTTCAAGTCGGTTTTCGACGAGGACGGCGGTGGCGGCGCGAGCGGTGAGGAAGAAAGTGATGACGAAGGCGGCGAAGAAGGCGACGAGGGCGGCGGGAGTGCAGGCGGCGATCAGGTCGTCGCTTCGGAAGTAAACGGCAAAAAGGTTTACTCCGTACCGGCAGCCCTATTCGAGACCCTTCAGAAGTCAGCTAACGATGGCGCAAAGGCGTTCGCCGAAGTCGAGAAGATTAAGATCGGTAACGAGGTGGAAAAGCTTGTCTTCTCCGCTTCTAACGCTGATGGTCGCATAAAGCCCGCGCAGAAGAAGGCCGTGATCGACCTCATGCTCACGCTTAGTGAAAAGCAGCGCGACCAGTTCCGCAACATCCTCAACAATCTTCCGAAAGCCGACAAATCGATCTTCACCGAGATCGGTGACGGCGGCGCTCCGGAGCAGACCAAGGAAGCGATCGCGGCGCAGGTCAAGCAGCTCGCAACCGAAAAGGTCAAGGCCTCCGAGGGTGCACTCGCCTACGCGGATGCCGTTCAGCAGGTTTACTCGGAGAAGCCAGAGCTTAAGGCTGCGTACGACGCAGCACTCGAAGCAGAGGCAAAGTAGTTACTCACTCAATTTCCAGCACTTATGTCCACTGAACACATCGGTCAGACGTACTCCCGCGAAGCGGGCGAGTCGATGACCGACAAGCAGCACTACATTGTGCAGCTCAGCGCTGCCGGTCTCGTAGAGGTCGGCGAGGGCGCGACCGACCTTCTGGTCGGCGTTCTCCAGAACACCCCCGCTGCCGGCGAGCAGGCGGTTTACGCGTTCACCGGTGCAGCAAAGGTCAAAGCGGGCGGCACTATCGGAGTCGGAGCGTTTGTAACGTCCGACGGCAACGGTAAGGCCGTGGCGACCACAACCGACGGCGACGTCGTAATCGGCCGCCATCTCGGAACATCCGCAGCGTCGAGCGGCGACCTCATCGAGGTCCAGCTCGGCATTCAGCACCTCTACATCGCGTAGAGCTTAATCGCTTCATCAATTATCGTTTATGTCTACTAACAGGTATCAAGGTGTCGATCCGGTCCTGACCGACATTTCGCTCGGTTACACCAACGAAGCATACATCGCAGACCTTCTGCTTCCGTCGCTTCCCGTGAAGCTCCAGAGCGGCAAGCACTTCGTCTACGACAAGGGGAAGTTCCGCGCGGAGGAAGCGCGACGTGGCTCCGGTGCTCGCTCGAAGGAAGTTACGCACAGCATCACGACTGGGCTGACGTACTTCTGCGAAGACCATGCACTTAAGGAGTTCGTCGCTAACGAGGACGTAGAAAACGCTCCCGTAGGCGTCGATCCGTACTCGGATGCGACGGAAAACGTCACCGAAAAGCTGATGGTCGATAAGGAGGTGGAGGCGGCAACGCTTCTGACCGACAACTCGGTCATAACGCAGTATTCGGCACTTTCAGGCACGAGCCAGTGGAACGACAGCAACTCAGATCCGATCACGGCTATCCGCGCCGCTGCCCAGACCGTGCACAGTGCGGTCATGCAGAAGCCGAACACGCTCATGCTCGGCAAGCAGGTGCGCGACAAGCTCCTCGATCACCCGGCGATCATCGAGCGCATCAAATACTCGCAGCTCGGCACGGCGACGGACGAGCTTCTTGCTCGCCTCTTCGACGTTGACCGCGTCATCGTCGGCGCGGCCGAAAAGAATGGCTCCGTCGAAGGCCAGGCCGATTCTATGTCCTACATCTGGGGCAAGAACGCTCTCCTCGCGTACATCAATCCGCGCAGGGGCCAGAAGATGGTCACGCTCGGCGTCACGTACCAGTGGAAGAGCCGCACCGTCGAACGCCTCAACGGCACCGACGAGCGCGACCGCCGCGGTCAATTCGTCCGCGTCGGCGACGACTACCGCGATGCAGAATTGGTATCCGCTGAGTGCGCCTACCTGTTCCAGACCGCAGTTGCTTAATCACTCGCGCATTGGCCCGGTCTCCCGGCCGGGCCTTTGCGCCTAAGCACATCCATTATGGAAATAATCAGAAAAGACGTTCCCATCCAGGCGCAGGATTTCTATATCGAAAACCAAGCCGGGCAGACGAACGTCAAGAGAATCGGCACTACGGTGCCTAAAGTCGCCGTGGCGACCTACGACGTGTCCGGCGGCGACAGCGGCGCGACAGCGGCGCATGGTCTCGGGGTGTATATCCCGGATAACGCGGTCATCACCCGCGTTCTCGTGGATGTCGTAACGACCTTCACAGACGGTGACACGGATGCTGCCACGATCGCTCTGCACGTTCAGAGCGCCAATGACATCGTATCCGCAATAGCTATTTCGGACTCTTCGAACGTCTGGGATGCAGGCATTCATGGCTCCAAGATCGGGTTCCCGAACTTCGGCGCTGATGCGGCGCACGACTCAGCGTTGGAGGTAGCGGCGCTCTTTGCGGGCTCTATGCTCAAGACGACGGCGGTACGTGAGATCACGGCCACTGTCGCTACGGCGGCGCTCACCGCTGGAAAAATGAACGTGTACGTCGAGTATCTTATAAGCGATTAAACCCGCACGTATGGAATACCAAGTAATCGGAAACATCACGCATAGCGGCAAATCCTACACGGAGGGCGACACGCTTGATCTGCCCGAAGCCGCAGCCGCGCCGCTTATAGCGGCAGGGGTCCTTGAGGATCCAAACGCCGAGCCTGAGGTCAAGGAGGAAAAGCGAGGGCCTAAGGTCAAGAAGGAGAAGAAGAGCACCACCGCGCCCGAAGTAGGCGGGGAGAGGGTCGAAACCGGCGAGCCTTCCTTGGATGGGCCTGAAAGCCCCGAGAAGACGGTCGCTGAGGACGTTACTCCGGTCACGACCGACACCGCGCCGGAAGATCAGAAAGACCCGTCCGCGGGCCTCTAGCGTATGTACTCTCGAGTATTCACGCTCAGAGCATCCGCAGCCCAAGCAGCGGCCGGGACAGTCACCGGAACCGCAGTCGAACTCGGTCGCGCGTACCGAGAGGCTGTCTGTCAGCTCAAAGTGACGGCTGCCGGTACAGACGTTGGCGACACCCTCGACGTCTATATCGACACGTCGTTCGATGGCGGTACCACATTCGTCAACATCGGCCACTTCACGCAAGTGCTCGGCAACGGCGGCGCGAAGACGTTTGTCATGGCGTTCTGCAATGACAATCCGGGCACGTCCGCAGTCGTGGATGTATCGAGCAATGCGAACGCAGGCGCGACGCGGCAGATCGGTTTTGGCTCGCAGCTCCGCTATCGCGGCGTGATGGTGGACGGAGACGCCAACGGCTCATTCACCTACGAGGTCAAAGCATTCGTCAAATAGGCTTAGCAGCTAACGCAAAGGAGATATGGCAGATGTAATCTACAACAGCTTCAAAAAGAAGATCATGGACGGGTCGATAGACCTCGACACCGACACCATCAAGGTCGCCCTGGTCACCAGCTCGTACACGCCCGATCAGGACACGCACGATTTCTTCGACGATGTTACGAATGAAGTCTCAGGAACCGGCTACACGGCAGGCGGCGCAACGCTCGCATCGGTCACCGTTACAGCGGACAACACCGACAACGAAGGCGTGTTCGACGCCGCCGACGTTACGTGGTCAAGCTCGACAATCACCGCACGAGGTGCAGTGATCTACAAGAGCACCGGCACCGCGAGCACGTCGCCGCTCATCGCATACATCGACTTCGGCGCTGATAAATCGTCGTCGAACGGCAACTTCACGATCCAGTGGAATTCCGAGGGCATCTTGAACCTCAACTAAGGTCTTGCTTCGGCCACTCTCTCGGAGGGTGTCCGGGCCCAAAACCTTATGGACTTTCACGACCTCACATTCCTGCTAGAGCGGCTACCCCAAGGCAAGAGAATCGTTAAGGCGATACCGGCTCCTACGGGTGGAAAGGGCGGCATCAATCCGCATATATCTCGTTTCATTCTCAATACCGGAGAGACGGTCGATGTTTTCCACGTAAAACCGATCTATTACGCACACGTCGAAGGCGACTGGCGTCCTATGTCCGAGGTCGCCTCACACTATGGCAATCATAGTATTGTCCTAAAGGAGGACTGGGCTCAAAAGGTAGAGTTGGCCTACCTCGCATGGCTCATTAAGCGCATGGAGCTTGTGGGAGGGACTGTATCGATTCCGTCGCCGTTCTCCGCCCCAATCCCACTCTCTGAGACTGCCCGACCCGGCTACGCTCAAATCCACCTTTCTACACTGACGACCTATCCTGATCCCGACCCGGAAACGACAACAGTTGACGGGTTTGTCCTCTATGAGAATGCCTCATGGAGCACATGCCGTTCTGCCGCAACTGGATCGGTAGCTTCGGACTCTTCATCGACGTTCGATCTCCGCGTCAATACAAACTATCGAATCGCTCGGCTTTTCACCCTATTTGACACCTCAGCGCTTACCGCCGCCGCGACGATCTCAGCCGCTGACCTCTCGCTATATAAGACGACAGGAGATGGCCAAGACGATGCCGGCGGGAAGTCCGTCTATGTCATCCAAACCACGCCCGCATCTAATACGGCGCTGACAACCTCCGACTTTGATGACGTTGGCAGCACGTCCGGTGGCAGCAGCGCAGTGAGTTCGGGTTGGATAAATGCGACTACTGGCTATCAAACTGTCTCGCTTAATGCGACTGGCATTGGGTGGATCTCAAAGACGGGCATCACAAAGCTTGGCCTGCGAGGCAGCTACGACTTCGACAACGTAACGCCAGGTAGTCGTCTACATATCAACGACCTCGGCACATCCGAGCAATCCGGTACCACTCAGGACCCGAAGCTTGTCGTAACTTACACGGCCGGTACGAACGTCACGGCCACGCCGTCCGTCCTATCGTTTACCGCATCTCTTCCTGCCGCCACGATCACCGCCGTAAAGAATATAGCGGTCGCGGCGGCCGTGCTTGTAGCGACGTTCAGTTTCGGCGCGGGAACAACGAGCAGTGGTCCGAACTCACCCGGTACGCTGGCGAACGACGCAACGGTCGGAAGCACTGCGTGGACAAACCCGTCCAATGCCGCTGCAAGCGATAATTCATACGCAGTCGCATCCGGCATCGGAGCGTTTTCTACTTATGCAGGGGTGAACGGGACTGGCATTGAGGACGGTCCCATAAAACTTGTAAAAGGCGGCGTTATCGGCGGCGACGACCTCAGCACTCTCGCGAACTATCCGACAAGCGACACGTACCTCTCGTATGGAGGCCCGACCTCTCTCTGGGGCCTCTCATGGACACCAGCCGACATCAACGCATCTAACTTTGGCGTCGCGGTCTCCGCAAGAGAGACAAAGTTCGATGAAACTGTAGCTCAGTATCTCAAGGCAACAAATTTCGGGTTCTCTATCCCGACTACGGCCACGATCAATGGCATCAAAGTCGAAGTTGAACTGAAAGCAGACACCGCACTGCTAGCGGCCCACACAGACGCATATATCGATCATATCCGAATCACAGTCTACTACAGCACCACAGCCGCAACCGTCACGACGACGAGCAATGTAACAAATACCCCGTCATCTCTTTCGTCCGCGTTCTCAATTCAAGCGCCATCCATCGTCACAGACGTCTCTCACTCCGCATCAGTTATTGCGGCCAGTTTCTCCCTCCCGACGGCGACCGCGACGACCGACATCCATGTAACCGTCGAGCCAGAAGCCCTCACAGCCTCATTCAGCACGGCCGCGCCTGACCTCTCATACGACTACGAGCAGGCAGGCTCAGCGCTCGCGGCGACATTCTCAATCCCAGCTCCAACCGTCTCGGCCGACGTGACCCTGGCGCCGTCCGCCCTGACCATATCCCTGTCTTTGCAAGCAGCAACGATAGAGACTTCGACGAACATCACCATCGAGCCGTCTGCGCTTGTTCTCGCCATTTCGACACAGGCTGCGGACCTGGCGCTCGACACTGTATCGACCCCCGCAACACTAGCCGCGTCCTTTTCGAGCGCATCCGTAACGGTAACGGCAGATCGCTCCATAGTCGTGGAAGCATCCCCATTGGAGGCAGCCTTCTCACTACCATCGGCTATCATATCGTACGACTTCGCGGTGGATGTGAGCCCGCTCGCAGCGGCCTTTGCACCGCAACCAGTGACCATTGTGCTCGATGTGAACGTCGATGTGTCGGCAAGCGTGCTGACCGTTACGGCATCATCGCCGGGCCATGCCACCGTCACAGATCAGGTTCTGAGCGCCGCCGTTCTCTCGCTTACGGCATCGATACAAGCCCCGAGCGTTGCATTTGATTTCGCCGTAGACGTGAGTGCAGGGATGGCCAGCTTCACCATTCCGACGCCGACGGTACAGGCTGAGGTAGTACACGCGGCGAACGTCGTAACGCTCACACTCTCTCAACCGTCCGCGTCTTTCAGTCTTGGCGTTACGGTGCTTCCGTCCCCGGTGACCGCGGCCATCTCGGCACCGCAGACCGCCGTGAGTGCAGAGGCAAACGCAGCAGTATCGCCTTTGGCCGCCTCATTCAGCGTGCAGGCACCGTCTATCGCGACCGATCAGGCGCTCTCTATCTCGCCCTTGAGCGCCATATGCTCACTTCCGTCCCCAACCCTGTCCCTTGGATGCACGCTCGATCCCAGCCCGCTCTTAGCAGCCATCTCTCTGCCTCAACCGACTGTCCTTGCGACAAATCCGGTGAAGAAGTATGTCGCTCGCTTGACCACAAGAAGCGATACGACCGTGCTACAATCGAAGCATGACGTGCTACCGCTAAGGAGTACGGACGACACCATCATTCTATGAAGAAGCTGCTTGCCGTCACTGAAGACTTCATCAAAGGAGAGCGCGGCCGCCTGAGCGCGGATGCAGCCGCCGGATCGGGCGTCGTAATATCCGTAGAAAGCTCTCAGGGTGTCTCGACCGGCGATTATGTTGCTATCGGCTTCGAGGGCAATGAGATGTGTGAGTTGTGCACCGTTACGGGGACGACAAACACCTCTATCACGGTCACGACGCTTAAATTCAATCACAACAGCGGCGAGCCCTTCGTCATTTACCGATTCAACAAGCGCAAGTTCTACGGCGCGACGAGTGCCGACGGATCGTACACCGAGCTTACGGGCGACGGCTCTCCGAAGGACATAAACGTAGACGACCCGCAGGGCACGACCCTCGAATACACCGGGACGACCTACACGCATTTCAAGGCAACCTATTACAACAGCACCACGTCCGAAGAGACTGACATCGACGACTCGGAAGCAGTCTCAGGAGACGAGAGCGCCCGTTACGCGACGAACTACGCCATCCGAAAGCACGCCGGTCTTGCGGGCAACCCGCGCTATTCGGACGCTCGCATCGAGACTAAACGCAAGCAGGCGGAAAACGAGATCAACAGCACGCTCGCTGGTAGGTACGTGCTGCCGCTCTCCGAAGTGCCGCCCCTGATCTCGCAGATATGCGAGCTGCTGGCAGCCGGGTACATCGACTACGAAGAGTTCGGCAAGGACAGCGAGGGAGTTAAATGGCTCGGCGAGGCGCGATCGCTGCTCAAAGCCATTCAGAAGGGCACCCAGCTTCTTATTGGAGCGGACGGCACCGAGCTTACCCGCACCACCAACGCCGGGAAGATCGTCGGTTACCCAGACGACGAGGACACCGACGAGGAGAAGTTCTCTATGAGCCAAACCTTCTAGCTATGTATGGGCTTCCAAATTTCATGGGAAATAGAAGGCGAACGCCAGTTGTCCCGGCGGCTGATCGGCTTGGAGAGCGATTTGAAGGACTTACGGTATCCGTTCCAGCAGTCGGCCGATTACCTGAAGGGCATCTTTTCCCGCGACGTATTCGAGACACAGGGCGCGGTGATTGGCGAGAAATGGAGGCGGCTCTCCCCCTACACGGTCGCACAGAAGGCGAGGAGGGGCTATCCAGACACCCCACTGGTCGGCAGCGGGGCCATGCAACGCAGCTTCCAAACCATCGTGTCATCCGACCAAGCGGTCATCTACAACACGGCCGCATATTTCAAGTATCACCAATCGAAAGCGCCGCGCACGAAGATCCCGAGGCGCGTCATGATGAAGATTTATCACGGCCAGCGCGAGCAGATCGTGCGGTTCTTTCAGGAGCACATCCGCGCGTCGCTCGTTAGCCCATAGCCTATGTACCAAGACCCGATCATCCAGGCATACATTGACCTTCTCAAGACCAAGACAAAGGGAGCTATCGAGACATTCTTCCAGGGCGAGCCGATACGCGTGGCCGTCTCAGATTTGCCGTGCGCTTTTATCTCGAAGCGCCAAACCCGCATCGCCGCCGTCTCCAATGCAGACGATGAACACGGTGTTGCGTTGTCGATCACGGTCATAACCGACATACGGCAGGACTTTAATACAGACGAAGGGGCGCAGAACGCAGTGGCCGGTATATCGACGCTCTACGACATCATAGAGGGCCGGAATGAGGATATGACGCTCAAGGACACATCCATCCTCGACATCCTGCGCTCCAACCAGCTCGTAAGCGCCGCCTATGGGCTCCGCACCGACCTTCAAACCATCACCCTTGCCGACTACGGCCTTACGTTGCGAGACCGAAACGCGGAACAGTGGTCGATCGAGGCACGTGTGGATATTGTCGCTGGCCTGCATCAAGTGAGGTAGAATTGCAGTATGAAGGTCATAGCCAACCGCAGCGTTGAATTCCCAAAGCTTGGCTTCGCAATTTCTGCCGGTCAGACCAAAGAGCTTCCTGCTGACAAGGAAGCGCAGAAGATCATCCTCGCGCATCGATCAATCAAAGAAGTGAAGAAGGAGACCATTAGCAACTAGCACCATCGTTTATGGCCAAGACCGGCGGCACAGAAGTAAATATCGGCATAGGCATAGAAAGCTCAGCGGGCACCCCAGTTGCCGCAACCCATTATCCGAAGTGGACGGACTTCTCTTTTCAAGGCGTAGCGGAAAAGGAGTTGTTCAGGTCGCAACGCGGCATTCGCAATGTCGCGTCCGACAGCATGATCCGCCGCAAGTATTCTAGCGGCTCGCTCGGGGTCATTCTCAACGGCGACATCGCGCCGATCTTCTTCTACCTCGCTCTCGGCTCGAAGGCGACGACTGGCCCGACCGACGGCACCTACGAGCACACCTTCAGCGTCCAGAACGCGAACGCGTCGATGAAGACCGCTACGCTCCTCTCAGAGGACGGCGGCATCGTCACCGAACGCTTTGCAAACTGCGTTGTAGACAGCCTTGGGCTCGAAGTCAGCGACAGCTACGCGCGCCTATCTGCAACCATGCTCGGCGGCTTCCCGGACACCGGCACGGTCTCTCAGTCATACGCGCAGGAGAACGAGTACGCCTATCACCAGATGGCCGTCAAATTCGGTACCTCGCTCTCCAATGCAGCCGGGCAGAGCGCCACGCCGCTCAAAGCGTTCAATCTCAACATCAACAACAACGTCCTTCTGGATGAAGCCTTCCTCTCCGGAAGCAATGAGCCGGTCGCAGGCGGCTTTGTCGCCGGTAGGCTCGAAATCACCGGCTCATATTCTCTGCACTTCACCGACACCACGGAACTCGCAAAGTACAAGGCGAACACGAAGAACGCCTGCATCGTCACCTTTACCGGCGCGGTTACGGGTGGCGGATCGACGGCAGAGACCATCACGATCAAGCTCGGCCGCTTGGTCCTCACAGGACAGCCCAAGGAATACAATATTGATGGTCTCCTAGTGCTCACTCAGGAATTCACCGTCGAGTACGAGGCCACCGACAAGGAGATCCAAGTCGTCGTCGTGAACGACACCGCAAGCTATGCCTAAGCCGACCCGCGAATTCACCACGAGCGGCGGCCATAAGCTTGTCCTCTACGAGTACATCACGGGCGCTGAATACTGGCAGATCAAGAGCATCTACGCGCGCGCACTCTCGAAGGGCACAGGAGATGCCGAAACCAGCCTCGAAGCGGAAAAGAAAGGTTTCGAGTTAGCCATCACCTCGTTCGACGGATCACCAGATGGCATCGCTGATAAAGTGCTCAACCTTCCCGTCACCGAGTACCGCGAGGTGTACGAGCAGGTTCTTCCGATAATTGAGGGTAAAAAAAAATCAGAGACGCCTTAGCGCAGTACGCCAGCGACGGTCTTCTGCGCGACGATCTCATCGTGCTTGAGGTCTGCCGCATCTACGGGTGGACCTACCACGAGTACATGGCCCAGCCGAACTGGTTCACAGAGCTTGCCATCGAGAGGATGGCTATCGACAACCAGCGCAGGAAGAAGGCCCAGGATGCCTTACAATAGGGATATATGGCCCTCTTCGGCGGGAACGACCAGGAATTGCGCGTCACCATACGCGCGAAAGACGAAGCCACTAAGGACCTCAATAAGGTGCAAACGTCGCTCGGCAAGCTCGCCGGCGGCTTTGCTTTAGGCACCGCGGCCGTCGAGGGCCTTCGCGCCGGCTTCCGCTTCCTTTCCGGCACACTTACAGATTCAATCCGTGAATTCGAGGAGCAGCAGCTAGCGGTCGCGCAGCTCAATGCCGTCCTGAAATCGACAAACTACGCCGCTGGGGTCACTGCCAAGCAGCTCGTTGAGATGGCGGATAGCCTCTCCAAGACCACCCTCTACGCGGACGACATGGTTCTCTCTGCGGAGAACATGCTCCTCACGTTCACGAACATCACGAGGGACGTCTTCCCGGACACGATCAAAACCGTGCTCGATATGAGCACCGCACTTGGGCAAGACCTAAAGGCGAGTGCTATCCAGCTCGGCAAAGCATTGAACAACCCGATTGAGGGCGTCTCCGCTCTTCAGCGCGTAGGCGTCAGCTTCAGCAACGCGCAGCAGGAGATGATCGAGACTATGGTGAAGTCCGGCCGCACGATGGAGGCCCAGCGCTTCATCCTCGCAGAACTGCAAAAGGAATTCGGCGGCAGCGCGGAGAGCGCGTTCCAGGCCGCCAGCTCGATCACGAAGCTACAGAAAAACGTCCAGGAGCTTAAGGAGGACATTGGGTCGGGCCTTGTCCCGGCCATGAACAACCTGTTCGCCGCGACTCAAGCCGTGACGAGCGGTATGGGAAAAACCGTCGATGTAGGTCGAGCGACATTCCGAACCTTTGCGGCAATCGGAGAATTCGCTGCTAACACAGCGGCGGGCGTGCGGTATCTCGCGGGCGAGATGGTCAAATTCAGCGCACGTCAGCTTCAATGGACGCTTGGACCCCTAAACGCGATCAAAAGTGTCCGCGAAGGCTTCGACAATTTCACCGAATCCGTTGATGAAGGCCGTGACGTATTTGTCGATTTCGCTCTCGATTTGAAGAATAGGAATAACGCCGTTCTCGATAGCTGGGGCGATGTAACCGCCGAAGCGCGCGCATTTGGACAAGTCGGCCCGGCCGCTTACGAAGCGACTGCCCAGGAAGCAGAGGCCGCCCGCAAGAAGATGGAGGAGACGAAAAGGACGATCGCCGATACGAGGCGCGATCTGGAGGGCATCCAGAAAGCCCTTATGAGCGGCGAGGAGGCCGCGGCGCGTGCATTCGCCGACCAAGAGCTGAAAGTCTCAGATCTCCGCAAGCAGGCCACGCTCGAGACAGACCCGCAGCGCAAGGCAGAGATCATGACGGAGATCGCAAAGGAGTCGGCAGCACTCGAAAAGGCCCGGCCGATGTTTTCCGGGGAGATGGGCGGAGTTCTCGAATCCGCGCGCAAGCGCTCCCTCATGACCGACTTCGAACGGGAAATCCAAGACATCCGCGGCCGCGCACTCGAAACCGTAGGAACCGCCAACCAAATCATTATCAACTTGGATGCCAAAGGAAGCGTCATGGGGGACGCGGGAGTTCAAGAAATGCTGAGGAAGCTAGTCAATGAGCTTAACAGGCAGAGCGCGCTCCTACGCGCAGGCGCATAGTACAATCGACGTATGGCCAGCATCAAATTCGACGGCACGGAGATACTAACATCCGCCTACATGCCGCAATACGTGAAGCATGAAAGCGCTCCCGATCGGTCACTCATATCCATGCCCCTCGCTCGCGAAGATGGCCAAGTCCTCATCGCGGAGCGCTACGGAGAAAAAATCATCACACTGAAGGGCACGCTCAAGGCCGCTTCTCAGGACGCGCTCGATGCGGCAATCGATAGCTTCAAAGAACTCTTCTCCCGCGTGGAAAAGAACCTGGACATCAGTTGGAACGGCAGCACGAGGCGTTATGTGGCCACCTGCCGGAAACACGACTTTGACCGCGATCACTATCACACGAGCGCCGTACCGTGGTCGGCCGAGTTCGTCGTTTCCACGGGCGTCGGCAAAGATACGTCCAGCACGACTGCATTGGACGAGCACGCCTTAACCACCGATGACACCGATACCACAGGCGACTTCATTGCTGAGGACTCTTTCACCCTCTCGGGAAGCAAGGCCCCGGAGCCTGTCATTACCTTGGAGATCGTCAGTGTCGGCGACGACGACATGCTCGGCATCGAATACGAGGACACCGATACGGGCGAGCGCATCATCGTCACGCGGAATGTCGATTGGTCAGCCGCCGTTGGCAAGAAAGTTGTTATCGACTGTGCCAACAAGAAGGTTACCGACAATCTCAGCTCGACAGACCAGGTAGAAGGGCCATTTTACGGTGCCTTCCCCAGCTTCAAAATCGGGACCAATAACGTAAAAATCCGGTCTGGCGGCATCCTGAATCAAACCTCATCCGATCAAACGCTAAGCGATGGCGAGTCGAACATCGGCTACACGGCGACCACGATTCGCTACGCCATGAGCTTTCAGGTCCCGTACTCCGACGCCACCTTCTGCGATGTAGTTCTTGGCCTCTCGAAGATTGGGACGCCGAGCAGCGCCCTAACCGTACAAATTGTGAGCGACAGCGACGGAGAGCCGAATCTAGCGGATGTTCTCCTTACAGGTTCGGTAGCCGCCGCAGATGTGCCGTCCTATCCATCGTTCGGCTATTGCCGGGCCTCAAACGGAGCCGGCGTTACCCTGGACGCGAACACGACATACTGGCTGGTGGCCTACGCGTCCTCCGGGGTTGACGGGTCAAATAACTATCGGTGGGCCATTCCAAGCGGAACCACGTATCCGCGCGGCGTGCCGCTTGTTTCATCCGATAGCGGATCGAACTGGGTGGCTGGTGGTGGCGTGCCATCCTTCCGAATTCTCATAGGCGGGTTTTCCGCTGCAACGGAACTGAAGCACAGCGTGGTCTACCGTAAGACCTACCTCTAGATATGCTGGCCAAAACTATTCTGGCGCGAGTATCGAGCCCTACGGGGACCTTCCTTACGACATGGAAGGACATCGACTTCCGCGGCTACACGAAGCAGCTCAACGGTGGTCCGAGCGAGTGCATCATCGACTACGCCGTTCCGTTCGATTATGACGGCGCGGACCTTCGCGAAGGCAACGACGTAGAGCTGGTTATATCCGATGCGGACACCCAGCTCGCCGATGTTGAGGACGGCACCTATGGCGCACGGCCGATCTATCGCGGCTATATCTCGCTCATAGAGCGAACAATCGACGGCACGAGCGAACGAGTCCGGGTCCACTTGCTCGGATACTACACACTGCTCTCGCTCGACGTGCTTAAGAGCGGCTCGCAAACGACGCTCTACAGCGTTGACCCGGCCGGTCTCACGACGACGAGCGGCGACCTGGAGCCGGCAGACGTGGGGCTCATGGCTCGAACCGTGCTCGATCGCTTCAACACAGAACACGGGACAGGCAAAGTCTTCTACGACGTTGACGACGTGCCTGACACCGGATCGGACGCAACCTACGTTTTCAATCAGAAGACCTATCGGGAAGCTCTGGACATCCTGAAGTCTCTCGCACCGGCGAATGTCTACTGGTACGTCGATGAGACCGGCCGCTTCAGCTTTAAGGCGCCATCCAGCACGCCAGACCATCGGTTCATCTTCGGCCGCCATTTCTCGAAGGTGTACGTCGATCGGTCACTAGAGAAGGTCCGAAATGTCGTCCTTATCTGGGACGGCGACACGACCTACAAGCAATACACAGACCCAGCGTCGATCGCGCTCTACGGCCGCCGTACAGAACGTATCAACGACTATGGCATCAGCGACGTGGACGCAGCCAACGCGCTTGGCGCGAAGTTCCTCGCTGAGAATAAAGAGCCAGGAGTGAAGCTCACCTGCACGATCGTGGACAACAACAACGAGCAGGGCCTTGGCTACGACATTGAGAGCATTCAGCCAGGCGATACATGCTCAATGCAGGGTTTCAGCTCGACCCTCTCCGACATCTTCCGCGACAACATGCTCATCACGAGCGTCCGATACAGCCTCGGATCGGTAGAGATCGAAGTGGAGTTGAACAAGAGCGGGCTTGTCGACGTGCAGGCGCGGCAGGGTCGCGCCATCGCAGACATCGGCAGTGGTGGATTAGGCGTCCCGGCCACCTATTCGTAGGTTAGAATATCCGCATATGCCAGAGATACTGTCTATCCTGCCAAATCTCTCAATCGGCGTTGTGTCTATTCTCGGCCTTGTGTACGTCGTCCTCAAGTTCCTCAAAGCTCTCGATGATCGCGCCGACAAGCACGAGAAGGCAATGCTCACGCGCGAACAATCTCTGCGCGATGTGGAGACTGACGTTCGCAAATTCCTCACCGAACAGCTCTCCCAGAACACGATGGCGCTACAGGAGAACACCAAGCTCATGGCCCGAGTTATGAGACGGCTTGACGGGGAGAAGCTCTAGCGGGTGCTATCATTTATATATGGAGAAGCTCTTCTACTGGCCCGTCACCCGCCGCGGAATAAACCAGTACTTCGGCGAGAACAAAGCCTGCATCGACCTCGCCACCGGCACCAAGACCATCGCTTGCGACGGCCACAATCCCCCAGAGGGCTTCAAGTCCGTCTATTCGATGATGGATGGGCACAATGCTCTCGATCTCTACGCGGAGCGCTGGCAGCCCGTGTATGCGGCGAGGGAAGGCTTTGTGCGGGAAGTCGAGACCGAGCCGAGCAGGGGCCTTGGGATCGGCATAGAGCATGACTTCGGAAGCAAGGGCGGTCGATGGAAGACACGCTATTGGCACCTCATCGCCCTTGACGCGCACTATGGTGACTACGTCTACACCGGCCAGCTCATCGGCTACGCTGATAGCACCGGCTACTCGAACGGCGACCACCTCCACTTCGAGGTCAAGCCGCTCAATGCCGATGGCAGCAATGCCCAGCAGAACAATGGATACTTTGGCGCAGTAGACCCGCTGCCGCTCATGTTCGACGACTTCGCTCCCGATGTGAACACGGCCCGCATGGCGATCGAGAAAATCGCCGCGTGGCTTGACGCCTTCACCGATCGCTTGAGAGCCGTTCGGACCTGACGCCCTCCCTCGCACGCCCTCCTTGACCTGGGGCGTTTCGACATCGAGCGAGGGCGGCGGGCCAGAACCCGCCTTACTAGCTAGCCTCTCTACATGGAATTACTCGTACTTGCGTTGCCGTTTCTGACCTCGTCCCTCATGTTCGCGTATAAGCGACTGGCGGGGCTCAGGATGTTCCTCAACGGCGCCGAAGCGCACCCCTGGCTTCGCGCCTTGCTGATTGGGACTTCCCTGATCGGCGTCTTCGCGACCGCTCTCCTCAACGGTGCTCAGCCTGATGTGACCACGGTTCAGGGTCTTCTTGAGAGCTTCATGGTCGTCATCGGGACCGGCTTGAACGCGTACCTATCACACGTGTTCTACCAGACCTTGGCGCGCAACTGACGCGCCGGCCGGACAGCAAAGAGGCCCCGTGAGGGGCCTCTTTCATTTAGATCTTATTCTCGGACTGTCGCTCCAATTCTTCGGAGGTTTTTTGCATGCGCGCGCCACAGAAATTCAATCCCCTCTTCCCCCTATATACTGGAGCCTTTCGTTATTTCCCTAGATTTGCCTGGATGCGCCCCCTTTCCCCCACGGGCCTGCATTTCAAGCGGCCGACGCGGGCGAAAGAGACGCAGTCATTTCCCTGAGTTTGCCCGGCTGTGCTTTCGCCATGCCGGATGGCTGCGCTGGAACGGGCGTATTAACGTCCCCCCGTTTTACCCCCTGGGACAAACACAAAAGCCGCCCCGAAGGACGGCTACCTGTGGCGTCGAATACTCTGTGCGGCGCGGCTGTTTGGCAACAGACGATCCGCTCCGCACGCAATATTCGACTTTCTGTCTGTTGCCATACCGACACTATACCGCACCGCATGAGCCTCCCATGAAGCCTATGTGGATAGCCGTCTACCTATTCCATAGCGACATACTTTATCCCCAAGGTTGATTTGCTTCTTCCCTGCGAGGCGGGACAATAGATACATCTTCCGTACCCGTCGGCGCGGAGATGGACAAACTGAGGTGGACGTTTCCAGCTGAATGAAGATTCTTTCGACCTAAGAACCTAGCGGACAGCTGATAAGCGTAACTGCTTGTCAGTTTGTCCGGTAGGTTCTTTCCTTAAAGCGACTCCTCGCGGGGTCAGTAGTCTCTCCTGGAGGGGCCGCTTTAGAAGAACAACTCGGTAGTGTCCCTGTAGCCGAGGATAAAGAAAAACGTCGAGTATGTACCCTAATACACTCGATACGCCGGTCGCCACCCATGGATTCACTCCGAGAGGAGTGCTGATATGGGGTCAGCTTTTGCAAGAAGTCAATCGGCTTCGTGCAGAGGTAAATGCGCTCAAGGCGCAAATGACAAAAGGCACCACCGCAAGGTAGTGCCTTCCTCGGAAACGGTCCGCCGCAAGCGGGCCGTTTTCATTTACACCAGCAGCGCAACGTTGGTGATACCCGCATCGTACTCGCCACGCACGAGCGGTCAACATGCTAAAGTGGTCTAATGTTGAAAACCAACCCCTTGGCTATCTTGCGGGATGCAATACAGCACCGAGAAGGATCGCAAACCTCTCGGCGTCGCTGTAAGTGCGCTGATTGTAGTGCCAAACGAAAGCGTCCACATAAGACTGCAAGTGCTTCTTAGACACGACCTTGTGCGTGCCCTTGATAGAGCGCTTCATGTGCGCCCAGAAACTTTCGACGTGATTCACGTGTACGTCGCCGCGCACGTACTGTTTCTTGTTGTGATCTACCTCATGCCTGTCATAGCCACGTGCTACGGCGTCTAGGCGGTTTGTGCCGTCCGTCATGAGGCGGCTCTTGGTGGATACGTTCTGCCAGAGGAAAAGCTGATGCGACTTCGCAGAGCCATCCGGCATGACGCGTGCTCGCATCTCACCGCCACGCTGTACGGCGGCAAGCACCGTGCTCTTATTCTTCTTCCAGTGCTTCTGCTTCGATGCACCACCGATGTAGCCCTCGTCGAACTCTACATCGCCCGTAAGCGGCTCCTCGCTCTGCGGGAGTGCCTTCTGTATGAGCTTCAACATGCGCCATGCGGTCTTATACGTAACCTCTAGCTCGCGCTCTAGGTACTTGGCCGACACGCTGCTCTTAGCATTGGCGAACACGAGAATGGCGTGGAACCAGAGCGTAAGGGGTGTATCGCTCTTGTGAAAGATAGTCCCCGCTGTAGGGGCGATCTGGTAGCGGCACTTAGAGCACTGATACTGCCTACGGCCCACCAGTGTGCTGTTTTCTATGTGAAAGAGGGGCTTATACGTCCCGCCGCACGAGCACTCACGGCTGTGGAGGGTGTCGAAGATGAACTCTAGTATCGCGCCGTCGTGCGGGAACTGATTTTTGAGTGATCGGATACCGTACTTCTTACTCCCCATATGCTAGGAGTATATACCTAGCAATTATGTTGTCAAGGGATACGCTAGGATAGCCGATCGCGCGCCGCGCTTCCTACGACTGCCTCCTACGCTACTTCCTACTGTTATACGTCTTCGTTACCTGTTCGGCCTTTCCAAAAGGCCCGCAATTCCTTCATTTCCGCCACCGTTCGCGCGTCTATCCAGCCGCGACTTCCTTTTCCTGTCTTTGGTCTTATTCCCTAACGGACACTTCCAATCCCGACGGCGCTACGCGGCTCCCGCCGCTTCGCTCCTCGCCTCCGGCTCGCCGTCGTGACCGCCAGGAAAAGGAAGTCGCGGCTGTCTAGGACAGCACGCGCTCACGGGGCGGGCACTTCCACCCCGGCTCCCGCCGGTTTCACGCGAAACCTACTGCCACAGTTCCCGCACAGCTCCCCCAGCGCCGGCCCCGATCTCGCACCTGTGGACAGCCGTTACGGGCTAGTAGGACACTGCAAAAGGACACCTCGGGTGTCCTTTTTCGCGTCCTATAGTCCGCCGCCTGACGCACAGGTGCGAGCGGAAACTTGCCCGCGAGCATGTGCGAGAATGGATGCATTACTCGCTAGCGCACCAACCACAATGAAGTGCGAAATCGACGCGAAGACTTATCAGGCCCTAGAGGTCATTGCTTATTACCTGCTGGAATCAGAAGCAGAGCACTACGAAGAGCAAGAGGAGCCCGCCGGACATATCTACGAGCACGCCATGCGGCTCTCCGACTGGCTTGACCAGAACTCCGCCGCTTAGCGTATGGGACGACGAGCGGACACACCGCAGACAGAGGCGGGCCGCGCGATATGGAAGGCGCTCGAGCGCATCGAACGCGGCGGCCATGACCGACACCGGGTCTTTAGAGACTGGCTCGACCTCATCCTATCGGCGCACCTGTCCTTTACGGCGGAGCTTCGCGCCGGCCGGCTATCCGGCGGAGCCTACGCGCCCAAGAACGAGCACGAGGATGCCTACATGAAAATTATCGGCCGGTACACCGACGATAGGCCCAAAGGCGAGCGCGCCGCCGACTACTTCGCGCAGGCATACAGCGCTCTATGTCAGGGCATACAGGATGGGGGAGAAGACCCGCTCGGCGATGTCTACATGTCCGCTATTTCCTTCGGAGAGCATGGGCAGTACTTCACACCGCTTCATATCGCGGAAGCCATGGCACAAATGAGCTGCGCCGAACTGAAGGACGGCCAGCGCGTCCTAGATCCTGCTTGCGGGGCAGGCATCATGCTTATCGCCGCGGCGAAGGTGAACCCGAGAGCGCTGTTCTACGGTATCGACCTGGACGAAAGGTGCGCCAAGATGTGCACCATAAATCTCATGTTGCGCGGTCTAAGCGGTTCGGTCTGGTGCGGGAACGCGCTTAGCTGCGAGGCGTTCACTCGGTGGGACATCGAACGCGGCTGGATAACGCGGGACGACAACCCGGCGCCGCTGCCAATGCAGCCGGATAAGCCGGAGAAGCCGCAACAGCTCACCCTCCTATGATGCCCCTCTGCGCCAACTGCGACCACAGCGGCGAGGCGCATGAGTGGAAGAAGCTGCGGTTCCGGGGCGCGTGCAAGCGCCCTGGCTGCCGCTGCCGAAAGTACATTCCGCTCACCGGCCACTCACGACCGGAAAACCCGCGCATAGGACGCCTACGCCGTCCGCGCCGCAGTAGAATAGATCCATGAGGTGTTTTGACGGATGCAGGATGTGCACGCCGCTTCAGCGTGCGCGCGGCGAGTATTGCGAAGGCTGCCTCATGCTCAAGGCTCTCCTTAGCCAGCTCGACCGCGAGGAGCGCACCATCCGCGCAAACTCCGGCCACGCCAAGAGGCCCGCTACATCATCGCCGCCTGGACGAAATCATTGAAAGCATTCGTATTCGGCACCAGTCGCTCGTACTGAGCAAGCGTAACCGCGTCCTCGTACGTTGCCCCGCTCGCTTCCTTGTCTTTGATCGTCAGCACAGCCCGCCGCAGCTTCGGCGGTAGCTCGCCTAGGAAGTCTACCCCGGCCGTCAGTCGCTTCTCGCGTATCAGCCCGATATGCGCCTCTCGGCCATAGAAGCCGAAGTCGGGCACGATCAACTGTCCCTTGAAGTGCGACATGAGAAGGAGGCCCAGTACGAGCGCATCGAACTCGCCCAGGTCTGCCCGGTTGATACGGGCGAGGATGATGGAACTCGGTTTGAAGGAAAAGTTTGTGCGGGTGCAGAGCACTTTGCGGAGCGTCGGTGAGGCGAGTATGTCGCCGATCAACCCCTGCACTTCGTCGTCGCCCTTCACCTGGTCGAGGCGCTTCGCGTGCAGCAGCTCTTGCATGAGCGCGCGCCGTCCATTCCTCACTGTCAGCGTGTTCTCACCTTGCGGATACAGCGTGTAGAGCACGTCCGCGATCTCTCGCGCCTTCTTGTAGTCGATATTGGCTAGCGGGTTGAAGCTGTCGAAACGCGGGTCAAATATCCGGGCTCTTGGTACCTCCGGCACTTCATCATCTATGAAAAGGCACCCGCGTTCCGGGATCGAGACGCTTCTTGAAAAGCCTATGTGGAGCTTGTTGAGCATGGCGAGCGGCAGGCAAGTAGGGACCCCGAGCTTTGCAGGATTTGCTTGCGGGTCGCCCGCCGGAAAAAAGAGCGGCCTACGTCAATTTTATCACCATATGGAGCTGTAGCGCCGGGTCTATTTGACAAGTCGCCGAGCATGTCGCGCAGAGCTATCCACATGTGCCGATTGCGTGCGCGGTATACGGCGTATGCTAGTATACGGGATAGGAGAAGCGACAAGCGGAATGCGGCGGTGGAGCGCACGCCATCGAAAGCGAAACACCGCGCGAGTGAGAACCGCATAGGGCACTCGCCGCTTCTTGTTCCTTGATAATTTAATAGCGGATACAGGTTCACGGGGGAGCGGGTGTCTGCTTCTTGGTGAAGGGAGCAGATTGCGGGCAACGGTCAAAGCTAGACTGCCGCTAAGCATTCACCTCCCCGCGAGCCTGTATCGCAAGTGTGGTGAGGCCGAGGTGGTGGAATGGTATACACGCCAGTCTCAAGAACTGTGTGCCCCTAGTGGCTTGCGGGTTCGAGTCCCGCCCTCGGCACGAGTTACTCATCACACAACGTCGAGAATGGAATGGAGCGGTGGCGGACAGTGAGCCGTACTTGCAAGAGAATAAACATCCTTGGTTACTCTTTTGACACTGAGGCGCTGGACTCTTCAATGTCTAACTGCGAGTCAAACCTCGCCCGCTCCGCTCTCGACACCATTACCAAGCATTACAAGCCTTTGCGCCTCGTATGCTGGCTCACTCGCAAGGGCGGCCAGCGTAAGGGGATAATCAATCACAATGAGATATGAGAGAAATAAAATTCAGGGCGTGGGACAAGATAGCAAAGAGGTGGCGATACGTCAGTGGTTTGAGTTGGTACAAACCAATTACAAGTCTGAAAGGGAGGTCGGGCGTTATTGTTGAGATGGATGATGGCTGCGACCAATTCATACCCATAGAAGATGTCGAACTAGTGCAATTCACCGGCCTCCACGACAAGAACGGGAAACCGATTTATGAGGGGGACTTGCTTTCGTTCAATGGACAGAAGCCAAGCGGCGCTGTCTTCTTCAAAGAAGGTTCCTACTGGACAAGCGAGAGCGTATTAGGTCGCGCTGCCTCAATGGCTGAAGTCATCGGCAACGTCTACGAGAATAGCGACCTCGTATGACCCGCTACCACTCAACACTCGGCACCGTCCGCATCAGCGAGCTACAGCGCGAGAAGCGGGCCAGATCGTGGCAGCTCACACTCGCAACCATCCGCATCTACTTCAACAACAGGTGGATGCTCGCAGCTCTCTGGCAGGTCGCTGCGGTCATATCCTTAGCGGCCATGACTGCGCAGGCGACCGCCTGAGATTAAGAGATAACAACCACAATGATATGAGCAATGGAATAGTGACCCGCAGTGAGCAGTCGCTTACGGCGGGAATAAGCAGAGAGCAGATCGACCTTATAAAGGCTACCGTCGCACGCGGCGCGACCGACAACGAGCTGAAGCTGTTTCTCTACACCGCGAACCGTACGCAGCTCGATCCGCTTACGAAGCAAATTCACTTCATCAAGCGCCGCGTCTACAACAGCCGGACGAAGCAGTACGACGAGGTAGGCACGATCCAAACCGGTATCGACGGCTACCGCGTCGTCGCGGCCCGCAACGGCCTCGCCGGTATCGAGGACGCCATATTCGACAGTGAGGAGAACAACCACCCGAATAAGGCGACCGTGACCGTGTACCGCAGCGTCGGCGGCGAGCGCGTTCCGTTCACAGCTTCCGCTCGCTGGAAGGAGTACGCGCAGACGGATAAGGACGGCAACCCCGTCGCCATGTGGAAGAAGATGCCATACCTCATGCTGGCAAAGGTCGCTGAGGCACTGGCACTCCGCAAAGCGTTCCCGAATGACCTCTCGGGCCTCTACACCAACGAGGAAATGGCCCAGGCGGATGCGGAGCAGCCGCAGCCGGAGCCGGTGCGTTACGAGATGAAGCGCGTCGTGCCTCCGTCCGAGGACGAGGCAGGCGGTAGCTCAGCCAAGCAGGAAGCCGTGGCCGATGAAATCTATGAAGCGCAACGCGCTGAGATCAAGTCACTCCTCAGAGACACGCTCGGGAAGCCGGCACGAAAGGAAGTCGTCAAAGAGCTGACCGGCCTCGACTACACGCGGGAGAACTGTGAGGCAATCATTACCAAGCTGCGCGAGATCATAGACAACCAAGATCCGCTCGCGCAGGTCGTAAGCGAAAACGCATAGCGTATGGACAACCCAGAAAAGGCAGTCGCAGAGTATCAACCGTCAGCCGGGCAGCTCGTCGAACGAGCGAAGGCCATCACGGTCAAGACGCACGAGCAAGCAATGGATGCGGCCGACTTCTTGCTCGACGTGAAGACGCTCGGGGAGAGCATTACCGCTCGCAAGGAAGAGATCACGAAGCCGCTCAATGATGGCCTTAAATCAGCTCGCAAGCTGTTCAAGCCGCTCGAAGAGCAGTGCGCCGAGGCGGAGGCCGCAGCGAAGGACGCGATACTCGCCTTTCATGAGCGGAATTGGAAGAAGGGGAAACAGACCGACAACACCATCAACGGGCTACGCGGCAAGGTGACGGTCGTGGAGCGAACGCAAGTCAACATCACAGACGCCGCAGCGATACCGGCTCAATTCTGCTCGCCGGACGCTGCGAAGATCGAACATGCGCTCAAAGCCGGGATAGTCGTACCCGGAGCGGAGCTTATAAAAACATACGGCATTAGTGCCGGTAAGAATTAGCGTATGAAAGTACATCCGAACCCACATCCAGAGTGTGCTCGTCAGGCGGGTGGATGCGGGGATCAGTTGCGGCGTGCCGACGTCTTCACGCAAGAGGATAGAGCACTCCTAACGGGTATCATTACGAATTACATCAACGAATGAATATGAAGCGATTCAACATCTGCACAGCACGAACTTACGAGAAGAACGGAGAGACAAAGAAAGCGTGGCGCACTGTCGGCCAGCTCATTCAGTGGCCCGCCAAAGAGGATAAGCCGGAGTCATTTAGCATCGAGCTTCACATGTTCCCCGAGACGCGTTTCAGTGTGTTCGAGGAACGGGACCGAGATCAGAAGCCAAGTGAAGGCGGCGACGACTTCTAGCCTATGTCCTCAACCCGCAAGCCCCTGTTCACCGTCATAGGCCAGGTCGCCGACATCGTCGGGCAGAAGCGCTGGGTGCCCAACTCACGAGCGCACTACCTTCAGCAGCTCTCCGACATCCCCGAGGGCACCCGGCTTGCGGCGGTCTTCGAGGAGTACAAGGCGACCCGCAGCGACCAGCAGCTCGCCTACCACTTCGTCCTCATCGGCTACCTCGCCAAGCACTGCGGATACACCAAGGACGAGATGCACGATGCCGTCGTGCGCCTGAAGTTCGGCGAGCGGCACGTAACGATCGGAGACCGGACGGTGGCAGTGCGCCGTTCGGTTTCCGAAAGCGCCAAGATGCCGAAGGGCGACATGATGGCGCTTATCGAATACGACCTTCAACTCTGCGAAGAACTAGAGGTCAAGGTGCCGAGCATGGAGGAGCTTGGCTACATCAGCAACTACGACACTCCTGGTATAGGCCGCGCCCACAAAGCGGCTGTTAATGAAAACTGACATGAAAACATCACTCTCTTGCTCCGAGCGCACGCGCGAACGGCTCAACAAGGCAGTCATGAGGAAGTCCCTGAGACGCGGCGGCAAGCGCGTGTCGATGGACGAGCACCTGAATGAATTGCAGGACTTAGAAGATAAGAAGAACCGCGGGCCGAAGGTGCGCGGGTCGGTCGCATAGTATGTCGAAATCGAACCTGCTCGCCGTCATCTTCATTCTCGCGCTCGTCGCGATGAACTTCGCGCTCGGTCAAATGCGGCTGCGGAACGTGCGGACATGTTACAAGGCAAAGGGCGTGGCCGCCGTCCGAGACGCGCGGATGTATGACGCGACCAGCGATGGAGTTGAGGTGACGGCCGTGCGGATGCCGCTCTTGCTCACGCGCGACGATTACAAGGCGTGCGCTCGAATTGGCGTATCTCTATGAAACTCACCAAACAGCAACAGAAGGTCTACGATTACATCAAAGCCCACCCAGGCTGCACAACGCGCGACATCCAGCGCGACATATTCGTGAGCTGTCCGTCAGGCCGCATAACCGAGCTAAGGCAGGCGGGCGTCCAGATCGTGAGTGTGGGGCAGCGAAAGTATCCGGGCGCGCATCCGTTCGAGATGTACAAGATCGTAGAGCCACGGCCGGTGCCGACAGTTACCAGCGGACCGCAGGCCAAGACGATTGCGCTTGGGTTCTAAGAGACGCAGCAATCGAAATACTATGGAAGTCAAATTCAATGCCGACAGAGGAGGATACGGCGCGTTCCTCCTGATCCCCACAGTCGCAATTTGCTGGACACAGCGCGAACGGTTCGTGATCGTGGCGTGGTTACACGCAGACATTACGTTCCGCTTAAAAGACTAAAGTATAGCCGCAAATCGTATGCACGATGTAAATGCGTCGCTCCGCGAACTGGACCAGATCGAGCGGACGATAGAGGAGGCGCGCAACAAGCTCCAACAGATAGTCCGACAGCAGAAAGCCGAGGAGAAGCACCAAAAGCAGCTCGTCAATGCTCTCGACCTGAAAGTCGGAGACAAAATCGACAGCGATGCGCTCCTTAAATTCTTCAAGAAGCCCTACGTCATTATCCCGCTGGGGCGACATAAAATACTGGTGGCCGTTCCGAAGTTTATCAAGAACTTCGCGGCTGGGTGGCTCTGGAAGGAGACCGAGAGCTACTACATCTACTCTTTCGATCAGTATTCTGCGTGGTTGGGCGACGCTCCCGCAGACCTTTTGGCGGAAATCGACTTCAAGCAGGCGTTCAATGCCACAGTCGAAGGTAACACCATCACGTTCGAGCGCGAGCAGCGCGCCGAGGTTGTTAAAGCTCTCCGTCCGTATCTGAGCGATGGCAAGATCGGCGACACCCAGGCGACGATCAAGAAGGGCTATGAGTTCGATGTAATCGTTGAGATGGTGAAGAGCGGTTGCTTGCCATTCAAGGCGCAGCCGGTCGATAAGGCAGACCTGCGCGCCCCATCAGGCAAAATAGTCCTCAAGCCGCACCAGTTGCCTGCGAAGGCTGAGTTCCTTCGGACCGGCGCCATCGGCGCGTTCCATCCAACTGGTGCGGGCAAGTCATTCATCACCATGCACCTCTTCGACATCGTGCAGGGGCGCAAGGCGATCTTCGTGCCGACTGTGACACTCAAGGAGCAGTGGCATGAGTACATCAATCAAAATATCCCGGATCGCAAACACGAGATCGATGTCTTCACCTACAGCACCAATCGCCGCATGTGGGAAGATACGCAATACACGGTGGTTGCATTCGACGAATGTCAGTACCTGCCGGCTGATACGTTCTCTCGCCTTGCGTTCCTCAAGACGAAGTATCGGATAGGTCTCTCCGCCTCTCCGCACCGGGAAGACGGCCGCGAACCATATGTGATTGCGTTGACCGGGTTCCCCGTCGGCCTCAATTGGCAGGAGTACATGAAGGAGACAGGGCGCTCCTATCACCCGATACACGTCCATATCGTGCGGAGCGGCAAAGAGGCAAAGCTCAGAAAACTTCGCGAGCTGTTGGACCCAAAGAAGCGCACCATGATCTTCTGCGATTCAATTGATCTCGGAAAAGAGATCGGGCGAACGTTCGACATTCCGTACATTCATGGGGAGACGGATAACCGCCTCACAATCGTAAAGGAGAACAACGTCATCGCAATGTCGCGCGTTGGCGACGTAGGGGTGTCAGTCAAAGACCTTGAGCAGATTATCGAGGTGGACTTCTTGTACGGGTCGCGTCAGCAGCAGCTACAGCGAACCGGCCGCCTCATGCACAGCGAGGAGGCGGAACGTCACGACATCATCATGAGCGAGCAGGAAATCCGCGACTACGGGAAGCGCATTTGGGCGTTACAGGAAAAGGGGTTCACGATAAAAATTCACGAGTAGCGAACACTCTAGCGCAGCAGCCAGTACCCCAACCCCAAGAGGCATAGCGCTACGACCCCAGCGGCCCACAGCCAGGGCTTCGGCTCCGGGCCGCCGTAGTCGGGGGATTTCTCGTAGCCGCTCGGCATTGCCGACCTAGCGGGTCCAGCGGTCCATCTTCTTCGGACGGCAGCTCTCCCACCGAGCGGAGCGGAAGGAGTTGATGACCTCGCGGACGAGCGTCTTGCCCGGAAGGTCCGGCTGATACGTTCGGACGAGATTTTCTAGATGCAATAGCTTCATGCCCGAGAAGCGCTCCGGCCCGATGTCGGCGAGCACCTTCTCCAGTAGTTTTTCTATGTCTTTTCGGTCGTAGCGGGGGCGGGGGCCGCCTATAGGCATTTCGGCCTCGTTGGGACTCATTAAGGGAATCGTTATACAAAAGCTCCCTCGGACGGGCCAGGGGGTCAGATGCCAGCTAGGATCGTGGAATTCTTCGGGTTCGCGCCACTCGACCCGGCCGGATTCCCCTACGCTGACCACTCCGTCTGCCCGTTCGTCAGAGACGACTGCATTAAGCCCCGGCACGGCGCGTGTTCACTGGAACAGGCTGCGGGCCAGCCGGTCATCATCTGCCCCAACAGGCTCTACGAGAACAATCACGCGGCTCTCGGAGACATCGCCGTACAGGCATTCGGGGCGGGTGTGCAGCTCACCCGCGCGGCTGAGATCAAGCGCCGTCGTGCCGCCGGCACGCTGACCGGAAACGAGGTTGCGGTTTTTGGGAAATACTGGGGGAGCGAGCTTTCGATTCCTCAGCCCCGCGGTGCCGAAGATGAGGACACCGGAGGCTTTTTCATCGATTACGTTATGACGCGGCTGAACAATGCGGGGGAGATGACGGAATTTACTGCGGTCGAAATCCAGACGATCGACACCACGGGGAATTACCGCGACCAGTCAGCTTCGTACTTCAACAAGACCGCGTTCACCGATGCTCGCGGCCAGACGCCGGGGTGGTCCACCGCCGGACTAAATTGGGCGAACGTATCGAAACGGATCCTCCCGCAGCTCATCTACAAAGGCTACGTCCTTCGCAGAGAGCGCCTGTGCGGGAAAGGTCTCTTTTTCGTCTGCCCGAGCGCAGTTCTTCAGCGCGTGCGCGCGCGTCTCGGGACGCGTCTTCTTGAGTATCCCATCGCAGCGGGCACAATTACCTTCCAAGCTTACGACCTCGGGCCGAACCCAGGAGCTGGCCAGCATCGTGCATTAGTGAAGGGTGAGACGTTCACGACAACGGTGGAGCAGGTGGCCTACGCCTTCGTGTCACCGATGAATCTGCCGCAGATGGGCGTCTACGAGACAGCAATCCGAGCAGCTTTGGCTCAGTAGGTTATTCCGCAGCTATAAGCAGCGGTGTGCGGCGCTTACCTTGCAGCGATGTGCGGATGCACTCAGCAATCTTGCGACCGAGCAGCGGCGGGACTGCGTTTCCGACCTGCACGTATTGCTCCGTGCGCGAGCCCTGAAACACGAACCAGTCAGGGAACGACTGCAATCGCGCAGCCTCGCGCACAGTGATGGTGCGATCTTGCGTCGGGTGGAAATACGCGCCCCAGTGAGGGTCGCACTTCGTCAAGATGGTCGAAGCTAGGCCATCCCATTTCAATCGACCGTACCGCTTTGTGTGGTCCGATCGCTTCGCGCGCTTCATACCTTCGGGCAGGAGCTTGAATGGAATATCACGCCACGAGCCACCCGGCGGGATATGTTCCATGCGCTTTAGGTTGATCGGGGAAAGACGAGATGCGGAATGATTATGAACCTCTGAGGAGCCGCGCCGCATCTCAGCTTGGAAATCGCTGGCGGGCGCACTGCGATAGCCCAGCACTCCCCGATCATCCCCATTTTTCAAGACGGGGAGGTCGGATAGCGCTTCCTTGACCGTCACGTACGGGCGCAATCCGGGACCATGCGTGGGCTTCGGCCACGTGATGGGAGCGCCCACGCGATTGCCAATGAACACGAGCCGACGACGCTCTTGCGGAATTCCGTATTCCTCGGCTTTCAAGATGCGGTATTCGACCGAATAGCCGAGATCATGGAGACCTCCGGCAATGGCATCGACAGCCTCGCCGCCGCCCGCCGAGGTCATACCGGTCACGTTCTCTAGGACGACCCACTTCGGCTCAAGACCCTTCACGATCCGAAGGTATTCAAGGTACAGAGACGAGCGCTCGTCATGTAGACCGCGCTGGTGATTGTAGACGGAGAACCCTTGGCACGGAGGCCCGCCCACGAGCACGTCGAGCTGCCCTTTCTTAAGGCCGGTGTTCCTCAGGAAGGCTTTTGCTTCGTGGTTCTGGATGGGGCCGGGGAAGAATGTGGCGTCGCGATGGGTAAGGGCGAACGTCGCGCCGGCAGCCTTGTCGAAGTCGCTTCCGGCGACCACGTCATAGCCAGCCTGCCGGAAGCCTTCACTCAGGCCGCCCGCGCCGCAGAAAAGGTCTATTACTTTGAGAGTAGGCACCGGTCCTCCGCCCAACCGGGACCACAACGGACCTCGTTTGTACCGGGTTGGTCTGGCCGTTCAAGTCCTACTAGGGAATCGTTAACGACATTCTGATGGCCGACCGCATCAGCCCACTACAACGATCCGAGAACATGCGGCGCATCCGGAGCCAGCACACGAGCCCGGAAATGCGAGTCCGCAGAATCGTTTACGCGCTAGGCTACCGCTACCGCCTGCACATGAAGGGACTGCCGGGCAGGCCCGATCTGGTGTTCCGCCCCCGCCGGAAAATTATTTTCGTGCATGGGTGCTTCTGGCACGCCCATGACGCTCCGCGGTGCCCGGAGTTCGGTCGGAGGGTCAAAACGAATCAGGGCTACTGGTCTCCCAAGCTGGCCGGGAACCGCGAGCGCGACAAGCTGCACCTGGTCGCCCTGAGGAAGCAGGGTTGGAAGGTCCTCACAGTCTGGGACTGTGAGACCAAAAACCTCGACCGGCTCGCGCGACGACTTCGTCGCTTCCTTGGAGAGCCGTAGGGCTGGCATCGCAACGATTGAAGCGCGACGCGGCGCACGGTAAGTATGCGGAGCAAATCGATAAGCGGGTGTAGCTCAATGGTAGAGCAGGAGCTTCCCAAGCTCACGACGAGGGTTCGATTCCCTTCACCCGCTCCATTCTGCAAGTCGGAGCCATTTCGGAGCCAAAAGTCGGGAAACGTGCACCGTACTTGGGAAATCGAGTAGAGAACGGCAGCTTCCCAAGCTGCATACGAGGGTTCGATTCCCTTCGCCCGCTCCAGATCTCCCGCACATAAACGATGACACTTGCGCGCCTGCGAGGCCGTGCGAGCCAGTCCACGCGCCGGCCGGTCGGCGCTCGGGATTCGAGTGCAACCGGCGCGAGCGTGGTCGGGCCTTTAGGGCCGGCGGCACCAGGCGCCCTGAGGCTGACCTGAGGGCGCTGTGGGGCTTTGGAACCGCCCCAGGTACCCCCCGGTTCCTACCGGA
>Ga0180221_1000284_pt1 | contig 51923 bp, 51 predicted proteins | sample eDN5th37CKraftMG_FD_151339 | JGI IMG/M metagenome (GOLD analysis project Ga0180221, IMG submission 151339) | Enriched Miracle-Growth compost microbial communities from Emeryville, California, USA - eDNA 5th pass 37_C Kraft MG (version 2) (version 2) ... | reverse complement strand
TCCAGATCGGCCTCGGGGCCGCGGTCTCGGTGCTGCTCTTCCTGTGCGTCGTCCTGATCTGCTTCATCGCGATCAAGCTCTTCAAGGTCGACCTGGCCGGGGCGAGGGGGGAGTCCTGATGCGCGCCGCACTCACCGCTCGGCAGCGGTTCTGGTGGACGGTGATCGCCGTCGTCGTGATCGTGTTCGCGCTCTTCCCGGTCGCGTCGATCGTCGCGACGAGCTTCAAGTCGTCGTCCGAGATCAACTCCGGCACGTTCCTGCCGCCCCACTGGAGCACCGAGAACTACGAGCAGATCCTGTCGTCCGGCGGCAGCGCCCAGACGCTTTTCCTCTCGGCGCTGCGGAACTCGATCGGCATCTCGCTCATCTCGACCCTCATCGCGGTCGTCCTCGCGACCCTCGCCGCCTACGCGATCGCCCGGCTCGACTTCCCCGGCAAGCGGCTCATCCTCACGACGGCGCTCGCGGTCTCGATCTTCCCGGTCGTCTCGATCGTCACGCCGCTGTTCAACCTGTGGCGGAACATCGGCCTGTACGACACGTGGCTCGGGCTGATCATCCCGTACCTGTCCCTCACGCTGCCGATCTCGATCTGGACCCTGGCCGCTTTCTTCCGGCAGATCCCCTGGGAGCTCGAGCAGGCCGCCGAGGTCGACGGCGCGACGCCCTGGCAGGCGTTCCGCAAGGCGATCGTGCCGCTCGCCGCGCCGGGCGTGTTCACGACCGCACTGATCGCGTTCTTCATCGCCTGGAACGACTTCGTGTACGGCATCTCGCTCACGTCGACGGACCGCGCCCGGCCCGTGCCCGCCGCGCTCGCGTTCTTCACGGGCGCGTCGTACTTCGACCAGCCGACGGGCGCGATCTCGGCGGCCGCCGTCGTGGTGACGGTCCCCGTCGTGATCCTCGTCGTCCTCTTCCAGCGCCAGATCGTGTCCGGCCTGACCCAGGGGGCGGTGAAGGGATGACCGCCCCGACCGACCGCCCGACCACCCGCTCGCGCACCCGAGGAGTCCGCTGATGGCATCCATCGACGTCAAGAACATCGTCAAGGAGTACGGCGACGGCTTCCTCGCGGTGAAGGGGATCAGCCTCGACATCGCCGACGGCGAGTTCATGATCCTGGTCGGGCCCTCCGGGTGCGGGAAGTCGACGCTGCTGCGGATGATCGTCGGCCTCGAGGACATCACGGACGGCGAGCTCCTCATCGGCGGCGAGCGCATGAACGAGAAGGCCCCGCGCGACCGCAACCTCGCGATGGTGTTCCAGAACTACGCGCTCTACCCGCACCTCACGGTGCGCGAGAACATCGCGTTCCCGCTCCGGCTGCACCGCGGCGAGTTCAGCGAGGAGGAGATCCGGACGCGCGTCGAGCGCGCCGCCGACATGCTCGAGCTCAACGACCACCTCGACCGCAAGCCCGCGAACCTGTCGGGCGGCCAGCGGCAGCGCGTCGCGATGGGCCGCGCGATCGTGCGCAACGCCCAGGCGTTCCTGTTCGACGAGCCGCTGTCCAACCTCGACGCCAAGCTGCGCGGGCAGATGCGCACCGAGATCGCGCGGCTGCAGCGCTCGCTCGCGACGACCACCGTCTACGTCACGCACGACCAGACCGAGGCGATGACGCTCGGCGACCGTGTCGCGGTGCTCTCGGCGGGCGAGCTCCAGCAGGTCGCGAGCCCGCGGGCCCTCTACGAGCAGCCGGTCAACCTCTTCGTCGCGGGCTTCATCGGGTCGCCGCCCATGAACTTCCTGCCCGGCGAGCTCGGCGGCGGGAAGATCCGGCTCCCGTTCGGCGAGTTCGACCTGCCCGACCGGATCGCGAAGGCGGCGGGCGACCGGTCGCTCGTGATCGTCGGGATCCGGCCCGAGGCCTTCGAGGACGCGAGGCTGACGCAACCGCGCGACGGCGCGTTCCAGTTCGAGGCGGGCGTCGACGTCACCGAGTGGCTCGGCTCGGAGCTGTACGCCTACGTCCCGTTCCAGACCCACGAGGCCGTCGAGGCGAAGCTCGCCGAGCTCGAGCGCCAGCTCGACTCCGAGGCGCTGCGCACCCAGTTCGTCGTCAACCTCGACTCGGCGTCGCGGGTGCGCGACGGCGACACCGCGTCCCTGTGGTTCGACCCCGCGAAGATGCTCGTCTTCGACCCCGAGTCGACCGTGAACCTCACGTACGACGAGACCGAGGCGACCCGGCTCGACGAGGAGAACGAGGCCGACCGCAAGGCGTCGATCGAGCGTGCCCGGGCCCGCGCCTCGAAGGAGGGCGCGGCCGCGTAGGCCGCGCCTCCTCCGACGCGTCCGGTCAGAGCTCGGTCGCCTCGAGCTCCGCACGACGCGGCGGGTTCGCGCCCGCGCGCGAGACCGTGATCGCGGCGACGTGGACGCAGCGCGACAGGACGCGCACGACGGCGTCGCCCGGGATCGCGCGCAGCGCCGGGCGGTTGGCCGCGCCCAGCAGGCCCTCGTGCCACAGGCCGTCGATGAGCGCGCCCATGAACGAGTCGCCCGCCCCGACGGTGTCGACGACCTCGACGCGCTGCGCGGGCACCCCCGTGACCCCCTGTGCCGACACGGCGACCGCGCCCTCGCCGCCCAGCGTCACGACGACGAGCGCCGGCCCCTGCGCGAGCCAGCCGCGCGCGACGTCGACCGGGTCGCGGCCGGGCACGAGCCAGGCGAGGTCCTCGTCCGAGACCTTGACGACGTCCGACCGGCCGACGAGCTCCTCGACCCGCGGCGCGACGTCGGCCGCGGAGCCCATGAGGGAGGGCCGCAGGTTCGGGTCGTAGGTGACGGTCGCGTGCGCGCGGTGCGCGTCCAGGACCGACACGACGCCCGTCGCACCGGGCTCGAGGACGGCGCCGATCGAGCCGGTGTGCACGACCGCGGCCTGCGCGGGGTCGAGGGTGACCGACGGGATCGCCCACTCGAGCTCGAACTCGTACGTCGCGGAGCCGGTGTCGGACAGCCGCGCCGTCGCGACGGAGGTGCGCGCGGCGCCGTCGGACCCGTCCACGACGCTCACGTCCGATCCGCGCAGCCACGACCGGATCCGGTCGCCGTAGGCGTCGGTGCCGAACGAGGTGAGCAGCCGCGCCGGGCGGCCGAGCCGGCCGAGCGTGAGCGCGACGTTGGCCGGGCTGCCCCCGGGGTGCACGTCGACCGTGCCGTCCGCGCGGTGCACGACGTCGATGAGGGCCTCGCCGACGACGAGCGCGTCGCCCGCCACCGCGCGCGTCACAGCGACGCCTCCTCGTCCTCGTCGCTCTCGCCGGCGTCGTCCGCCTGGCTCGCGCCGCGCGCGGCCTCGAGGCGCTCGCGGGCGCCGTCGAGCCACTGCTGGCAGCGGTCCGCGAGGGCCTCGCCGCGCTCCCAGAGCGCGAGGGACTCCTCGAGGGTGGCGGCGCCGGCCTCGAGCCGGGAGACGACGTCGACGAGCTGGTCACGGGCCTCTTCGTAGCTCAAGGCCGTGACAGCGTTGTCAACTGAGGGTCTGGGTGCTGCGGTGCTCACGCGTGCGATCCTTCCACACGATCGGTCTTCTTCCGGCGGTCCGTCCGCGGGGTGGTCGAGGACTCGGTGGCGGGCGCGGCGGCCACCTCGGCCGCGAGCTCGCCGCCCGCGACCCGCACGCGGAGCGCGCCTCCCGGGACGACGTCACCCGGCGCGCGGACGACCCTGCCGGATGGGCCCTGCACGACCGCGTAGCCCCGCTCGAGGGTCGCGGCGGGGGAGAGCGCGCGCACCTGCGCGGCGAGCCGGCCGACCTCGCCCGCGCCGCGCACGAGCGCCGCGTCGAGCGCCTGCCGGCCGGACGCGCGGAGCCGCTCGACCTCCACCTCGCGGACCTCGACCATCGTCTCGGGGCGAGCGAGGACCGGACGGGAGCGGATCGCGGCGAGGCGCTCGTCCTCGTGCCCGAGCCGCGCCCGCACCGCGCCGCGCAGCCGCTGGCGCGCCTGCTGGAGGCGCTGCCGCTCCTCCCGGACGTCCGGGACGATCCGCTTCGCGGCGTCCGTCGGGGTGGACGCGCGGTAGTCGGCGACCAGGTCGAGCAGCGGCGCATCGGTCTCGTGGCCGATCGCGCTGACGAGCGGCGTCCGGCACGCGGCCGCGGCCCGGACGAGCGTCTCGTTGCTGAACGGCAGCAGGTCCTCGACCGCGCCGCCGCCGCGCGCCACGACGATGACGTCGACGTCGGGCCGCGCGTCGAGCTCCGCGATCGCGGCCGTGACCTGGGGCACCGCGCCCTGGCCCTGCACCGCGACCTCGCGGATCTCGAACCGGACCTGGGGCCAGCGGGCGCGCGCGTTCACGACGACGTCGTGCTCGGCCTTCGACTCGCGCCCGCACACCAGGCCGACGACCGCGGGCAGGAAGGGCAGCGGGACCTTGCGGTCCGCGTCGAACAGGCCCTCCGCCGCGAGGATGCGCTTGAGGTGCTCGATGCGCGCCAGGAGCTCCCCGACGCCGACCGCCCGGATCGCCGACGCCTGGAGCTGGAGCGTCCCGCGCTTGGTCCAGAACGTGGGCTTCGCCTGCACGACGACGTGCGCGCCCTCGTGCACCGCGTCGCCGGGCACGTCGAGCACGCGGGCGAGCATCGAGACCGGGAGGGACGCGTCGGCCTCGGTGTCGCGCAGCGTGAGGAAGCAGTAGCCCGAGCCCGGCCGGCGGTTGAGCTGGACCACCTGGCCCTCGACCCAGACGGGCGACATGCGGTCCACGTACGCCGCGATCTTGCTCGACAGCAGCCGCACGGGCCACGGGTGCTCGGCGCTCGTGTCGAGCGCGCGCGCTGGCAGGTCGGTCACAGGTCCACCCTGCCGCATCCCGCCCACACGTCCCACCTGCCGCCGACGGTGACGCCCGGTCCGCCGACGGTGACGCCGCGTCCGCCGAGGGTGACGCCGCGTTCGCCGAGGGTGACGCCGCGTCCGCCGAGGGTGACGCCGCGTTCGCCGAGGGTGACGCGGAGGACCTGTGGCGGTGTCGCGGACGTGACCCGCGTCTCGGGGACGGAGGCGCCCCCTCGCCTAGACTCGAGCCCGTGACCACCACCACCGCAGCGCCGACCCGCCGCGTCCTCCTCGCCGCCCCGCGCGGCTACTGCGCGGGCGTCGACCGCGCCGTCGTCGCCGTCGAGAAGGCCCTCGAGCACTACGGCGCGCCGGTGTACGTGCGCAAGGAGATCGTGCACAACAAGCACGTCGTGGCGACGCTGTCGGAGCGCGGGGCCGTCTTCGTCGACGACACCGACGAGGTCCCCGAGGGCGCGCGCGTCGTGTTCTCCGCGCACGGCGTCTCGCCCGCGGTCCGTGAGGCGGCGACCGCGCGCCGCCTCGAGACCATCGACGCCACGTGCCCGCTCGTGACCAAGGTCCACCGCGAGGCCGTCCGCTTCGCGCGCGACGACTTCGACATCCTCCTCATCGGCCACACCGGCCACGAGGAGGTCGAGGGCACCGCGGGCGAGGCGCCCGAGCACATCCAGGTGGTCAACTCGCCCGACGACGTCGACCAGGTCACCGTGCGCGACCCCGACAAGGTCGTCTGGATCTCGCAGACGACGCTGTCCGTCGACGAGACGATGGAGACCGTCCGGCGCCTGCGCGAGAAGTTCCCCACGCTCCAGGACCCGCCGAGCGACGACATCTGCTATGCGACCCAGAACCGCCAGGTCGCCGTGAAGAAGCTCGCGCCCGAGGCCGACCTCGTGATCGTCGTCGGGTCGGCGAACTCGTCGAACTCCGTCCGCCTGGTCGAGGTCGCGCTCGAGGCGGGGGCGCGCTCGTCGTACCGCATCGACCGGGCGGCCGAGATCGACCCCGCGTGGCTCGACGGCGTCACGACGGTCGGCGTCACGTCGGGCGCGTCCGTGCCGGAGATCCTCGTCCAGGACGTGCTCGCGTACCTCGCCGAGCGGGGCTACGGGCAGGTCGAGGAGGTCCGGACCGCGACCGAGGACCTCATGTTCTCGCTCCCGCGCGAGCTGCGTGCGGACCTGGAGGGCGCCGAGGTCGCCGGACGGCCCGTCCGCGGCGGCCGGAAGGCCCTGGGCCTCCAGCCGAGCTGACCCGGCTGTCGATCCGGCCGCCCCGGCTTCGTCGTCTCTCATGAGCGCCCCCGCCGGGGGCCGACGGAAGGAAGCGACGATGGCCACCTACCTCCTCCTCATCTACGGCGACGAGCAGCGCTGGCAGTCGATGACGCCCGACGAGCGCGCGGAGATCGACGCGGGGCACCGGCGGTTCCGGGAACGCGCCGGGAGCAGCGTGCTCGCGTCCGGGGAGCTCGAGCCGAGCAGCACGGCGACGACGCTGCGCGCGCGGTCGGCCGGCGCCGCGCCGTCGGACGGGCCGAGCGTCACCGACGGGCCGTTCCTCGAGTCCAAGGAGGTCGTCGGCGGGTTCTACGTCGTCGACGTCCCGGACCTCGACGCCGCGCTCGACCTCGCGGCCGGGCTCGCCGAGGCGACCCACGACCACAGCGGTGTGCAGGTGCAGCCGCTCGTGGACCACGGCTGAACCGGCACGGCCGTCGACCATGGACGTCCGCGACGAGGTCGAGGCCGCGCACCGCGCCGACTGGGCGGCGGTCGTCGCCGCGACGGCGCGGGTCACGCGCGACCTCGACCTCGCCGAGGAGTGCGCCCAGGACGCGTTCGCCAAGGCGCTCGAGACGTGGCCCCGGACGGGCGTGCCGGACCTTCCCCGCGGCTGGCTCGTCACGGTGGCCGGCAACCGGGCGCGCGACCTCCTCCGACGGCGTGCGGCGTGGCGCCGCGCCCTGCCGCTCCTCGTCGTCGACGACGTCGCACCCGGACCCGACGCGCTCGACGAGCCGCCCGTCGTCCCCGACGACACGCTCCGGCTCGTCTTCACCTGCTGCCACCCGGCGCTCGCGCGCGACGCCCAGGTCGCGCTGACCCTGCGGCTCGTGTGCGGGCTCGCGACGGCCGACGTGGCGCGGGCGTTCCTCGTGCGGGAGGCGACGATGGCGGCACGGCTCACGCGGGCGAAGAAGAAGATCGCCGCGGCCCGCATCCCGTACCGCGTCCCGTCCCGGGCGGACCTGCCCGCCCGGGTCGGGGCCGTGTGCGAGGTGCTGCACCTCGTCTTCACGGCGGGCCACACGGCGCCCTCGGGGGAGCGGCTCGTCCGGACCGAGCTCGTCGACGCCGCGGTCCGGCATGCGCGGACGCTCCGCCGCCTCCTGCCGGGCGATCGCCAGGTGGCCGGGCTGCTCGCGCTGTTCCTGCTCGTCGACGCGCGCCGCGCCGCCCGCGAGGACGACGACGGCCGGCTCGTCCTGCTCGCCGACCAGGACCGCGGGCTCTGGCGTCGCGACCAGGTCGAGGAGGGCGCGGCGCTGCTGGCGCAGGCGCTCGGCGGTCCGGAGCCGCACCGGTACGCGGTCGAGGCCGCGATCGCCGCCGTCCACGCGGAGGCGCCCACGTGGGAGAACACCGACTGGGACGAGATCGTCGGGCTGTACGACGTGCTCCTGGCGCGCTGGCCGTCGCCCGTCGTGGCGCTGAACCGGGCCGTCGCGCTCGGGCTCCGGGACGGACCTCGCGCCGGCCTCGCGGCCCTCGACGCCGTGGCGGGGGAGTCCGCCCTCGCGGGGTACGGGTACCTCAGCGCCGCGCGGGCGGACTTCCTGCGCCGTCTGGGGCTCTGGGCCGCCGCCCGCGCGGCGTACGAGGAGGCGCTCGTGCTCACGGCGAACGCCTCCGAGCGCCGGTTCCTCGAGGAGCGCCTCCGCGACGTCGAGGGTCGCCTGGTCTAGGACTGCTCGCGGCGCGCCCGCGACCAGGCCGCGTCGCCGAAGCGCGCGGCGTAGAGAGCGTCGAGCTCGCCGAGCGCGAGGTCGTCGAGCACGACGTCGGCGGCCGCGAGGTTCTCGGCGAGGTGCGCGCTGCTCGTGGTGCCGGGGATGAGGAGCGTGTTCGGCGCGTGGTGCAGGAGCCAGGCCAGCCCGATCTGGGCGGGTGTGGCGCCGAGGCGCGTGGCAGCGGCGATCACCTCGGGCTGGTCGACGACCTTCGGCAGGTCGGCGAACCCGGAGCCCAGCGGGAAGAACGGCACCCAGGCGATCCCCTCGCGCCGGGCCAGGTCCAGCATCGGCTCGGACTCGCGCGCGAGGACGTTGTAGCCGTTCTGCACGGCCGCGATCCCGGCCGGGAGCGCGGCGCGCAGCACGTCGTCCGAGACCGCGCTCAGGCCGATCGCGCCGACGACGCCGGCGTCCCGCAGCGCGACGAGCTCGGCGAGCTGGTCCTCGAGCGGGACGATCTGGTCGCCTTCCGCGACGAGCCCGGGCCGCAGGTCGAGGCGACGCAGGTAGACGAGGTCGAGCCGGTCGCGGCCGAGGCTGCGCAGGTTGTCCTCGACGGCGGCGCGGAGCTCGGCCGGCCGCTGTGCGGCGCGCAGCGGCACCGGGCCGGAGGTGGCGCGGACCGCGCCGATCTTGGTGGCCACGACGACGTCGTCGTCGGGGCGCAGGGCCTCGCGCAGGAAGGTGTTCGCGGTGCTGTCGCCGTAGAAGTCGGCGGTGTCGATGTGGCGCACGCCGCTGTCGACGACGTCACGCACCAGGCGGACGGCCGCGGCGGGGTCGCCCGCGAGGTGCTCGAGGCTCATGGCGCCGTAGCCGACCCTCCCGACCTCCCGTCCGGCCAGCGCGAAGGTCGTGGGTGCCGCGGGCTCGCGGCGGGTGGTCTCGCTCATACGGAACGCTCCCCGGGTCGGTAGGATCATGGACAAGCGGAGGAACCTCCGCTTCTCGCACTATACGGAGGGTCCTCCGCTTTGTCAGCACCTGGCGACACCGGCAGCGCACGCACGTCCGCGGCGCGCCGCCCGCGCGCGGACGCCGCCCGCAACCGCGCCGCGCTCCTCGATGCCGCCCGCGCGACTCTCGGGGCCGGGGAGAAGCTGACGCTCGACGCCGTCGCGCGCACCGCCGGCGTGGGGATCGGGACGCTCTACCGGCACTTCCCGACCCGGGAGGACCTCGTCGCGGCCGTCTACGTCGCCGAGCTGGAGTCCGTGCTCGAGGCGGCCGGGCGCGCCCGGGCCGACCTGCCGGCGGGCGACGCGCTGCGCGCCTGGATGCACCGCTACGCCGGATTCGTCGCGACCAAGCACGACCTCGCGGAGTCGCTCCGCGCCGGGGCGCTCGCGGGGGCGGCCGAGGCCGCCCGCACGCGCGAGCGCGTCGTCGAGGTGATCGGGGCGTTCCTTCGGGACGGCGCGGAGGCAGGTGTGCTGCGCCCGGGGCTCGACGCCGAGGACGTCACGACGGCGATGATCGGGCTGCTCCTCGTGACTCGCGACGTGCCCGACGACGCGCAGATCGGCCGGCTCCTCGACCTGCTGGTCGAGGGGCTGCGGGCGCACTGACGGCGACCTGAACGCGCGGCGGTTCAGCCCGCTGCGTGGCGCGAGCGGCGGTTCAGCCCGCCGCGTGGCGCGGACGGGTGGTCAGCCGACCGCGCGGCACGAACGCGGAGTCAGCCCGCCGCGCGCGAGCCCTCGCCGGCGTCGTCGCTCTTGTCGTCGATGGCGACGACGTCGCCCGCCTCGGCGGGCAGGAGCTCGGCCTTGGTGATCGGGCGGACCGCGTCGTCGATGCCCTCGAGCTCGCCGATGACCTGGGACGGGTCGATCACCTCGAGCTCGGCGAACCGCCGGGCCGACGTGAGGACGTTGCGCTCGAGCGACCCGATGAACTTGTTGTAGCTGTCCGTCGCGCTGGACAGCGACCGTCCGACGCGCGTCACGTGGCCGGTCATCGTGACGAGGCGGCTGTGGAACTCGCGGCCGAGCTTGAGAACCTGCTGCGCGTTCTCGGCGAGCGCGTCCTGCCGCCAGGTGTAGGCGACGGTCCGCAGGAGCGCGAGGAGCGTCATGGGGGTCGCCAGGATGACGTTGCGCTCGAGCGCGTACTGCATGAGCGCGGCATCCTGGTCGACGGCCGACGACAGGAACGACTCGGCCGGCACGAACATGACGACGAACTCGGGCGTGGGGGAGAACTGCTCCCAGTACTCCTTGCGGTGCAGGTCGTCGACGTGGGTGCGCATGTGCCGCGCGTGCGCCGCGAGACGGTCGGCGCGGACGGCGTCGTCGTCGGCGGCCTGGGCCTCGAGGAACGCGGCGAGCGAGACCTTGGCGTCGACCACGACGCTCTTGCCGCCCGCGAGCCGCACGACCATGTCCGGTCGGAGCGCGCCGCCCGCGACCTGGACCTGCTCCTCGAAGTCGACGCGGTCGAGCATGCCCGCGGACTCGACCAGGCGCCGGAGCTGCATCTCGCCCCACGCGCCGCGGACCTGGGACTTGCTGAGCGCGTTCTTGAGCTGGGAGGTCTCGCGGCGGAGCTTCTCGGCCTCGGTGCGCATCTCGACGACCTGGTGCTTGAGGTCGAGCGTGCCCGTGAGCCGCTGCTTCTCGGTCTCCTCGACCTGGGCGCGGATCTTCTCGAGGTTCTCCGCGAGCGGCCCGACGAGCGCCTGGACGGCCTCCTGGCGCTTGGTCAGGTCGGCCTGGCCCTCCGACTGCACCTTGCCGAGCCGCTCGGTCGCGAGTGCGAGGAACTGCTCGTTGTTGACGGCCAGCACCTTGTTGGCCACGGCCTGGAACTGCTCGGCGAGCCGCGCCTGGTCGGCCTTGAGCGTCGCGGTCTTCTCGGCGGCGGCCCGCTCCGCGAGGGCGATCCGCTCCTCGGCGTCCCGCGCGACCTGCGCCACGCGCTCGTCGGCCTGCTGCTTGAGCGCCTGGACCTGGGCGGCCGTCTGCCGCATCTGCTGCTCGGCCTGCTGGTCCGCGGCGGCCCGCGCGCTCTCGAGCTGCGCGGCCGACGCCCGCTGGAGCGCTGCGAGCGACTCCTCCGCGCGCACGGCGCGCAGCTCGAGGTCGCGCCCGTGCGCGCCCGCGCGCACCACCTGGAGCAGATAGCCCACCACGACCCCGACCAGCAGGGCGCCGAGTCCCACGAGAACCGTCGTCATAGCGGCCAGGGTGCCAGCGGCCACCGACACGGCACGAATGACACGCCTGTGACTCGGCGTTTCCGCCGATCCCGGTCGTCCGCGCGGGCGCACGCGGGGCAGGGCCGGCGTCCCGGTCCCCGTAGACTCGTCTCCCGTGGCTCTCACCATCGGCATCGTCGGACTGCCCAACGTCGGCAAGTCCACCCTCTTCAACGCGCTGACCCGCAACCAGGTTCTCGCCGCGAACTACCCGTTCGCGACGATCGAGCCCAACGTCGGCGTCGTGCCCCTGCCCGACGCGCGCCTCGGCACCCTCGCCGAGGTGTTCGGCAGCGAGCGGATCGTCCCGGCGACCGTGTCGTTCGTCGACATCGCGGGCATCGTCAAGGGTGCGAGCGAGGGCGAGGGCCTCGGCAACAAGTTCCTCGCGAACATCCGCGAGGCCGACGCGATCTGCCTCGTCACGCGCGCGTTCGCGGACCCGGACGTGGTGCACGTCGACGGCGAGGTCGACCCGGCGAGCGACATCGAGACCATCACGACCGAGCTGATCCTCGCCGACCTCCAGACCCTCGAGAAGGCGCTGCCGCGCCTCGAGAAGGAGAACAAGATCAAGAAGGGCGACCCGAAGCTCCTCGAGGCCGCCCGCACCGCGAACGCCATTCTCGAGGCCGGCAAGACCCTCTCGGGCGGAGCCGCGGAGGCGAAGCTCGACCTCGACGACGTCGCGAGCCTCCAGCTCCTCACCGCGAAGCCGTTCATCTTCGTCTTCAACACCGACGACGCCGGCCTCGCCGACACCGAGTTCCAGGACCGCCTCCGCGCGCTCGTCGCGCCGGCCGACGCGATCTTCCTCGACGCGAAGTTCGAGGCGGACCTCGCCGAGCTCGAGCCCCAGGACGCCGCCGAGATGCTCGAGGAGGCGGGGCTCGAGGAGTCCGGCCTGGACCAGCTCGCCCGCGTTGGGTTCCATACCCTCGGCCTGCAGACCTACCTCACGGCCGGGCCCAAGGAGGCCCGCGCCTGGACGATCCACCAGGGCTGGACGGCGCCCCAGGCCGCCGGTGTCATCCACACCGACTTCGAGCGCGGGTTCATCAAGGCCGAGGTCGTCTCGTTCGAGGACCTCGTCGAGCAGGGCTCGGTCGCGAACGCCCGTGCGGCCGGCAAGGCCCGCATCGAGGGCAAGGACTACGTGATGACCGACGGCGACGTCGTGGAGTTCCGCTTCAACGTCTGATTCGAAGGTGACGTGGTCACGTCCGCTGGACGTCTCCGCGGTCTGCGTCTGGAGGTCATGGTGGCGACGGAGGATTCGCGTTCCCCGGTCCTCGCGAGCGAGGTCCTGGGCGACCTTCCGATGGTGCCGCTCCCGGAAGGCACGCGAGCCGAGGCCGTCTTCATGCTCGTGAAGCTCGACGACGGGGACTGGTGCGCTCGCAGCATCGGTGGCGACTCGTACAACCGCACCGAGTTTCTCGGTCAACTGACCGCCTATACCCACGCGCTCATGGTCGACGAGGCTCGGGGCTGGGCGGAGGACGACGACACCGCCACCTGACCGGCGAGATCTGGAGCGTGCCATGAGTGACCGGCCTGACGCGTGGCTGACCTATCACTTCTCACTCAGCAACCCGGCTGGTCCCGGCCAGGGTGACGTGTCCAGACTGCTGCGCTCGCTAGCGGACTCTCTCGATGCGCTGGGTGACGTCCAGGTCGGCGACATCACGTTCACCTCGATACCCACGGCGGACGAAGACGACCTCACCTTCACCGTGTACTACGAACGGGAACCGCGACGTCGGTAGACGGAGGTCGGCGACTGCGACGTCGTGGAGTCACCCTCTGATTCGGGCCGCGGCGCCGGGGCGCGGTCGGTCAGTAGACGCGGCGGATCTGCTGCGGCCAGCCGCAGGCCTCGGCGATCCTCCCGCCCCACTCCGTCGCGGCGTCGTCGTCGGCGACGTCGATGATCGTCAGCCCGCCGATGTACTGCTCGGCCGGTGCGTACAGCCCGCGCGTGATCGACAGCGTGCCGCTGGTCGTGTCGGCCGTGGTCGCCGCGTCGACGTCCTCGTCCACGCCCGCGGCGAACACGAGCACCCCCGCGTCCTTCATGTCGGACACGACGGCGTTCGCGAGCGGCCCGCGACTGGCGAACCACTCGGCAGTGTGGTCGCCGACCCACTGCTGGTTGAAGTAGATGATGTACTGGCCCATCGTCCTGCCCCTCGTCCCTGTCGTCGTCGACGGATGAAGCCGTGCGTCCCGCGTCCCGCATGCCGCGGTGGCGACTGATTGCAGTCTGCAACCGGTCTGGCTACGGTAGGCCCGAGTGGTTTCCGTTGCAAGCACTAGTTCTCGGGGGCGGAGGATGACGCGGGCTCCTCGGTCCGGGTGCGCGATCAACGCCGCCGTCGAGGTACTGGGCGACCCGTGGGCGATGCTGGTGCTCCGCGACATCATGTTCGGCAACCGCCGGTACTTCCGCGAGCTCCTCGCCGGGTCGGAGGAGGGCATCGCCTCGAACATCCTCGCGAGCCGGCTGAAGCGGCTCGTCGACGCCGGTCTGCTCACCCACGACGAGGCGCAGCGTGGCCAGCGGGCGGCGTACTCGCTGACCGAGTCGGGCATCCAGACGCTTCCGGTGATGGTCGCCCTCGGCACGTGGGGGCTGGCCAACCGAGACGGAGAGCAGCGCCTGCGCGTGCGCGCCGAGCTGCTCCGCGACGGCGGCCACGAGCTCGTCGATGCCCTGATGGACGAGCTCCGGGAGCTCCACCTCGGCATCCCCCGTCCGGACCCCGAGCGTCCCCGTCCGAGCGAACAGCTCGCGGCCGCGTACCAGCGGGCGCTCGCGCCCAGGTCGGAGGAGACGATGACGACGCAGCCCTTGCCCGGGCCGGTGATCCGCCGCGCCCGCGGGGCGGAGGAGTACCCGCAGCTCGTGGCCGTGTGGCGGAGCGCCGTCGACGCCACGCACGACTTCCTCGCAGCCGAGGACCGCGACGCGATCGAGGCGCGACTGGCGTCGGACTACTTTCCCCAGGTCGACCTGTCTGTCGCGGAGCGCGACGGCGTCGTCGTCGGGTTCGCCGGAACGTCGGGAGACCGGCTCGAGATGCTGTTCGTCGACGCCGCTGAGCGAGGTCGCGGAACGGGGAGCGCGCTGCTGGCGCACGTCGTCGGGCTCGGGGTGACCGCCGTCGACGTCAACGAGCAGAATCCGCAGGCCGTCGCGTTCTACCGGCGGCGCGGGTTCGACGTCGTCGGCAGGAGCGCGCTCGACGGTGACGGCCGCCCCTACCCGCTGCTCCACCTGGCGATCCGCCCGGCGACGTGACGCCGCAGCCCGCGGGGACGCCGCATCCTCGGTCCGTGCCACGGAACAGTCAGGAGCGCACGGAGGCTCGGCGACGAGCGCGGGCCGAGCGTCGCTACGACCTCGCGGACCCCGAGCTCCGGGCCTACGACCACGGCGTCGGGACGCTCTCGGTCGACGGGGTCGTCGAGGGGCACCTGGCCTGCCTGGTCCGGAGGATCGCGTTCCCATCGAGGTCGCCGTGGCCGTGGTTCGTGATCGTCTGGGCCGACGGCACCAAGGAGCCGTCGTTCGAGGACTACGGGCCCGGCTGGTGGACCGTCCGCGAGCTTGACGCCGGGTTCCTCGACCACGACGGTCCGTCCGGGTGACGAAGGGACGCGAGAGCACGACCAACCGGAAGGGGCCGCCGCGGCTGTTCGACGTCGCCTGGCTGCCGCGGGACGAGGCCGCCGACCGGTGGCGAGCGCTCGGACTGTCGGACGCCGACTTCTAGTTGATGATCTCGCCGCGCTCGTCGGACAGGATCGCGGCGAGCCGGTCACGCCACTCCTGGAGCGCCTCGGGGGTCAGCCGGGTCCAGTCCGTGACCTCGCCGACCACCCGGAGCGGCGCCGCGGTGCGGTAGGAGCGGGTCGGGTTGCCCGGGAACTTCTTGTCGGTGACGTTCGGGTCGTTCTCGAACTCCCCGGTCGGCTCGACCACGTACACCCGGGGTTCCCCGTCGCCGGCCGCGAGCTCGGCTGCGAGCCCCGCGCCGTCGGGCAGCGCCGTGAAGTAGACGTGGTTCATCACGACCTCGGGCCGGTAGTTGGACCGGAAGCCCGCAGTGAGCAGGTCGCCGACCTCCAGCTGCGCCTTCGTCCCGTGGTAGAACGGCCCGTCGTCCAGCGCCTCGCCCATCGCGTCAGGCTAGCAATCGAGGTACTTCCACCGCCCTCGGCGCTCGCGCGGGGTTCGGCGCGGCCGGTTGCGTGGTCACCCCGCGTCACATCGGAACGTGCGGTGAGACCGGACGCAAACGGCGGGACGGCGGTCCGGCCCGGCGTCTACCGTCGAACCATGAGCCCCACCAGCCCGGCCCTGCCGGACGACGACCGCACCGCGCTCTACGACGCCCAGAACGCGTGGGCCGCGGACGACGACTTCTTCCTCGCGCTCGTCGGCGGTCGCGCGGACTCGCGCGTGCTCGACCTCGGCTGCGGCACGGGCCGTCTCACGCTGGCGCTCGCCGCCGCGGGGCACCGGGTCACGGGCATCGACCCCGACGCCGCGGCGGTCGCGGCCGCCCGGCGCAAGCCCGGCGCCGACGGGGTCGTGTGGGTGGTCGGGACGTCGGAGCAGATCCCGCCCGGCGCGGGCTTCGACGCGGCGCTCATGACGGCGCACGTCGCGCAGGCGATCACCGACGACGACATGTGGCGGGGCACGCTCGACGACCTCCACGCCGCCCTGGTCCCGGGTGGGCTGCTCGCGTTCGACTCGCGCGACCCGGACGGCCGGGCGTGGGAGCGCTGGAACCCCGAGGACTCGCGGGGGACCGCGGCCCTTCCGGACGGCACGGTGGTCGAGGGGTGGCACGAGGTCGCCTCCGTCGACGACGACGCCCCGGACCGGTGGGTGGTCCACCTCGCCGAGCACACGCTGCTGCCGGACGGGACGCACGTCGTCGACGACGGCGAGCTCGTCTTCCGCTCGGAGGCGCGCCTGCGGGCGGACCTCACGGCGGCGGGCTTCGTCGTCGAGCAGGTGTACGGCGGGTGGGAGCGTCAGCCCGTCGGCGAGGGTGTGGGTGAGCTCGTCGTGCTCGCGCGCCGGGTCTGACGCGCGGACGTGTCCGGCAGCACACCCTCCGCGGTGAGGGCACCGTCGGCGCCGACCGTCACCACGCGTCCCCGGAAGGAGACCGTGCCGCACGGCCCGTGGAGGCTCGTCGCTCCCAGGGTGACGGTGAGCCGCTCGGTGGACGTGCGCCCGTCGGCGCGGAGCGTGACGACGACCTCGTGCGGTGCGTCGGCGGTGCCGCGAGGGGTCTCGAGCGAGGGAGGAGACGACGCGCGTGCGACCTTCTCGCACGTCGTCTCGAGGCACGCTTCGACGGAAGCCCGTGTTCGGTGGGCGTCGAACCACGGCCCGGCGTCGACGTAGATCGCAGGGAACGGGACTTCCGGCCCGTTGCACGCGTACGTCGCGCACCCCGCCGGCGTGGCGGCAACGGCAGTCAGAATGCCGGCGGCGAGCACCGTGGGCACCCGCTGTCGGGGTCGTCCCCCTCGACTCATGCGCCGATGATGCCAGGGCGCGGTCGCGCGGACCAGGGGCGATCTGTCCGGGTCGTACCACCGGCAATGTCATCGCGTCCGTGGGTGAGCCGTGGCACGGTGGGCGCATGCGCTTCACGCTCAGCGTCGACCTGGACGCCCTTCCCGACGACCCGACGACGGAGCTCGGCCGCATCCTGCGGTACTGGGCCGGCAACCTGTCGCACTACGACCTCGCAGACGGCGTCGGCGACGACGTCCGCGACTCCGCCTACGCGGCGGTGGGGGAGTGGCGCGTCTCGGGGGTGCCGGCACCTGCCGGCGGCGCCGACGGGGCAGCCGCCGACGAGAAGGCGACCCTCCAGCACTACCTCGACGTGCTCCGCAAGGTGCTCGAGTGGAAGCTCGAGGGCCTGTCCGAGCGTGACGCGCGTCGCCCGTTGACGCCCACGGGCACCAACCTGCTCGGGCTCGTCAAGCACGTCGCGTCGACCGAGGCGGGCTACCTGGGCGAGTGCTTCGGCAGGCCTTTTCCCGAGCCGATGCCGTGGTTCGAGGACGACGCCGAGGACAACGCCGACATGTGGGCCACGGCGGACGAGTCGATCGAGGACATCCTCGCCTTCTGCCGCCGGGTCCAGGCGCACTCGGACGCGACGGTCGCGGCGCTGCCGCTCGACGCCCCCGGTCGTGTGCCGTGGTGGGGCACGCCGGACGTCACGCTGCACCGGGTCCTCGTCCACATGATCGACGAGACCGCCCGGCACGCCGGTCACGCGGACATCGTGCGCGAGCTCGTCGACGGCGTCGTCGGTCTGAACGTGCGCAACCCGAACCTCCCGGACCGCGACGCGGAGTGGTGGGGTGCGTACGTCGCCCACCTCGACGAGCTCGCCGAGCAGGCGGGCGCCGCTCAGCAGGTCCCGGAGACCGGCGAGGGCTGACGGCCGCGGCTCCCCCCGGAGGCCCGACGACGTACAGTCCGCCGGGAGCCCTGAATGTGCCGGTGCGCCGGAACTGTTGTTACACGCATGTTTCTCCGGGTGTGGGCGTGTGAACTGAACGTACCGACCAGTATCAAATCAATAACGATCGAACGTACCGGCCAGTAGCAGTTACCCCACGGTGCTGCAACCGCGGGTACCGTGGCCCCACACGAACGACGGCTCTGTGCGCTGGCGTGGTGGCTGTGCCGCCCTCGCGGCAAGCCACCCGGCACCGGGTTCGTCCACCCTCGAGGAGGAACATTGAAGATCAGGCGATATGGCGTCGCGGTCGCGGTCGCTGCCGCAGGTGCCCTGCTGTTCTCGGCCTGCAGCTCGTCCGACGACAGCCCCAAGTCGACGACGACCGGGGCGGCGACGGCGAAGACCGGCGGCACCATCACCGTGGCGGAGGTGAACGCGTTCTTCTCGTTCAACTCGCTCACCGCGAACGGCAACACGGACATCAACTCGAAGGTGTCGCTCGCGACGCAGTCGGGCTTCAACTACGTCGACGACAAGCTCAAGCTCCAGAAGGACCCGAGCTTCGGCACGTACGAGGTCGTGAAGCAGGACCCGCTGACCGTCAAGTACACCCTGAGCGACAAGGCGCAGTGGTCCGACGGCACGCCGGTCAGCGCGGACGACCTGCTCCTCGCGTGGGCGGTCGAGTCGGGCTGGTACAACGACGGCACGACGAACGCCGACGGCAAGGTCACCAAGGGGACCAACTACTTCGACTACGCGGGCTCGACCCTCGGCCTGAACGACACCAAGTTCCCGACCGTGAGCGACGACAAGAAGTCGATCACCATCGAGTACACCAAGCCGTTCGCCGACTGGGAGAGCGCCTACTCGGTCCAGGGCATCCCGCCGGCCCACGTCATCTGGAAGCACGCCGGCCTCGCCAACGAGGACGCCTTCATCAAGCTGCTGCAGGACCAGCCCAAGGGTGACCCGTCCAAGCCGGCAAAGACGAACGCGACGCTGAAGAAGATCTCGGACTACTTCAACACCGGCTTCGACTCGAAGACGCTGCCGAGCGACCCGTCGCTCTACCTCTCGGACGGCCCGTACATCGTCTCGGCGATCGACCAGGGCAAGTCGCTCACGCTCGTGCCGAACACCAAGTACCAGGGCGACCACACCGCCAAGCTGGACTCGATCGTCATCCGGACGATCGCGGACCCGCAGGCGCAGATCCAGGCGCTCCAGAACGGTGAGGTCGACGTCATCGCCCCGCAGGCGAACGCCGACACGCTGGCCGCGCTCGACCAGGTCCCCGGCGTCCAGGTCCACAAGGGCAACCAGCTCTCGTACGACCACATCGACCTGAACTTCAGCGGTGTGTTCAAGGACAAGAACGTCCGTGAGGCGTTCCTCAAGACGATCCCGCGCCAGGCGATCCTGGACGCGATCATCACGCCGCTCGACTCGAGCGCCAAGGTGCTCAACTCGCAGCTCTTCGTCCCGGCCCAGGAGGGCTACGCCGACTCGGTCGCCAACAACGGCTCGAGCGCCTACGGCGAGCCCGACATCGACGGCGCCAAGAAGCTCCTCAACGGGGCGACGCCGACCGTCCGGATCCTCTACAACTCGGACAACCCGAACCGTGTCGACGCGTTCACGCTGATCTCGCAGTCCGCCTCCAAGGCCGGCTTCAAGATCAAGAACGAGGGCGACGTGAACTGGGGCTCGCGCCTGGGTGACGGATCGTACGACGCCTCGATCTTCGGCTGGATCTCCTCCGGCGTGGGCGTCTCGGGCGTGCCGCAGATCTTCGGCACGGGCCAGAGCTCGAACTTCAACGGCTACTCGAACAAGTCGGCGGACGCCGCGATGTCGAAGCTGATCCAGACGACCGACAAGTCGGAGCAGACCAAGCTCCAGCAGGAGATCGACAAGGACATCTTCAGCGACGCCTACGGCCTGCCGCTGTTCCAGTCGATCGGTGTTGACGCCGAGTCGTCGCGTGTCGGCGGCATCGACACGTTCAACCCGAACCAGAACGGCGTCTGGTGGAACGTCTGGGAGTGGACCGTCAAGAGCTGACGCTCGACGGCTGACCCCGGCCTCGAAGGCGCCGGGACCTCGCACGGGGTCCCGGCGCCTTCGGCGGTCCCGCGGTCGTGAGCGCGGGCTCCGCTAACCCGGACACGAAGGAACGAGGCGGACATCGACGTCCGCCGCGGCCCGAATCCGGATTCGGAGCACCCCGTTCGCTGACCTAGACTTCAAAGGCTGCCCATCGTCGCGGCGACCCCGTGGCGGCCGGCTCTGTTCAGACGGGAATCCCTCTCCGATGCTCTCGTACATCGTCCGGAGGCTCGTAGCCTCCTTCTTCATCCTGCTGGGTGCATCGTTCATCGTGTACCTGCTGATCGCCTACTCCGGTGATCCGCTCGCCGAGATCCGGTCGAGCAACTCGCCCAGCAAGGACACGCAGATCGCGGTCCGCACCGAGATGCTCCATCTCAACGTGCCCCCGGTGCTGCGGTACTTCATCTGGCTCGGCGGCGCGTCGAAGTGCCTCATCGGCCAGTGCGACCTCGGCGTGACGCTGCAGAACCAGCCCGTGACGGCTGCCCTCGGCCAGGCCATCCCTGCGACGCTGCAGCTCCTGACCGCGGCCACCCTGCTCGCGATCGTGTTCGGCATCGCGATCGGCGTCGTGACGGCCCTGCGGCAGTACTCGACGCTCGACTACGCCGTGACGTTCATGAGCTTCCTGTTCTTCTCGCTCCCGGTGTTCTGGGTCGCCGTCCTCCTCAAGGAGTTCGGAGCGATCAAGTTCAACAACTTCCTCGCGACGGCGACCATCTCTCCCGGGGTCGTCGTGGCGCTGGCGCTCGTGTCCGGCGTGGTGTGGGCGGTGATCGTCGCCGGGACCTGGCGGCGCCGTGGCATCACCTTCGCGGTGGCCGCGGTCGTGACGGCGCTCGTCCTGGTGTTCCTGTCGGCCACCAAGTGGTTCCAGACCCCGTCGCTCGGTCCGGTGGTCATCGCGGTGACCGGCGTCGCGATCGCCTACGGCGCCACCGTGCTCTTCGCGGGACTGCGCAACCGCAGGGCCCTCTACTCGGCGCTGATCAGCGTCGGGATCGGGCTGGTCGCGTACTTCGCGCTGCAGCCCGTCCTCGACCGGACCGGCTTCTGGGGGCTGATCGGCCTGCTGGTGATCGCGCTGGCGGTGGCCTGGGCGATCGGTCACTTCATGGGCGGCTACGACCGCACGCAGTCGATCCGCGCGGCGATGCTCACGACGTTCGGCATGAGCCTGCTGATCGTGATCGACCGGTTCATGCAGTCGTGGCAGTCGTACTCCGACAACCCACTCGTCCGAGGACGTCCGATTCCCACCATCGGGTCGAAGATCCCCGGGCTCGACGGAGACTTCTGGATCACCGGTCTCGACACGATGACCCACCTCATCCTCCCGACGATCTCGATCATCCTCATCTCGCTCGCGTCGTACACGCGCTACTCGCGGGCCTCGATGCTCGAGGTGATGGGCCAGGACTACGTGCGCACGGCCCGCGCCAAGGGCCTGTCGGAGCGTGTCGTCGTGACCAGGCACGCCTTCCGGAACGCCCTGATCCCGCTCGCGACGATCGTCGCGTTCGACATCGGCGGCATGATCGGCGGCGCGGTGATCACGGAGAACGTGTTCTCGTTCCAGGGCATGGGCCAGCTCTTCCTCACGGGTATCAAGAGCATCGACCCCAACCCGGTCATGGGCGTGGCCATCGTGACGGGCATCACCGCCGTCGTGTTCAATCTGTTGGCTGATCTGGCGTACTCCGCGCTGGACCCGCGAGTGAGGGTGAAGGCATGACATCGCCACTGAGCAACATGGACGAGGTCTCCCCGGCCCCCGCGTCGCCGGAGCCCGAGGAGCAGGTCCGCGGCCTGTCGCAGGGCCGCATCGTCTTCAAGCGCTTCATGGACCACAGGGGCGCCGTCATCGGCATCATCGTGTTCCTGCTGGTCCTGGTCCTCGCGATCAGCTCGATCGGGCTCGGACCCATCCCGGGCTGGTGGAAGTACAGCTACAAGGAGACGCCGGACATCGTGAACGGCGGGCACCCCAGCCTGCAGTTCTTCCCCTTCCACCTGGGTGACCACCCGTTCGGCCAGGACCGCGTGGGCCGTGACATGTTCGCGATGACCATGCGCGGCACGCAGATCTCGATCTCGATCATGATCATCGTCGGCGTCGTGTCGGCTCTGATCGGGATCCTGATCGGGGCGTCCTCGGGCTACTTCCGCGGCAAGGTCGAGGCTGTCCTGATGCGCTTCACGGACATGATCATCATCATCCCGTCGCTCATCGCCGCAGCCGTGATCGCGAAGTCCTCGCAGCACCTCGGTGGGATCTGGTTCCTCGCGGTGTTCCTCGGTTTCGTGTCGTGGACGGGTATGGCCCGTCTGGTCCGCGGCGACTTCCTCACGCTGCGCGAGCGCGAGTTCGTCGACGCCGCGCGCCTCGCGGGCGCCTCGAACCGGCGGATCATCTTCAAGCACATCCTGCCGAACGCGATCGGCGTCATCACGGTCAACACCACGCTGCTGATGTCGTCCGCGATCCTCACCGAGACGGCACTGTCCTACGTCGGCCTCGGGGTCCAGGCGCCCGACATCTCGCTGGGCAAGCTCATCAGCGACAACCAGGCGGCGTTCTCGACGCGCCCGTGGCTCTTCTGGTGGCCCGGCCTGTTCATCGTGGTGATCTGCCTCTGCGTGAACTTCGTCGGCGACGGTCTGCGCGACGCGTTCGACCCGCGCCAGAAGAAGTTCCGCCTCAAGAAGGACAAGGACGACCACCGTGTGGCGCCGGTGGCTCTCGAGGCGCCGATCGACGACGCGCTGGACGGCACGTCCGAGGCGCCGGGGCGGCCATGACGACCGGCGAGCAGGCGCGTGGTGGCTCAGACGAGCTGAGCCACCACGCCGAGCACGACGCACGCCGCCAGCACGGCCTGCGCCGTCCGGTCCCAGTGAGTGTCGACCGGGGTGGTGTCCGCGACGCCGAGCTCCAAGGCCTCCGTCTCGACGAGGCGCTGCCACCGCTCACGGACCAGCTCACCGGCCGTGCCGGACGCCGAGCCGCGCAGGTCGCCGATCCGGACCGCCTTGCGGGCGTCGTAGGCGTTCGCCGGAAGGTTCTCGACGGCGTCGGGCCCGCTCATGAGCGCCTTGTGCCGCCCGGGGCCGGGGGCCGCCCAGGCGCGGATGCTCAGGTGCGGCGTGTTGAGCGTCAGCGCGAACTGCGTGCTCACGTCCACGAGCGCCGCGAACGGCACGCGCACCGTCCTGAACGGGTTCACCACCACGACGGCGTCGGGCGTGACCTGCACGCGGGGGCGCCAGAACACCAGCCACGCGAGATAGCCGGCGCCCAGCGCCCACGGTGCAGCACGCAGCAGGCCACCAGGCCCGTGCTGCTGCCACTGCGCCGCGGTGAAGCCCGCCACGAGAAGCCAGGCACCTCCCGTCAGCCACGGGCTGCTACGGGGCCAGAACGACTGAACGCTGCCGGCATCTCGACCCGAACTCATATGCGCATGATCCCAGGAGCGACACGATGACCCAAACGATCGGGACCGACCGTCAGGCGACGGCGACCGAGGCCGTGCTCGAGGTGCGCGACCTGTCCGTCGACTTCGGCGTGGACAAGAAGTGGGTGCCGGCAGCGATCGGCCTGAACTACACCGTGCACGCGGGCGAGGTGCTCGCCATCGTGGGCGAGTCGGGCTCGGGCAAGTCGGTCAGCTCGATGGCGATCCTCGACCTGCTGCCCAAGAACGCCCGCATCTCGGGGTCGATCAAGCTGCAGGGCCAGGAGCTCCGCGGTCTCGGCAGCTCGAAGATGCGCGACATCCGCGGCAACGACATCGCGATGATCTTCCAGGAGCCCATGACGGCCCTGAACCCCGTCTACACGGTCGGGTTCCAGATCATCGAGGCGCTGCGTCTGCACAACGAGATCTCGCCCGACGAGGCCAAGGAGCGCGCGCTCGAGCTGCTGCGCCTCGTCGAGCTGCCCGACCCGCAGAAGGCGTTCAACTCCTACCCGCACCAGCTCTCCGGCGGCCAGCGGCAGCGCGCGATGATCGCACAGTCGCTGTCCTGCGACCCGCTGCTGCTGATCGCGGACGAGCCCACCACGGCGCTCGACGTCACGGTCCAGGCCGAGATCCTCGACCTCATGCGCAACCTGCGCGACAAGCTGAACTCGGCCGTCATCCTCATCACGCACGACATGGGCGTGGTCGCGGACCTGGCGGACCGCATCGTCGTCATGCGCAAGGGCCTGATCGTGGAGGAGGGGACGGCGCACCAGATCTTCTCCTCTCCGCAGCACCCGTACACGCAGGAGCTCCTGGCCTCCGTGCCCCACCTCGGTGTCGCCGAGTCGGGCGAGGAGATCGACGTGACGGCCGCGCTCGCGGCGGCCAGCCACCACGAGGACCTCGTCTCGGACGTCTCGGCCGAGGAGCTCGCGCGGCGAGAGGCTGAGAACCGCCGGGCCCTCGAGGCGGCGGCGAAGGCCGCGCGCGACTCCCAGAACGGGGGATCGGCACCCATCCTCGAGCTGCGCGACGTCGCGATCGAGTACCCCAAGCAGGGTCGCGTCGCCGCGTTCCGCGCGGTCGAGGGCGCGAACCTCGTGATCCGCCCGGGCGAGGTCGTCGGCCTCGTCGGGGAGTCCGGCTCGGGCAAGACCACGATCGGTCGCGCAGCCGTCGGGCTCCTCCCGATCGTCGAGGGCCAGCTCACCGTCGCGGGGACGGACCTGACACAGCCCACGAGCAAGAAGCTCAAGTCCCTCCGCCGCCGGGTGGGCATGGTCTTCCAGGACCCGTCGTCGTCGCTCAACCCGCGCCTTCCCATCGGCGAGTCCATCGGCGAGCCGATGTACCTCGCCGGGGTGGCCAAGGGCGCTGCGCTGCAGAAGAAGATCGAGGAGCTGCTCGACCAGGTCGAGCTCCCGCGCAGCTACCGCAACCGGTACCCGCACGAGCTCTCCGGCGGTCAGAAGCAGCGCGTCGGCATCGCCCGTGCAATCTCGCTGTCGCCCGAGCTCCTCGTCGCCGACGAGCCGACCTCTGCGCTCGACGTGTCCGTGCAGGCGCACGTGCTCGAGCTCCTGCAGGACCTGCAGCAGCGCCTGCAGTTCGCGTGCCTCTTCGTGACCCACGACCTCGCCGTCGTCGACGTCCTCGCACACCGGATCGTCGTCATGCAGCACGGCCGGATCGTCGAGCAGGGCACGCGCGACCAGATCCTGCGCAACCCGCAGGAGGCGTACACGCAGCGCCTCATCGCGGCCGTCCCGCTGCCTGACCCGGAGAAGCAGCGCGAGCGCCGCGAGCTCCGCGCCGCACTCCTCGAGAAGGTCTGACCCGAGGGTCACGGGTGGGCATCCGTCCCGCTGATCCGCGCTTCGCGGAGACGGCGGGGCGGGTGCCCACACGCATGTCCGGCTACGGCCGGTAGAATGGGCTCGAACGACGCGCCCCCAGGCTTGCGGGCGCCGTCACGCCAGCGCCGCTCCGGCCCGTGACGCCTCCCTCTTCGAAGATTGGTTCCTCCATGCCTGAGGCCACCGTGACCGCCGCCGTGCGTCCCGACCTGCGCAACGTCGCGATCGTCGCGCACGTCGACCACGGCAAGACGACCCTCGTCGACGCCATGCTCTGGCAGTCCGGGGCCTTCGGCGAGCACGCCCACGTCGACGAGCGCGCCATGGACTCCGGCGACCTCGAGCGCGAGAAGGGCATCACCATCCTCGCGAAGAACACCGCGGTCCGGTACGCCGGCCCCGCGGCGGCCGCCGTCGGGCAGCCGGGCGGCATCACCATCAACGTCATCGACACCCCCGGGCACGCCGACTTCGGCGGCGAGGTCGAGCGCGGCCTGTCCATGGTCGACGGCGTCGTCCTCCTCGTCGACGCGTCCGAGGGTCCGCTCCCGCAGACCCGGTTCGTGCTCCGCAAGGCCCTCGCCGCGAAGCTCCCCGTGATCCTCGTCGTCAACAAGGTCGACCGACCCGACGCGCGCATCGACGAGGTCGTCGCCGAGTCCACCGACCTCCTCCTCGGCCTCGCGTCCGACCTCGCCGACGAGGTCCCCGACCTCGACCTCGACGCCGTGCTCGACGTCCCCGTCGTCTACGCCGCCGCGAAGGTCGGCCGCGCCAGCCTCGACCAGCCCGAGGACGGCGGCCTGCCCGACAACGAGGACCTCGAGCCGCTCTTCCGGACCATCCTCGACAAGATCCCCGCGCCCACCTACGACGAGGACGCGCCCCTCCAGGCGCACGTCACCAACCTCGACGCGTCGCCGTTCCTCGGCCGCCTCGCCCTCCTGCGGATCTTCAACGGCACGCTGCGCAAGGGCCAGACCGTCGCCTGGGCCCGCCACGACGGCTCGCTCCAGAACGTCCGGATCACCGAGCTCCTCGAGACCAAGGCCCTCGAGCGCGTCCCCACGGACTCCGCGGGCCCCGGCGACATCGTCGCCGTCGCCGGCATCGAGGACATCACCATCGGCGAGACGCTCACCGACCCCGACGACCCGCGGCCGCTCCCGCTCATCACGGTCGACGACCCCGCCATCTCCATGACCATCGGGATCAACACGTCCCCGCTGGCAGGCAAGGGCGGCAAGGGCCACAAGGTCACGGCGCGCCAGGTCAAGGACCGCCTCGACAAGGAGCTCATCGGCAACGTGTCGCTCCGTGTCCTGCCCACCGACCGCCCCGACGCGTGGGAGGTCCAGGGCCGCGGCGAGCTCGCCCTCGCGATCCTCGTCGAGCAGATGCGCCGCGAAGGCTTCGAGCTCACCGTCGGCAAGCCGCAGGTCGTCACCAAGACCATCGACGGCAAGGTCAACGAGCCCATGGAGCGCATGACCATCGACGTCCCCGAGGAGTACCTCGGTTCCGTCACCCAGCTCATGGCGCAGCGCAAGGGCCGCATGGAGACCATGTCCAACCACGGCACCGGCTGGGTCCGCATGGAGTTCGTCGTCCCCGCCCGCGGCCTCATCGGCTTCCGCACCCGGTTCCTCACCGACACCCGCGGCACCGGCATCGCGTCGTCCATCGCCGAGGGCTACGAGCCGTGGGCCGGCCCCATCGAGACCCGCAACAACGGCTCGCTCGTCGCCGACCGCGCCGGCGTCGTCACGCCGTTCGCGATGATCAACCTCCAGGAGCGCGGCTCCTTCTTCGTCGACCCCACGCAGGAGGTCTACGAGGGCATGATCGTCGGCGAGAACTCGCGCAACGAGGACATGGACGTCAACATCACCAAGGAGAAGAAGCTGACGAACATGCGTTCGTCGACCGCCGACAACTTCGAGAACCTCGTCCCGCCGAAGCACCTCACGCTCGAGGAGTCCCTCGAGTTCGCTCGGGAGGACGAGTGCGTGGAGATCACGCCCGAGGTCGTCCGCATCCGCAAGGTGATCCTCGACCAGCAGGAGCGTGCGCGCGCGACCGCTCGCGCGAAGCGCGGCTGAGTCTTCGCGTGAGTGTCGTGGTCGGGTTCGCGGCGGGACGGGGGATGCCGCGCCGCCTCTTCCATCCGGCCGCTCGTTCCTCGCGGCCTCCCGCCAGACCCGCCACGACGCTGCGCGGCATCCCCCGTCCCGCCGCTCGCGCGTCCCTCGCCTTCGTGCGGGATCGTCGGGCGTCCGCCCGTGGGTTTGGCGCGTTCACTCCGGCGGGTCCGAGTTTCGCCTCGGGGTGCGCGTGAGCCGCTCGGAGGGCGTCGGGCGCGCTGGGGGAGCGCGGGTCGTGGAGCCCCGCGGGGGGCTCGTCGTCGTGCATGCTCATCCCGACGACGAGACGCTCGCGACCGGGGCGCTGCTCGCCACGTGGGCGGCGGCCGGGGAGGCCGTGACCGTGGTGACGTGTACCCGCGGGGAGCGCGGCGAGGTCATCGACACCGCCGCGCACCCGACCGGCGTCGGGGCGCTCGAGGGGGACGGGCCCGCGCTCGCGGCCTACCGCGAGCGGGAGCTCGTGGGCGCGCTCGACGCGCTCGGGGTGAGCGACCACGTGTTCCTCGACACCGTACCCCTGCCCGACGACGTCGCTCCCGTCCGCTACGAGGACTCCGGCATGGCGTGGGTCGCCCCGGGGATCGCGTCGCACGCCACCGAGGGCGCACCCGACGCGGCGTTCGTCGGGGTGGACCTCGACGAGGCCGCCCGGCGGCTCCTCGCCGTGCTGAGGGAGCGGCGGCCCGCCGTCGTCGCGACGTACGACCCGCAGGGCGGGTACGGCCACCCGGACCACGTCCGGACGCACGACGTCACCGTGCGCGCCCTCCAGCTTCTCGGCGACGAGCAGGAGGGCAGCGCACGTCGGGAGCAGGGCCGGGGCGCCGCCACCGACGACGCGCCGCTCCCGGAGCTGTGGTGCGTCGTCCAGCCCGCCGACGACGTGCGCGCCGCGCGGCGCGCGCTCGCCGCCTCGCCCGAGGTCGCCGACCTGCGGGGCTCCCGGCCTGCCGGGACCGAGCTCGCGCTGCCCGACCCCGACGAGCCCGTCCTGCCGCCCGTCTCGACGTGGTGGCCCGCCGACGCGGCCGCGCTCGCCGCGCGGCTGCCCGGGCTCGAGCCCGGGCCGGAGCTCGTCGTCGTGCCCGTGCGGCCCGTGCTGGACCGCTGGGTGGGGGCACTGCGGGCCCACGCCACCCAGGTCCAGGCGGTCGCGGTCGCGCCCGTCGCCGAGGACGAGGTGCTCGTCGGCCGGTACGCGCTCAGCAACGACGTCCTCGCGCCGCTCCTCGCGGCCGAGCACTACGCCACGTTCGGCCTGCCGCCGGCACCGCGTCGCGCCGACGGACCCCCAGGCGCGCCCGGTACGGTGGCACCGTGAGCACCGTCCCCCCCGCGGCAGGCGCGGGACCGACGCCACCCGGCAGCTCCGTCGGCGAGGCGACGGGCCCTCGGCCCGCCCCGCCCGCCCCGGCGCGGACGAGCTGGGTGCGAGTCGTGCTGTCCGGGTTGCTGGGCGTCCTCGTGGGCGCCGTCGGGACGTTCATGTTCGCCGCGCTGCTGCCGTCCGGGGTCACCGACCACCTCGCTGCGGCGGCGTCGTGGCCCGTCGGGCTGGTCCTGACCCTGGCCCTCAGCGTCACGGCCGCGGTCCTCGCCCGCGCCTGGGGCGGCTACGGCGCCTACGCGGCCTACGCGGTCGGCTGGCTCGTCGTCGTCATCGTGCTGACCGGGATGCACGGTCCGGGCGGCGACGTCCTCGCGGGCGCCCACCAACGGTGGGCCAACGTCTGGATGTACGGCGGGTTCCTCCTCGTCGCGGCGAGCGCGTTCGCGCCTCGCGGCTGGTTCTCGGACACTCCCCGCGAGCCCCGCCAGGACGCCGACGCCGCCTGAGACGGTGCGTCCGGCACCAGGCTGACCTCGTAGAATCGCCAGACGCCGACCCACGGCGAACGCCCGCCGCGACGACCGCGCGGCCAGCGCAGGAGCACCCATGGACGAGCACGCCACCACCAGCCCCGGCGAACGCCCCGACGGGGCGCCGGTGCCCACGCCGCCCGCGCCCGCGGGCGGCGTGGGCGAGCCTGCTCCCGCCGAGCCCGCGGCGCCGGTGACCGCACCGACGAGCGCGACCGAGGGCGCACCGGGCCCGGCTCCGGAGCAGGGGCCCGGCACCCCGTGGCGCGGCTACGTACGGCTCCCGGTCGCCGAGGCGCCCACCCCCCAGCCGTCCACGACTCAGCCGTCCACCCCCGAGCGCGTCTCCGCCCTGGGGCCCGCGGACACCACGGCCGTGCTGCCCGCTCCCGCCGCGGCTGCTCCGACAGCCTCGGCGGCAGGCGCCGCCGCACCCGCCCCCGCTTCCGCTCCCGCGGCCACGAGCGTCCTGCCCGCGCTGGACAGGCCCGACGCCGGCCCGACGGGCGCGCCGCCGAACGACGACATCCTGCGCGGCCTGGGCGAGGAGCCGGCGCCCAGCCGCACCCGATGCACCCTGATCGGGGTCGGGATCGCGGTGGTGGTCCTCCTCGGCGCCTACGTCGCCGCGCAGTGGCTCGTCTCCGACAAAATCGCGCACGGCACCACGGTCGCGGGCGTCGAGGTCGGCGGGATGACCGTCGACGACGCGACCCGCACGCTCGACGACGCGCTGGGCGACCGCGCGACGGAGCCGGTGGCGGTCGTCGCGGGCTCCAAGAAGGCGCGCATCGACCCGGGCAAGGCCGGGCTGACGTTCGACGCCCGGGCCACGGTCGAGCCGCTCGTGTCGTTCAGCCTCGCGCCGTCGCGCCTGTGGCACGCGCTGTTCGGCGGCTCCGCGGTCGCGCCCGCGACGACGGTCGACGACGACAAGCTCGACGCCGCGGTCGCGAAGGTCGCCTCGTCGGTCGAGGTCAAGGCGCGCGACGGCGCGGTCGCGTTCTCCGACGGGTCGGCGACGAGCGTCGCGCCGCGCGACGGGACCACGCTCGACCGCGCCAAGGCGAAGGCGGTGCTCGCCGACGGCTGGCTGACGGCGGACGGCGCGCTCGAGCTGCCGACGACGACCGTCCGCCCCGAGGTGGGGTCCGACGCCGTCGAGGCCGCGATGGTCACGGCCGGGACCGTCACGTCGGCGCCCGTGGACCTCACGGTGGGCTCGCAGAAGGTCCGGCTCCCCGGCGACGTGCTCGCCGAGGCGGCGACGTTCGTGCCCGACGGGTCGGCCCTGCGTCTCGAGCTCGACGCGAAGACGCTGCGCGCGGACGTCGTCGCGCGCAGCACCAAGCTCCTGACGCCCGCGAAGGACGCCCGGTTCACGTTCGTGAAGGGCAAGCCGACGATCGTCGGCGGCGCCAACGGCACCGGCCTCGACGGCGCAGCCCTCGCGAAGGCCGTGACCGCGGCCGCCGCCAAGGAGTCGGGGCGCACCGCGAGCGTCCCGCTCACGACCGTCGAGCCGGCCATCACCAAGGACGACCTCGCCAAGCTCGGCGTCAAGGAGAAGGTCTCCGAGTTCGCGACCGTGCTCACGAACGAGCCGATCCGGACCAAGAACCTTGAGGTCGGCGCGAGCAAGATCACCGGCGACCTCGTCAAGCCCGGCCAGACGTTCTCCATGGTCGACGCGCTCAGCCCCATCACGTCGGAGGCGGGCTACCACAAGGCGCACATGATCGAGAACGGGCAGTTCATCGACGCCGTGGGCGGCGGTCTGTCCCAGGTCGCGACCACGACGTACAACGCGGCGTTCTTCGCGGGCCTCGACATCGTCACGCACCAGCCGCACTCGTACTGGTTCGCCCGGTACCCGGAGGGCCGCGAGGCGACCATCGCCGTCGGCGTGATCGACATGAAGTTCACGAACGACACGCCGTACGGCGTCGTCGTCCAGTCGTGGGTCGGGGGCGGCAAGCTCCACGTCGCGTTCTGGAGCACGAAGTACTACACGGTGAAGTCGACGACGAGCCCCCGCTCGGACGTCGTGCAGCCGTCGACCGTCCACGACTCGTCGAAGACGTGCATCGCCGACTCGGGCGGCGAGCCCGGGTTCCACGTGAGCGTCCGGCGCCTCGTCTCGCGGGACGGCTCGGTCGTCAAGGACGAGACGAACCAGTGGACCTACAAGCCGCAGAACCGCAGGGTCTGCACGTCTGGTGGAGGTGACGGGTGACGCTCGTGCTGGGGCGCAGCGAGAGGGAGTCGGGGCCGCACGCGCGGGCCGCGGCGCGCGCGGTCGGCTGGGGCGACGGCGGTGACCTCCTCGACCTCGGATCCACGACGGCGACGCTGGAGACCGTGTCGCAGCTCGCCGACCTGGCCGCCGTCGTGTACCTCGACCATCCGCAGCAGCCGGGGCCGGAGCTCGAGCGCGCGCTGCTCGCGGCGCCCGCGAACGTCGTCGTGACCGCCAGCGTCGGGGTCGCGCGGGAGTGGGCGTGGGTCGGGCGCGCGGGCGCGCGGGTGACCGCGCCCCCCGGGGCGGTCGTGGTCGACGAGGCGGGCATGCGCGACTGCCGGCACCGGCTGCGTGCCCTGGGCGCGAGCCCGCGCCTCGTGCCGACGCGCACCCCGGCCGCGGAGCGGATCGCGCTGGCCGGACCCGCGGGGACCCTGCTCGTCGAGCGGTCGGCGATCCCCGACGGGTTCGCGGAGCTGCCCGAGTCGGAGCGCCTCGCCGACCCGTCGCCGCTCTGGTACGGGCTCGTGACGGCGGACCGCCGCCCCGAGCCCTTCGACAGCCCCGCGCAGGTCTGGCTGGCGTTCGGGCCGCGGGACGACCACCGCGGCTCCCTGCAGCACACGCTCGGGGTGATCGCGGACGCCGGCATCGACCTGCAGCACCTGCGCTCGCACCGCTCGGAGGCGGGCCCCCACGTCTTCTTCAGCTCGTTCTCCTGCCCGTCGAGCGAGGTCCTCGACGCGCTCACCGCCGAGCTCGCGACCGGCTCGGTCGCGCACCGCGTGCTCGCGGTGCTCCCCGGGGCGAGCTTCGAGCCCGGCCCGGTGGCCGTGACGCCGCGCTGGGCGCAGACGGCGGTCCCCGCATGACGACGGTCGCCTACCTCGGTCCCGAGGGCACCTTCACGCACGCCGCCGCGCTCGCCTGGCCGGGGACGACGCCGGTCGCCCTGCCCACCGTCCAGGACGTGTACCGCGCCGTCGAGGAGGGCAGCGCCGACCGCGGCGTGGTGGCGATCGAGAACACCGTCGAGGGCTACGTCGTCCCGTCGCTCGACGCCCTGCTCGCGTCGGACGACGTCGTCGGCATCGACGAGGCCGTCCTCGAGATCGCGTTCGACGCGTTCGTGCGGCCGGGGGCCGGTGAGCTGACCGAGGTCTCGGCGCACCCGCACGGTCTCGCGCAGTGCCAGGGGTTCGTCGCGCGCACGGGCCTGAGGCCGGTCCCGGCGGCGTCGAACGCGGCCGCGTGCCGCGACGCGACGCCGCACCAGGTCGCGCTGGGCCCGCGCCTGTGCGGCGAGCTCTACGGGCTCGAGACGTACGAGCGGGACGTCCAGGACTTCGCGGGGGCGCGCACGCAGTTCCTCCTGCTGGCCCGCCGCGACGACGCGCGGCAGGCGCTCGACGCCGCCCGGCACGTCGAGGGGGCGCGCTGGCGGACCATGCTCGCGGTCACGCCCGTCGTCGCGGGACCCGGCGTGCTCGCGCGGATCCTCGCCGCGTTCGGGGCGGGCGGGCTCAACCTGTCGAGCCTGATCACGCGGCCGCTCAAGGTCGCCGGGCGATACGTGTTCGTGCTCACCGTGGACGCCGCGCCCGTCGACCCCGCGCTCCGCGCCGTGGTCCAGGGGCTGCTGGACGACGGCCACCTCCTCAAGACCCTCGCCGCGTTCCCCGAGCGTGCGGAGCGGGCGGTCGTCCTCGACCTCGACCACGTCCCGTCCGGGTCGGTCGACGGCACGGCCGCGCCCGCGGACCTCGCGCGGGAGCTGCTGTGGTGATCTCCGCCGGCGACGCTGACGGCGCCCGCCACGCCGTCGAGGCGCCGCTGTCGGTCGTGCGGGTCGGCCTGGTCGGGCTGGGCCTGATCGGCGGCTCGGTGGCGCGCACGCTCCTCGCCGCCGGGGTGGACGTCGTCGCCACGGACCCCGACGGGACGACCCGCGCCGCCGCCTGGGACGCCGGGGTGCGGACCGTCGGCACCGCGGCGGAGGTGCTCGCGGAACGCCCCGACGTCCTCGTGCTCGCCCCGCCCCTCGCGGCCCTGCCCGCGGTCCTCGACGAGCTCGCCGCCGAGCTCCCGGCCCTCGCGGCCGACGGCGGCCCGCTCCCCGTCCTCACCGACGTCGGCAGCGTCAAGGCGCCCGTGCGGGCCGCCGTCGAGGCCGCGGGGCTGGGGGAGCGGTACGTCGGGGCCCATCCCATGGCCGGGACCGAGGAGTCCGGCTTCGCGGCCTCGCGCGACGACCTGCTGCCCGGGTGCCCCTGGGCGGTCACCGTCGCCCCGACGACGGACGCCACGCACCTGCTGCGCGTCCTCGCGCTCGTCACGGGCCCGCTGCGCGGTGCCGCGCGGGTCGTCGACGACGCGAGCCACGACGCCGCGGTCGCGCTCGTCTCCCACGTGCCGCACGCGCTCGCGACCGAGCTCCTCAACCTCACGACCGCCTCCGCCGGACGCGAGCTCGCGCTCGGGCTCGCGGCCGGCTCGTTCCGCGACGGCACGCGCGTCGCCCGGACGGACCCCCGCCGGACGCAGGCCATGGTCGCGGGGAACGCGGCCGCCGTCGTGCCCGCGCTCCGGGACGCGGCGACGCACCTCGCGGCGCTCGCCGACGCCGTGGAGTCCGGTGACACGGCCGCCGTGACCGCGTACTTCGACGCCGCCGACCCGGTCCGGGCGCGGCTCGCACCGCGGAGCGGGCGTCCCGAGGGCGCGACGCGGACCGTGACCGTCGCGCTGGACGAGGACGGCTGGCGCGAGCGCCTCGTCGCGCTCGGTGCGGCCGGTGCCGTCGTCGAGCGCGTCGGGCGCGACGCCGTCGCCCTCGCGGTCCCGTCGCCGGTCTAGCCCTCCGGAGCGCCGGCCCGCGGCACCCCGCGGGTACCTCGCGGTCGTCAGGCGCCCAGGACCTGCGTGAGGTAGGGGTTCGCGAACAGGCGGTCGGGGTCGAGCTCGTCGCGCACCCGGAGGAAGTCGTCGAAGCGCGGGTACAGGTCCGCGAACGCGTCGGCGCCGAGGAAGTGCAGCTTGCCCCAGTGCGGCCGGCCGCCGTGCGCGCGGAAGATGTCCTGCGCCGCCGTGAAGTAGCGGTGGTAGCCCTCCCGGAAGTAGCGGTGGATCGCGACGTAGCCCGTGTCGCGGCCGTGCGCCGTCGACAGCCACAGGTCGTCCGCGGCGGCCGCGCGGACCTCGACGGGGAAGGACACCCGCAGGTCCTTCGCGCGGATCATCGCCTCGAGCTCGCGGACCACCGACGGCACCGCCTCGCGCGGCACCGCGAACTCCATCTCGCGGAACCGGACGGTGCGCGAGGTCGCGAACACGCGGTGCGACAGGTCCGTGTACTCGCGCCGGGCCATGAGACGCGACGCGATCTTGTTGGCGACCGGCACCACGCTGCGCGCCCGCGTCCCGACGGCGCAGATCGCCCGGTACAGCCCGTTGGCGAGCAGCTCGTCGTCGACCCAGCCGCTGAGGCGCGGCACGGGGGCGAGCGGGACGTCACCGGGAAGGCGCGTGTTCGTCTTCGTGGAGGCGACGTCGGTGCCGGGGAACCAGTAGAACTCGAAGTGGTCGGCCGACGCGCAGCGCGCGTCCCACTCCTCGAGCACCTGCGCGAAGGGCGCGGGCGCCTCGACGGCGTGGAGCGCGAACTGCGGCACGCACTGGAGCGTGATCTCGGTGAGCACGCCGAGCGCGCCGAGACCCACCTGGACGGCGCCCCAGTACTGCGGGTTCTCGTCCGCGCTCACGGTGAGCAGGCGGCCGTCGGCGGTGAGCAGCCGGACGCGCACGATCTGCGTCGCGAGCCCCCCGAACGCGGCCCCCGTGCCGTGGGTGCCGGTCGAGACGGCGCCCGAGATGGTCTGGCGGTCGATGTCGCCGAGGTTGGGCATCGCGAGCCCGTACGGCGCCAGGAGCGCCGGGATCTCGTACAGGCGGGTGCCCGCACCCAGGGTGACCTGTGCGGACGCCGTGTCCACGGCGCGCAGCCCGGAGAGCCCCGTGAGGTCGAGCTGGACCCCGGGGGCGACCGCGATCCCGGTGAACGAGTGGCCCGAGCCGATCGGCTTGACCGTCAGCCCGGCGTGGCGGGCGGCGCCGACGACGGTGCGGAGCTCGTCGTCGGAGGTGGGCCGGGCGACGCCGCGCGGGACGACGGTCTGGTTGTGGCCCCAGTTGTGCCAGGCGGCGGCAGGGCGCCACGGGGGCGGCCCGGGCAGGGGCGCGGGACCGGCCCCGCCGGCCGCGGCGGCGTCCGAGGCGTGCTCGCCGGCCGTCGTCTCGTTCGTCACAGGAACACCTTTCGTTCGCCCCGGTAGGTCGGGACGGAGCCGAGGACCGTCGCGGGGCCCTCGGGGTCGTACGGGTGGTCGCCGGCCGAGCCGACGACCACGAGCTCGTCCACGTGCTCGGCGATCTCGCCGGCCTTGGTGTGGCGCAGCCAGGCACGGTCGCCCGGCCGCAGGTCCGCGGCGCCGGGGCCGCGGAGCGGGGTCTGGACCTCGCCCGCGGCCTCGTTGCCGACGTACTTCGTGCCCTTGGGCCACACGACGCGCGGCAGGCGGTCCGCGGCGGGCGGCCCGGACGCGACCCAGCCGCCGCCGAGCAGCGTCGCGACGCCGGGCGCGGGGTTGCGCACCACGGAGAGCGCGAAGGCGACCGCCGGGGCGGGCGTGAACTGCGCGTAGTTGTCGAACAGGTGCGGGCCGAACAGCCCGCTGCCCGCCGCGACCTCGGTGACCGCGGGGTCGGCCGACGTGGTCTCGAGCGACCCGGTGCCGCCGCCGTTGACGAACTCGAGGTCCGCGACCTGCCGGACGGCGGCCACGGCCGCCCCGCGCCGCGCGAGCAGCTCCGAGCTGGACAGCGCCTGCAGCCGCCGGACGACGGCCGAGCGCGCACCGCGCCCGGGCGTCGCGTTCGCGAGACCGGCGATCTGCGCCTCGTACGCCATGACGCCGACGAGCCGGAACCCGGGCCGCTCGGCGACGAGCCGGGCGAGGGACTGCGCGCGCTCGGGCGAGTGCACAGGAGACCGGAACACCCCCACGTGCGCGGCGGCGCCGGCGACGGCGCTCAGCCCCGGCAGGTCGTAGGACGCGTCGAGCTCGAGGCAGACCCGGACCTCCTCGCGCTCGCCCGGGCGGGCGACCGCGTCGACCAGGTCGAGCTGGGCGACGTCGTCGACCATGAGCGTCACGCGCGAGGCGAGCACGGGGTCGTGCGCGAGGCGCCGCAGCGCCGCGCGGTCGGCCGTCGGGTAGCCGACGACGACGTCCCGCACGCCGCTCCCGCCCGCCGCGGGGTCGGCGGGGTCGGGCTCGGAGGCCAGCCAGAGCGCTTCGGGGAGCGTGTACGCGAGGACGCCGGCGTAGCCGTCGAGCGCGAGCACCGCGTCGAGCACGGCGCGTGTCCGGACGGATTTGGACGCGACCCGGATCGGCATCCCGCCCGCGCGGCGGAGCATGTCGTGGGCGTTGTGCGCGAGCGCGCGCACGTCGAGAGTCGCGTACGGCGGGTCGAGCTCGGCGGTCGCGGCGGTCAGCGACGGCCAGTACGACGCGGGCGTCGCCCAGGGCGCGGGGGCGTGCTCGCCCACGGTCGCGGGGGCGCTCGTCGGCAGCGGGGGCAGGGCGCTCATCGCACGCTCCTCACGGGGGCGACGGCGAACGCGCCGCCGATGGCCAGCACGCCCGCCGCGAGGAACAGCGGCGTGAAGCTGTGGGTCTGGGCCACGAGCCAGCCGCCGACGAGTGGCGCGAGCGCCTGCGGGACGGCGTAGGCGACGTTCATGATGCCGAGGTCCTTGCCGCGGTCCGCGGCGCTCGGGAGCACCTGGGTGGCGAGCGCCTGGTCGACGGACAGGAACGCCCCGAAGCCGAACCCGAGCAGTGCGGCTCCGACGAGCGCGACGGCGAACACGGGCACGAACGCGAGCAGCAGGGCGGCCAGGCCCTGGAGCGCGGCGCACACCACGACCATGACCTTGCGCCGTCCCAGCCGGTCGGACAGGCGGCCGAGCACGAGCGCGGCCACGATCACGAACACCATGTAGACGAGCGTGAGGAGCAGCAGCCCGTTCTCCGCATCCGTCTCGCTCTGGTGCATCGGGCCGTACTCGAGGAAGTAGAGCAGCAGCACCGTCCCGAAGCCGTTGCCCGTCATGACGAGGATGCGGCTCGTGAGCGTCCACGCGAAGTCCGGGTGGTCGCGCGGGCTGATCCAGAACCCGGTGACGATCGTGCGCAGCGACAGGGGAGGGGCCGCGCCCGGCGCGAGCGGCGGGTCCTCGAGGCGCAGCAGGAACGGGACCACGCACACGAGGAGCACGACGGCGACGAGCGTGTACCCCGCCACCTGGCTCAGAGCCAGCAGGGCCACGAGCGCGACCCCGACGAGGATCCCGAGGGCCTGCGGCGCGGACATCCACCCGGACACCGTGCCGCGCTGGTCGACGGGGACCCGGTCGCTGATCGTGGCGGTCAGCGCCGCCGTGAGGACGCAGAAGCCCACGAGCGTCAGCGACCACCACACGGCCACGCCGACGATCGTGCGCTGGAGGGACAGCAGGACGAGGGCGGCGGCGAACAGCACCGCACCGCCCGCGATCCAGGGCCGGCGCCGGCCGAAGCGCGACGTCGTCCGGTCCGAGAGCGCGCCCGCGAGCGGGTAGGCCACGAGCGCGCACACGCCGGCGATCGCCGACACGATCCCGAACCCGCGGACGGACGCGACCCAGTCGACCGGGTCGATGATGTCGTCGACCTGCTGGGGCAGCAGGAGCTGGATGGGCGTGAGCTGGGCCATCCAGACGCCGAACCACGCCGTCGCGAACGCGGCGATCCACGCGCCCGGCACGAAGGTGCGGGGCTCGGCGTAGCCGGCGGCGGTGCTCACGGGCGCGGGCGCGGTCATGCGTCCGGCCCGGGCGCGGCGTCGGGGTCGGGCTCGCTGAACTGGAGGATCCCGGCGACGGCGTACGTCCGGGCCGCGGCGATGCGCTCGGGGTCGCGGAACGACAGCCAGGACGTGGTGAGCCCGTCCGTCAGGGTCACGACGTAGCGCGCGAGCTCGTCCACGGGACGCGTCCACCGGGTGCCCGTCGCGGCGGCCGCGGCGGCGAGGACCCCCGCCGCGGCCTCGTCGTAGGCGGCGTACTCGGCCCGGACGAGGTCGGCGAGCTCGGGCTCGCGCAGCGCGTACTGGTGGAGCTCGAGGATGGCCTGCTCGCGGGCGGGGTCGGCCTCGACGGCCGCCACGAACGCGTCGAGCGCGGCGCCGAGCAGCTCGGGCAGCGTCACGGGCCCCGCCGTGAGCTCGGCCGCGCCCGAGAGCACCTCGGTGACCGAGTGCACCTCGTCGACGAGGACCCGTTCGATCACGTGCCGCATGAGCTCGGTGTGCGACTCGAACGCGTAGTGGAAGCTCGCGAGCGACATCCCGGCCTCGCGGACGATCGCGCGCGTGCTCGCCGCGCGGACGCCGTCGCGCGCGATCACGGTGGTCGCCGCGTCGAGCAGCGCCTGGCGGCGCTCGGCGACGGGCATGCGCGTGCTGCGCGGTGCGGGGCCGGCGGTGCGCGGCCGACGACGCCGCGGAGGGGCGGCCGGCGGCGCTGCCGGCTCGTCCTGGACACTCGACTGGGACATGTGACCCACTGTAATGCCCGTCACACCCCGGTCCGACGCACCCGACGGATACCCGTCGTCCGTCCCGGCGCCCGCCGGGGACCCCGGCGTCTCGTCTGGACCCTGCACCTCGCGCGACGTCATCATGGCGCGATGGTCCCACCTCGACTGCATGTCGCGCTCATGCTGGCGCTCACGTTCACCACCGGAATCATCGACGCCGTCGGCTACCTCGGCCTCGACCGCGTCTTCACCGCCAACATGACGGGCAACGTCGTGATCCTCGGGATGGCGCTCGCGGGCGGCGACGAGCTGCCCGTGCTGGGCCCGGTGCTCGCGCTCGCGGGCTTCTTCGTGGGCGCCGTCGCGGGCGGCCGGCTGCTGCGCCGGGCGCCGCAGGGCTGGTCGGGACGCACGTCGGCGGCCTTCGTCACGACCGGCGTCGTCGCGGTCGGGCTGGGTGTCGCCGCGCTCGCCGGGCCGCCGAGCGCGGGCACCGCCTGGGCCTACACGGTGACCGGGCTGCTCGCGCTCGCGATGGGCCTGCAGGCGGCGTCCGCGCGCCGGCTCGCCGTCAAGGACGTGACCACGGTCGTGGTCACCTCGACGCTCACCGGCCTCGCCGCCGACTCGCGGCTCGCGGGCGGCGACGGCGACTCGTGGCTGCGCCGGCTGCTCGCGATCGTCCTCATCCTGGCCGGGGCGGCCGTCGGTGCCCTGCTGCTCCGGGTCTCGGGCGAGCGCGGCGTGGGCGTGGGGATGCTCGTCGCCGGGGTCGCGAGCATCGCCGTCTCGCTCAGCGGCCACTTCCTCCACGCGCGCGGGGGCGACGACGCGGCGGCGGCGGGGGCACCGGCTTAGCCAGCACCACCTGGCCCGCGGGGACCCGCACCACGCCGGCGCGGGTGTCGAGCGTCACCCCGTCGTCGTCGAGCGCGACGACCGTGCCCAGGACGTCGGTGAGCGTGTGCGCGTCGGCGCCCTCGCGCTCGTCGTCGGCCAGGCGCCGGCGCACGACGACCCGCGTCCCGACCGCCCACGCCGGCCGTCCGTCCGGCCATCCCTCGGACACCTGTCCGTCCTCCCTCTCGACTGCGCGATACTAGACCTCGACCGCGCCCCTCTGCGGACCTCCCGAAAGGACTCGTGCAGTGACCTACGTGATCGCTCAGCCGTGCGTCGACGTCAAGGACAAGGCGTGCATCGAAGAGTGTCCCGTGGACTGCATCTACGAGGGCAAGCGCTCGCTGTACATCCACCCGGACGAGTGCGTCGACTGCGGGGCGTGCGAGCCGGTGTGCCCGGTCGAGGCGATCTACTACGAGGACGACGTCCCGACGGAGTGGAGCGACTACTACCGCGCCAACGTCGAGTTCTTCGACGACCTCGGGTCGCCCGGCGGTGCCGCGAAGCTCGGCCAGATCGACAAGGACGACGCGATGATCGCCGCCCTGCCGCCGCAGGCCTGACGGCTCCGGCGCCACCCTCCATGGGCTTCCACCCCCTCGACGACCCCTACCCCTGGGACACGCTCGCGCCCGTCGTGCAGGCGGCGCGCTCGCACCCCGGCGGCCTGGTCGACCTCTCGATCGGCACGCCCGTCGACCCGACGCCCGACGTCGTCCGGGACGCGCTCGCGGCCGCGTCCGACGCGCACGGCTACCCGACGACGCACGGCACGCCCGCGCTGCGCGAGGCCGTGGCCGCCTGGTTCGAGCGGACGCGCGGCGTGCCGGACCTCGACCCCGACGCCGTCCTGCCGACCGTGGGGTCCAAGGAGCTCGTCGGGCTGCTGCCGTCGCTGCTCGGGCTCGGCCCGGGCGACGTCGTCGTGCACCCCGCGACCGCCTACCCCACCTACGACGTCGGCGCGCGCCTCGCGGGCGCGTCGCCCCTGGCGACCGACGACGTCGAGTCCTGGGCGGGGCGCAGCGACGTGCGGCTCGTGTGGGTCAACTCGCCGAGCAACCCGACGGGGCGCGTGGCGTCGGTCGAGGAGCTGCGCCGCGTGGTCGAGGCCGCGCGCGAGATCGGCGCGGTCGTCGCGAGCGACGAGTGCTACGCGCTGCTGCCGTGGTCCGAGCCGTGGGCCTCGCACGGCGTGCCGAGCATCCTGGACCCGCGCGTCAGCGGCGGCAGCCACGAGGGCCTCCTCGCCGCGTACTCGCTCTCGAAGCAGTCGAACCTGGCCGGCTACCGTGCGGCGTTCGTCGCGGGCGACCCGGCGCTCGTCGGCTCGCTGCTCGCGACCCGCAAGCACCTCGGCATGATCGTGCCCGCGCCCGTGCAGGCCGCGATGGTCGCCGCCCTGGGAGACGACGAGCACGTCGCCGCCCAGCGCGAGACGTACCGCCGCCGCCGCCGGCTCCTCGAGGGCGGGCTCCTCGCGGCGGGGTACCGGATCGACGACTCGGAGGCGGGCCTCTACCTCTGGGCGCGGCCCGAGTCCGCTCCGGGCGGCGAGGCGCAGGACTGCTGGCAGACCGTGACCGACCTCGCGGGCCTCGGCATCCTCGTCGGCCCGGGCGCGTTCTACGGCACCGCGGGTCTCTCGCACGTCCGGGTCGCGCTCACCGCGACCGACGAGCGTGTCGCGGAGGCCGCGGCCCGGCTCGCGGGGGAGTGACGCGTCGCCCGGCGCAGTGACGCGCCGCCGGTGAGCGCTTGGTGCGCCGCTGGCGACCGACGCCGTCCGGCGTGTGACGCAGGACACATTGCCATGCACGGGTCAGGCAAGGGCAGCGGCTTGGTCACGACGGAGTCCGGCGCGTAGTCTCGGACGACAGGCCCGTGCTGCTGCGAGGCCGCCGCGGCCCGGGCGTCGACGCTCGCGCGAGCGGCCACCGCCACGCGCCCCCGAGCGTCCAGGAAGGAAGTCATGACCCAGACCCCCAGCGCCCCTGCGCCCGAGGCCGCAGGTGCCGTCCGTCTCGTCACCGGTGACGTCACCAGCGAGCTGCCGATCGTCCGCGCCACCGAGGGCAACGACGGCATCGTGGTCTCGGGGCTCCTCAAGGAGACCGGGCTCGTCACGGTCGACCCCGGCTTCATGAACACGGCGTCCTGCACGTCCGCCGTCACCTACATCGACGGCGACCAGGGCATCCTGCGCTACCGCGGGTACGCCATCGACGAGCTGGCCGAGAAGTCCACGTTCCTCGAGGTCGCGTACCTGCTCATCCACGGCGAGCTGCCCGACCAGCAGACGCTCGAGGCCTTCACCGAGCGCGTCAACCGCCACACGCTCGTGCACGAGGACTTCCGCACGTTCATGGGGACCTTCCCCCGGAACGCGCACCCCATGGCCGTCATGTCGTCCGCGGTCAACGCGCTCGCGACGTTCTACCCCGAGTCGCTCGACCCGACCGACCCCGAGACCGTCGAGCTCGCGACCGTCCTGCTGCTCGCCAAGACGCGCACCATCACGTCCTACCTGCACCGCCGCCGGGTCGGCGAGCCGCTCCTGTACCCCGACTACTCGCGCGGGTACATCGACGACTTCCTCCGCATGACGTTCGCGACGCCGTACGAGCAGTACGACGCGGACCCCACCGTGGTCGAGGCGCTCGACAAGCTCCTCATCCTCCACGCCGACCACGAGCAGAACTGCTCCACGTCGACCGTCCGCATCGTCGGCTCCGCGCACGCCAACCTCTACGCGTCCGTCGCCGCCGGCATCAACGCCCTCTCCGGACCCCTCCACGGCGGCGCCAACGAGGCCGTGCTCCTCATGCTCGACAAGATCCAGAACGCCGAGTACGACGTCGACACGTTCATGACGAAGGTCAAGAACAAGGAGGACGGCGTCCGCCTCATGGGCTTCGGCCACCGGGTCTACAAGAACTACGACCCGCGCGCCGCCATCGTCAAGAAGTCCGCCGACGCCGTCCTCGCGACCCTCGGCAAGAACGACGAGCTGCTCGACATCGCCAAGCGCCTCGAGGAGATCGCCCTCAACGACGACTACTTCATCGAGCGCAAGCTCTACCCCAACGTCGACTTCTACACGGGCCTCATCTACAAGGCGCTCGGCTTCGAGCCCGCGATGTTCACGCCCCTCTTCGCGCTCGGCCGGATGCCCGGGTGGATCGCTCAGTGGCGCGAGATGATGAACGACCCGCAGACGAAGATCGGCCGGCCGCGGCAGGTGTACGTGGGGGAGACCGAGCGGTCGTACGTGCCGGTCGCTGGTCGCTGAGCTCCGCTCCTGGTCGTCTGAGCGCTCCGTGGCTGGGGCGGCGCGGACGGGGTGAGGGCGCGCGGTCTTCCATCCGCGTCGCTCGTCCCTCGCGCCGCTCCCGCCAGGCCCGCCACGACCGCGCGCCCTCACCCCGCCCGCGCCGCGTGTCCGGCTCGCCTCCCGACGTAGTCGGGCGGCCGTACTACGCGCGAGGTATACCGGCGGCCTGTCTACTTCGGGAGGTATACCGGCGGCCCGTCTACTTCGGCGGGGTGGCCAGGGTGAGGGCGACCCCTCCCGACGGGAGGGGCGTCGCCTTCGCGCCGGCCTTCGACCAGGCCGCCGCGTCGCGGGTCCACACCTGCCCGCCCACCTGGACCTGCTCGACGTCGTAGGCACGCGCGACCGCCACCGCCCACTGCGCCACCGACCACCCGTTGGTGCCGTCGGCGCCCGGGAGGCGGCGCGCGTCGAGCGTGACCGTCGCACCGGTGCGCGACGCCGCGACCGCGGTCCCGAAGTCCCGCTCGACCCGCGCGTCGAGGTCGCGGGCGTCGGAGGCGGTGTCGACGTCGTCGGGGACCGGGCGCAGCGTGCACGTCACGACTGCCGGCGAGTGTCCGGTGAGCCCGGAGGCCCACGCCCGCGACTGCGTCTCGTGCTGGCCGTAGGCGTCGGGGAACGCCGACCGCTGGACCTTCTGGGCCGCCTTCGTGACCGCCAGGTCCCGCCAGCCGTCGACCTTGACGAGGACGTCCAGGAACGCGTTCGTCGCGTAGACCGGGTCCTGCAGCTGCTCCGCGGAGCCCCAGCCCTGCGACGGGCGCTGCTGGAACAGGCCCACCGAGTCCCGGTCGCCGTACGACAGGTTCCGCAGCTTCGACTCCTGCAGCGCGGTCGCGAGCGCGATCGTCGCCGCGTGCGCGGGCAGCCCCCGGCGCACGACGACGGCCGCGACCGTGGCCGCGTTGTCCGCCTGGTCCGGGCTGAGCCGCCAGCGGGTGCCGTCGAGCTCGGCCGTGCAGCCCTCCACGACCGGGCGGCCCTGGTCGACGTGCCGCAGCAGCGCGACGACGCCGGCCACGGCGCCACCGAGGACCACCGCGACCACGACGAGGCCGACGACGACGCCGCGGGCGCGGCGTCGTCGTCGGCGTCGGGACGAGGCACGACGCCAGGGCTCGGCCCGGGCGTCACGCGGCGAGGTCACGTGGCGTCAGTTCGCGTGCAGGGCGGCGTTGAGCTCGATGCCCACGCCCGTGCGGGCCACGACCTCGACCCGGCCGGTGAGCGAGTTGCGGCGGAACAGCAGCCCGTCGCGGCCCGCGAGCTCGGACGCCTTGACGACGGTCGCGGACGCGTCGTCGCCGGTGCGCTCGAGCACCGTCACCTTGGTGCCCGCCGTCACGTAGAGGCCGGCCTCGACGACGCAGTCGTCCCCCAGCGGGATGCCGAGGCCCGAGTTGGCGCCCAGCAGGCACCGCTCGCCGAGCGACACGACGGTCTTGCCGCCGCCCGACAGCGTGCCCATGATCGAGGCGCCGCCGCCGACGTCGGAGCCGTCGCCCACGACGACCCCGGACGAGATGCGCCCCTCGACCATCGACGTGCCGAGCGTGCCCGCGTTGTAGTTGACGAAGCCCTCGTGCATGACCGTCGTGCCGGACGCGAGGTGGGCGCCGAGACGGACGCGGTCGGCATCGGCGATCCGGACGCCCGACGGCAGGACGTAGTCGACCATGCGCGGGAACTTGTCGACGCCGTGGACGGTGACGTGCTGCCCGGCGGCGCGCAGGCGCCCGCGGACCGTCTCGAAGTCCTCGACGGCACAGGGCCCGGCGCTCGTCCACACGACGTTCGCGAGCAGGCCGAACAGCCCGTCGAGGTTGACCTCGTGCGGGCGCACCAGGCGGTGGGAGAGCAGGTGGAGCCGCAGGTAGACGTCGGCGGTCGAGGTGGGCGCGGTGTCGAGGTCGGCCTCGGTCAGCACGACCTGCGTGCGCACGCCCCGGAGCGCGTCGGTGCGCTCGGCCTCCGCGAGGACGTCGGGCGGCGTGGCGTCGGACGGGCGCGCGCCGAGCGCGGGAGACGGGTACCAGCTGTCGAGGACCGTCCCGGACTCGGTGACGGTCGTGAGGCCGTAGCCCCATGCGGTGCGTGCGGTCATGGCGAACAGCCTAGGAGATCCCGCCCGCCGTCCGGGCCCTGCGCCGGTAGGGTCGGGGCGTGACCGGTACTCCCAGCCCCGTCCAGCCGTACCCGACCTTTCCGCTCGCGCTGCACGACCCGGTCGTGCTGACCCGGCAGCTCTGCGACGTCGAGTCCGTCAGCGGGAACGAGAAGGCCCTCGCCGACGTGGTCGAGGGCGCGCTCTCGCCGCTGCCCCACCTGGAGGTCGTGCGCGACGGCGACGCGGTCGTGGCGCGCACGGCCCTCGGCCGCGACCGCCGCGTCGTGGTCGCGGGGCACCTCGACACGGTGCCCGTCGCGGCGAACCTGCCGGTGCGGGTCGTGGGGGAGGGGGCGCACGCCGAGCTGTGGGGACGCGGCACGGTCGACATGAAGGGCGGCGTCGCGATCATGCTCGCGCTCGCCGCGGAGCTCGTCGAGCCCACCTACGACGTGACGTGGGTCTTCTACGACCACGAGGAGGTCGCGAGCGACCTCAACGGGCTCGGACGGCTCGTGCGGAACCGCCCGGACCTGCTGGCCGGGGACTTCGCCATCGTCGGGGAGCCCAGCAACGCGGGCATCGAGGGCGGCTGCAACGGCACCCTGCGCGCCGACGTGGTGCTCACGGGCGTCGCCGCGCACTCCGCGCGCGCCTGGATGGGGGTCAACGCGATCCACGCCGCGGGCGACCTCCTGTCGCGGCTCGCGGCGTACGCGCCCCGGACGGTCGAGGTCGACGGGCTGGCCTACCGCGAGTCGCTCAACGCCGTCGGGATCACGGGTGGCGTCGCGGGCAACGTCATCCCCGACCGGACGGTCGTGACCGTGAACTACCGGTTCGCGCCGAGCCGCAGCGTCGAGGAGGCCGCCGCGCACGTGCGCGAGGTCCTGCCGGGCTACGAGGTGACCGTGACCGACGCCGCGCCCGGCGCGCGGCCCGGCCTGGACGCGCCGGTCGCCGCGGACTTCGCGAAGACGGTCCTCGAGCTCACCGGCGGCCAGCCCGCGCCGAAGTACGGCTGGACCGACGTCGCGCGGTTCAGCGCGCTCGGCGTGCCCGCCGTGAACTTCGGACCGGGCGACCCGGTGCTCGCCCACAAGGACGACGAGCACGTCGGCGCCGCCCAGATCACGCTCTGCCACGACGCGCTGCGCGCCTGGCTCACCCGCTGACCGCGCCCGCCGCGCCGACCTGCCGCAACCGCCGCACCACTGCACCGGAGAACGCCATGGCCACACCCACCGCCGCCCAGGCGACCCAGCCCGACGACGACCGCCCCGACGCCTACCGCAAGGGACCGGTCATGCTCCGCGGGAGCCAGGTCCCGCAGGAGACCACCGACCAGCGGCTGCTCGAGTCGCGCGGCGACGCCGACTGGGTGCACCAGGACCCCTGGCGCGTGCTCCGCATCCAGGCGGAGTTCGTCGAGGGGTTCGGCGCGCTCGCGGAGCTCGGGCCCGCGGTCTCCGTCTTCGGCTCGGCCCGCACGTCGCGCGACCACCCGGACTACGCGCGCGCCGTCGAGGTGGCGCACGGGCTCGTCGAGGCCGGCTACGCCGTCATCACGGGCGGCGGCCCGGGCATCATGGAGGCCGCCAACAGGGGTGCCTGCGAGGCCGGCGGCGTCTCGGTCGGCCTCGGCATCGAGCTGCCGTTCGAGCAGGGCATGAACCGCTGGGTCGAGCTCGGCGTGAACTTCCGCTACTTCTTCGCGCGCAAGACGATGTTCGTCAAGTACGCGCAGGGCTTCGTCGTGCTGCCCGGCGGGTTCGGCACCCTCGACGAGCTCTTCGAGGCCGTGACCCTCGTCCAGACCCGCAAGGTGACGCGCTTCCCGATCGTCCTCGTCGGTACCGCCTACTGGTCGGGGCTCGTCGAGTGGCTGCGCAGCGCCGCCGTCGAGCACGGCACGATCAGCGCGGCCGACCTCGACCTCCTGCACGTCGTCGACGACCCGGCCGAGGCGGTCGCGATCGTCACGCGGGCCGACGCCGACCTCGAGGCTGCGACCCCGGAGTCGCAGTCCTCGGCGACGTGACGCCGGTCCCGCCGTCGTCGGCGCCGCTGGTCCTGCGGGGCCGCGAGCTGGGCCTGCGTGCGCCCGTCGTGATGGCGATCGTCAACCGCACGACCGACTCGTTCTACGCGGGCGCACGGCACTCCGACGACGCGGCCGCGCTCGCGGCGGCCGAGCGGGCGTTCGCCGACGGCGCGGAGATCCTCGACGTGGGCGGCGTCCGGGCGGGCGTGGGTCCCGAGGTCACGGCCGCCGACGAGATCGCGCGCGTCGTCCCGTTCGTCGCGCGCGTGCGCCGGGAGCTGCCCAACCTCCTCGTGTCGGTCGACACGTGGCGCGCCGAGGTGGCGGACGCCGCGATCGACGCGGGCGCCGACCTCGTCAACGACACCTGGGCGGGCCACGACCCCCGCCTGGTCGAGGTCGCGGGCCGGGCGGGGGTCGGCGTCGTGTGCTCGCACACCGGCGGCCAGACGCCGCGCACGGACCCCGAGCGGGTCGCGTACCCGCTGCCGTCGCCCCTCCCGGAGCCCCTGCCGGACGGCGTCGGGCCGGTCGACGCGCGCGACGGCGTCCTGCTGGACGTGCTCGCGACGCTGCGGGCCGGCGCCGAGCGAGCGGTCGCGGCCGGGGTGCCGCCGCGCAGCGTGCTCGTCGACCCGACGCACGACTTCGGCAAGAACACGTGGCACTCGCTGCACCTCGTGCGCCGCACGGAGCCGATCGTCGCGCTCGGCCATCCCGTGCTCATGGCGTTCTCCCGCAAGGACTTCGTGGGGGAGACCCTCGACCTGCCGGCGGAGGAGCGGCTCGAGGGGACGCTCGCGTCCACCGCGGTCGCCGCCTGGCTCGGTGCCACGGTGTTCCGCGCCCACGACGTGCGGGCCACCCGCCGCGTCGTGGACATGGTCGCCGCGATCCGGGGAGAGCTCCCGCCCGCCGCGGCCACCCGGGGGATCGCGTGAGCGCGGCGGCGGCCCCGCCCGACGCCGCGGGGCCCGCGTCCCCGGCGCCCGACGACGCGGCGCGGCCCGCCCGCAGGCCGGCCGACCCCCGCACCTGGCCCTGGTGGGTCCAGGTGCTCGTCGTGTACGGGCTCGCGCGCGCGTTCTCGGCCGTGGTCTTCGTGCGGGTCGCGACCCACCAGGTCGCCAACGGCTGGACGGGCGACGACCCGTCGTACGCGGACTACGTCGGCCGGATGTTCGACGCGACCTGGTACCTGCACATCGCCGAGAACGGCTATCCCCACACGCTCCCGCTCGGCCAGGACGGCGCCGTCCAGCAGAACGCGTGGGCGTTCTACCCCCTCTTCCCGCTGGTCCTGCGCGGGCTCATGGCGGTCACGGGGCTGTCGTGGACGGTGCTCGCGCCGACGCTGTCCCTCCTGCTGGGCGCGGGCGCGGTGCTGGTGATCCACCGCCTCGTCGAGCGCGGGGGGCACCGCGCCACCGCGCTCGTCCCCGGGCTCCCGCTCGCGACGGTCCTCCTGGTGAGCGTCTTCCCGTCGTCGCCCGTGCTGCAGACCGCGTACACCGAGGCGCTCGCGCTGCTGCTCATCGCCTCGGCGCTCTACCTGCTCGCGGTGCGCCGCTACCTGTGGGCCGTCCCCGTCGTGGTGCTCCTCGGCTTCACGCGAGCCGTCGCGCTGCCGATGGCGTGCGTCGTCGTCTGGCACGTGCTGTGGCGGGTCTGGGGCGCATGGGGGCCGTCCGCGCGGCGCGACCCCGAGCGGGCGGCCCACGACCGGTTCTCGGTGCGCGACGTCGCCGGCCTCGGCACGCTGCTCGGCACGTGCCTCGTCGCCGGCGTCGCGTGGCAGGTGATCGCCGGGCGCGTGACGGGCCGCAGCGACGCCTACTTCGCGACGCAGGCGTCGTGGCGGTCGGGCGCGGTCCAGTACTTCACGCCGTGGGTCACCAACGCCAAGATCCTGTTCCACGACCGGGGGCCCCTCGTGCTCGCGGTCGTGCTCGTGGTGCTCGCCCTCCTCGCGCTCAGCCCCGTCGCGTTCCGGCTCGGCGCGGAGCTCCAGGGCTGGGCGCTCGCGTACACCGCCTACCTCGTGCTCGTCACCGACCCGTGGACGTCGACCTGGCGGTTCGCGCTGCTCGCGTTCCCCTACCTCGCGATCCTCGTGGGTTGGGCGCGGCGGCGCTGGGTGTTCGGCTGCGTGCTCACGGTCCTCGTGCTGCTGTCCCTGTACGGCCAGGTCGACTGGGTCTGGGAGCTGTGGCGGTTCAAGCCGCCCGCCGACTGGGCACCCTGACCGCGTGGAGGCGGGGTGCGTCGGTGGTGTGGGTCACGTGAACTAGAATGTCACCCGGGCCTTTCGCACCATCTACGGGCCCGTGTGTACGAACAGCACCAACACGACGAGCACGGCGAACCTCGCGCACGCGGCGTTCGTCGTGAACACCGCGAACACCACGACGAACGGAGCCGCTCATGGCCGCGATGAAGCCACGTACGGGTGATGGACCCCTCGAGGTCACCAAGGAAGGGCGTGGCATCGTCATGCGGGTTCCGCTCGAGGGTGGTGGCCGCCTCGTCGTCGAGCTCAACGCGACGGAGGCCTCGGAGCTCGGAGAGGCGCTCCAGGCCGTCGTCGGCTGATGGCTCGCGACCTCCCGGAGGTCGTCGGTGCACTCGGGGATCTTCCCGGGTGCACCTTCCTGACCGACGACGACGTCAGTGCCGTCGTCGTCGCGGTCGCGCCCGCCCCTGAGGCGGACGAGGGGCCCCAGCCCCGCGCGGGGACGGTCGACGCGTCCGCGCTCTACCACGTCGACCTCGGCGAGATGGCCGAGCGCCAGGGCCTCGGAGGCCGAGCCGGCGAGGCCGCCGTCGTCGACCTGCCGCGCCCCCACCGCGGGGCGTCCGACTCCTTCCCCTGGGCAGAGCTGCCGCGTCGGATCGTCCTGCTCGGCATCGGGGACGGCTCGGCCGCCGACCTGCGTCGCGCCGGCGCCGCCCTCGCCCGCCGCACCGCGGGGCTCGGGCGGGTCGTCTCCGTCGCGACGGCCGGTGCGTCCGACGACGGCGTCCGGGCCTTCGCGGAGGGGTACCTGCTCGCCGCGTACCGGCCCGAGCGCTGGAGCTCCGCGCCCGACACGCGCCCGGCCCCCGCCGAGCAGCTCGTCCTCCTCGACCCGGTCGCCGACGCCGAGCCCGCGCTCGTCCTGGCCCGTCGCGCCGCACGCGCCACCTGGCTCGCCCGCGACCTCACCGCGACGCCGTCGAGCGTCAAGGACCCCGCCTGGCTCGCCGAGCGCGCCGTCGCGCTCGCGGCGGACGCCGGGCTGGCCGCGCGCGTGCTCGGTCCCCGAGAGCTCGAGGCCCAGGGCTTCGGCGGCATCCTCGCCGTGGGCGGCGGCTCGTCCCGGCCCCCGCGCCTCGTCGTGGTGCGCCACGAGCCGGAGCCGTCCGCCGGCGCCGCCGCGCGGCACGTCGTCGTGGTCGGCAAGGGCATCACCTACGACACGGGCGGCCTCTCGCTCAAGCCGCGCGCCTCGATGGTCCCCATGAAGACCGACATGGCGGGGGCCGCGGTCGCGCTCGCCGTGGTCCTCGGCGCCGCCGACGCCGGGTCGCCGCACCGGGTCACCGCCGTCCTCCCGCTCGCGGAGAACCATCTCGGCGCCGCCTCGTACCGGCCCGGCGACGTGCTGCGGCTGCACGGCGGCACGACCGTCGAGGTCGCGAACACCGACGCCGAGGGGCGGCTCGTCCTCGCGGACGCGCTCGACCTCGCGGTGCGCGAGCTCCGACCCGACGTGCTCGTCGACGTCGCGACGCTCACGGGCGCCGCAGCGATGGGTCTGGGGCGCGGCCACGCCGCGCTCTACGCCACGGACGACGCGCTCGCGGGCGTCGTCGAGGAGGCCGCCGCACGCACCGGGGAGGCCGTGTGGCGGATGCCGCTCGTGCCCGACTACGCGGACGCGCTCCGCTCCGACCTGGCGGAGCTCCGCAACGTGCCGGCCCAGCCGCCGGGCGGCGCGGGCTCGGTCACCGCGGCGCTGTTCCTCCGCGCGTTCACCGGCGACGTGCCGTGGGTCCACCTCGACATCGCCGGGCCCGCCCGGGCGACCGGCACCCGGCACGAGGTCGTCGAGGGGGCCACGGGGTTCGGGGCGCGTCTCCTGCTGGACGCGCTCGACCTGCTCGCGCGCTGAGCTCGCGCCCGGAGGCGCGGCCTGCGTCCGGGCGGGGCACAGGGTCCGGGCGGCGCGCTCAGCGGCGGACGCCGAGCAGCAGGCCGTCGCCCGAGGGCAGGAGAGCGGGCAGGAGCCTGTCGTCGTCGCGGACGGCGCGGCCGACGTCGCGCACGAGCGTGGTCAGCTCGTCGCGACGGGCCGGGTTCGCGACCCTGTCGTGCGCGAGCGCCGCGTCGACCGCGAGCACACCACCGGGACGCAGCAGCCGCAGGCCCTCCTCGACCGCGAGCGGGTACCCGTGCACGTCGCCGGCGACCAGCACGAGGTCGTAGGCGCCGTCGGCGAGGCGGGGGAGGACGTCCGCGGGGCGGCCCGCGATCGCGCGCAGCCGCGAGGGCCTCACCCCTGCGGCGGTGAGGATCTGCTTGGCGGCCCGCTGGAGCGCGACCTCGGGGTCGATGGTCGTCAGGACGCCGTCGTCGGGCATCCCGCCGAGGAGCCACAGCGA
>Ga0180221_1000283_pt1 | contig 52253 bp, 51 predicted proteins | sample eDN5th37CKraftMG_FD_151339 | JGI IMG/M metagenome (GOLD analysis project Ga0180221, IMG submission 151339) | Enriched Miracle-Growth compost microbial communities from Emeryville, California, USA - eDNA 5th pass 37_C Kraft MG (version 2) (version 2) ... | reverse complement strand
TACCTCGGCGAGCTGGCGGACGCCCTGGACGGCGACGACCCCGAGCTGCGCGCGGAACTCCTGGTCGCGTGGGTGCTCGGCGTCGCGGTGATGCGCGGCGTCGTGCCGGGCACGCTGCTGGGGCGGGTCGACCAGGACGCGCTGGCCCGGTACTCCCGCGCCGTCGTGCGCGCCCTCGTCGATCCCGCCGTGGAGTGACCCCGCCGGTCCGTCGTCACGGCCTCGGGGCGTCTACCGTGTGCCCATGCGTGCTGCCGTCATCCACGGGCCCCGCGACGTCCGCGTCGAGGAGCGTCCCGACCCGACCGTCCTCACCCCCGGCGACGCGGTGGTCCGCGTCGTCGCCGCCTGCGTGTGCGGCTCCGACCTCTGGCCCTACCGCGGCGTCACGCCCGTGAAGCGGCCGCGCCCCATCGGGCACGAGCTGGTGGGCGTCGTCGAGGAGCTGGGCGCCGACGTGACGTCGGCCCAGGTGGGCGACTTCGTCGTCCTGCCGTTCACCATGAGCTGCGGCGAGTGCCAGGCCTGCCGGGCCGGCTACCCCGCCGCGTGCGACGTCGTGACCGGCTTCGGCTCCACGGACCGGTGGGGCCACCCGGTGGACGGCGCGCAGGGCGAGCGCGTGCGCATCCCGCTCGCGCAGCACTCCCTGTTCCCGGTGGGCCGCACGGAGGCCGAGGTCGAGGCCGCCGGCCTGGTGCCGCACCTGCTCACCCTCGCCGACGTGATGTCCACCGGCTACCACGCGGCGTTCTCCGCCGGCGTCTCCGCGGGCGACACCGTCGTGGTGGTCGGCGACGGGGCGGTGGGTCTCTCCGGCGTCATCGGCGCGCGCCTGCTGGGCGCGGAGCGCGTCGTCGCCATGAGCCGGCACGACGACCGTGCGGCCCTGGCCCGCGAGCTCGGCGCCACCGACGTCGTCGCCGAGCGCGGCGACGAGGGCGTCGCGGCCGTGCGCGACCTGCTCGGCGGGGACCTCGCCGACGCGGCGCTGGAGTGCGTGGGCACCAAGCAGTCCATGGACACCGCGCTCGACGACGTCGTGCGCGGCGGCCGTGTCGGCTTCGTCGGGGTGCCGAACGGCGGCCCGGAGCTGAGCGTGCGGCGCCTCTTCGACCGCAACGTCACCATCGGCGGCGGCATGGCGTCCGCCCGCCGTTACATGGAGACCCTGCTGCCCGAGGTCCTGTCCGGCGCGATCGAGCCCGGCAAGGTCTTCGACCGCGAGCTGCCGCTGGCCGACGTCGCCGAGGCGTACGCCGCGATGGACGAGCGCCGCGCCACCAAGGTGCTCCTCCGCCCCTGACGCTCCCCCGCCCGAGTGTTGTGGGCGCGATTTCGGGGACTATTCGCGACCGAATAGTCCCCGAAATCGCGCCCACAACACTCGGGCTCAGGGGCGGCCGGCGTACGGCATGACCTCGGCCCACCGGACGGGCGTCTCGCGCACGTCGACGCCGGGGCGCGGCGCCTCGACCATCGTCCCGCCGCCGGCGTAGATCGCCACGTGCCGGATGGTCGACGGGTCGGAGGTGTCGTTCGCGTAGAAGATGAGGTCGCCCGGACGCATGCGGTCGTAGGAGACCTTGCCGACGGTCAGGTACTGCGAGCGCGACGTGCGGGTGATCCACACCCCCGCCGCCTTCCACGCCCCCGAGGTGAGGCCCGAGCAGTCGTAGCCGGGGTTCCCGTCGCCGCCCCACTGGTAGGCGGTGCCGATCTTCGACCGCGCCCACGCCAGAGCGGCCCGGCCCTGCGCGGCCGTCCCCTGCCCCACGCCGCTGACCGGCGGCGGCTTCGGCTCCGGGTCGGGCGTGGGCTCGCGGGTGCGGGTCGGCTCGGGGTCGGGCGCCCGGTCGTCGGAGCCCGCACCCTGCCCGGTCCGCCCGCCGTCGCCGCGGTCCTCCGTTCCGCCGGACGCGCCCCCGGACCTGCCCGCGTCGCCCCGGTCGCGGTGGGGCTCGGAGGCGACCGACCGGTCGCGCTCGGTGGAACCTGACGTGGCGGCGCTCGGCGCGGCGCGCTCAGCCCGGTCGCGCGCGGCCGCCTCGCGCGCCGCCGCGGCCCGCTCCTGCCGGTCCGCGTCCCGCTGCCGTTCGAGCTCGACGCTGGTGCTGCGCAGGTCGGCGAGGCGCGCGTACAGGCGGTCGCGCTCGTCGGCGGCCGCGGCCGTCCGGGCAGCGAGCTGGTCCGCGGTGCGGCGCGCGGCGGCGAACGCCGCCTCGGCGGCCGCGCTCGCCTCCCGCTGCACGGCGCGGGCGGCCTGCCAGCGGGCGTCGGCGTTGCGCGCGGCGGCGCGCACGTCCGCCTGCCGGGCGAGTGCGCCGGCGACCTTGCGGTGCACGGCGCGCTGGGCCGCCTCGGAGGAGACGACGTCGCCCACGTCCCGCGCCCCGGTGACGACGTCGAGCGGCCCAAGACCGCCCTCGTTCGCGCGCGCCGTGGTGCGGTAGGCCTCGGCGAGCGCCGCGCGGGCGTCGTCCTGGGCCGCCCGGGCCCTCTCGGCCCGCTCCTGCGCCTGCCGCGTCTCGCGCTCGGCCCCGGCCAGCGCCTCGCGGGCCTCCGCGTAGTCCTCGGCGGCGGTCTGGACGGCGGCCTCCGCGCGGGCGAGCTCGGCCCGGATCGTGTCGAGCCGCGCCTGCGCGCCACCGACGTCCAGGCGCGCGGCGTCCACCGCAGCGTGCGCCGCCGCCACGTCGTCGTCGGACGGCGGGTCGGCCCACGCGGCCGGCCCGGCCACGAGGGACGCGCCACCGAGCAGGGCGACGGCGACCCACGACGCGGCGGCACGCGGGGTGCGGGACATGTGCTGCTCCTCTCCGAGCAGGCGCTCCGGGCAACCTCGCCCAGGCTCACCCGGGACGCCCGGGAGCGCCACTCGAGAGAACGGTTCTGGCCGCGGCGGCAAGGCGACACGCCGTCCGTATGGTGGTCCCATATCGCGAGATGGCGCTGTCGCGCCGCCCACGGCCGGGCTACGGTCGTCGGCATGACCCGTCGAATGTGCCGCTGACCACCGCGCACGTTCGCCTGCCTGCGGCCGCTCGTCGACCCAGCCAACCCCGCGTGCGCCACCGACCGCCGCGGCCCGGTCCCAGACGCGCAGGCTCCTGGTCCCCGCCGCGGCCCGATCACCGCCGATTGAGCCCGAACAGCGCCCCGAACAGCGCCCGAGACGAGCACCAGGAGCACGCCGTGACGAACCCCAGCTGGACCTTCGAGACCCGCCAGATCCACGCCGGCCAGACCCCCGACCCCGCCACCGGGGCCCGGGCGCTGCCGATCTACCAGACCACGTCGTTCGAGTTCCCCAGCGCCGACGCCGCCGCCGACCGCTTCGCTCTCGCCGACCTCGGCCCCATCTACACCCGCATCGGCAACCCCACCCAGGAGGCCGTCGAGGCCCGGATCGCCGACCTCGAGGGCGGCGTCGGCGCGCTGCTCGTCGCGTCCGGCCAGGCCGCCGAGACCCTCGCGATCCTCAACGTCGCGCAGGCGGGCGACCACGTGGTGGCCAGCCCGAGCCTGTACGGCGGCACCTACAACCTGCTGCGGCACACGCTGCCGAAGCTGGGCATCGAGACGACGTTCGTCGACGACCCGCACGACCCGGCGGCGTGGCGCGCGGCCGCCCGCCCGACCACCAAGGCGTTCTTCGCCGAGACGATCCCCAACCCGCGCGCGGACGTGCTGGACATCGCCGCCGTCGCGGACGCCGCCCACGAGGTGGGCGTGCCGCTCATCGTCGACAACACGATCGCCACCCCGTACCTCGTGCGCCCGATCGAGCACGGCGCGGACGTCGTGGTGCACTCGGCCACCAAGTACCTCGGCGGTCACGGCGCGGCGATCGGCGGCGTCATCGTGGACGGCGGCACGTTCGACTACGCCGCGGAGCCCGAGCGCTTCCCGGGCTTCAACCAGCCGGACGACAGCTACCACGGTCTCGTCTACGCCCGCGACCTCGGCGTGGGCTCCGCGCTCGGCGCGAACCTCGCGTTCGTGCTCAAGGCGCGCGTGCAGCTGCTGCGCGACCTCGGCCCCGCCGTCGCGCCGTTCAACGCGTTCCTCCTCGCGCAGGGCCTCGAGACGCTGTCGCTGCGCGTCGAGCGCCACGTCGCCAACGCGCAGCGCGTGGCCGAGTGGCTGGAGGAGCGCGACGACGTGCGCCTCGTGCACTACGCCGGCCTGCCGTCGTCGCCGTGGTACGACAACGCCCGCCGGTACGCCCCGAAGGGCGCCGGCGCGGTCGTGGCGTTCGAGCTCGACGTCGCCGACCCGGAGGCCGCGAACGCCGCCGGGCGCGCGTTCGTCTCGGCGCTGCAGCTGCACTCGCACGTCGCGAACATCGGCGACGTGCGCTCGCTGGTGATCCACCCGGCGTCGACCACGCACTCCCAGCTCACCCCCGAGGCGCAGGCCCAGTCCGGGGTCACTCCCGCGCTCGTGCGCCTCGCCGTCGGCCTCGAGGGGATCGAGGACATCCTCGCCGACCTCGAGCTCGGCTTCGCCGCCGCGGCCGACGCCGCGGGCGGATCGGCGACCGACGACGAGGCCGCGGCGTGACCAGCCTCCCCGGTCAGCACACTGTCCGGCACGGTGGGGGCGTGGCTCCCACCGTGCCGTCGGTGGGCGGGCGCAACGCCGGGACCGCCCCGTCGGTCCGGCCGACGCCCGTATCCCGGGCGCGGGTCAAGCCGCCCGTGCCCGTCACGGGCGCCTGGCGGGTGGGCGACCCGGTCGCCCACCGGGCGTTCGCCGACGTCGGCGCCGTCGAGCTGGAGGCGGGCGGCGTCCTGCCGGACGTGCGCGTCGCCTACGAGACCTGGGGCGAGCTGGCCCCGGACGGCTCCAACGCCGTCCTGGTGCTGCACGCGCTGACCGGGGACGCCCACGTCACGGGTGACGCCGGGCCGGGTCAGCCGACCGCCGGCTGGTGGTCGGACATGATCGGGCCCGGCGCGCCGATCGACACCGACCGGTACTTCGTCGTCGCGCCCAACGTGCTGGGCGGCTGCCAGGGCACCACCGGCCCGGCGTCCCCGGCCCCCGACGGCCGCCCGTGGGGCGGCCGGTTCCCGCGCATCACCACCCGCGACCAGGTCACGGCGGAGATCGAGCTCGCCCGGCAGCTCGGCGTGGAGCGCTGGTCGCTCGTCGTCGGGGCGTCGATGGGCGGCCTGCGCGTGCTGGAGTGGGCCCTGCTGGGGCCCGAGGCCGGGATCGCGGTGGACGGCATCGCCGCCATCGCGACGACGGCGCAGACCTCGGGCGACCAGATCGCCTGGGCGCACCCGCAGCTCGGCGCGATCCGCGCCGACCCCCGCTGGCGGGGCGGCGACTACTACGACGCCCCCGACGGGGACGGGCCGGACGCCGGCCTCGCCATCGCCCGTCAGATCGCGCACACCACCTACCGGACGGCGGCCGAGCTCGACGTCCGGTTCGGCCGCCTGCCGCAGGGCGGCGAGGACCCGCTGGCGGACGGCCGGTACGCCGTGCAGTCGTACCTCGACCACCACGGCGACAAGCTCGCGCGCCGCTTCGACGCGAACTCCTACCTCGTGCTCACCGAGTCGATGCTGAGCCACGACCTGGGTCGCGACCGCGGCGGCGTGGAGGCGGCGCTGTCGCAGATCACCGCTCGGGCGCTGGTCGTGGCGGTGGACTCCGACCGGCTCTTCCCGCCGGAGCAGGCGAGCCGCATCGCGGCGTGGATCCCCCGGGCGGAGCCGCTGCGGATCGTCACGTCCGACTACGGCCACGACGGCTTCCTCATCGAGTTCGACCAGCTCGGGCCGATCGTGGCGGACTTCCTCGCGGGCGCGAGCGTCGACGGGGACGGCGCGGGGGCCTGACGCCGGGCGCGCGGGCGCCGGGAGCCGTGCCTACCGTGGTTCACGGCCGCTGCCCGCGGCCGTCCCACTCCCACGCGACGACGCTGGAGGCGACCATGGTCCGGCTCAACCCGTACCTCAGCTTCGACAACCGGGCCGCGGAGGCCCTGGAGTTCTACCGGTCGGTGCTCGGCGGCGAGCTCGACGTCAGCCGGTACGGCGACCTGCCCGCGGACGGCGGCATGCCGGTGGCCGACTCCGACCGGGACCTCGTCATGCACGGTCAGCTCGAGACGCCGTCGGGCCTGACCCTGATGGCCGCCGACACCGGCTCGATGATGCCGTACGTCGCGCCCACCAGCGGCGTCACCGTGGCGCTCACGGGCGGCGCCGAGGACTTCGACTACGTCGCGGGCGCGTACGCGGCGCTGGCCGAGGGCGGCACCGACGCGATCCCGTTCGAGAAGGCGCCCTGGGGCGACTTCTACGGGCAGGTGACCGACCGGTACGGCATCACCTGGATGTTCGACGTCGGCGCCCCCTGACCGGCCCGGAGGCATCGCGTCGGTCCGCGGCGGCCACCACCAGTAGGTTGGGCGCATGCTCGCCGCCACCGTCGCCCGCTTCTCGCCCGACTCCCCCCTCGACGGCCTGGAGGTGGGCGAACGCCCCGAGCCGGAGCCCCGCGAGCACTGGACCACGGTGCGGGTGGGCGCGGCGACCCTCAACCACCACGACCTGTTCTCGCTGCGCGGGGTGGGGCTGCGCTCCGAGCAGCTCCCGATGATCCTCGGCACCGACGCCGCCGGCACCACCCCCGACGGGACGCCGGTCCTCGTGCACGGCGTGATCGGCGCCGACGGGCACGGGGTCGGGCCGGACGAGCGGCGCTCGCTGCTGTCGGAGCGCTACCCCGGCACGCTCGCCGAGCTCGTGGCGGTGCCCACCCACAACCTCGTGCCGCTCCCCGACGGCCTGTCGGTCGAGGAGGCCGCCTGCCTGCCCACCGCGTGGCTCACCGCGTACCGGATGCTGTTCGGCGCGGCGGGCCTCGCCCCCGGCGACCGGGTGCTCGTGCAGGGCGCGGGCGGCGGCGTGGCCACCGCCGCGATCGTGCTCGGCGCCGCGGCAGGCCTGGAGGTCACGGCGACGTCGCGCACGGCGGAGCGGCGCGAGCGCGCCCTCGAGCTCGGCGCCGCCCACGCCGTCGAGACGGGCGGCCGGCTGCCCGCCCGCGTCGACGCCGTGATCGAGTCGGTCGGGCAGGCCACCTGGTCGCACTCGGTCCGCTCCGTGCGGCCCGGCGGCACGATCGTCGTCTGCGGCGCGACGTCCGGGGACGCGCCGCCGGCCGAGCTGACCCGCGTCTTCTTCAACGAGATCCGGGTGCAGGGCGTGACCATGGGGACGCGGGACGACCTCGCCGCGCTCGTGCGGTTCGTCGCCCGCACCGGGGTGCGGCCCGTCATCGACTCCGAGGTGCCGCTCGCGCGGGTGGCGGACGGGCTGGCGCGCATGGCCGCCGGCGAGCAGACCGGCAAGATCGTCGTCCTGCCCTGACCTCCGGGGCGCCCGCGGGCGCCCGGGCCTCAGGCGAAGCGGTGCCGGAAGGCGTCCATCAGCGTGGGGCCGTCGGCGCCGAGCCGCCACACGCTCCACCCGTCGGCCGTCGGCGACCCCGAGGCGGCGGACGCCGCATGGTCGGGATGCCAGTAGCGGGAGCCGTCAGCGAGCTCGATGGCGCCGTCCTGGTGCAGCACGGCCTCGAAGTACTGGCGGCGCCGCGGGCGCGACCACACGACGGTGGTCGGGTGCACCAGCGTGCGCGCCAGCGCGACGAGGTCCGGGTCCACCTCGTCGGACGGGTCGGGCTGCGGGGCCCAGCGCTCCGACGCCGGCTCCGGCCGGGGAGCCCAGGGTTCGGGCGCCGGCTCGGGCGGCGGGGGCACCGGCGACGTGAGCGGGTCGTAGCCCTGCTCGTGCGGGGCGGGCGACCAGCCGGGCTCGAGCGGGTCGGACGGGGGCGTGCGCAGGCGCGGCGGGTCGAGCGGCGGCACCTGCAGCCGGGGCAGGTCGTCCTCGACGCCGGACCACCGCGGCTCGGGGACCGGCAGATCGAACGCCGGGGCGGCCACCTCGGCGAACGCCCGGCCGAGGTCCGGGGCGTCGGGCGCCGGCGCGGACTCCGGGCGGGACGAGAACCGGTCCGAGCGGGACCGCCGGCGCGGGGGCGCCGGCGCGGCGGACGGGGTCTCGGCCACGGGGCGCGGCAGCCGCTCGAGCGTCGTGTCGAGGTCGTCGTCGAGCGCGGGCGCCGGGGCCGGTGCGGGCGCCGGGGGCACGGGGGCCGGCGGTGTGGGCACGGGCAGGGCGCCGGCGGACGGCCCCTCCTCCGTCGAGCGCGGACGCGCGGCGCGGCGCCGGGTACGGGTGGGCGGGGCCGACGACTCCGGGCGGTCGCGGGGCGCCTGCACCGTCGCCGGCATCTTGCCGTTGAGGGCGAGCCCGACGGCGACCCCCTCGGCGAACGTCTCGGGGTCGACGCGAGCCGCCGGCTCGGCGGGTCGCGGCGCGGCCGGCACGTCGTCCGTAGCGGGGATGCCGAGCGGCGGCACCGTGTCGCTCGCGGGGGCGGACAGGCTCGGGGCCGTCGGCGCCGACGCCGGGTGGATCACCAGGGGCGAGACGTCCACGAAGCGGCGGCCGTCCGCACTGTGCACGACCCCCATCTTCAGCACCTCGACGGGCATCGTGGGCTGCCGCAGGAAGTCGACGGCGTTGAGGATCTCCTCGCTCGCCTCCTGGCAGATGATGATGAGCCGCGCGCTGCTGCGCCCGGGCTGCGAGCGCGTGATCGGCACGCTGTCGTAGAACGCCGCGACGTCGCGGTGGAAGGCGGACGGGCCGCCGTGGTACCGCTCCGCGAGCGCCCCGCGCGTCAGGCGGCCCGCGGCGCCGGCGTGGTCGAGGGCCCGGGTGAGCGCCGACCGGTCGAGGTCGGCGACGAGCTCGACGATGACGGGCGAGCCGGTCGCGTCGAGGGCGAGGAGGTGCGGCTCGTCCGGGCCGACGCCGGGACTGACCGGAAAGATCTGCTCGCCGAGCAGACCGTCGATGTGGCTGTCCACCACCCGGTGGGCGGTGGTCCCGACGCCCGGGGCACCTGCCGCGGGCGACCGGTCGGACTGGACGAGGAGGGGCCGCTGGGCGTCGACCTCGAACAGGGGCATGTCACACCACTCCTGGATCGGAACCGGCCCGTGCGGCCGGATACCGGGCCAAGCCTAAGGCCCTGGCGAGGTGCCGGGTACCACAGCGACCTCCCAGGCGCGCGGCGGGGCCGGGGCGCCGCCGGGCTACGCGTGGCCGGTGCCGGCGTCGTCCGCCAGCCGCTCCTCGACGCGGGCGACCTTCGCGTCGAGCTGCCCGGTGTACCCGGGCCGGATGTCCGCCTTGAGCACCAGCGACACCCGGTGCCCGCCGGCACCCACGGCCTCCGTGGCGCGCTGGATCACGGGCATCACCTCGTCCCAGTCCCCCTCGATCTCGGTGAACATGGCGGTGGTGCGGGTGGGGAGCCCGGACTCGCGCACGATGCGGACGGCGGCGGCGACGGCGTCCGCCACGGACTCGCCCGCGCCGAGCGGGGCGACGGAGAATGCGAAGACGGCCATGCCCCCATCCTGCACGGCCTCGCCCGTCGGCGAGGACCGTAGGCTCGTCGGGTGAGCACACGCGTCACCCTTCTCGCCGGCGGGGTCGGCGGCGCCCGCCTGGCGCACGGCCTGGCCCTCGCCCTGCCCGACGACGGCACCCCGACCGCGGACGGCGGCCTCACCGTCGTCGTGAACGTCGGCGACGACACCGAGCGGCACGGGCTGCTCGTCTCCCCCGACCTCGACACGGTCATGTACACGCTCGCCGGGCTGAACGACGAGACCCGCGGCTGGGGCCTGACCGACGAGACGTACACGACCCTCGACCAGCTCGCCCGGCTCGGCGAGGACACGTGGTTCACGCTGGGCGACCGGGACCTCGCGACGCACGTCGTGCGCACGGCGGCCCTGCGCGAGGGGCAGCCGCTGCACGCGGTGACGGCGCGGCTCGCGACGGCGCTGGGCGTGCACGCCCGCCTGCTGCCGGTGACGGACGACCGGCTGCGCACCCTGGTCGACACCCCGTCGGGGCGGATCGCGTTCCAGGAGTACTTCGTGCGCCGCCGGCACGCCGACGCGGTGCTCGGGGTCGAGCTCGACGGCGTCGCCGGCGCCCGGCCCGCCCCCGGCGTGCTCGACGCGGTCACGGGCGCGGACCTGCTCGTCGTCGCGCCCTCCAACCCGTTCCTGTCCGTCGAGCCCGTGCTGGCGGTGCCCGGGGTGCGCGAGGCCGTCCGGTCGTCGTCGGCGCGCCGCGTGGCCGTGAGCCCGATCGTGGGCGGACAGGCGATCAAGGGCCCGGCGGCGCAGATCCTGGAGACGCTGGGGCACGAGGTCTCCGCGCTGGGCGTGGCCCGGCTGTACGCCGACCTCGTCGACGTGATGGTCGTGGACGACGCCGACGCCGCCCTCGCCGGGCCGATCCGCGACCTCGGCGTCGAGGTGCTCGTCACCGACACGATCATGGGCGGCGCCGCCGGCCGCGAGCGCCTGGCCCGCGACCTGCTCGCCCTCGGATGAGCGCAGCGGGTCCCGCGGGCGGCGGGACGGTCGCGCTGGTGCCGCTGCGCGACGGCGTCTCGGGCAAGTCGCGGCTGGCGTCCGCGCTCGACCCGCCGGCCCGGCGACGGTTGGTCGCGGCGCTGGCGCGCCACGTCGTCGCCGTCCTGCAGGCCTCCTCCGGCCTCGACCGCCTGCTGGTCGTCACCGCCGACGTGCCGTTCGTCGACGAGACCCTCGGCCTCGTCCTCGACGGCGGCAGTTCGGGCTCAGCGCGGCAGTTCGAACTGCCGCCCCGAGCCGAAACTGCCGCGCTCGCGCAGCCGGTGGAGGTGATCGCCCAGCCGCCCGGTCGTCCGGGCCTGAACGCGGCGCTCGACGTCGGGCGCGAGGCTGCGCTCGAGCGGGGGGCCGCCCGCCTGCTCGTCGCGCACGCCGACCTGCCCCTGCTCGCGCCGGCCGACGTCGCGGCCCTGCTCGCCGCGGGGGCGCCGACGTCCGACGAGGCGTCCGGCGAGCCCGTCGTCGTCGCCACCGACCGCCACCTGGCCGGCACCAACCTGCTCGTGCTGCCGGCGACGGCGGAGTTCCGGTTCCGCTTCGGCGAGGCGTCGCGGGGGGCGCACGTCGCCGAGGCCGAGCGCGCGGGCCTGCGCCCCGTCGTCGTGCACCGCCCGGGCACCGCCGTCGACCTCGACACGATCGACGACTGGGGCGAGCTGCCCCGCGCCCCCCGCGACCGGCTCCGGCACGGGCTCGACCTCCCGCTCCCCTGACCGCCGCTCAGTTCGTGGCCTCGCGCCGGTCGGTCCCGCATGAGCATCGACCTGATCGAGCAGTCCACCCTGCCGGGCGCCGACTTCGAGGGTTACCTGCACGGCTCCACCGTGTCGGTGATGTTCGAGCGGTTCGACCGTGACGGCGTCGGTCCCCGCCTGCACCGCCACCCCTACACGGAGACGTTCATCCTCCGCTCGGGGCGCGCGCTGTTCCGGGTGGGGGACGACGAGGTGGTGGCCGTGGGCGGCCAGATCCTCGTCGCCCCCGCCGGGACCCCCCACAAGTTCACCGTGATCGGACCCGAGGTGTACGAGGCCCTGCACGTGCACGCCAACGACCGGTTCGTCACGGAGTGGCTCGAATAGGCGGCCCTACCGCCCGGTGACGACGACGTACCACCTCACACGGCGTCGAGCCGCGCGCGCATGTCGTCGTCGAGGTCGAGGTCGGCGGCGCCGAGGATCTCGTCGAGCTGGGCCACACTGCTCGCCCCCACGATCGGGACGACCGGCACCTCGCCGCCGAGCAGCCACGCCAGCACCACCTGGTTCGGGGTGGCGCCGAGCTCCGCGGCCACCTCGCGCAGCACGCGCAGCCGCTCGTGCGTCGTGGGGTGGTCGAAGCCGTCCCACAGCGGCTTGTCGTCGCGCACCAGCGCCCCCTGCATGAGGGGCGAGTAGGCGACGACGGCGAGCGGGCTGCCCGCCGCGGTGGACGCGCGCGCGTAGTCGAGCAGCTCGTACGACGCCCAGTTGTGCCGCCCGACCTCGGGCCGCGGGTACGGGTAGGTGAGCTGCTGCTGCACGAGCCCGTAGGGCGCGACCCCCTGGCGGCGGGCCTCCTCGCGGGCCTCGACCACGCGGTGCAGCGCGACGTTGGAGATCCCCGTGACCCCCACGAGCCCCTCGGCCTGCAGCTTGCCGAACGCGCCGACCGTCTCGGCGATCGGGGTGTCGTAGTCGTCGACGTGGCCGTAGTACGCGTCGATGTGGTCGACGCCGAGGTGCCGGAGGCTCTCGCGCGCCTCCCACGCGATGGTCTCCGCGCCGAGGCCCTGGTAGTTCGTCGGCGGCACGTGCTGCAGCGGCAGGTTCGGGTCCTTCTTGGCGGCGCCCACCTTGGTGGCGATCCGCAGCCCGTCCCGGTTCCCCCGGGCGGCGAGCCAGCGGCCGAGGACGTCCTCGCTGTCGCGGCCGTGCCCGCCGCTCCAGCCGTTGTAGTTGTTGGCGGTGTCGAGGAACGTGCCCCCGGCCTCGACGAAGCGGTCGAGGATGGCGATGGAGGTCTCCTCGTCCGTGCGGGTGCCGAACCACATGGTGCCGAGGCACAGGGTGCTGACCTCGAAGGACGTGGTGCCGTCGCCGATCGTGCGGTAACGCATGGGTGCTCCTGTCCGTAGGAGCCGGCGGACCTCCCGCCGGCCGACAGCATCGACGGTAGGAACGGATCGGCACGGGTGTACGGTCCAATGACATGGCATCCGACCGGACCAATGCCGTCCTGGCGTGGGACACCGTGCTCGACCTCGGGGACGACGACGCCCCGCTGGTCGCGCGGCTCGAGCGCGCGCTGCGCGACGCCGTGCACGCCGGCCGGGTCCCCGCGGGAGCGGCGCTGCCGCCGTCACGCGCGCTCGCGGAGACGCTGGGGGTGTCCCGGTGGGTCGTGACGGAGGTGTACGGCCAGCTCGTCGCCGAGGGCTTCTGCGAGGCGCGCGTCGGGTCCGGCACGCGGGTCGCCTCCGGCGCCGCCGCGCACGCCGTCCCGAAGCCCCCGGCGTCACCCACCCCGGCACGGCCCGCACCCCGCGCCCGCCTGGACCTCGCGCCCGGGGTGCCCGACCTGCGGCACGTGCCGCGCGCCGCGTGGCTCCGGGCCCTGCGCGACGCCCTCGCCGAGGCACCGGACGCCGACCTGGCCGCCCCCGACCCCGCGGGCCATCCCGCCGCGCGCGCCGCCGTCGCCGCGTACCTGGCGCGCGCCCGCTCCACGCGCGCGAGCCAGGACGACGTGCTGGTGACGCACGGGGCGACGGACGGGATGACGCGCCTGGCCCGCGCGCTGCGGTCGGCGGGACACCGCGCGCTCCTGGTCGAGGACCCGAGCTGGGGCCGGCTGCGCGACGTCGCACGGGACGCCGGCCTCGTCGCGGTGCCGGTGCCGGTCGACGACCGCGGCATCGACGTGACCGCGCTCGCCGCGGCAGCCGCCCGCACCGGCGCCCGGGCGGCGCTCGTCGCGCCGGCGCACCAGTTCCCCACCGGCGTGGCCCTGGGGCCGGGGCGGCGCGACGCCCTCGTGTCGTGGGCGCGCGCCGTGGACGGCCTGGTGATCGAGGACGACTACGACGCCGAGTTCCGGTACGACCGCCGTCCGGTGGCGGCGCTGCAGGCCCACGACCCGGGCCGCGTCGCGCTGCTGGGGTCGCTCAGCAAGACGGTCTCCCCCGCGTTCGGGCTCGGCTGGCTGGTGCTCCCGCCGCGCTGGCGGGAGCGGCTGGGCGCGGACGCGGGCGGGCCGGCGCCGTCGACCCTGGACCAGCTCGCGCTCGCCCGGCTCCTCACGGACGGCGGGTACGAGCGGCACCTGCGGGCGGCGCGCGGCCGGTTCCGCCGGCGCCGCGCCGCCCTGCTCGACGCGCTCGGCAGGGCGCTGCCCGGCCTCCCCGTCAGCGGGCTCGCGGCGGGCCTGCACGTCGTCCTCGGGCTGCCCGGCGGCGTCCCGGCCGCCGCGGTGGTGCGCGCCGCCGCCGAGCGCGACGTCGCCGTCGCCGACCTGCGCCGGTACCGCGTGTCGGCCGCGCCCGAGGCCGGGGCGGAGGCGCTCGTCGTCGGGTACGGCAACCTCGCGGACGCGCGCGTGGACGACGCGGTGGCCGGCCTGGCCGCGGCGCTCCACGACGTCACCGCAGGGTCCACCGTGCGTTAGCCGTCCGCCGCGGGCGTCGTCCACCGCCCGCGGTGCACGACCTCCTCCAGCGGCCTGCGGCGCCGGCGGGTCGGGGAGCCCTTCGCCCCGCCGTCGGCGGGGTGCCCCACGGCGACGACGCCGGTCTGCACCCAGGCGTCGGGGATGCCGAACGCCTCGCGGAACGCCGGCATCTCGCCCGCGCCGATCCCGAAGAAGCAGGCCCCGAGGCCCTCGTCCACCGCCGTCTGGAGCATGAGCAGCGACGCCATCCCGGCGTCGACGTGCCAGTACGGCACGGGCCAGCGCGCCTCGTCGCGGTCGGTCCAGCCCTTGTCCGCCTCGGCGTACCGACCGAGGTAGGCGTCCTTCGAGCACAGGGCCACGACCAGCACAGGCGCGGTGCGCATCCCCGCGAGCCACGTGGACATGTCCCGCGCGGAGGCGGCGGGCGTGGCCGCCGTCCAGAACCGCTCGCGGTCCTCCGGCTCGGTCAGCACGAGGAACGACCAGCCCTGCGAGAACCCCGCGCTGGGCGCCCGCACGGCGTTGCGCACCAGCCGGTCCACCGTCTCGGGCGGCACGGGCTCCTGGGTGAACCGCCGCACCATCCGCCGTCTGCGCACCACGTCCTGGAACTCCACGCGCCCATCCTGCCCCCGCCGACAGGCGGGCGTGCACGCTCTGGGGCTCCAGAGCGTGCACGACCACCTGCTCGGCGCCGGTCAGAGCACCAGCTCGGGCTGCAGCCGGGTCACCGTCCACACGCGCTGCCGGCGGGCGGCGAGGGTCGTGAAGGCCAGCGCGGCCACGAGCACGCCCGCCAGCACGACGACGTCGCGCGCGACGGTCGCGAGGTTGCCGCCGTACAGCAGCTGCCGCAGGCCCTCGACGGCGTAGGTCATCGGCATGAACTGGTGCATCGCTTTGAGCGGCTGCGGGATGGTCTGCCACGGGAACGTGCCGCCCGCGGTGACGAGCTGCACCAGCATGAGCACCAGCCCCAGGAACTGGCCCGCCGCGCCCAGCCAGACGTTCAGCGCCTGGAGGATCGCGACGAACGTGCCCGACACCAGCACGAGGAACAGCGCCGTGAACAGCCCGTAGGACGGTTGGATGTCCAGCGCGAACTTCGTCACGGCGAACATCGCCGCCACCTGCACGACGCCGATCGCGGCGGGCGTGGCCCAGCCGCCCAGCGCCGTCGCGAGGCCCGACCGGCCCGCCGCCAGCGCCCGGGTGGACAGCGGCCGCACCAGCAGGAACAGCACGTACGCGCCGATCCACGTGGCCAGCGACAGGAAGAACGGCGCGAGACCGGCACCGTACGTGCCCGCCGACGACAGGGCGTCGTTGCGCACCTCCAGGGGGTTGCCGATGGTCGACGCCGTGTCCTCGCGCGTCTGGTCGTCGAGGTCCGGGATCTGGCCGAGGCCCTCGGCGAGGCCGTCGCGCAGCTCGGCGATCCCGCTCTTCAGCTCCCCGGAGCCGTCCGCGAGCTTCGTCGTGCCGGCGGCGAGGTCCGCGGCGCCGCCGGAGACCTGGTCCGTGCCGTCCGCGAGCCGGTGCACGCCGTCGACGAGCGCGGGCGTGGCGTCGGCGAGCTGCCCGGTGCCGTCGGCCAGCCGGTCGGCGCCGTCCGCCGCCGACGCGATGCCGGCGGTGAGCTGCGGCGTCGCGCCCGCCAGGGTGGCGGCGCCGTCGGCCACCTGCCGCGACCCGTCCGCGAGCTGGTCGAGCTTCGCCGACGCGCCCTCGACCGTCGACACCGCCGACTGCACGTCCTTGCGCTGCGCGTCGAGGGCGCCGTCGACGTCGGCGCGCGTGGCGTCGAGGCGGTCGAGTGCCTGGGTGCGCAGGTCCGCGCACTGCGCCGCGAGGTCGGCGGCGTCGTCCGGCACCTGGGCGCAGAGGTCGGCGAGCTGCTGGTCCAGGTCCGCCCGGCCCTGGTCGAGGGCGTCCGCCGCGTCGGAGCGCGCGCCGTCGAGGGTCGGCAGCACCTGCCCGGCCGCGTCGGCGGCCTCCTGCCCGTACTGCGCCACCTGCGCGTTGCCGTCGGCGACCTGCGCCGCCCCGTCGGACAGCTTCTTCGTCTGGGCGGGCAGGTCCGCCGTCCTGTCCTGCAGCGTCCCGAGGCCGGTCGCGAGCTGCCCCGCGCCGTCGTCGAGCTGCCCCACCGCGGACGCCAGCGTGCCGACCTTGCCGTCGAGCGTGGCGGCGCCGTCGGCCGCCTGCCGCGCGCCGTCCGCGAGGGTGTGCGCGCCGTCGTCCGCGTCCGCAAGTCCGTCGTCCAGGCTCGTCGCCCCCGTGAGCAGCTGCTTCGCGCCGTCCACCGCGTCCGCGAGGTTGGTGTGGATGGACGCGAACCCGCGCAGGAACGTGTCCGCCGCCTCGGTGCCGACCTCCTCCGCGATCGAGTCGCGCACCCTCCCCACGATCGTGTCGGAGATGGTGCCCGCGAGGTAGTTGTTCGCGTCGTTGGTGATGAGCGTGAGGCTCGCCTGCTGCGGCTCGAACTCCCCCGCCGACGCCAGGTCGGCCGAGAACGTGGGCCCGATGATGAGCGCGGCGTCGTACCGCCCGGAGCGCACGCCGGCCTCGGCGTCCGCCTGGGACGTCTCGACCCAGCCGAACCCGCCGTCGTCGAGCAGCTGGTCGGCGACCTTCCGCCCGAAGTCGCGCTCGGTCGTCTCGCCCGTCTCGGCGTCCTTCGTCGTCGTGCCCTCGTCCTGCACGACGACGGCCGCGGGCACCTGCTCGAGCTGCCCGTACGGGTCGTGGTTGGCGAACAGGTACAGCCCCGCGTACAGCGTGGGGATGAGCGCCATCGCCAGGATGGCGAGCTTCGGCAGGCGCCCGGCGGCGAGCCGCTTGAGCTCCGAGAGTGCGAGCCGCACCGCGGTCATCGGGCCTCCTCCTGCGGGTCGTCGGCCGGCGTCGCGGCCATGCTGTCGTGGATCGGGGTGTCTTCCGGGGGCGTGTCGTCGAGCGGGTCGTCGACCTCCTCCTCGGCGCGGACGTCCGGCTCGGGAGACGGCTCCAGCTCGTCCTCGACCTCGGTCTCGCCGGTCGAGCCTGTCGGTACCTCGTCCTGGGTCTCGACAGGCTCGACCACCGGAGGCGCGGTCTCGACGTCGCCGGTTGAGCCTGTCGAAACCTCGTCCTGGGTCTCGACAGGCTCGACCACCGGAGGCGTGGGCTCGACCACCGGAGGCGCCTCCGGCACCTCGCGCAGCACGACCTGCGGCGGCTCGTGCAGCGTGGCGCCGCGCGCGGGCGGCAGGTCGACGCCCAGGTCACGGGCGGACGACCGCGTGCACTGCACCAGCACGCCGAGCCCGGACGCGGCGAGCGTGCGCGCCGTCTCCCACCAGCCGGACGGCTCGCCGCCGTGCCGGTCGGGCAGCGTCAGCACGACGAACCGGACGTCCGGGTCCTCCGTGGCCAGCGCCGCGAGCACGGCGGTGCGCACGACGCCGGGCAGCTGGTCCACGCGCCGCCCGCGGTCCTCGGCGAGCGAGCGCTCCTCGAGCCACCGGGTGACGTCGCGCGGCAGCGACCGGCGCCCGGCGAGCGCGAGCCCCTCGGCGACGACGTCGGCGAGGGACAGCGCGTCGTCGGGCTCGCTGATGCCGGGCACGTCGACGACGGCGGTGCGCGCGCGCAGCGCGGACGGCGCCACGGCGGCGCCGTCGAGGCGCACGGTGCCGGACGACGGGACGAACCGCCCGGTCGCGACGAGCGCGAGGGCGGTGTGGCCGTGCCCGGGCTCGCCCGCGACGAGCAGGCACTCCCCCGTCGACCAGGCGAGGTCCGTGGCCTCCAGCATCGGGTCGCGACGCCCCTCGACCCGCACCCCGCTCAGCGTGATCTGCACCCTGCTCCCCGTCCCCCGACGCCCTGTTGACTTGCGATCAACAACTGTACGACCGGTGTTGACTGGCGGTCAATAACGCCGTACAACAGTGACCATGACCTCCGCCACCCCGCGCCCCCGCACGCGCCACGAGCCGTCGGACCGGCGCCGCCAGCTCCTCGAGGCGGCCGTCGCCGAGGCGGAGGCGGCAGGGCTGGACGTGCTGACGCCCGCGACGGCCGCCGCCCGCGCGGGGGCGTCGAAGGCGCTCGTCTTCCACTACTTCGGGTCCACGACGGCGCTGCGCCGCGCGGTGGCGCTCGAGGCGGTGTCCGACCTGGAGCAGACGCTGCTGGCACCCGACGATCGTCCCCTCGCCGACCGCCCGGCGCACGCGATGTCGCTGTTCCTGGGCTCGGTCACCGCGCACCGCCGCGTCTGGGAGGACGTCTGGCGCGGCGCGCTCGCCGGCGACGACGCCACCGAGGACGCTCTGCAGCGCGTGCGGACCGCGCTCGTGGCGCGCATGACGACGACGGCCGGCGTCATCGGCTTCACGCCCAGCAGCCGGCTGCAGCTCCTCGCCCGCGGGTGGGTGGCGCTGGTCGAGAACGTCACCGCCGCCTGGCTCGGTGGCAGCGGCATCCCGCGCGACGAGCTCGAGCACCTCCTGCTCGAGTCGCTCGTCGTCCTGGTCCCGGAGCTCCCCGAGCCCGCCCGCTCCGGCGTCATCGCCCTCGTCCGCCGCCCCTGAGTGTTGTGGGCGCGATTTCGGGGACAATCCGACCGCGGATTGTCCCCGAAATCGCGCCCACAACACTCAGGGGTCGACGCGCAAGGGTCAGAGGCGCTCGGCGATGACCTCCACGAGCGCCTTGCCCTGGGTGCCCTCGAGCTGCACGGCCTGGGTGCGGCAGGAGAATCCGTCGGCGATGTACTCCGTGCCCTCGGCCTTCTCGCGCAGGGCGGGCAGCAGCGCGTTCTCGGCCACGGCGACCGACACGTCGTAGTGGCCCTTCTGCATCCCGAAGTTCCCGGCGAGGCCGCAGCAACCGGCCAGCACCTTCACCTCCGCGCCCGCGGCGCGCAGCAGCGCCTCGTCGGCGTCGAAGCCCATCACGGAGTGCTGGTGGCAGTGCGGCTGCACGACGGCCGTGAGGTCGGACAGATCGGGGATCGACCAGCCCCCGGCGGGCGGGGCGGTCTCCGGGGAGGTCAGCAGCTCCGCGAGGGTGCGGGTCGCGTCGGCGACGGCCTGGGCCCGCGGGTCGTCGGGGAACAGGTCCAGCAGGTCCGAGCGCAGCACCGCGGTGCAGGACGGCTCGAGCCCGAGGATCGGGATGCCGTTCACGGCGTACGGGCCGAGCACGGACAGGAGCTGCGACAGACGCCGCCGCGCGCCGTCGAGCTGGCCCGTCGAGATCCAGGTGAGGCCGCAGCACGCCTGCCGGTCGGGCACGACGACGTCGTACCCCGCCGCAGTGAGGACCTTGACCGCGGCCTGCGGCACGGACGGCGAGAGCGCGTCGCTGAACGAGTCCGCCCACAGCACCACCTTCGGCCGGCCCCCGGAGGGCCGGTCGTGCGGGGTCTGCCCGGCGCCCAGGCCCGGGACGCCGTGCGACGCCCAGCCGCGCTTCCACCAGGTGCGGAACGGGATCTCGGCGAACTGGGGCACCTGCCGGCGCGTGTCCATGCCGCCCGCCCACAGCACGGCCTTGGCGATCCACGGGACGCCGAGCACCTTGTTGACGAACCGCGGCATCCCGCCCGCGAGCCGCGCCCAGCGAGGCAGCCAGCCGAGGGCGTAGTGGTCCACGGGGCGCAGCTTCCCCTTGTAGGTGCGGTGCAGCACCTCGGCCTTGTACTGGGCCATGTCGACGCCGGCCGGGCAGTCCGACGAGCAGGCCTTGCAGCTGAGGCACAGGTCGAGCGAGTCGCGCACCTCGGGCGCGGTGAGCCCGCCCACGAGGGTGCCGTTGACCGCCTCCTGCAGCACGCGTGCGCGCCCGCGGGTGACGTCGCGCTCGTCCTTGGTCGCCTGGTAGCTGGGGCACATGAACCCGCCGGAGGCGTGGTTGTCGGCGCGGCACTTGCCCACGCCGACGCAGCGGTGCACGGCCGTCGTGAGGTCGTGGTGGTCGTGGGCGAACGAGAACCCGGTGTGCCCGGCCTTCTTCGCGATGCCGCGCAGCGGGCCCGAGCCGGCCATCCCGCGCTCCCCCACCGGCAGCGTCGAGAGCACCGGCCTCGCCGCCGGACGGCGCAGGTCGGCGTCCACGGCGGCGGGCCGCACCACGACGCCCGGGTTGAGCAGATCGTCGGGGTCGAACAGCGCCTTGAAGCGCTCCATGAGCCGGATCGCCTCCGGCGAGTACATCAGCGGCAGCAGCTCGGAGCGGGCGCGGCCGTCGCCGTGCTCCCCGGACAGCGAGCCGCCGTGGTAGGCCACGAGCCGCGCGGCGTCGGTCATGAACGTGCGCAGCACCGAACCGGACTTCTCCATCGGGATGTCGATGCGCAGGTGCACGCAGCCGTCGCCGAAGTGCCCGTACGGCAGCCCGTCGACGCCGTAGCGCTCCATGAGGTCCTCGAGGTCGCGCAGGTACGCACCCAGCCGCTCGGGCGGGACGGCGGAGTCCTCCCAGCCCGGCCACGCCTGCTCCCCCGCGGGCGTGCGGCCCGCGAGACCCGCGCCGTCGGCCCGGATCTGCCACATCTTGGTGGCGTCCGGCCCCGCGGGCAGCACCAGCGACGACAGGGCGGACGACGACGTCACGATCGCCTCGGCGCGCGCGCTCGCCTCCTCCTGGCTCGCGCCGCCCACCTCGATCATCAGCCAGCCCGCGCCCTCGGGCAGGGTCGGCACGGACGACTCGCCCTTGGCCCGCCGCACGACGTCGACCAGGCGCGCGTCGAGCCCTTCGATCGCGAGCGGACGGTGCCCCAGCAGGTGCGGGACGTCGTCGGCCGCCGCCGGCATGTCCGGGTAGCCGAGCACCACGAGGGTGGGCGCCGTCGGCACGGGCACCATGCGCAGCGTGGCGCCGAGGACCGTCACCAGCGTGCCCTCCGTGCCGACCAGCGCCTTGGCGAGGTCCGAGCCGTTCTCGGGCAGCAGGTGCTCCAGCGAGTACCCGGACACCTGGCGCCCGAACCGGCCGAACTGCGTGCGGATCAGCGCGAGGTTCTCGCGCACCAGCTCCGCCAGCCCGGGCACGGCCGCGAAGGTCGGGTCGCCCCGGCCCGCGGTGAAGCGGCGTCCGCGGCCGTCGACCACGTCGAGCGCGACGACGTTGTCGGCCGTACGGCCGTAGGCCACCGCATGCGGGCCGCACGCGTTGTTGCCGATCATCCCGCCGAGGGTGGCGCGGTTCTGGGTGGACGGGTCCGGGCCGAACCGCAGGCCGTGGGCAGCCCCGGCGCGCTGCAGGTCCGACATCACCGTGCCGGGCTCGACGACGGCGGTGCCCTCCTCCGGGTCCACCGACACGACCTGGTCGAGGTGCTTCGAGAAGTCCAGCACCACGCCCGGGCCCACCGCGTTGCCGGCCACCGAGGTGCCCGCGCCGCGCGCCGTCACCGGGATGGACAGCTCGCGCAGCACCTCCAGCCCGCGCACCACGTCGCGCGAGCTGCGCGGGAAGGCGACGACGTCGGGCACCACGCGGTAGTTCGACGCGTCGGTGGAGTACTCGGCGCGGCGGCGCGAGCCGGAGTCGACGTCGCCCGCGATGACCGTCCGCAGCGCGGAGACGACGGCCGCACGCGCCTCGTCGGCTGCCCGCCTGGCCGCGCTCTCCACCTCGTCACGGGTGGGCGCTGCGGCCGCGCCACCCTCCGGGGTCGGGGTCGTCGGTGTCTCGGCTGGCACGCGCCGATTCTGCCATTCGTGCCCGCGGGGCGCCGACGCGTCCACGCCGTCAGCGCCCGGCGCGCTCGTGAGCCGCCCGCACCGCCTCCGCCTCGGCCTTGCGCGCCTCGCGCACCGCCTTCTCGCGCTCGCGCACCTTCTTCTGCTCCTCGCGGAGCCTGCGCTCCGCGTCCTTGCGCTTGGTGGCGGCCTTCTTGACCTTCGGGTCGGACGTGTAGCGCTGCGCGAGCGCGAGCGCCTCGGCCACGCCGTCGTCCTCGGGCACCGCCCCGGTCGCCGCACCGTTCGTCGGCTCGTCCCCGGCCGCCGCCCCGCGCGCGGCGAGGTACGCGGCGACGCCGTCGAGGGTGCGCTCCAGCCCCCAGCCGACGTCCTCCTCGTCGTCGAACGCGGTCGACCCGTACGTGGCGTACGCGCCCCGCTCGACGAGGGGGCGCAGGTGCGGGAAGCGGACCTCGTCGACGAGGGCGCGCAACGTGTCTGCGAGCTCGGGGCCCACGGCCGCCGCCGCGTCCGTCCCGGCCGAGTCGGCCTGGTGCAGGTCGCGGGCCAGCAGGGCGGTGCTGCGGACGTAGCCGTTGATCAGCAGGATCGTCGCGATCTTCTCCCCGTCGTCGAGCCGGGTGGAGCGCAGGGCGCGCAGCCCGGCGTCGAGGCCGCGCAGGCTCGCCGGCGTGATCGGGGCCCCGGTGACCGGGACGTCGAGGACCCACGGGTGGGCACGGAACAGCTCGAACATGAACAGGGCCCACTCGCGCAGCTCGGCGCGCCAGTCCGCCGGGTCGTGCGCCGGCGGGAACTCCAGGTCGAGCGCGAGCTCCTGCATGAGCAGCAGCAGGTCGTCCTTGCTGGTGACGTACCGGTAGAGCGACATCGTGGTGAAGCCGAGGCTCTTGGCCACGCGCGCCATGGAGACGCCCCCGAGCCCCTCGGCGTCCGCGATCTCGACGGCGGCCTCGACGATCCGCTCGATGCTGAGCTCCCGGCGCGGCACGCGTTCCGGACGCTCCGCCACGCCCCAGGCGAGCGCGAGGCGTGGCGGCAGCTCCGGCAGCTCCGGCGGGTCGCCGCCCGGCCGGTCCGTCTCGGGAAGGTCCGTCCCCGGGGTGTCCGTCATGGGGTCATCATCCCCGAACCTGCCCGGACGGTCAGCGGGCGGTGCGGCGGCGGTACAGCACCCCGCCCACGACGACGCTCGCCGCGAGGAAGCCGACCAGCCAGACGCACGCCGTGACGATCGTGCCGGCGTCCGGCGCGCCCATGAGCAGCCCGCGCACCGACTCGATGACCGGCGTGAACGGCTGGTGCTCGGCGAAGCCGTGCAGCCAGTCCGGCATGGTGTCCACGGGGACGAAGCCGGAACTGAGGTAGGGCACGAACAGGAACAGCATGTTCACCGACTGCGACGCGTCGACGCTGAGCACCAGCCCGAGCGTGACGCTGATCCACGTGAACGTCAGCACCGCGAGGGCCGCGAAGCCCACGAACCCCAGCCACCCCCCGAGGCCGGCGTCGGGGCGGAACCCGAGCGCGAGCGCGGCGAGGACCACCACGGCGGCGGACGCGAGGTTGCGCACGACGCTCGCGATGACGTGCCCCCACAGCGCCGCCGGGCCGAAGATCGGCAGCGTCTTGAACCGGTCGATGGTGCCGGTGGTCATGTCCTGGGCGACGGCGATCGCGGCGGTGGCCGAGTTCATGCCCAGGCACATGATGAGCACGCCCGGCACGACGTAGTCGATGTAGTCGCCGCTGCCCCCGGAGATCGCCCCGCCGAAGATGACGACGAACACGATCATGATGAGCACGGGCAGCGCGAACGCGGTGATCAGCCCGTCGACGGAGCGCAGCGTGCGCCGCGCCTCGCGCCGGGTCATGGCGGCGACGTCGCGCAGGGGGGCGCGGACGGCCCGCGCGGGGGCGGGGGCGGGCGCCGTGTGCGGCGCGGGAGCCAGGGCGGTGGTCATCGCAGGGCCTCCTCGGTGTCGTCCTGGTCGGCGGTCTGGTCGGCGGTCTGCTCGGCGGTCCGGTCGGCGGTCCGGGTCGTGCGGTCGGTCGCGGCGCTGCCGGTGAGCGCCAGGAAGACGTCGTCGAGGGTGGGCTTGACGACGCTGACGCCCGCGACGGCGAGGCCGCGGGACTCGGCCCGGTCGAGGACGTCGCGGATGGCGCGGACGGGCTCGGCGCTCGGGAAGGTGAGGGCGAGCGCCCGCGGGTCCTCCTCCGCCGTGTCGAGGCCCGCGACGCCGAGCCCGCGCGCGACGCCGAGGCTCGCGGCATCGTCGAACGTCACGCGCACGTGGTCGCCCGCGACCAGGGCCTTGAGCTCCTCGGCCGTGCCGCGCGCGGCGATGGTGCCCTCGGCGAGCACGGCGATCGTGTCCGCGAGCCGGTCGGCCTCCTCCAGGTACTGCGTGGTGAGCAGGATCGTGGTGCCGTCGGCCGCGAGCCCGCGCACGACCTCCCACAGCTGGGAGCGGGACGCCGGGTCGAGGCCCGTGGTGGGCTCGTCGAGCACCAGGACGGCCGGGTCCGCGACGAGGCTGATCGCCAGGTCGAGGCGGCGACGCATGCCGCCCGAGAACGTGGCGACCCGGCGACGCGCGGCGTGGGTGAGGTCGAAGCGCTCCAGGAGCTCGTGCGCCCGGCGGCGCACGGCCCGCTTCGGCAGGTGCGCGAGGTCGGCCATCATGACGAGGTTCTCCTCGCCCGACTGGAACTCGTCGACGCTCGCGTACTGGCCCGTCAGGGCGATGCTGCGGCGCACCGCCGCGGGCTGCCGCACGACGTCGGCGCCGGCGATCGTCGCCGTGCCGCCGTCGGGGCGGATCAGCGTGGTGAGGATGTTGACGGTGGTGGTCTTGCCCGCGCCGTTCGGGCCGAGCAGCGCGAAGATCTCGCCGCGTCGGACGGTGAGGTCGACGCCGCGCAGCACGGCGGTTCCTCCGTAGGACTTGCGCAGCCCCCGGACCGCGATCATCGGGTCGTTCATGGCCGTTCCCTCCGGTCGGTGTGTGTATGACGTACACGAATGTACGCCATACACAGCGCGTTGACCATACACACAGTGTCTCCCGTACACGAGGACGCTGCTCGCGCGCGGTCAGGCGTGCCCGGTTACGGTCGGACCGTGCGCGTCGTCGTCGTAGGAGCCAGCGGAAACGTCGGGACTGCCGTGCTGCGGGCCCTGGTGAGAGAGCCCGCCGTCACCTCGGTCGTCGGCGTCGCCCGCCGCGTGCCCCGGGCCGACGGCAGCAGCACGGTGACGTTCCCCCACTCCGCCGCGGAGTGGGTCCGGGTCGACCTCACCGACACCGCGGACGCCGTCGTGCGGGGCCTCGACGAGGCGTTCCTCGGCGCCGACGCCGTCATCCACCTCGCCTGGGCGCCGCCGTCGGCGCGCGACTCCGGACGGGCGCGCCGCCTCAACCTCGACGGGACGCGCGCCGTCGCGGACGCCGTGGTGCGCGGCGGGGTGCCGCAGCTCGTGCTCGGCTCGACCTCCGGCGTCTACTCCCCCGGTCCGGCCGACGGCACGCCCGTCCAGGAGGACTGGCCGCGCCGGGGCGTGCGCACGTCGTCCTACTCCGTGCAGAAGGCCGCGGTGGAGCGGATGCTCGACGACGTCGAGGAGCGGCACCCGCGGCTGGTCGTGACGCGGGTACGACCCGCGCTCATGCTGCAGCGCGAGGCCGGCGCGGAGCTCGGGCGCTACTTCCTCGGGTCGCTCGGCACCCGCGCGCTGCGGCTCGCCGCGAAGCGCGCCCCCGAGGGCGCGCTGCTGCCCGCGGTGCCCGCGCTCGACGGGCTGCGCCTGCAGGTCATGCACGCCGACGACGCCGCGGACGCGTACCGCGCCGTCGTGGTCGGCCGGCACCCCGGGGCGTTCAACCTCGCCCCGGAGGGCTGGCTCACCTCCGCCGACCTCGCCGACGTGCTCTCCGGCGGCCGCAGCGTCGCCGTCTCGCCCGACCTGGCCCGGACCGGGCTGACGGTCGCGTCCCGGCTGCGGCTCGCCCCGATCGACCCGGGGTGGTTCGACATGGCCCGCGCCGACGTCGTCCTCGACGCGACGCGCGCCCGCGAGCTGCTCCACTGGGAGCCCGCCCACGACCCCCGCGACGTGCTGCGCGAGACCGTCGAGGGCGTCATCGCGGGCGAGGGCACGGGCTCACCGCCCCTGCTGGGCTGACCCCTCCGCGCCCTCGCCCTCGGGGGACGGCAACGGGCCGCAGCCGCGCACCCGCTCCCCGCAGGCCAATGACGGGTCGATCGTCCGGACGACGACCTCGGCGGCGGCGCCGAGGTCCCGGAGCCGGTCGTCGTCGAGCGCGTCCACGACGAGCCGCCGCACCTCCGCGACGTGCCCCGGAGCCGCGGCGACGAGCTTCTCCCACCCCGGCTCGGTGAGCCGCGCCTCCATCCGGCGGCGGCCGTCGGAGCAGGAGCGGCGCTCGACGAGCCCGGAGCGCTCGAGCCGCCCGACGGCGTGCGACAGGCGGGAGAGCGACCCCTGGGACAGGGCCGCGAGGTCGGACATGCCGAGGGTGCGCCCCGGCGCGTCCGCGAGGGCGGCGAGCACGTGGTACTCGAACAGGTTGAGGCCGGCGTCGGCACGCAGCTGCGCGTCGAGGGCGCCCGGCAGGGTCATGAGAAGGGCGGCCACCGACGACCAGCTCCGCTGCTGGTCCTCGCTGAGCCACGCGGGGGCGTCGGTCGGTGCGGACGGCATACCCCATCCTAGTCCGACTTGAATGATCAACATGAAGCCGGGTACGTTCGCGGAGAGCGTTCGAGTTGAACGTTCAAGACGACGCCCTCCGGTGAGCCGCGGCGTCGTCACCGCCCGTCGCTACCCGCGTCGCTACCCCCGCACCGGAGGACCCCATGACGCTTCTTCGCGTCGACGCCAGCATCCAGGGCGACCGGTCCGCGAGCTCCGCGCTCGCCGACACCGTCGTCTCCGAGCTCACCGCCGCCCGCCCCGACACCGCCGTGGTCACCCGGCACCTCGGCCGGGACCCGCTGCCGGCGGACGCCTGGGCCCTCGCCACCTCGGCCGGCTTCGTCGCCGAGGACGAGCGCAGCCCGCAGCAGCGCGAGGCCCTCGACCTCGCGGCCGCCCTGGCCGACGAGGTCCGCGCGGCCGACGCCCTCGTCCTCGCCCTGCCGCTGTACAACTACGGCGTCTCGCAGCACGCCAAGGCATGGATCGACCTCGTCACCACGGGCGTCGGGGCCGGCGTCCCGGTGCTCGAGGGCAAGCCCGCCGTCCTCGTGACGACGCGGGGCGGCGCCTACGGCGAGGGCACCCCGCGGTTCGGCTGGGACCACAACACGGGCTACCTGCGCCGCATCCTCGCCGACCTCTGGCGGGCGGACCTCACCGTCGTCGAGCGCGAGCTCACCCTGGTGGGCGTCAACCCGGCCCTGGACCAGTTCACCGACGTCGCCGCCGTCGCGGCCAAGCAGGCCGAGGAGGACGCGGTGGCGGCCGGCAGGGCCCTCGCCGCCTGCTGACGACGAGGGCCCCGCGCGCGGTCAGCCCTCGAACGTGACGTCGAGGAGGATCTCGCCGACGCCCGCGAGCGCCTTCGAGACCGGGCAGCCCGCCTTCGCGGCCTCGGCCGCCGCGCGGTAGGCGTCGGCGTCGATGCCGGTCGCCGAGCCCACCACGGTGAGCTTGATGGACGAGATCTCCAGGCCGCCGCCCGCGGCCGGGGTCAGCGTGACGTCGGCGGTCACGTCCGTCTTGCCGGGCGTGCCGCCGGCGTTCGCGACCTCGAGGGAGAACGCCATCGCGTAGCACGACGAGTGCGCGGCCGCGATGAGCTCCTCCGGGCTGGTGACACCCTCCGCGGCGTCCGCCGTGCGCCGGGGGAACGAGACGTCGAACGCCCCGACGCCGGAGCTGGCGAGCTCGACCCGGCCGGAGCCGTTCTGGATGTCGCCGTTCCAGGCGGTGCGAGCGGTACGGGTGGACATAGGAGTTCTCCTTCGTGCTCCGGGACAGGTCCCGACGACCGTAACCCCCACCCGCCCCGGGCGACAGCGGCCTCCCACGTGGTGGCGCTCACGCCCTCCGGCGCCCCCGGACCCCACTGGACCTCGCTGGACCTCGCCTGACATCACCCGCAGATTCATCCCTTCGCCGGCCCCTCTCGGGACCTGCACCGACCTACGGTGCGGGCATGACCGTCGACACCGGCACGGCGCCCACCCGGACGGACCCCGTCACGCCGCCGGCGCGGCGACGCCGGGTCGGGCGGTGGGTGCTGCTCGGCGTGCTCGCCGCCGTCCTCGTGGTCGCGGCGTGCGGGCTGCTGCTCGTGCGGGACGCGCTGGCCGCGCGCACCGCTCTGACCCGGGCCGCGGCGCAGGTCCCCGCCGTCTCCGCCGAGCTGCGTGCGGGGGTCCGGTCCGACGCCGCCGAGGACGGTTCGGCGACCCTCGCCTCCTCCCCCGCCCTCGCCGAGCTGCGCCGGGAGACCACGGCCGCGCGGGAGGCGACCGACGGTCCGCTGTGGTGGCTGGCCGCGCGCACGCCCGTGATCGGGCCGACGGCCGGGGCCGCGGCCGACGTGGCGGTCGTGCTCGATGACGTCACCGACGACGTGCTGCCCGCCCTGGCCGACCTCGCCGACGCCGTCGCCGCCACGGGCCGCACGCCGGACGGCGGCCTCGACCTCGAGCCGCTGCGCGCGGTCGCCCCGGGGATGGCCGCGGCGCGCGAGTCGATCACCGCCTCGCAGGCCCGGATCGACGCCGTCGACCCGGACGACCTGCTGCCCCAGCTGGCGACGCCCGTACAGACCCTGCGGGCCCGGGTCGACGAGCTCGCGGCCGCCGTCGAGACGGGCGACCGCGCGGCCGCCCTGGGGCCCGCGATGCTCGGCGCCGACGGACCGCGCACCTACCTGCTGCTGAGCATGAGCCCGGCCGAGCTGCGCCAGGGCGGCGGCATCCCGGGCGCGCTCCTCCTCCTGCGCGTGGACGCCGGGCGCGCCGAGGTGGTGCGGCAGGTCCCGACGTCCGCGGTCGGGCCGTTCCGCTCCCCCGTGCTGCCCCTGTCCGCCGACGACGAGGCCGCCTACACGGGCCGGCTGGGCCGGTTCGTGCAGGACGTCACGGCCACCCCCGACTTCCCGACGTCGGCGGCGCTGGCGGCCGAGATGTGGGCGCGCGCCCAGGGCGAGCAGGTGAACGGCGTCCTGGCCACCGACCCGGTGGCGCTGGCGACCCTGCTCGGGGCGACCGGCCCCGTCCGGGTCCCCCTCTCGCCTCCCGTGGCCGCCGAGCTCGGCCGCGACTCCGTGGAGCTGACGGCCGAGAACGCCGTCGACGTGCTGCTGCGGCGCGTCTACGACGCGCTGGCCCCCGAGACCGCCGACCTGTTCTTCGCGGACGCCGCCGGCGCCGTGCTCGCCCGCGCCACCTCCGCCGACGTCGCTCCCGGCGCGCTGCTCGCCGGCCTGCAGCGTGCGGCCGGGGAGCACCGGGTGCGGGTCTGGTCGGCCGACCCCGACGAGCAGGCGCGCCTGGTGGGCACGCTGGTGGCCGGCTCGTACGCCGCCCCGCGCGCGGCGGACGCGGTGGGCGTGTTCCTCACCGACCACGTGGCGGGCAAGATGTCGGCCTACCTGGACTCGTCGCTGAGCGTCGTCGCCAGCGAGTGCACCGTCGCCGGCCGGGTCGACACCCTCGAGCTGTCCCTGGCCTCGACGGCGCCCGAGGACGCGGCCACCCTGCTGCCCTGGTACGTGGCCGGGACCCCCGGCGGGCCGCACCCGCCCGGCACGCTGAGCCTCGGCGTCACGGTGGCGGGCCCCCGTGCGGCCCCGGCACCGCACGTCGAGCGGGACGGGGCGGCGGTGGGCGGTGCGGCCCGCACCACGCACGGCCGCCCGACCCAGTCCATCACCGTCGCCCTCGCCCCCGGCGAGCGGACCACGCTGCGCCTGTCGGTGCCGGCCGGACGGGGCACTCCCGGCGGCACACCGGCCGGTCGCCTCGAGGTCTGGTCGACGCCCACCACGACCACGGGCGGCCTGCTCGCCGTGGACGTGCCCGTGTGCGGGTGAATACCCCGCCCGGCCTGCCCTTTCACCCGGGTGAGACGGGGTCAGGCGACCCCGCGCGCCGCTACCGTGAACGTCCGAGGAAGCCCGTGAGCACGCCCCGAGGAGTCGAGATGGCCCACCCCCGCACCGCCGCCGCCGGCACGGCCGCCGTCGGTCTCGTCCTCGGCGGGGCCGTCCTGCTCGCGACCGCCGCGCCGGCCGCCGCCGACACGGAGTACCCGCCGCCGGAGGAGCCCACGCTCACCGCGCAGATCTTCCAGCCCGAGTGCGACGGGGACGTGCCCTACCTCCGCTACGCCGTCGTCGCGACGGGCACCGACAACACCACCGTGACGCTCACGTGGCTCAACCCGAGCGGCGCGGACGTCGTCCAGTCGGGCCTGCCGATGAGCGGGCGCGTGCTGTGGCCGGGGGCCGCGGTGGACGCGCAGGGCAACCCGCTCGACTGGCCCGGGTGGCGCCTCGAGAACGGCGAGTGGGTGGAGGGCGACGAGTTCGACTGGGTGCGCCCGTCGGTGCAGGTCAGGCTCGAGGTGAACCCCGAGCTCACCATGACGGCCGCCTACCCGCCGTCGTCACCGAACTGTGCGACCAACCCGCCCGGGACGCCGACCCCGCCCCCCGGTGAGGACCCGGACCCGGGCGAGGAGCCGATCCCGGGCGAGGAGCCGGTCCCGGGCACGACGGTCCCGGCTGCGGTGCCCGTGAACGCGCCGCCCGCCGCCCCGCCGGCCGCGGGCTTCCTGCCGCAGACCGGCGCAGGGGTGGCCGGGCTGGTCGCCGCGGCGGCCGCGCTCGTCGCCGCGGGCGGTGCGGCCGTCACGGTCGCGCGACGGCGGCGCACCGACCACTGAGGGGCCAGACCGCCGAGCCCGGCGACGGCGGACGCGCGTCACGCGTCACGCGTCCACCAGCAGGGTGACGGGGCCGTCGTTGACGAGCTCGACGGCCATGTCGGCGCCGAACCTGCCGGTCGCGACCTCCAGCCCGCGCGAGCGCAGGTCGGCGACCACCGCGTCGACCAGGGGCTCGGCCACCGGGCCGGGCGCCGCCGCGTTCCAGGTGGGCCGGCGCCCCTTGCGGGCGTCTCCGTACAGCGTGAACTGGCTGACGACCAGCACCGGGGCGCCCTCGTCGGCCACCGACCGCTCCCCCCGCAGGATGCGCAGCTCGGCGATCTTGCGGGCGACGGTCGCCACCTGCGCGGGGCCGTCGTCGTGCGTCACGCCGACGAGCGCGACCACGCCCGGCCGGTCGATCCGGCCGACGACCTTGCCGTCCACGGTCACGCTGGCGCGGGTCACCCGCTGCAGCACCGCCCTCATGCGTCGGCCGCCGCGAACGTCGCGCGGACCTCGCCGACCGGGACGCCGCCGCCCAGCACGGGCGTGTCGCCGACGGCGTCGAGCGCCCCGGCGTCGGCCCCCGCGACGCCCGCCGCGCCGGCCGCGCGCAGCGCCGCCGCCAGGATCGCGGGCCGCGGGCGGTCGCCGCCGTCGAGGATCTTGAACGCCACCGCGGACCCGTCGGGCAGGCCCGCGGCGCACACGCCGTCGGCGCCGATCTTCGCGATGGCGCCGGGCACGGCGGTCATGACGCGCGTGTCCTCGCGCCCCTCGCCGGCGACCATCGCGGGGTGGGCCGCCATCGCCCGGGCCACGCGCCCGCCGTCGCCCGCCGGGGCCGCGGCGGCGAGCCGTCCGAACGACCGCGCCAGGCCCGCCAGGGTGGTGGAGAACAGCGGCGCGCCGCAGCCGTCCACCGTCACGCGCGGGTCGGCGTCCCCCGTCAGCTCGACGACCGCGGACCGCACCGCACGCTGCAGCGGGTGTGCGGGGTCCAGATAGGTCGTCGTGTCCCAACCGGCGGCGACGCAGGTGGCCAGCATGGCGGCGTGCTTGCCCGAGCAGTTCTGCGCGACCCGCTCCGGGCCCCGCCCCGCCTCCTGCCAGGCGCGGGCCTCGGCGCGGCCGAGCGGCACGTCGGGCGTGTTGCGCAGCGCGGACTCGTCCAGCCCCGCGCCGGCGAGGATCTCCCGCACCCCGGCGAGGTGCTCCGGGGCGCCGCTGTGGCTCGCGGCCGCGAGCGCCAGGAGCCGGTCGGGCAGGTCGAGGCCCGAGCGCAGCATCGCGAGGGCCTGCAGCGGCTTCACCGAGGAGCGCGGCCAGATCGTCGTCGCCGGCTCGCCCCGGGCGACCCGCACCCCGCCGTCGGGGCCGAGCACCACCAGGTGCCCCAGGTGCACCGACTCGACCAGGTCGCCGCGCACCACCTCCGCGAGCGGGACGGCGCCCCGCGCCACGGGCGCCAGGGCGTCCTCCTGCGCGGTCACGTCACCACCCGCCCGTCGGGCCCTGGGGCCGGCGTCCCCCGCCGGTGCCGTACGGCTGGATCCGCGGGCGCACGTCCACCCAGTAGATGATCGCGGGCGTCACGGCGATGATGTTGAAGAACGACCCCGCGGTCATGAGCATGGGCGGCAGCCCGAACAGGCCGATGAGGGCCGCGATGCCGAGGATGAGCAGCCAGATGTTCTTCTTCAGCTTCCCCTCGGACACGTAGGCGCGGGCCGGGCGGCGTGCCGCGTCGAAGAACGCGACGAGCTGCACCACGAACACCACGACGGCGAGCGCGACGAGCAGGAAGTACTGCAGGGTGCCGAAGGCGGTGGAGATCACCCGCCCGAGCCTACGGGAGCACGCGCAGCCGGCGGGAGCGCGCGGCGCCCGCCACGTGCTCGTCCCACGCCGCGACGACGGTGTCCTCGTGCGCGACGGCGAGCGCGCTCGCCACGTGCAGGGCGTCCGCGCCGCGCAGCGGCACCGGGCAGGAGGCCAGCAGTTCCGCCGCCCGCTCGGAGACCTGGGGCGTCACCTCGAGGGTGTGCAGCCCGGCGCTCAGCTCGTCCCAGATGGCCGCGCCCCGGCGTCGTGCCAGGGGGTCGAGGACGCCGGCGCGCTCCCCGGCGGCGAGCGTCGCGCGGACCTCGGCGTCGGCGATGCGCGACGTGACGGCGACGTCGGCGCGGTTCCACAGCGCGCTCGCCAGCGGCGACCCGGGCTCGTGCACGCAGAGCTTCACCAGGGCGCTGGCGTCGAAGTAGACGAGGGCCATCGTGCTCCGTTCTCGGTGACGGTGGTCGGGCGGGTGGTGACGACCGTCAGCGCCGGATGCGCCGCACGAGGTCCGACACGCGCGACGCCGGGCGGGCTGCCGGGCGCGCCGGGGCCGGCGCGTCGTCGGGCAGCTCGTGCACGGTCCGCTCCGTCGCGGCGGGGGTCAGCAGGCCGTCGCGCACCAGCCCGGCCACGAGGTCCGCCGTCTGCACCCCCGACAGGCGCGCCACGGGTACCCCGCGCTCGGTGATGACGACCTCCTCGCCGGCCCGTGCCTTCTCGATCCACGACTTGAGCTCGGCGCGCAGCGCGCTGACGGAGACCTCCATGACGGACGACCGTACCGTCACCGCACGGCGCCGAACAGGCACCCCGGCCGAGGTGTCGCCGAGGTAGTACCGATCGCGCCGAGGTAGTACCTGAAAACCCAGGTGTCAGGTACTACCTCGGCGGGAGGGGTACTACCTCGGCGGGTCAGAGGGCGCGGCGGTAGGCGCGGAACGCCGACGACGCGAGCGCCCCCATGACGACGACGGCGGCGGCGAGCAGCCCCAGGTGCAGCCACACGGCGCCGGGGTCGACGAAGCCCTGCAGGGCGTCGCGGGCCACGACGACCGCCCAGTCGAACGGGTTGTACCGCGCGACGGCGGCGATCCATCCCGGCGCGAGGGCCGGGTCCATCACGGCCGAGGACAGGAACATCAGCGGGATGGTGAGCAGCTGCGAGACGCCGATGAGCGCCTCCTGCTGGCGGGTGAGCAGCGCGACCGCCCCCGACAGCGCCGCGAACAGGCAGCTCAGCAGCGCCACGGCGAGCAGCAGCACGACGACGCCCGCCCACCCGCCGGGGAACCGGGCCCCGCCGAGCCAGGCGACGCCGACGACCACGAGGGCCTGCGCACAGCCCAGCAGCGCGTACCAGGCCATCGTCGCGGACAGCAGCGCACCGCGGCTCGTCGGCGAGGCGAGGAAGCGGTCCATCACCCCGCGCTCCATGTCCTGCACGAAGGTCGTGCCGGCCCAGGCGGCCCCGCCCATCGCCGTCATCATCACGACGCCGGGCGTGAGGTACTCCAGGTAGCTCACGTCGGCCCCGCCCGCGAAGCCCGGGATCTCGATGACGGACCGGAACAGCTGCCCGAACAGCAGCAGCCAGATCATCGGCTGCAGCAGGTTCATCACCATGAACACCGGGATGCGCACGCCCTGGCGGGCTTGGCGCGCGGTGAGCAGCACGGCCTGGGCCGGCGCGCTCGTGCGGCGGTGCGGGCCGCCCGTGGTCACGGGGGCGATCGTCGGGGCGCTCATGCCGCCACCTCCGCACCCTCGGTACCGGCGGCCGCGCTCGCGGCCCGGTGGGCCTCCGCCAGGCTGCGCCCCGTGTGGCGCAGGTAGACGTCGTCCAGCGTGGGCCGGGAGAGCCCCGCCGCCCGGACGCCGATCCCCGCGGCGTCGAGCGCGGCGAGGAGCGCCGGGAGCGCGGTGGCGCCGGCGTCGGCCCGCGCCCGCAGCGTGCGGCCGTCGGCGGTGACGTCGACGACGCCGGGCACCCGCCGGGCCACGGGGACGGCGTCCGTGGCGGTGGCGCCGTCGGCGAGCTCGACGGTGACGCCGTCGCCGCGCAGCTCGTCCTTGAGGGCGTCGGGCGTGCCCGCGACCACGTCGCGGCCCGCGTCCACGATGACGACCCGGTCGGCGAGGCGGTCGGCCTCGTCCAGGTAGTGCGTGGTGAGCAGGATCGTCATGCCGTCACCCGCCGCCATGCGCTCGATCTCCGCCCACATCGCGGCGCGCGCCTCGGGGTCGAGGCCCGTGGTGGGCTCGTCGAGGAAGAGCACCTGCGGCCGGTGCACCAGCCCGACGGCGACGTCGAGCTTGCGCGCCATCCCGCCGGACCAGGTCTTCACCAGGCGGTCGGCGGCGTGCGCGACACCGAACCGCTCGAGCAGCTCGTCGGCGCGCGACCGGGCGTCGCGGGCGCCCAGGCCGTGCAGCCGGCCGGCCAGCACGAGGTTCTCGCGGCCCGTGCCCATGGGGTCCGTCACCGGGCGCTGGGCGACGTAGCCGATCGCCCGCCGGACGGCGGCCGGGTCGCGCACCACGTCGTGCCCCGCCACGCGGGCCACGCCCTGTGTCGGCGCGGAGAGCGTCGCGAGGATCTTCACCGTGGTGGACTTCCCGGCGCCGTTCGGGCCGAGCAGGCCCAGCACGCTGCCGGGGGCGGCGACCAGGTCGAGGCCGTCGAGGGCGCGCACGGTGCGGGCGGCGCGGCCGGGGCCGCCACGCGCGCCGTAGGTCTTGGTCAGGCCGGCGACCTCGATCGCCGGCGCCGACAGGTCCGTGGACGAGTTCAGTGTGGACTTCGGTGTGGACATGCTTCCTCCAGGGGGTCGGAGGGTCCGGCGCACGCCCTAGGGTGGGAGTGCGTCTCGTGGTGCGGTCGTGCACCGGACCCGAGCCACCGGTCCCGGGCGATGGCAGTCGCCCGGGACCGTTCTCGTGTCAGCGCGAGGTGCGCCGGTCGTCCTGCGGCACGAACAGCATCCGCGCCAGGACGAGCATCATCACCGCGAGGGCGACGACGAAGGTGAGCCAGGACCAGGCCCAGCCGACGGTGAGCCCGAGGACGACGAACACGACGAACGCCACGAGCCAGATGACCAGCGTGTAGACGCCGAACCGCGCGGCGGCGGCCGGGTCGCGGTCGAAGCGCCCGAAGGCGTCGTCGCTCGCCTGGGCGCGTGCGACGTCCCGTACCCAGGCCTTCTTGCGGTTGGTCTGCGTGACGCCGAGCATCGTGAAGGCCGTGCCCGCCACGACGGCGCAGGCGCCGGCGACGACGTACGCCCACTCGTCGAACGTGCCGAGGGCGGTGAAACCGGCGAGCATCAGGCCGAGGACCGCGAGGGCGGTGGCGAGGTAGTAGCCCCCCGCCCGCCGCGAGGGCACCGGGTGGTTCGTCGTCGTCTCCTGCGACAGGGAGGAGCCGACGACGAAGCCGGCCGCGCTGGACGCCGTCAGCAGGAGCGCGGCGACGACGACCGCCGGCAGGTCGACGGCGCCGAGCGCGTCGAGCAGGCAGAGGGCGAGCAGGGCCACGAGCACCGCGGACGCCAGCACCACCCCGAGCACGAACCGCGGCTTCGGCCGGACCCGGTGCTGCTGGGCGGCCGCGGCGGCCGCCTGCAGCGGGGTGCGCGGCGTGCCGCCGGTCTCGGCCACGGCGTCCGCCTGCGCGTCGGCGACCAGCGCGCGGACGTCGCCCAGCTCGTCGAAGGCGCGGCGCGCGGCGTCGTCGGGGGCGGCGCCACCGGCCTGCAGCTCGGCGGCGCGGGCCTCGAGGTTCGCCCGGATCTCCTCCTTGAGGTCCTGGACCTCGGGGGACGGCTCGACTCCCGCGAGGGCGGCGTCGAGGAGGCGGTGGACGGTGGTCATCGGGGGGTGTCCTTGTCTGTGCCGGCGCCGTCGGCGCTCAGGAGGGAGTCGATGACGTCGCGGGTGGCGACCCACGCGGCGACGTTCTTGCGGAACACGGCCCGCCCGGCGTCCGTGATCCGGTAGTACTTGCGGCGCCCGCCCTGGGACTCGTCGCCCCAGTAGGCCTCGACCAGGCCGTCCTTGGTCAGACGGCGGTACGTCGCGTAGAGCGTGGCCTCCTTGATCTCGTGGGCCCCGCCCGTGGCGTCGCGGATCGCCTTGTAGATCTCGAAGCCGTAGCGGTCCCCGCGACGCAGCGTCGCGAGCACGATCGTGTCGGTGTGACCACGCAGCAGGTCGGCGGAGAACGCGTCGTCCGCCGTCGGAGGTTCAGCACGCTGCATCACGACAAGTACTGTATCTCATCAACTACTGCATGACAACGGGTGCTCCTCCGCACGAGGTCCGTCCCCCGTGCCGTCGCCGGGAGACCGTGCGAGCCTGCGAGAGCGGGGGCGCGCCCCACGCCCGACCGCCGGAGCGCGGACGACGCCGTCCGCCCGAGCAGAGAGGGCACCCGATGGCCGCGACCACACCCACCGCCGGGCCCGAGGTGCTCCCGCGCCGGCGGGTCCTCGCCGTCTTCGGCGGGCTCATGCTCGCGATGCTGCTCGCGGCCCTCGACCAGACCATCGTCGCGACCGCGCTGCCCACGATCGTCTCCGACCTGGGCGGCGCCGAGCACCTGTCGTGGGTCGTGACCGCCTACATGCTGGCGAGCACCGCCACCACGGTGCTGTGGGGCAAGCTGGGCGACCTCTACGGCCGCAAGGCGCTGTTCATCGCCTGCATCCTGATCTTCCTCGTCGGGTCGGTCCTGGCGGGCACGTCCCAGACGATGGGCCAGCTCGTGGCCTGGCGCGCGGTGCAGGGGGTGGGCGGCGGCGGGCTCATGGTGCTCTCGCAGGCGATCATCGGCGACGTCGTCCCCCCGCGGGAGCGCGGCCGGTACCAGGGCTTCTTCGGCGCCGTCTTCGGCGTGTCGTCCGTCGCGGGCCCGCTGCTCGGCGGCTTCTTCGTCGACAACCTCGACTGGCGCTGGGTGTTCTACATCAACGTGCCCCTCGGCATCCTCGCGCTGGTCGTCGTCGCCTCGGTGCTTCCGCGGATCGAGGCCGGCAGCAAGCCCCGCGTCGACTACGCCGGCATCGTCCTGCTCGGCGTCGCGTCCACCTCGATCGTGCGGGTCACGAGCCTGGGCGGCACGACGTGGGAGTGGGGCTCCGCGCCCGTCTCCGCGATGGTCGCGGTCGCCGTCGCGTCGCTGGTCGCGTTCGTCGCCGTCGAGCGGCGGGCGCCGGAGCCCGTGCTCCCGCCGCACCTCTTCCGCAGCACGGTGTTCGCCGTCTCCGCCTCCGTCGGCTTCGTCATCGGCTTCGCGATGTTCGGCGCGATCACCTACCTGCCGCTGTACCTGCAGACGGTCAAGGGGTCCACGCCCACCGGGTCCGGGCTGGAGATGACGCCGATGATGCTCGGGATGCTGCTGACGTCCATCGCGTCGGGGCAGCTCATCTCCCGCACGGGGCGGTACAAGATCTACCCGATCCTCGGCACCGCGATCACGACCTGCGGGCTCTACCTGCTGTCCCTCATGGGCCGCGACACGACGACGCTCCAGGCGGGGCTGAGCATGTTCGTGCTCGGCGCCGGGCTCGGCATGGTGACCCAGGTGCTGGTGATCGCCGTGCAGAACGCCGTGAGCTACCGGGACCTGGGCACCGCGACCTCCGGCGTCACGTACTTCCGGACCATCGGCTCCTCGGTGGGGGTCGCCGTCTTCGGCACCGTGTTCGCGAACCGGCTCGCGGGCGAGCTGGTCACCGGCGTCCCGGCGGCGGCCCAGGGGCCGTGCGGGCCGGAGGCGCTCGCCGCGTCCACGCAGGGGCTCGACCGGTGCCCGCCCGAGGTCCGGGACTGGTTTCTCGACGGGTACGCCGGCGCGCTCCACGGTGTGTTCCTGTGGGCCGTGCCGATCGCCCTGCTCGGGTTCGCGCTGACGTGGCTGCTCCCGGAGGTGGAGCTGCGGACCGCCACCCGCGGCGACGCCGCCGGCAGCGCCGGTCAGGCCGCGGGCGAGTCGTTCGCGCTCGGTGCGGCGCGCACGTCCCTCGACGAGCTGCGGCTCATCCTGTGGCGGCGGGTCGGCAAGCGGGACCCGCTCAAGGTCTACGAGACGGTGGAGCGGGACGACGAACTCACCGCCGAGGAGGCCTGGATGGTCACCCGCGTCTCGCTCAAGCGGCGGCGCTCGGTGCGGCTCATGGCCGAGCGGACGGAGGTCCCACCGGAGAGGGTGCGCGGCGTGGCCGCGTCGCTCGCGGCGCGCGGGCTGGTCGAGATCGACGGGGACGCCGTCCTGGCCACGCCTGCAGGCGACGCGGTGGCCGAGTCGATCCGCGAGGCGGAGCGGCGGCGGCTGCGGCAGTGGGTCGCCGAGTGGCCGGGCGGCGACGAGCCCGAGGTGGACCAGCTCGTGGAGCAGCTCACCCACCAGCTGCTCGCCGACGACACGGACGTCGTCGAGCACCGTTGACCGGTACTACCTCGCCACCGTGGGTACTACCTCGGCGGGATGGGCACTACCTCGGCGCGGTGGGCCACTCCCCCGTCACATCTCGGGGAGGGCGGCGCGCGCCTCCTCGGGCGGCAGGCCGGCGGCCTCGAGCAGGTCGACGACGGGCGAGCGCAGCAACAGGACGAGGGACTGCACCTGCCAGTGCCCGGCGCCGACGGTGCGCGGGTCGACGTCGTGGGCCACCTTCAGCAGGGCGTCGCGCGCCTGGGCCATCCCGGAACCCGTGCCCAGCGCCGCGGCGAGCAGGCGCACGCCGTGGCCGAGGCGGACGACGAGGTCCGCGACGGGGTCGGCCACCGGGTCCACGGTGGGCGGCGCCGGCAGGGCGCCCGACAGCGGCGCGGTCTCCACCCGGTGGTCGCCGCCGGGGTCCGCGAGCATGCCGAGCGACCGGAGCGTCGCGGGGCTGCGGCGCGCGAGGACCCGCACCGTGCGCATCGCCCGGTCCAGGAGGACCGCCTGCGAGGCGAGCCGGGTGATCTCCGACCGGAGCACGCGGTTGACGCTGACGCGGGCGATCTCCTCCGACTTGTCCGCGACGTCGTGCCAGTCCTCGAACACCTTCTCGGCCGCGCGGCCGCGCACCAGGGCGGCGGCCAGCTCGTCGCCGTCGCCGTCGCGCAGCCCGCGGGCCACCGACTCGAGCGTCAGCGCCAGCTCGCGGGCCGCCTGCTGCGCCAGCGCGCGGATCCGGCGCCGGGGGTCGCCGGGGGTGAGCAGCGCGACCAGCAGCGCGACGCCGCCGCCGACCAGCGCGTCCGTCCACCGCCCGAAGGCGCCGTTGAACGCCACCGAGGCGGGCAGGCCCACGACCACGCCCGCCTGGACGCCGGCCTGGATGGTCACGAGCGGGCCGCGGTCGACGAACCGGGCGATGAGCGCCGAGACGCCCATGACGAGCGAGATCTGCCACCAGCCCGACCCGATGACGTGGACCATGAGGTCGCCCAGCGCGACGCCGAGCGCCACGCCCGCCGCGACTTCCGCGACCTTGCGCAGCTCGCGGTCGAAGCTGAACCCCAGGCACACCCACGCCGCGATGGCGGCGAAGAACGGCTGGGTGTGGCCGAGCACGACGGTCGCGATCCCGTAGGCCACGCCCGCGGCGAGCGCCGCCTGCACGATCGGCCAGAAGGCCACGCGGACCCGCGCGAGGCCCTGCCGCACGCGGATGCGGCGCGGCAGGGTGCGCAGCGCGGCCCGCGCCGCGGCGCCCGCGCGCCGGGACATGTCGCCCGCCGGACGCGCCGTCGGCTCGTCGCTCACGGGCGCCCGCTCACAGCAGGCTCTGCGGGGCGTCGGGCCCGCGCGGGGTGAGCCCCCGGGCCAGCGGCCCGTGCGCCTCGGGCCGGTCGGCGGACACGCCGTCGCCCGGTACCACGACCTCCTGCGCCGCCGCGACCTGCAGCTCCTGCCCGCCGACCTCGCCGACCACGGTGAGCTCCGCGTCCTCGGGGGCGGACCGCTTGACGACGGCGAGGGCGATCGGCCCGAGCTCGTGGTGGCGCGCCACCGTGGTCACGGTGCCGACGGCGCGGCCCCCTGAGGAGGCTGTGCCGCCCAGGAACACCTCCGCGCCCGCCTCGGGGACCACGTGCTGCGACCCGTCGAGGTGCAGCAGGACCAGCCGGCGCGGCGGCCGGCCCAGGTTGTGCACGCGCGCGATCGTCTCCTGCCCGCGGTAGCAGCCCTTGTGCAGGTGGACGGCGGTGCGCAGCCAGTCGAGCTCGTGCGGGACGCTGCGGTGGTCGACCTCGTGCGCCAGGCGCGGGCGCCACGCCTCGACGCGCAGCGCCTCCGTGGCCCACGTGCCGGCGAGGCGCCAGCCCGCGGCCTCGCGCTCCGCGACGGCGGACTCCAGGTCGGCGCGCGGCACCAGGACGAGCCGCCACGGGCGGTCGACGCCGGGGTGCTCCGCCTCCGGCGGGCCGTACCGGGTGCCGCCCTGCGCCACGCGGGGCCAGGTGTCCCACCAGGTGACGGGCTCGCCCTCGGTGCCCTCGGCGGCCACGGGCTCGCCGATCGCGGCGTACTCGGCGGACAGGTCCTCGATCTCGACCCGCATCATGAACTTCATGCGCTCGAGCCACGCGGCGAGCGGGGCGGCGTGGTCCCCCTCGGTGATCAGCCAGGTGGCCTCGCCGTCGTCGACGACGCCGGCGGCGTGCTCGACGTGGCCCTGCGGGGACAGGACGAACAGCTCGGTCGAGGTGCGCGGCGCCAGCCCCTGCACGTCCTGCGAGGTGATCGAGTGCAGCCACGACAGTCGGTCCGGCCCTGCGACGCGGACGACGCCGAGATGCGACTGGTCCACGACCGCGCCCCCGCGCGCGAGGGCGCGCTGCTCGGCCACCGGGTCGCCGTAGTGCCAGGCCACGCCGGCGTCGGGGCCGGTGGCGGCCACGGCGCCGTGACGGGACAGCAGCGGAGACTCCATCGTGCGGCTCCTCAGTCGGTCTCGACGCGGTCGAGCTGGGCGGAGGCGTACGAGCCGAGCGGGTGCCCGAACGCCGCGAGCTCCTCCACCCACATGAGACGACCCTCGACCAGCCCGTACAGGCGCTTCGCCGCGGTCACCTCCGCGGCGGTCGACGTGCGGGCCACGAAGTCCGTGGCCAGGTCGATGCGGCCGTTGCCGACCACGCCCAGGAACAGCGACATCCGGCCCGACGCGTCGGTGACGAGCACCTCGAGCGCGTGGCGGTCGTCCTCCAGGCCCTCGGGGCGGTCGCTGGACACGCGCCAGTAGCCGGTCTCCGTCGACCAGACGGTGTCGGGCTCGTCGTCCTCGGGGCCGGACGTGCCCTCGCCGTCGGCGGCCGCGGACGAGCGCACGCGCAGCGTGGACTCGAAGCGCAGGTAGGGGCCGCCGTCGTGGTCGAAGACGAGGTCGTGCACGAACGGCGTCTCGTCGATGCCGGTGTACTCGATCACGCCCTCGCCCCGCCACCGGCCCACGAGCCACGCGAGCGGGTACGCCTCGGGCGCGAGGCCCTCGGGGAAGGCGAAGGGCATCAGCGCTGGCCCTGGAAGAGCTTGTAGACGACGTACCCGGCGAACCAGATGATCGTCACCGAGACGACGACCAGCAGACCGGTGAACACTGCCTCGAGAGCGTGGATCGACATGCCGCGATCCTACCCAGCCGTGCCGGGCGCGGTCAGCGCGAGGAGCCGGCGAGCGGCCGTGAGTAAGGTCGCCGCCCATGAACACCCCCACCTCAGCGGCGCCCGCGCGCTCGCTCGTGATCAAGACCACGTCGGGGACGGAGCGGGCGGAGGCCGCGAACCAGGCCCTCACCGTCGCCGCCGCGGCCGTCGCCGCCGGAGCGGAGGTGAGCCTGTGGCTCACCGGCGAGTCCGCGTGGTTCGCGGTGCCCGGCCGTGTCGCCGAGCTCTCGCTCGAGCACGCGGCGCCCGCCGCCGACCTGCTCGACGCCGTCCTCGCCGGCGGGTCGGTCACCCTGTGCACGCAGTGCGCGGCGCGGCGCGGCCTCGGCCCCGACGACGTCCTGCCGGGCGTCCGCATCGCCGGTGCCGCCGTCTTCACCGAGGAGGTGCTGCGCCCGGGGGCGCAGGCGCTCGTCTACTGAGCGCTCGCTGGGCCGGTCCTGGACGGGTCCCGGAGCGGCGCTGACGTGGCGCTGAGCCGGACCGGGCGTTCGTTGTGAGGCATGCCACCCGACCCGCGAAACCCCTCCCGTGGGCCCTCCCCGGTGCCGTAGATTGAATGTTGAAGCATCCGCGACGTCACGCGCCGCACCTGCACTTTTCCCCGGGCGCACCCTCGGCGGGCGCCCGCCCACACCGACGTCCTGATTCCGGAGAACGCCTCATGACCTCCCCCACCCGGACCTGGAACGACCTCGTCATCCCGGCGGCGGGGACGTACCTGCTCGACGAGGCGCACAAGCGGCTGGGCTTCCTCGCGATGCACATGATGGTCAGTCCGGTGCGCGGCGAGTTCCCGGTGGGCACGGCGACGATCGAGGTCGGCGAGGACCCCCTGCAGTCGTCCGTGTCGGCCACGCTGGAGACGGCGACGATCACGACGCACAACCCGGACCGCGACACCCACCTGCGCAGCCCCGACTTCCTCGACGTCGAGAACCACCCCACCATCGAGTTCCGCAGCACGGGCATCGAATGGCGCACGCAGGAGGACCCCATGTTCTCCTGGGCGCGCCTCAAGGGCCGCACGCCCGGGCGCGCCCCCGCCCCGCAGCAGGCGTCGCGCACGTCGGCGAAGTTCGTGCTCCACGGCGACCTCACGATCCGCGGCGTCACGCACCCCATCGCCCTGGACGCGGAGTTCGGCGGCGCGCGGCGCGACCCGTTCGGCAACGACATCTTCGGCTTCAACGCCACGGCGGACTTCGAGCGCGAGAAGTACGGGCTCACCTGGAACGTCGCCCTCGAGGCGGGCGGCGTGCTCGTGGCGAAGACGGTCCGGATCGAGCTCGCGGGCGAGGCCATCCGGCAGGCCGCCACCGAGCCGGCTCCGGCCTTCTGAGCCGGCCGCCCGCTACGCGAGGACCAGGCGCCCCACGACGAACACGAGGATGCCGCTGACGGCGACCGGCGCCGTCACGGCGGCCAGAACCGCCCGGCGGTCGGTCAGCGCCGGCTGACGCTCGAACAGCAGGCGCAGCACCGCGACCACCAGGCCGGTCACGGCCCCCGCGACCAGGCCGCTCACGGGGTCGATGGACGGCAGCAGCGTCGCCGCACCGCCGGCCGCGACCGCGCCGAGCACCGCGCCCACGAGGGAGCCGGCCCAGCCGCGCGCGACCGGCGTCGCCGAGACCGCCGCCGCGACCGCGAGACCGAGGGCGCTCACGACGACCAGGGACGCCCCGGCCTCCGACCGCCCCGCGGCCACCCAGCCGGACGCGCACACGGCGACGACGGCGCCGGTCACCGTGCCGCTCACCGACTCGACGAGCCGGGCCCTGCCGCCGCGGCGCAGCATCTCCGCCACGAACGCCAGCACCAGGGACATCGCGAGCACCAGCGGCACGTTGCGCAGCACCGGCTCGCCCTGGGTCGCCCACGCCACCGCGACGGCGCCCAGCCCCGCGACCGCCACGACGACGGTCGTCCCGCCCTGCGCGGGGAGGCGGAGCAACGGCCCCCACCCCGCCGCGAGGAGCAGCGCGAGCACTCCGGCCACCGCGGTCAGGGGCAGGATCCCGTAGTCGTCGAGGGAGGCTGCGGCCGCCACGACGGCGGCGAGGACGGCCGTCCAGACGGCGCGGGTGGTCACGGTCACGACGACGAGTGTCGCAGACGCCGGGGCGTCGTCCCCGTCCTCCGCCCGCACCGCAACGGCACCCACGACACAGTCCGGTCAACGGTCGGTAACGCGCCCGCAACACGGTTCGGGGCACACTGCGGGATACCCGGTGGTGGAACCGGGCGGATGCGGTGTGATCGACGCCGCACCGCGGTACGTTGGCGGACGCACCAGTCGGACGCTGTCGAACGGACCGTCCGACGACCGGGAGGAGGTACCGGTGGCCGAGCTGCTGATCCTCACGCCCGCTTCCGGCGGGTCGGTCGAGGTGCTGCCCGCGCTGGGGCTGCTGAACCATCGGGTCCGCGTGCTGCCCATGGAGCCGTCCGCGCTGGTGGACGCCCCGGACTCCGACGTCGTGCTGCTGGACGCGCGGCGCGACCTCGTCGCCGCCCGCACCACGTGCCGGCTGCTGCACGCGACGGGGCTCACGGTGCCCCTCGTGCTCGTGCTGACCGAGGGCGGGCTGACCGTCGTCACGCACGAGTGGGGCGCCGACGACCTCCTCCTCGAGACCGCGTCGCCCGCCGAGGTGGAGGCGCGGCTACGGCTGGTCGTGGAGCGGTCCGCGCGCGGCCCCGTGGACGACGGCCCGCAGGAGATCGCCGCCGGCGACCTCGCGATCGACGCCGGCGGCTACACCGCCCGGCTGCGCGGCCGCCCGATCGACCTCACCTACAAGGAGTTCGAGCTCCTCAAGTACCTCGTCCAGCACCCGGGCCGCGTGTTCACGCGCGCGCAACTGCTGCAGGAGGTGTGGGGGTACGACTACTACGGCGGCACCCGCACCGTGGACGTGCACGTGCGCCGCCTGCGCGCCAAGCTCGGGCCCGAGCACGAGCAGCTCATCGGCACCGTGCGCAACGTCGGCTACCGGTTCGACCCGCCCAAGGAGCCGCGCCCCGCCGAGGGCGAGGAGCCGAACGGCACCGCGAACGCCGCGAAGGGCGACGCGAGCGCGACCGGGCGGGCCGCCCCGGCCCGGTGACCCGCGTGGCCTCGTGGGCTGTCCCGGGTGGCACCAGGTAGGTTCTGACCGGTGACCGCGATGTCGGACTCCAGCGACTTCTCCAGCGCCCTGGTCGACGGACCCTGGCGGCACGAGCTCGTGCCCGCCCACGGCGCCCGCTTCCACGTGGCCCTGGCCGGGCCCGCACGGACCAACGGCTCCCGGGCGCCGCTCGTCGTGCTGCTGCACGGCTTCCCGCAGTTCTGGTGGGCGTGGCGCCACCAGGTCGAGCAGCTCGCCGACGCCGGGTACCGGGTCGCTGCCATGGACCTGCGCGGCGTCGGCGCCTCCGACAAGCCGCCGTCCGGCTACGACGTCCCGACCGGCACCCAGGACGTCGCCGGGGTGGTGCGGTCGCTCGGCCACGACCGCGCGGTCGTCGTCGGGCACGGCACCGGCGGCGTCACCGCGTGGGCGATGGCGCGGCTGCAGCCCGCGGTCACCGCGGCCGTGGCCGCCGTGTCCTCCCCGCACCCGGCCCGCCTGCACGTGTCCGGCCGCCAGCTGCTCACGCGGGTCGCCCGCCGCCAGCTCGCCGCCTACCAGCTGCCCACCCTGCCCGAGCGGCGCCTCGTCGACGGCGACCAGGTGGCGCGCGTGCTGCGCGACGGCGCCGCGCGGCCGCTCGGGACGGACGCCTACGACCTCTACCACACCGTCATGCGGATCCCCTTCGCGGCGCACACCGTCATGGAGTCGCTGCGCTGGATGGTCCGGTCGACGCCGCGCCCCGACGGGCGCCGGTACCTCACCGCCCTGCGCCAGCCCGTCGACGTGCCCGTGCTGCAGGTGCACGGCACGCTGGACGGCTTCCTCGACCCCCGGCACGCCCCCGTGGACGGCGCCGCCCTCGCCCGCGACTTCCGCTACGAGACCGTGGACGGCGCCGGGCACTTCCTGCCGGAGGAGGCGCCGGACGAGGTCGGCAAGCTGCTCGTCGACTGGCTCGAGCACGCGACGTCCGCCTGACGCCGCCGCTCTCCCCGCCCGACGGCGCGGCGTCAGCCGCGCGGGCCTGGCTTGATGAGCTTCGCGGCCGCCTCCGGGTCCGTCTCGCCGACGCCGAACGACGGGCACCAGCGCGCCACCGGGCACGCCCCGCACGCGGGGCGGCGCGCGTGGCACCGACGCCTCCCGTGCCACACCAGGTGGTGGCTGAGCATCGTCCAGTCCCGCTTCGGGAACAGCGCGCCCACCTCGTGCTCGACCTTGACCGGGTCCTCCTGCGTGGTCCAGCCGAACCGGCGCGCCAGGCGCCCGAAGTGGGTGTCCACCGTGATCCCCGGGACGCCGAACGCGTTCCCCAGCACCACGTTCGCCGTCTTGCGGCCCACGCCCGGCAACGTCACCAGGTCCTCCAGGCGGGCGGGAACCTCGCCGTCGAACCGCTCGACGAGCGCCTGCCCGAGCCCGATGATCGACCGCGTCTTGGCGCGGTAGAAGCCGAGCGGCTTGAACAGCTCCTCCATCTCCGCCGGGTCCGCGCCCGCGTACGCGGCGGCGTCCGGGTACCGGGCGAAGATCGCCGGCGTGGTCGCGTTGACCCGCACGTCCGTGGTCTGCGCCGACAGCACGGTCGCCACCAGCAGCTCCAGCGGTGTGGTGAAGTCCAGCTCCGCGCGGGCGTCCGGGTAGGTGGCGGCGAGCTCGCGGTCGATGCGCCGCGCACGTCGCACCAGCGCGACGCGCGACTCCCCGGTGGGCGTCGCGTCGGCGGAGGTCTCGGCAGAGCTCGCGGAGGAGGGCGTCGTCGGCACGTGGCGAGCCTAGCCACGCCCGCCGACACCGGCCCGGCCGACGGGTCCCGGCGCTTCGTCGTGCCGCGATTTGGTGCGGTGAGGCAGACTGAGAACCGGAACACACCCTCTTGACAACCCCTGGACGACCGCACCCCCACCGGGGAGGCCGCCCCTGAACACGTGAGGAATCCTGTGGACGACACCGTCGTGCTCTCCGCCCCTCTCTTCGCGGACATGGAATCCGAGGAGACGAAGGCGCTCTTCGAGTCCATGGTCCCGGTCGAGCTGACCCGCGGGGACGTCCTCTTCCGCGAGGGCGAGCCCGGCGACCGGCTCTACGTCATCGCGCAGGGCAAGATCAAGCTCGGCCGCCGGTCCAGCGACGGCCGGGAGAACCTGCTGTCGATCCTCGGTCCCGGCGAGATGTTCGGCGAGCTGTCGCTGTTCGACCCGGGCCCCCGCACCGCGACGGCCTCGTCCGTGTCGGACGCGCTCGTCTACGAGCTGCGCCACCAGGCCCTCGTGCAGTGGATCGCCGCGCACCCCAGCGTCGCCACCACCCTGCTCGGCGCCCTGGCCCGCCGCCTGCGCCGCACCAACGAGACCCTGGCCGACCTCGTCTTCTCCGACGTCCCCGGCCGCGTCGCCAAGGCGCTCCTCGACCTCTCGGCCCGCTTCGGCGAGCCCAACGACGACGGCATCCGCGTCGCCCACGACCTCACGCAGGAGGAGCTCGCCCAGCTGGTCGGCGCCTCCCGCGAGACGGTCAACAAGGCCCTGGCGGACTTCGCCACCCGCGGCTGGGTGCGTCGCGAGGGGCGCGCCGTCGTCCTCCTCGACATCGACCGCCTGGAGCGCCGGGCTCGCTGATCCTTTGCGGCTGCCTGGGTTGCGGCCGTCACCTCGCTCGCTGACGCAGGCGGGAGGGGCGTTCTTCGCCGGGTCGCGTTCACGGGCGCCAGGGCGCCCTCCACTTCGGGACGTCTACGACCCGGCGAAGAACGCCCCTCCCGCCTGCTCTGCTGTCTGCCTGCGGACCTCACGTTCGACGGCGAGCCGATCCAGCAGCGGGCGCGGACGGAGTCTCTTGCGAGGTCGTAGAAGTCCCGAAGTGGAGGGCCCTCAGGGGCCCGTGAACGCGACCTCGCAAGAGACTCCGTCCGCGCCCGCGTCCGTAACCAAGAGCGGCGGACAGAACCTCAGGAGAGCTCGACGACCAGCTCCACCTCGACCGGCGAGTCCAGCGGCAGCACCGCGACCCCGACGGCGGAGCGGGCGTGCACGCCTGCGTCGCCGAAGATCTCGCCGAGGACGTTCGAGGCGCCGTTGATGACGCCAGGCTGGCCGGTGAACGAGGGGTCGGAGGCGACGAAGCCCGTCACCTTGACGATCCGCGCGCCGTCGAGCGTGCCCACGAGGGAGCGGACGGCGGCGAGCCCGTTGAGGGCACAGGTGCGCGCCAGGTCGGCGGCGTCCTCCGGGGAGATGCCGGCGCCGACCTTGCCGGTCAGCGGCAGCGCGCCGTCGACGAAGGGCAGCTGGCCCGCCGTGTAGACGTACTTCCCGGAGCGGACGGCGGGGACGTAGCTCGCGACGGGCGCGGCGACGTCGGGCAGGGTGATGCCGAGCTCGGCGAGGCGGGCCTCGGGCGAGGCGCTCATCACTGGCCGCCGGAGGGGCGCTTGAGGTAGGCGACCAGGTTGGTGCTGTCGGGGCCGGGGACGACCTGGACGAGCTCCCAGCCGTCGGCACCCCATTGGTCGAGGATCGCCTTGGTGTTGTGGATCAGCAGGGGGATGGTCGCGTACTCCCACGTGGTAGCCATGCGGCGATCGTAACCATCGGCGGGGGTCGCGACGCTCCCACGAGCGATCCACACGATCTGCACAGCGCGAGGTCGTGGCCTCGCCGTGCTGCGGAGGGCTCAACCCTTACCCTGGTGGGCATGGCCAAATCCGACCCTCGCCGCATCACGCGCACGATGCCGGCGACGCAGCTCGTCGCCCTGCTGCTCGCGTTCGTCCTCGCGGCCGGTGTCGGCGGCGTCCTCGCCGCCGGCCTGGTCATCCCGATGGTGGCGGGGGCCAACGCGGCGGCGGACAGCACGGTCGCGATCTACGACGAGGTGCCGGCCGAGCTGGAGCCCCGGCCGATGTCGCAGCAGTCGCGCATCTACGCGGCCAACGGCAAGCTGCTGGCCACGTTCTACGCGCAGAACCGCATCGTGGTGCCGCTGGACGAGATCTCCGAGCCGATGCAGCACGCCGTGATCGCGATCGAGGACGAGCGCTTCTACGAGCACGGCGGCATCGACGTGCAGGGCATGACGCGCGCGCTCGCGAACAACGTGGCCGGTCATGCCACGCAGGGCGCGTCGACGCTGACGCAGCAGTACGTGAAGAACATGCTCATCGACCAGGCGCTGCAGGAGGGCGACAAGTTCGGCGTCATCAAGGCGAGCGAGGACTCGATCTCCCGCAAGCTCACCGAGGCGAAGATGGCCATCTCCCTCGAGAAGACGATGACGAAGGACGAGGTGCTGCAGGGGTACCTCAACGCCGCGCAGTTCGGCTCGCGCAGCATCTACGGCGTGGAGGCGGCGGCCCGCTACTACTTCGACAAGCACGCGTCGGAGCTGAGCGTCGTCGAGGCCGCCACCATTGCCGGCATCACCAAGTCGCCGAGCCGCTTCGACCCGACGGTGAACCCGGAGGAGGCCCGGGAGCGGCGGGACCTGGTGCTGCAGAACATGTGGAAGCTGGGATACATCTCCACCGAGGAGCGGGACAAGGCCAAGAAGAAGTCGATCAAGAAGACGCTCGACGTCAACCCGACCGAGATCGGGTGCGCGGCCGCCGGCGACTCCGCGTTCTTCTGCGACTACGTGACCAAGGAGATCGTCAACAACCCGGTGTTCGGGGAGACGAAGGCCGAGCGCCAGCAGCTGCTGTACCGCGGCGGCCTCGAGATCCACACCACCCTGGACCCGAAGAAGCAGAAGGCGGCCGCCCAGGCGGTCAAGGACGCCGTCAACCCCGGGGACGCCAGCGGGCTGCAGTCGGCCATCGCGTCGGTGGAGCCGGGCACGGGCAAGATCATCGCGATGGCGCAGAACATCCCCTACACGCCGTCCGAGGGCGGCAAGGGGACCACGCGCGTGAACTACGCGGCGGACCCGACGCACGGTGCGTCCGGCGGCTTCCAGGTGGGTTCGAACTTCAAGCCGTTCGTGCTGGCGGAGTGGCTCAAGGAGGGCCACACGCTGAGCGAGCGCGTGAACGCCACGAAGCAGGCGCGCTGGCCGCAGAACTTCAAGACGCCGTGCGTGGGCAACCTGGCCGCGGCGGAGCCGTGGGCCCCCGCGAACTCCGAGGGTGTCGAGGTCGGGTACATCTCCGCGCTCGAGGCGACCTACGAGTCGGTCAACACCGCGTACGCGGCGATGGGCTACCAGCTCGACCTGTGCAAGCTGCGCGACACGGCCTGGGACATGGGCTTCCGCCCGACCAACTCCAGGAACGGCAAGGTCACCGCGCCCGAGAAGGAGGACATCGACATCTTCGCGCCGATGATCATCGGCACCCAGGAGTCGACCCCGCTGTACCAGGCGGCCGCCTACGCGACCCTGGCCAGCGGCGGCACCTACTGCTCCCCCGTGGCCATCACGAGCGTCGAGGGGCCCGGCGGCAAGGACTACGACGTCCCGGACGCGAAGTGCGACAAGGACGCGCTCCCGGAGAACATCGCCAACACGGTGGTGTACGCGATGGAGCAGGTCTTCAAGGGCACGGGCACGGCGCGCGCCCTCGGCGGGCTGGCGGACGGCCGCCCGGTGGCCGGCAAGACGGGGACGTCGCAGCTGTCCGCGCAGACGTGGTTCACGGGCTTCACGCCCAACCTGTCCACCTCGGTGTGGGTGGGCAACGCCGACAAGCCGAACGAGGACCACACCAGCGGCAACGTCGTGAACGGCAAGTACTACCGCATCCTGTACGGCTCGACGATCGCCGCGCCGGCCTGGAAGCAGTACATGGACAAGGCCGTCAGCGACCTGCCGGCGAAGGACTTCGGCAACGCCGACCCGGACCTCGTGGGTGTCGGGGCCATCAAGTCGACCCCCGGCGGCGGTGACGACGGCTCGTCCGACGGCGGCGGGGGCGACGACGAGGGTGACGACGGCGAGGGTGAGGGGCCCGGTGGCGGCCCCGGTGGGCCGGGCGGCCCCGGCGGTGACGGACCCAAGGGCGACGAGGGCAACGACCGCGGCGGCAACGGCAAGGGCAACGACCGCGCCGACGCCCCCGCCTCCTGGGGCACCGACGAGGGCGACTGGGCCGCGCTCGCCGACGCGTGGGGCCAGAACTGACCGCCGGCTGGAAGGTGGCGGGCGGCATCGTCGCCGCCGGGATCGCCGGCCTCGGGTACGCCCACCTGGAGACCAAGCTCTTCACCGTGCGCCGGGCCACGGTCCCGGTGCTGCCCGCGGGCGAGCCGGACCTGCGGGTTCTGCACGTCTCCGACCTGCACCTCACGCCGTCGCAGGACCGCAAGATCGCGTGGGTGCGGTCGCTGGTTGAGCTGAAGCCGCACCTCGTGGTGAACACCGGCGACAACCTGGCCCACCGTGACTCGCTCGGTCCCTTGCTGCACGCGCTCACGCCGCTGCTCACGACGGCGCCCGGGGCGTTCGTCATGGGTTCGAACGACTATTACGCTCCCGTGCCCAAGAACCCCGCCCGCTACCTGCGCCGGGACACGCGCATCGTGCACACCCGCCCGGCCGAGCTGCCCTCCGACGAGCTCGCCGACGCGATGACCGCCGCCGGCTGGCGCGACCTGGGCAACCGCCGCGACACCGTCGAGGCGGACGGGCGGCTGCTGTCGCTCGTCGGCGTGGACGACCCGCACCTGGACCGCGACGACTTCCCGGCGCCGTCGGCCACGGTCAGCGGCGCACCGGACGACGACGCCGTCCTGCACCTCGGCGTCACCCACGCCCCGTACCGGCGCGTGCTGGACCGCATGCACGCCGACGGCGCGGACCTCGTG
>Ga0180221_1000282_pt1 | contig 52413 bp, 54 predicted proteins | sample eDN5th37CKraftMG_FD_151339 | JGI IMG/M metagenome (GOLD analysis project Ga0180221, IMG submission 151339) | Enriched Miracle-Growth compost microbial communities from Emeryville, California, USA - eDNA 5th pass 37_C Kraft MG (version 2) (version 2) ... | reverse complement strand
GCCGCCGAACTGCTTCGACAGCACCGTCGTGATCGCCGCCGTCAGCGTCGTCTTGCCGTGGTCAACGTGACCGATCGTGCCCACGTTCACGTGCGGCTTGGTACGCTCAAACTTGCCTTTTGCCATGGCTGACTCCCGCCTCTGGATGCCTGCTATAACGGATGGAACCGAAAAAAACTGGTGCCCATGACGCGGATCGAACGCGTGACCTCTCCCTTACCAAGGGAGTGCTCTACCACTGAGCCACATGGGCGAATTCTGTACTGCAATCACCGGACCGTCCGGCAACTCACCGGAAACCCGGGCGCCTGCGACGACCTCGTTGGAGCGGGTGAAGGGAATCGAACCCTCGTCGTAAGCTTGGAAGGCTTCTGCTCTACCATTGAGCTACACCCGCCTACCTGGTACTGCTACTGCCGCGGACCCCACCGCCGCCAAACCTTCCGGCCAAAATTTTGACCAGCCGCTTGAGTTACAGCACGCTTCAAGCCACTGGCCACGAATTTCACCGAAAAGCAAAGCCGTTGGTGGAGGGGATTGGATTCGAACCAATGTAGGCGCAAGGCCAACAGATTTACAGTCTGCCCCCTTTAACCACTCGGGCACCCCTCCGCCGGGGAACGAAAGATTATGAAGGAGTCTGAATCGAATGTCAATTCACGCTCCCGGCCTATCCGTATCCGTCCCCAGGGCAGTTCGCTAATATAGACGAAAACGCCACCGCGCCCGACGCGCCCACCCCTTCGAGATACTCCCATGCACCAGGAAGCCATCGTCATCAGCCGCGCCGGCGGCCCCGAAGTCCTCGTTTCCGAGAATCGCCCCGTTCCCGCCCCCGGCCCGGACGACGTGCTCATCCAGGTAAGCTGGGCCGGCGTCAACCGGCACGATTGCGGCCAGCGCTCCCGCGGCCCCAACGACCATGAGTCGGACGTTCCCGGCTTGGAGGTGGCCGGCCGGGTGCATGCCGTGGGCGCCAACGTCCGCGACCTCGCTCCAGGCACCCCGGTCTGCGCCCTGGTGGACGGCGGCGGCTACGCGCAATACGCCTTGGCCCACCGCGCCCTGGTGCTGCCCGTGCCGGACTCGCTCACGCTCGAGCAGGCCGCCTGCCTGCCCGAGGCGGCCTTCACCGTCTGGTACAACTTCTTTTCAGTGGCCGCCATGCAACCCGGCGAAACGGCGCTCATCCACGGCGGGACCAGCGGCATCGGCGTATTCGCCATCCAGTTGCTGCGCGCGCTGGGCCACCCGGTCTACGCCACCAGCGGCAGCGACGAGAAATCGGCTTTCGCGCAGTCCCTGGGCGCCAGCCGGGTGTTCAACTACCGTACCGAAGCCTTCGCCGAGATCATGGCCCGCGAGGGCCTGGCCGCGGACGTGGTGCTGGACATGTCGGGCGGGCGGCACACCGAACAGAACCTGGCCGCGCTGGCCTACGGCGGCCGCATCGTGCACCTATCGGGCGGCTCGGGCGCGCCGCTCCAGGCCTCCCTGCGCGCCATCATGCAGAAAGAGGCACGCATCACCGGCTCGATGATGCGCCCGCTGCCGCTGGACCGGAAGATGCGGGTGGCCGAGGCCCTGCGCACCCGGGTCTGGCCGCTGCTGGGCAAGGAGATCCGGCCCGTGATCCAGCGCACCTACCCGCTGTCGCAGGCCGCCCAGGCCCATCGCGACATGGAAACGGGCGACCACATCGGCAAGCTGCTGCTGGAAGTGCGGGCCTGATGCGGGCGCGGCTGCCCTCGCGCCGCCCTACAGGTCCAGGGCGACCGCTTCCTTGATGGTGGACAACGCGAAACTGGAGCGGATGTCCACGACGGACGGATGCTTCATCAGCGTATCCATCGCGAATTTCGAAAAATGCGCCAGGTCCCGCACCTGGACGCGCACCAGATAATCCATGTCGCCCGTCATCGCGTAGCAGGCCACGACCTCGGGCCAGGCCTGCACGTCGCGGGCGAACTGCTCGATGGGCGCGTGGCCGCCGTTGACGTGCTTCTGCAGGCGCACGCTGACGTAGGCCAGGAGACCCAGCCCTACCTTTTCCGGATCTACCACCGCCATGTACTGGCGGATCACCCCCCGCTCTTCCAGGCGCCGGACCCGCCGCAGGCAAGGGCTGGGCGACAAGGCCACGCGTTCGGCCAGTTCCTGGTTCGTCAGGCGTCCATCGCGCTGCAATTCCACCAGGATCCGCCGGTCCGTCCGATCCAATTCAATTTCCGCCATCTTCCGCCCCGATTCCCTATATTTCTTTTATTTTATTGCTCAGAACACCTTTATTCGAGCAATCTTTGGAATCATTCGCCTCGCGATCATTCCTACAATGCCGTCTGGGATTCCTTTCGATCAGAGGCGCGCGGCGCCACAGCGGAGACCGCCATGACCACCCCCTTCCAGCCCTGGGACAACCCCATGGGTACCGCCGGATTCGAATTCGTCGAATACGCCGCTCCGGATCCCGCCGCCCTGGGCAAGGTGTTCGAAGGCCTGGGCTTCAAGGCGATCGCTCGCCACCGCCACAAGAACGTGCTGCTTTACCGCCAGGGCGGCATCAATTTCATCGTCAACGCCGAACCCGACTCGTTCGCGCAGCGCTTCGCTCGCCTGCACGGCCCTTCGATCTGCGCGATCGCCTTCCGGGTGAACGACGCGGCGGCGGCCTACAAGCGCGCGCTGGAGCTGGGCGCCTGGGGCTTCGACGGGCACAGCGGCCCCATGGAGCTGAACATCCCGGCCATCAAGGGCATCGGCGACTCGCTGATCTATTTCGTTGACCGGTGGCGCGGCAAGAACGGCCGCAACGGCGGGATCGGCGACATCGACATCTACGACGTGGACTTCGAGCCGCTGGAGCCGGCGCGAGCCAGCGAGGACGCGGGCCACCGCGGCGCCGGCCTGACCCTGATCGACCACCTGACGCACAACGTGCACCGGGGCCGCATGAGCGAGTGGGCGGATTTCTACGAACGGCTGTTCAATTTCCGCGAGATCCGCTACTTCGACATCGAGGGCAAGGTCACGGGCGTCAAGTCCAAGGCCATGACCTCGCCCTGCGGACGCATCCGCATTCCCATCAACGAGGAAGGCAACGACGAGAAGGGCCAGATCCAGGAATACCTGGACCTCTACCACGGCGAGGGCATCCAGCATATCGCGCTGGGCACGGACGACATCTACGCCACCGTCGAGGCGCTGCGGGCCTCGGGCGTGGTCTTCCTGGACACGCCGGACACGTACTATGAACTGCTGGACAAGCGCCTGCCGGGCCACGGCGAAGACGTCGCGCGGCTGGCGAAGAACCGCATCCTGCTGGACGGCGCGCCCGGCGGCGGCCTGCTGCTGCAGATCTTCACGCAGACCGTGATCGGCCCGATCTTCTTCGAGATCATCCAGCGCAAGGGCGACGAAGGCTTCGGCGAAGGCAACTTCAAGGCCTTGTTCGAATCGATCGAGCTGGATCAGATGCGGCGCGGGGTGTTATAGCCCCCCCTACGCGCTGACGCGCGCCCCCAGGGGCGATGCGGGTGGACCGGCGGAGCCGGATCCACCGCATCCTGGGTCTAGTCCTTTTATCTTAGGGTGTGGCGGCTGCGCTTCGCTGGCTGCCAACTGTTCGGCATGCCGAGAGGTGGGCCGGAAACTTGCGTTTTGCCGACCGGCCGTCTCAAGGCCGGGCGGAGCCTACCGTCCGGATGCCGTCCACCGGGGGGAGCTTGGTGGCCTGGACTTCGACACGCTGGCCACCCTGGTCCAGCACCACGCCGCCGCCCAGGACCTCGGCCAGCGTGACGCCTTCGGCCAGCTGGGTGCCGACCGCGTAGGCGCGGGCGGGGCGGCCGTCTATGGCCAGGACCGCGGAGCCGCTGGGTCCGGCGGCGATGAGGCCGGCCACGACCACCTGGATCTTCGCCCCGGCGCCCGTGCCGAACCAGCCGGCCACCGGGCCGGTGTCGGTCTGCAGGGCACCGTCGCCGACCGCCGTGGGTGGGGCCGGCGGGGGAGAAGGCGCGAGCAGGATGGCTCCCCACACGCCTATGCCCGCCGCGAGCGCCAGCAGCGCGACGAAGGTGCTCGATCGGGGGAGACTGGGGATTACCCGCATCACTGACTCCGGCAGGGGCCGCCTTGGCGCGGCCGGTCAAAACGGTCCATTTTGCGGGGGGAATGTGACAGGGATACCCGCATCATGAATTGTCATCTAAAGCAGCGATAATAGGTGCCGCAAAAATTACGACACGGAGTTTACGCTGTGACACGGTCACGCTCTATCCGCGCCCGGCGCCAGGCCGGCTTTACCCTGATCGAGATCATGGTCGTCGTGGTCATCCTGGGCATCCTGGCGGCGCTGGTCGTGCCGCGGGTGCTCGATCGGCCCGACCAGGCCCGGGCGGTTGCCGCCCGGCAGGACATTTCCGGCATCATGCAGGCGCTGAAGCTGTACCGCCTGGACAACGGCCGCTACCCCACGACCGAACAAGGCCTGCGTGCCCTGGTCGAACGGCCCGCGACCGGACAGGTGCCTCCGAACTGGAAGCAGTACCTCGACCGCCTGCCCGCCGATCCCTGGGGCAATCCGTACCAATACCTGAACCCGGGCGTACACGGCGCCGACGTCGACGTGTTTTCGCTGGGCGCCGACGGCCAGCCCGGCGGCGAAAACGCCAATGCCGACGTCGGTTCCTGGGACCTCTGATCCCCGGCGCCGCCCCGCTGCCCGCGGCGTCGGCGCAGGCCCCCGGCGCGCCCGGGGGTTCACGCTGATCGAATTGATGGTCGTGGTCGTGATCGTCGGCATCGCCGCCGCGGCCGTGACCATCCGGGCCTTTCCCGACCGCCGCAAGCTGCTCCGGGACGACGCCGAACGGCTGGCCCAGCTGTTCTCGGTGGCCCAGGGCGAGGTCCGCGCCGACGGTCGCCGCATCACCTGGCAGGCGGACGAGCAAGGCTACCGCTTCGTCCGCCGCGCCCGCGCGCTGACGCCGGGCGCGGTCACGGCCGCGGGCACCTCCTCCACCACGCTGGACACCTTCGGCCGCGACGAACTGCTGCGGCCACGACGCTGGGCCGACGGTCCGGTCACCGTGCAGGTCGAGCCGCCCGGCCCGCCCGTATTCACGTCGGAGTGGATTCCGGGTCCGCTCATCGTCAGGCTGCGCAACGCCGACGCGATCGTGACCATCCTGCGCGACGAGGCGGGACGCTATGCGGTCCAGTGAAGCCGGCTTCACCCTGGTCGAAGTGCTGGTCGCCCTGGCCATCGTGGGCGTGGCGCTGGCCGCGTCGGTACGGGCGGTCGGCCTGATCGCGCAGAACAATGCCGCGCTGCGCGCCAAGTCGCTGGCGCTGGTCGAGGCCGAGAACCAGTTGGCCGAGCTGCGCCTGGCCCGCCTCATGCCCAGCCCCGGACGCCAGCTGGTCAACTGCCCGCAGGGCGGTCAGGCCATGCAGTGCGAACAGGTATTCACCAATTCGGACAACACCAACATCCGCCAGGTGATGATCCGCGTCCATCCCGAAGGCGATCCCGACCGCGTGCTGGCGCAGGTCAACGGCTTCCTGAGCGCGCTGCCATGACCCGACGCGCGCAGGCCGGCTTCACGCTGATCGAGGTCCTCGTCGCCATTTCCCTGATGGCGGTGGTGGCCATCATCTCGTGGCGCGGGCTGGAGAACGTCAGCGCCCTGCAGCGACGGCTGGCGGGAGATGCCGACGAGGTCGAGAGCGTCACGCGCATGCTGGGCCAGATGGAGCGCGACCTGGCGATGCGCGCGCCGGACGCGCTGCTGGACACCGGCACCGCCACGGCCACCGGCGCGCGCCTGCCGCAAAGCCTGCGCATCACGATCAAGGAAACGCCCGACGCCTCGGCCACGCTGGAGATCATCCGCGCCGACGCCGCCGATCCGGCCGGCTGGCAGCGCGTCGTCTGGTTCCTGGACGGCACGGTGCTGCGCCGCGCGGCCGGCGCCTCGGCCCGCCTCTATCCCCTGCCCGCGGCGGGCGGCGGCGCGGCGATCCTGGGCGGCGTGACGCGTTTCGCCATACGCGCCTGGGTACCCGGCCAGGGCTGGATCAATACCCCCTTTCCCGCCACCGGCACCCCGTTCACCGGCCTGGAGCTGTCGGCCGAACGCCGGACCGGCGAACGCGTGGAACGCTATCGCCGCGTGGTGGTGCTCGAATGACGCGGCGGCCCGACCCTCGCGCCAGGCGCCGGCAGCGCGGCATGGCGGTAATCAGCGCGCTGCTGATCGTGGCCGCCGTGGCCGTGCTGGTAACCGGCCTTTTCCAGCGCCAGGCGGCGTCGGTGCGGGCGGTCGAGAACGAACAGGCCCGCATCCAGGCCCGCTGGCTGTTGCTGGGCGGCCTGGACTGGGCACGGCTGGTCCTGCGCGAGGACGCCCGCCGCAACAACACCACGCGCCTGGGCGAGCTGTGGGCCACGCCCGTGGCCGATACCCGCATCACCCGCCCCGGGGACGACCGGGTGGCCCTGTTCTCCGGCCGCATCGAGGATGAACAGGGCAAGTACAACCTGCGCAACCTGGCCAAGGCCGGCGTGCCGCAGCCCATCGAGATCGCGGCCCTGGACCGGCTGTGCGCGATGCTGGGCCTGCCCGGCAGCCTGGCGCCGCGGATCGCCGTGCGGATCGCCAGCGCGCAGGCGGTGCCGGGCACTTCCGGGGAAACGGGTACGGGAACAGGAACGGGTACGGGCAGCGGCACGGGAACCGGCCAGAACGGGGAAGCAAGCCAGGGCCGCGGCCCTTCCGCCCCGATGATACGGACGGTGGACGACCTGGAAGGCATCACCGACGTGGACGAAAAGACCATCGAAGCCCTGCGCCCCTACGTCACGGTGCTGCCCGAAACCACCGCGGTCAATGCCAACACGGCCCCCGCCGAGGTGCTGGCGGCGGTGGTGCCGGGCCTGTCGCTGGCGCAGGCCCGCGCGCTGACCGAGCAGCGCAACGCCGGCACCTGGTTCAACGACCGTGCCGATTTCGGCAACCGCCTGGCCAATCCTGACATTACTATCAGCGACTCGCAGATCGTCACCGCCAGCAAGTGGTTCATGGTTTCCGGCACCGTGACGCTGGAGCGCGCTGCCGTCACAATGCAGGCGCTCGTCTCGCGGGCCAATGCCAATTCACCCACCGTGGTCTGGAAGAGGGAGACCAATTGAAGACAACGTTGCGGCTAGAGCTGCCCGCCCTATCCCTGCTGCATGCCGACTCGCGGGTGGCGTTCGCGCTGCTGGACCGGCAGCATGCCGTCCAGCGGACGGGCGAACTGCCGCTGGCCGAACTGGCCGCGGCCGTGCCGCCCAGCCGCGTCGAGGGCATCCTGCACCCGGCCGACAGTGTGCTGACCACCGTCACGGTGCCGCCCCTGCCCACGCACCGGCTGCAGGCCGCCGTCGCCGGAGCGGTCGAGCCCATGCTGCTGGGCGACATCGAAGGCCTGGCGGTCGCCCACGGCGCCCGCGCCGGCGATGGCTCCGTCTCCGTGGCCTGGGCGGCCCGCGAGCCGCTTGCGCGCGCCCTGCGGCTGCTGGCCGACAGCGGCCTGCCCGCCGACGCCCTGGTGCCGGCTCCGCTGGCCCTGCCGCTGACCGACACGGGCTGGACCGTGCTGGTGCGCGACGACCACGTGGTGGTGCGCACCGGTCCCCAGGCCGGCCAGGTCTGGGCCATCGACCCGTTCGCGACGACCGATGCCGATCCGGCGGTGGCGGCGCTGCTGCCCGCGCTCGAGCAGGATGCGCCCGGTGTCGTCGGCTGGATCGACCCGCAGCCCGCGGGCTGGCCCGAACTCTCGGCGACCGAGCGGCGCGCGTTGCCCACCGGGGCGCGCTGGCAGGGCGTGCTTCCGGGGTGGTCGCTGGCCCTGGCCGACCTGCAACCCCATCGCTCCGGCCGTTCGCCGTGGCGCCAGCCGGCCGCCTGGGCGGCCGGCGCGGCCGCCGTGTGGCTCGTGGGCCTGAACATCCACGCCTGGCAACTGGGCCGCGAGGAAGTCGCCCTGCGCCAGCGCATGGCCACCCAGGTCAAGACGGCGTTCCCGGACATTCCCGTGGTGCTGGATCCTCTGCGCCAGGCCGAACAGCGGCGCGATGCGTTGCGAGCCGCGGGCGGCGAATTCGGCTCATCCGATTTCCTGCCGCTGGCGCTGGCGACCACGCAACTGCTGCCGGCCGCCACGAACAACGTCGTCGCGCTGCGCTACACCCAGGGCGAACTGAAGCTGGAGCTGGTGGACGACGGCATAGGCATGGTCGCCAAGGCCGGCGCCGCGCCGCCACCGGCGCCAACGCAGCAGCAACAGGCCACGCATGGCCTGCGGCGCCTCATGCAGCGCCGGGAACAGGCCGCCGCGCCCGCGCCCACGGCAGCGCCCGTGGCGAGCCGGATGGAAATCGATCCGGCCATCCTGCAGCGCGCCGAGGGCCTGGGCCTGCAGGTCACGCACGACGACGGCGTCTGGACCATCCGCTCCGCCGCCAGCGCGGGCCAGGACGGGGGCACGCGCCCGGCGCCCCAGGGCGGCGGCGTGCGCATTCAACAGGACAACCCGCGACGATGAATCTCCCCGCTTTCAAACTTTCCATGCCGCCGGCGCTGGCCCGGCTGGGCGAAGACGCCGGACGGCGCTGGGCCCGGCTCGCACCGCGCGAGCGCCGCCTGCTGAGCATCGCCGGCGCGGTGGCCGGCATCGCCCTGGTGTTCCTGCTGTTCATCGAACCCGCCTGGACCCGCGCCAACCGACTGGAAGCGCAATTGCCGCTGCTGCGCACGCAGGCGGCCCGCGTCGACGCGCTGACGACCGAGGCGCGCAGCCTGCAGCGGGTGACCAGCGGCCGGATGACGGCCGACGAAACCCGCCAGGCCCTGGCCCAGAGCCTGGAGCGCGCCGGCATCGCCGCCGAGGTCGCTCCCGCCGACGCACCGGCGGGCACCAGCGGCGATGCCTGGCAGGTCACCGTCGACCAGGTGCAGGCCGCGGGCCTGATGCAGTGGCTGGCCTCGGTGCCCGGCCGCACCCGCCTCCAACTGGCGCAAGCCGATCTCGAACGCCCCACGGACGATAACGGGCGCCTGCTGACGGGCAAGGCGTCGGGCGTCCTGGTCTTCACCCCGGCCACGGCCGGACAGGGCCGCTGATGCGCACCTGGCTCAAGATCCTCCTGTGCGTCCTGGTGGCCCTGGCCGCCGCCCTGGCGGTACTGCCGGCCCGCTGGCTGATCGCGATCCTGCCCGCCCAATGGCCGGTGGCGGTGGTCGACGCCTCGGGCACCATCTGGCGCGGCAGCGCGCTGCTTGCCCTCGGTTTCCCCGAGGCCCGCAGCACCCTGCCCACGCCCGTCGAATGGAAGACGACATGGGACGGCGGCCCGGCGGTCGAGATCCGCCATCCCTGGCTGGACGGCCCGCTGGGGCTGCGCCTGCAGACCAACGGCTTCCTGCTGTCGGGCCGCACGCTGAAGCTCCCCGCCTCGACGCTGGCGCAGCTGGGCGCGCCCTTCAACACCCTGCGCCCCACCGGCGACCTGCGGCTCAAGTGGCCGTCCCTGCGGCTCAACGGCGGCATTCCGCCCGGCGAGCTCCTGGACGCCGAGTGGAGCGACGCCGGTACCGCGCTGTCGCTGCTGCGGCCCATCGGCCACTATCGCGCGCGCCTGACCGGAGAAGCCGGCGGCGCCGTCGCGCTCGCGCTGTCCACGCTGTCCGGCCCCCTGACCATGGAAGGGTCCGGACGCTGGGCCGCGCGTACCGGCTTCCGCTTCAACGGGGTCGCCCGCCCCGCCCCCAATGCCTCGCCCGAGGCCCGCGCCGCGCTGCAAAGCACGCTATCGGCGCTGGGTCGCCGCTCGGGCGACGATTCCATCCTGCAAATCGGCCGCTAACATCATGCCTATGCTCAACCAAGCCCCTTTCCGCAACCGACCGGCCCCGGCACCCTTCGCCCGGACGCTGGCCGCGGCGGTCTCCTCGGCCATGCTGGCGCTGGCCGTACCGCCGGCCGGAGCGGCCGCCGCCGCAGGCCCCGCCAATGCCTCGGCGGCCGACGGCGTGGTGCTCAACTTCGTCAACACCGAGCTGGAAGCGGTGGTACGCGCGCTGGGGCAGTTCACCGGCAAGACCTTCCTGGTCGATCCGCGGGTGAAGGGCCAGCTGACACTGGTTTCCGAGAACCCCGTCAACCGCGACACGGCCTATCGCATGCTGCTGGGCGCGCTGCGCATGCAGGGCTTCGCGGTGGTGGAAGTGGATGGCGTCAGCAAGGTGGTTCCGGAAGCCGACGCCAAGCTGCAGGGCAGTCCCGTCACCAGCGGCGCCGGCGCCAACAGCGGCCAGCTCGTCACGCAGGTGTTCAAGCTCAACTACGAAAGCGCGACCAATCTCGTGCCCGTGCTGCGGCCCATGATCGCGCCGAACAACCCGATCAACGCCTACCCGGGCAACAACACGCTGGTCATCACCGACTACGCCGACAACCTCAAGCGCATCGCCAACGTCATCGCCAGCGTCGATACGCCCTCGGCCATCGCCACGGACCTGATCGAGATCAAGTACGGCATCGCCACCGACGTGGCCGCGCTGGTCACCAAGCTGCTCGACCCGGGTACCGGCGGCGACGCCACGCAGCGGATCACCGCGGTGGCGGACCCGCGCACGAACAGTGTGCTGCTGCGGGCCAGCAGCCCGGCGCGCAACAAGCTCGCGCGCGACCTGATCGCCAAGCTGGACAACCCAGCCGCCCGTGCCACGAACATGCACGTCGTCTACCTGCGCAACGCCGAAGCGGTCAAGCTGGCCGAAGTGCTGCGCGGCGTGCTGACCGGGCAGTCGGGCACCGGCACGATGGGCGGTACCGGCAGCCTGGGCGGCGGGATGAGCGGCGGCCTCGGCACGGGCCTGGGCGGCTCGACCGGCCTCTCGGGCAACAACACCTCGTCCCTCGGCAATAATTCCAATACCTCGGGCACGTCCGGCGCCCTGGGCGGCGCGACCGGGCTGGGCGGCTCCAGCACCCTGGGCAGCGGCACGACCCAGGCCGGCTCGACCGTGTTCACGGGCGGCGGCGCGACGGTGCAGGCCGACGCCACCACCAACACGCTCATCATCACCGCGCCCGAGCCGCTTTACCGCAGCCTGCGCGAGATCGTCGACCAGCTCGACGTGCGCCGCGCGCAGATCTTCGTCGAAAGCCTGATCGTCGAAGTCTCGGCCGAGACCGCCGCCGAGTTCGGCATCCAGTGGCTGACCGGGCTGGGCAACCTGAACGCGGGCAACGGCACCGCCGTGGTGGGCGGCACCAGCTTCGGCGGCACGGGCTCGAACATCATCGGCGCGGCACAGAACATAGGCTCCATCGGCAAGGGCCTGAGCATCGGCATCGCCAAGGGCTCGGTCAACATCCCGGGCATCGGCCAGGTCACCAACCTGGGCTTCCTGGCCCGTGCCCTGGAAACCCAGGCCGGCGGCAACATCCTCTCCACGCCCAATCTGCTGACCCTGGACAACGAACAGGCCAGCATCATCATCGGCCAGAACGTGCCCTTCATCACCGGCCAGTACGCGCAGACCGGCAGCACGTCCACCGTCAGCCCCTTCCAGACCATCGAGCGCAAGGACGTGGGCCTGACGCTCAAGGTCAAGCCGCAGGTATCCGAAGGCGGCACGGTGAAGATGACCATCTACCAGGAAGTCAGCAGCGTCGACGAGAGCAAGTCCAACAGCGCGGGCATCATCACCAACAAGCGCGCCATCGAATCCAACGTGCTGGTGGACGACGGCCAGATCATCGTCATCGGCGGCCTGATCCAGGACCAGGTCACCGGCAGCGTGGAAAAGGTGCCGGGGCTGGGCGACATTCCCGTGCTGGGCAACCTCTTCCGCTACGACAACCGCAAGCGCACCAAGACCAACCTCATGGTGTTCCTGCGGCCCTACGTGGTGCGCGAAGGCGGCTCGCAAAGCAGCCTGATGATCGACCGCTACGAATACATGCGCGCGCAGCAGGCCCAGGCGCAGCCCGGCTCGCACTGGCTGCTGCCCGACATGCAGGCGCCCCAGCTGCCGCCGCGCGTGCCGGGCGTGGGCGATCCGGTCCAGAGCGGCCGCGCCGGGGCGGGCAACGTGCCCCCCACGACCATTCCGCGCGACGTCTCCGCCCTGCAATCGACCGACCCGACCATCGTGCTCCAGGTATTCGGCGCGCCCTCGGAAAGCGAAGCCCAGCTGGCGGCGCGCCGGGTGGCCGACGCCGGCATGAGCGCCTACGTGGTCCACGACGACGCGCAGCGCTGGGACGTGCGCATGCGCGTGGCGCGCGACCGCGTCACGGTGGACACGACACTGGCGGCCCTGCGCGACCTGGGCTATGCCGCCGAGATCGTGACGCGGCCATGAATCCGCTGCCTTATTCGTGGGCCCGCGCCCAGCGGGCACTGCTCAGCATGCGGCCCGACGGCAACCTGCTGACGGTCAGCCCGCGCACGCCGGCCTGGGCCATCGCCGAGGTCCAGCGCCGCCATGGCGCGGTGCGCATCGCGCGGATTTCCGACGCCGAACTGGAAACCCGCCTGACCGCGGCCTACGCCGACACCGGCGACGCCGCCGCGGTGGTGGGCGCGGCCGAGAACGAGATCGACCTGGCGCGCCTGATGCAGGATATTCCCGAAGTGGAAGACCTGCTCGAAACCCAGGACGACGCGCCCGTCATCCGGATGATCAACGCGCTGTTCACCCAGGCCGCGCGCGACGGAGCGAGCGATATCCATATCGAGCCCTTCGAGACCCACTCGGTGGTGCGCTACCGCGTGGACGGGACGCTGCGCGACGTGGTCAGCCCGCGCAAGGCGCTGCACGCGGCATTGATCTCGCGCATCAAGATCATGGCCAACCTCGACATCTCGGAAAAGCGCCTGCCGCAGGATGGCCGCATCGCGCTGCGCGTGGGGGGCCGTCCCATCGACGTGCGGGTATCCACGCTGCCCACCGGGCACGGCGAACGCGCGGTGCTGCGCCTGCTGGACAAGGAAGCGGGCCGGCTCGAGCTGTCGCGCCTGGGCATGGACGCCGGATTGCTGCAACAGCTGGACCGGCTCATCCACCAGCCCCACGGCATCGTCCTGGTCACCGGCCCTACCGGCAGCGGCAAGACCACCACGCTGTACGCCGCGCTGGGCCGGCTCGATGCCTCCACCACCAACATCCTGACGGTGGAAGATCCGATCGAGTACGACCTGCCCGGCATCAGCCAGACCCAGGTCAACTCCAAGATCAGCATGAGCTTCGCGCTCGCGCTGCGCGCCATCCTGCGCCAGGATCCGGACGTGATCATGATCGGCGAGATCCGCGACCTGGAAACCGCGCAGATCGCGGTGCAGGCCTCGCTGACCGGCCACCTGGTGCTGGCGACGCTGCACACCAACGACTCCGTGTCCGCGGTGACCCGCCTGACCGACATGGGCGTGGAACCCTTCCTGCTGTCGTCCTCGCTGCTGGGCGTGCTGGCACAGCGCCTCGTGCGGCGCCTGTGCCCCGACTGCAAGGCGCCGCACACCGAGCCGGACGGCCGCACGGTGTACCGGCCGGTGGGCTGCGCCACGTGCAGCCATACCGGCTACGTCGGCCGCACCGGCATCCACGAGCTCTACACCGTGGACGACACGCAGCGGCAACTGATCCATGAAGGCGCGGGCGAGCAGGAACTGCGCAGTGCCGCCCAGGCGGCCGGCATGCGCACCATGCGGCAGGACGGCGAGCGCTGGATCGATTCGGGCACGACCTCGCCTGAAGAAGTGGTGCGGGTAACACGGGATGTGTAGGAGGAAGGGCTGACATGCCTTCGTATCGCTTCGAAGCCGCCGACGCACTGGGCAAGCTCGACCGTGGGATGATCGACGCCGACAGCCCGCGCGCGGCGCGCGCCCAGTTGCGGGCGCGGGGGCTGACGCCCCTGGCCGTGGAGGAGGCCGGCGCTCAGCGCAGCAGCGGCGCAAGCCGCGGCTGGTTCGGCCCCCGCATGTCCGACTCGGAACTGGCCTGGGCGACGCGGCAACTGGCCAGCCTGCTGGCGGCCCGCCTGCCGCTGGACGCGGCGCTGACCGCGACGGCCGAACAATCCGAGAAAAAGCACGTATCCGAGGTCCTGGCCGCCGTGCGCGCCGACGTGCGGGCGGGCCACCGGCTGGCCGACGCGCTGGCCACCCGGCCGCGCGATTTTCCCGACATCTACCGCGCCCTGGTGGCGGCGGGCGAGGAGTCCGGCGACCTGGCGCACGTCATGGAGAAGCTGGCCGACTACATCGAGGAACGCAACGCCCTGCGCATCAAGGTCCTGACCGCCTTCATCTATCCCGCGGTGGTCGCCCTGGTATCGGTCGGCATCGTCATCTTCCTGCTGGGCTACGTCGTGCCGCAGGTCGTCAGCGCCTTTTCGCAGGCACGCCAGGAACTGCCCATGCTGACCCGCGTCATGCTGAGCCTGAGCGACTTCGTCCGCAGCTGGGGATGGCTGGTCGCCCTGGTCCTTGCCGCCGCGCTGACCGGCTGGCGCATGATGTTGCGCGCGCCCGCCACGCGACTGGCCTGGCACACCCGGTTGCTGAAGATGCCGCTGGCCGGCCGCTTCATCCTGGGCCTGGACGCCGCCCGCTTCGCCTCCACCCTGGCCATCCTGACCGGCAGCGGGGTACCGCTGCTGCGGGCGCTGGACGCGTCGCGCCAGACGCTGGGCAACGACCGCCTGCGGGCCAGCGTGGACGACGCCACGTCTCGCGTGCGCGAGGGCGTATCGCTGGCCTCGGCGCTGCAGGTACAGAAGACCTTTCCGCCCCTGCTGGTGCACCTGACCGCCAGCGGCGAGAAGACCGGCACCCTGCCCGAGCTGCTCGAACGCGCGGCGCAGACGCTGTCGCGCGAGGTCGAGCGCCGCGCCATGGCGTTGACGGCACTGCTCGAACCGCTGATGATCCTGCTGATGGGCGGCTTCGTGCTGCTGATCGTACTGGCGGTGTTGATGCCCATCATCGAGATCAACCAGCTCGTGCGCTAGCGCACGTTGCACCGGCGGCGCCAGCGCCGCCGGGTTCGCCGCATCCGACTCATGAAGAAACCCGCCGGCCATTCCAACGACCACCTCGAGAATTCGTTGGGATACCTGCTGCACCGCGCGGCCCACATCATCGCCGCCACCTTCGGCGACGAGCTGAAGGCGGACGACATCCCGCTGTCCGTCTGGCGCGTGCTGGCCACGCTGAACGACCGCGACCACCAGTCGCTGAGCGAACTCGCCAGCCATACCGGCGCCGAACTGTCCTACCTGTCGCGCACCGTGGCGCAGGCCGAAGAGCGCGGCTTCGTCATGCGCTCGGCGCAACCGGGCGACAAGCGCGCGACCAGCGTCTCCATTACCCCCGCGGGACGGGCCATCGTCCGCAAGTTCTCTCCGTTGACGCAGACCCTGCAAAAGCAGTGGCTGGCCGACATACCCGACGCCGACGTGGAAGCCACCTTCCGGACGTTGCGCGCCGTGTACCGGAACGCGGTCGCCGGCGCTTCGCCCTCTTCTCCGGTCAACCGCAAGATCACGGTGGCCCGCAGGGTCAACAAGCGCGCGACGCTCAAGGCCGGCTCGCACTGACCCGCCTTTTCCCCCGGGGAATTCCCTAGGATCTTCGTCGCGCCAAAAAGGTTGTTTAAACTACCATTTAGTGATCCAATGCTTCGCATGCGCTGCGTGGGCATGACTCGTGTCGAGAACTGCTCCGTGGTTCCGATGCCATTGCTTGCCCGAGGTCCACCATGAAGCTCGTCACGATCGACGCGACCCCCGGCGGGATTGCCGGCGCCCTGCTGGAATCCGGCGAGATCCTGCACCTTGGCCGCGCGGCGGCCCCCGGCACGATAGAGGCCTGGCTGCCCGCAAGCGTGCGCGGCATCCTGCAGGCGGGCCCGGAAGGGCTGGAAGCCGTGCGCCGCCTGGTCCGCCGCGCGGAAGGGCTGGGCGCTAGCGAACGGGACCGGCTACGCAGCACGGGAGCCCTGACCGATGCATCGGCGACCCCGCTGCTGGCTCCGGTGCCTGATCCCCGTTTGATCCTTGCGGCGGGCCGCGCCTACGGCGCCCACGTCCGCGAGATGGGGGGCGGCCCGCCGCCCCATCCGACCGCCTTCCTCAAGAGTCCTGACAGCGTGACCGGCCCCGGCGCCCGCATTCCCATCCCCGCCGGCATCGAACAGGTCGACTACGAAGGCGAACTGGCCGTCGTCTTCGGCCGCGCCTGCCACCGCGTGCGGCCGGCACAGGCGCTCGACCACGTCGCGGGCTACATGGCGGCCAACGACGTCTCGGCGCGCGACTGGATGCCGGGCGTCCAGGCCGCCCGCACCCCGGTCGAAGGACGCCAGAGCTGGGAACTCAACATCATGGGCAAGCAGTTCCCCTGCTTCACTCCCATGGGGCCGGTGCTGGCCACGAGCGACGCAGTCGGCGATCCGTCGTCGTTGCAGCTCGTCACCCGGCTCAACGGCCGCGTCATGCAATCGACCAGCGTCGGCGACCTGATCCATCCCATCGCCGAGACCATCGCCTACTTCTCGCAGTGGTACCGGTTCCAGCCCGGCGACGTGCTGCTGACCGGCACCCCGGCCGGCGTCGGCTTCGGCCGCGACCCGCAGGTCTTCATGCACCCGGGCGACCAGGTCGAGGTCGAGATCGCCGGCATCGGCACTTTGCGCAACGACATCGCGGCCGCCTGACGCATCCGCGACAAGAGAGGAGACCAGACATGAACATCGAAAGCATCGTCCCGGCGCCGGCCCATGCCGGGTCGGTCGTCAGGCCCTATGTGCTGTCCCATGGCACCCTGGAGTGCTATGACATCGAGAAATCCAGGCGCTTCTATGAAGAATTCCTGGGACTCGAATGCGTGCACCATGCCTCGCGCGGACTGTCCATCCGCTGCGGCCTGAAGTTCCACATCGTCTGCCTGGAAGTGGGAGAACGCCTGAAGCCCGTCAGCGTCTTCAACCACTGGGGCCTGGACGTCGCCACCCCGGCGCAAGTCGACGCTGCCTGGGAAGCCGCCAAGGCGCTCCAGGAAAAGTACGAGATCCGGCAGGTCCTGTCGGTCAAGAGCCAGCACGGCGTGTACTCGTTCTACCTGGAAGACCTCGACCATAACTGGTGGGAGATCCAGCATTACGACGGCTTCCAGCACGACGACGTCTTCGCCGCGGGCGATCGCCACAGCATGGCCGACCGCCCTTCCCAACGCCGGCTGCGCCAGGGCATCGACGCCATGCGCACGGACTGAGCGCCGGCCAGTTCCTCCAACGACAATCACCAGCGAGACACCGATGAACGACGACCTGCCCGTGCTCGACGCATTCACCCATCTCATGCCTCCCGCCTACCTGCGCGAGGTGGAGCGGCTTTCGACCAACCGCGACATCGCCAAGCGCCTGGGCACCGTGCCCATGCTCCATGACGTGCCCCGCCGCATCGAGATGATGAAGGGCTTCGGCGACTACCGGCAGGTGATCTCGCTGTCCCAACCCTCGGCCGACAACGTCCTGGGGCCGGAGGCCTCGCCCGCCCTCGCCCGACTGGGCAACGACGGCCTGGCCGAGATCGTCGACCGCCACCGCGCCTACTTCCCGGCCTTCGTCGCGAGCCTGCCCTTGAACGACATCGAGGCGGCGCTGGAAGAATTCGACCGCGCCGTGCTCGAGCTGGGCGCCGCCGGTATCCAGATCGAGACCAACATACACGGCGCGCCGCTGGACCATCCGAGCTTCCTGCCCCTGTTCGAGCGCGCCGTCCACCACGACGTGCCGATCTGGATGCATCCCCACCGCGGCGCCGGCTACGCGGACTATCCGACGGAAGGCAAATCCCGCTTCGAGATCTGGCAGGTGCTGGGCTGGCCCTACGAAACCAGCGTGGCGATGGCGCGCCTGGTGTTCTCGGGGCTGATGACGCGCCTGCCCACGCTGAAGATCATCACTCATCACCTGGGCGGCATGATTCCCTACTTCGAAGGCCGCGTCGGCACGCTATGGGACCAGATCGGCGTACGCACCGCGGACGAGGACCTCGGCTACATCAAGGACATGCTCGGCGACCGCCCCGTCGACTGTTTCCGCCGGTTCTACGGCGACACGGCCGTGGGCGGCTCGGCCTCCTCCATACGCTGCGGACTGGACTTCTTCGGCAACGACCATGTGGTGTTCGCCAGCGACTGCCCGTTCGATCCCGAAGGAGGCCCGGGCTTCATCCGCGACACACTGCGCGCCATCCGGTCCCTGGCGCTGCCCGCCGACGCCCATCGCAAGATCTGCCATGACAACATCGCCGGGCTGATAGGCCTCGCGCACAAGGCCGCGCCCGCGGCAGCCACCAGCGTCCAGGAGGCCTGACATGAAACGCTTCGGGATCATGCTCACCGCCGCGCTGGCCGCCTTGACGGGTGGCGCGGGCGCACAGACCTTTCCCACGCGGCCCGTCACCGTCGTCGTACCCTATACCCCCGGCGCCGGAGGGGATTTCGTCGCCCGCAAGCTGGCCCCGGAAATGGCGCGCGTCCTGGGCCAGCCCGTGGTGGTCGAGAACCGCGTCGGCGCAAGCGGCACCATTGGAACGTCCGGCGTGGCGAAGGCGCCTCCCGATGGGCACACCCTGCTCTCGACCGCCGACACCATCACCATGCTTCCGTACCTGTACAAAAGCGTCACCTTCTCGCCTTCAAAGGACTTCGCGCCGGTGGCCATGGTCGCGACCGGCACGTGGGCGCTGGCCGTCACGCCTTCGCTACCCGCGCACTCACTGGCCGAACTCGTCGAACTGGCCAAGAAGCGTCCCGGCGGACTGTCCTATGCCTCGCCCGGGCTCGGGACGCCGCACTACTTCCTGATGGAACTGTTCAAGCAGACCGCCAGGATCGACATGCTGCACGTCCCCTACAAGGGCATGTCGGGACTCGTCACCGACCTGATCGGCGGACAGGTGCAGGCCGCGCTGCTGTCCCTGAACGTTGCGCTGCCCCACGTGGCGGCGGGCAAGCTGCGGCTCGTCGCCGTCATCGCCGACCACCGCTCGCCGCTGGCGCCCGCCATACCCACCTTGCAGGAAGCCGGCTACGCCAACTTCCCGTTCGCGCCCTGGATAGGCCTGCTCGCTCCCGCCGGCACTCCACGGCCCGTCGTCGAGCGTCTGCACCGCGCCGTCGGGCAGGCCCTCGCCTCGGCAGAAATCCGCGAATCGCTGCACCAGCAGGGGCTGGAAGTCGCCCTGAGTTCCCCCGAAGAACTGGGCACGCGCATCCGCGCCGACATGGAACGGTGGAAGGCATTGGTCGAACGCTCCGGCGTCGAGCCCGAATGAGCGCGCGACCTGGCGAAGGGCAGCGCTTCCAGCGGAGTTGACGGCGGGGCGGCAGGCGCCTGATGATGCGCGGTGAAACGGCGCGCCGCCCCAACCGGGCGCGCCCCCGCCACTCACCCAGGGACACGCCATGACGACCATCTACGATTTTTCCGCCACGGACATCGAAGGCCGCGACGTACCGCTCGAGCGCTTTCGCGGCAAGGTGCTGCTGGTGGTGAACGTGGCCTCGCAATGCGGATTCACCCCCCAGTACGCGGGCCTGGAAGCCATGTACCGCACCTACCGCGAACGCGGCCTGGAAATCCTGGGCTTCCCCTGCGACCAGTTCGGCCACCAGGAGCCGGGCAGCAACGAGAGCATCCGGGACTTCTGCAAGCTCAACTACGACGTGACCTTCCCGATGTTCGCCAAGATCGACGTCAATGGCGACGGGGCCCATCCGCTCTACCGCTGGCTGAAAAGCGCCAAGCCCGGCCTGCTGGGCACCGGCGCCATCAAGTGGAACTTCACCAAGTTCCTGGTCGATCGAACCGGCGTGCCCATCGCCCGCTACGCGCCCACGGACAAGCCGGAATCGATCGGACCGGATGTCGAGGCGGCGCTGGGCTCCGGTCCGGCTTCGTCCTGACCGGCCACGATCAATCCCGCGCCTCGGCGTCCCTGCCTGGAATCTCCACCCCCGGGATACCCGCCAGGATCTCCGACAGGATATCGATGAACCCGTGAACCGGTGCGGAGAGCGTCTTGTGGCGCTGCCAGGCCACGACCACCTTGCGCCTGATGACCGGCTCGACCAGGGCCACGCTGCGCAGGGCTCCCCCGAACAACTCCGACGACAAGGCCATGGGCGGAATGATGGACAGCCACCCCGGCCTGAGCGTGACGTGCAACAGGCTCTGCAAGGAGTCGATTTCCAATTGCGGCCGCAAGACCAGTCCTTGCAGGCCGAACTGGGCGTCGATCAGGTTGCGCATGGACTTGTAGCGCGACGGCAGCACCAGCTGGAACCCGGCCAATTCATTTCCCCGCACGTGGTCCCGGTCCGCGAGGGTACTCCGATGACCGACCACCACCAGGGCTTCGGTGGAAATATCCCGGGTCTGCATGTTGAGCAGGTCCTGCGTCGTGCTGAGCAGCGCGCACTCCAGGTCGCCGGAGATCAGCCAACTGATCAGGTCGCTGCGGTACCCGTCGCGGGACAAGAATTCGACCGCCGGATGGCGCTCGCGGAACGCCTCCAGCGCCCGCGCCATCACGAACTGGTGAAACGACGCCTGGGCGCCGATCCGGATCTTGCCGCTGAACCGGTCCGCGCCGCTCGCCAATACCGCTCCCGCGCGTTCGAGTTCCGTCAGCACGCGGATGCAATGCCGGTAGAACTCGTGCGCCAGGGGATAGGGCGTCACGCCATGCGGGTCCCGGCTGAACAGTTGCACATCGTGATATGCCTCCAGCCGCTTGATCTGCTGGCTGATCGCGGGCTGGACGACGTGCAGCCGGCGGGCTGCGCGCGTGATGCTGCCCTCTTCATAAAGCGCGACGAAGCAGCGTATCTGGCGTATGTCCATGCTGGGCACCCGGACAGGGAGTGATGCGCGCTTGGGGCCCGGGCATCCCGTTCAGCGGCTGGGAACGACACCCGGCGGCAGGCTCGCGACGTGCTCGGCGATCGCTCCGGGCGTCGTCAGCCATACCCGGTGGCGCTGCGAGGCGATATGGGACAGGATCCGCCGCAATTGCCTGATGCGATGGGGCTGTCCGGTCAGGAACGTATGCAGCGACAGGCAATATACCATCGGGTATTGCGCCGATTCCTGGAGCTGTTCGTCGAACGCATCGATGGCCATGCGCGTGAACTCCTCGTCGCTCGCTCCCCGGTTCACGTAGGCGGGCAGATCGTTGAGTTCCATCGACGGATAGGGCACCGCGAGAATGGGGCCGTGCTTGGTGCGGAACCACATGGGCTGGTCGTCGAACCACCAGTCGAGCATGTATTTCCATCCCAGTTCCTTGAGCAGTTCCGGCGTGTTCGGGCTCTGCGAGATGAACGGTCCCAGCCATCCGGCCGGCGCCTTGCCCTCATGCCGCTCGAACAGCGACTTGACCTCGCCCAGCATGGTCCGCTCGGCGTCCGGCGCCATGTCGGCCTGGCGCTCGGAGTTCGTACGCCCGTGTCCGACCATCTCGTCGCCACGCTGCCGGCATGCCTCCAGTACCTCCGGGCAGACGTCGTAGACCGATCCGTTGGCCAGCACCGCCAAGGGAAATCCGAACGACTCGAATTCCCGCAGGATGCGCCACACCCCCACGCGATTGCCGTAGTCGCGATAAGCGTATCCGCGGTGGTAGGGAGCGGATGGCATGGAGGTGAAATCGTTGCCGGGATTGCGCCCGAACTCGAAGCCCTCGATGTTGAGGGCGAAATAGACCGCCAGCCGCTTCCCCTCCGGCCAGTCGTAGACCGGCCGGGTGACGATGGCGCTGTAATCGTAGCGATCGTTGCCGTGTTCGAATTTCTTCACTTCCCATCCTCCTCTGCCACCGCCGGCGCCAAGCCTTCGAGCGCCGCCAGCAGTGTCCTGGTATCCATCACGTCCGCGTACTTCTCCGCCATGTCGTAAAGATTGACGGCATGCGAGGCCTGGTTCCGGTCGTAAACCGCGTCCGAAGGCACGGCGACTCGATAGTTGTAGGAAAACGCGTCCACCACGCTGCTGCGCACGCAGCCCGACGTCGCGCAACCCGTCACCACCAGGGTGTCGGCACCGGTATTGACCAGGTAGCTGGCCAGCGGAGTGCCGAAGAACGCACTGGGATGTTTCTTGGGCAGCAACACGTCGCCCGGACGAGGCGCGATGGACGCCACGAACTCGTAGCCCTTGGCCGGGATCTGCATCATGGTCGGCACCTTCTCCGTCAACCGGCCCTGGTCAAAGCCGAACTTGGGCGCGACGTGGGGATACAGCACCGGCCAGTTCCTCGCGCGAAACAGCGCCAGCAATTCGGCGATGTGCTCGATGGCCCGCCACGCCGTATCACCGCAGGAAGTGGCGAACTCCTGCACGGCCTGCTCGAACGGCATCGGCCTCGTCCCGGCCGTGCGGTATTGCACGTCGATGATCAACAGCGCCGGCCGTCGGCCCAGGCCCGACGGCCGGCCAAACCCGGCCAAGCGGGAAGCGGCCCGGTCTCGTTCGGGGATGAGCTGGTCCCATATTTCCGACATGTCGCTTTCCTCCTCAACGCGCACCGCGCACGATATCGACGATCCGGGCCGCGTCGCGGGCCTCGGCACCTCGCCACGCCACGTGGCCATCGGGGCGCACCAGCACCAAGGGCGCGCCATACGCCCGGGCCGCTTGCCCGGATTCGATCCGGTGCACCGCCAGCGGCATCCCCCTGCGATCCGCTTCGCGCACGAACCGGGCCGCCTCGGCCATGGCCCCGTCGCCGAATGCCAGCAGCGTGAATCCCCTGCCAAAAAGATCGAGTGTCGACCGCCCCGGTTCAAGCCAGGCGTGCGGCGCGCGCGCCCCCGGGCGTGCGGTCTGCTCGTAGCGCGAGTATTCGTCGGGAACCGGCGGCGTGCCGTCCGCCACGCACAGCGGCGATTCGTCGTAGCGGTATCCCATCTGCAACCCCCACGACTGCCACTCGTACTGCGTGGCGCGCTTCATCTGCTCGCCGATCTCGCGGCGCGCCGCCTCCGCCTGCGCCGTGTCCTCCAGCAGGTACTCGCAGCGGGGCGGCGACACCCAGGTCTTGTAGTTGTGCGTCGAGTAGGCGGCATTGCGCACCGCTACCGGCTGGCGCTCCTGCGTGTAGGCCGGCAGCAGGGCTGGCCCGCCCCACCCCTCGATCATCGCCTGCAGCTTCCACCCCAGGTCCGCCACGTCGCCCAGGCCCGTGTTCATGCCCATGCCGCCGGTGGGCGACATCGTGTGCACGGCATCGCCGGCCAGCAGCACCCGTCCCCGCCCGTAGCTCCCGGCCACCAGTTCGGCCCGCTTCCACGGCAGGATGGACACCACCTCGAACGCGATCCGGTCCGTGCCCAGCGCGCGCTGCACCCAGGCTCTGGCGTCGAAGGCTTCCATGTCGAACTTCGCCGCCGTGCCATACACGGTCAGCCGCCACACATCGCGCCCATCGATCACCGTGACGTTGCCCCAGGTTCCCTCCGGCCCGATCAACAGGAACCGCTCGGCGGCCTGCTTACCGCACTGCTCCAGCAGCCCCGGGCAGGAGAACAGCACGCTCATCGAATAGTTCAGGTGGCCCCGGCCTTCCATCTCGATGCCGAGACCGGTCCGGATCGTGCTGCCCGCGCCATCGCATCCGACCAGATAGTCGGCCCGGATAGCCAGGGGCGCGTTCCGGCGCAGGTCCGTGGCGCGGATCAGGACGTGTTCCGCATCCTGCTCGAAGCCGTCGACCCGCGTCTCGACCCGGATCGTGCCGCGGCCGCTGTCCCGCAGCGCCCTCTTCAAGACCGGATCGAGCCAGTGCTGCGGGCAGCGTTGCTTCTTCTCCGGCGACCACTCGGGCAGCGGCATGGCTGCCAGCGCGGGATACTCGTCCCTGGCCAGCGTATGGCCGGCCAGGCTGGTGCAGAACTCGATGGAAAGCGCGAAATCGCCGGGAAACCCGCTTTCCCGGACAGCTTGCGCGATTCCCCAGCGCCGGAATAGCTCCATGGTCCGCACGGAAACGAACCCCGCTCGCGGATGGGTCACGTGCCCGTCTTCCTTTTCCAGCACCATCGCGTCGATACCCCGCCACGCGAGATCCAACGCCAGGGACAAGCCCACCGGACCGGCACCGACGATCGCCACCGGGGTGGACAACACTTCTTCAGTCATACAGTCACTCCACCGAAACCTTTGCGTCCGTCACCACCTGCTTCCACTTCCTGCCTTCGGCTACCACCGCCGCCGAAAACTGGTCCGGCGTCTCGTCCACGGGCATATAGCCGAGCCTGGCGATTTCCGCCCGCACCGACGGCTGCTGACTGGCGTGGCGGAACGCAGTATTCAACTTGGCCAGCACACCCGCGGGAATCCCCTTGGGGGCCACCAGCCCGAACCATTCGAGCGACTCGAACCCGGGATATCCGCTCTCGGCAAAAGTCGGCAGATCGGGAACCAGCGGATTGCGCTCCAGGCTGGAAATGGCGATGGGGCGCAAGCCCCCGTCCTGCATGTGAGGCAGCATGTGTCCCAGCGCGATGAACGCCATGTCCAGGTGATCGCCGGTCAGGTCCGTCAGCACTTGCGCGTTGCCCTTGTAGGGGATATGGATCATGTCGATTCCGGCGCGCGCCTTGAACAGCTCGCCGGTCAGGTGGATGATCGATCCCACGCCCGCGGAGCCGAAGCTCAGCCTGCCCGGCCTGGCCTTGGCCAATGCCACGACGTCCGCGACCGTCCGCACGGGCAGCTTGCTGTTGACCGCCAATACCAATGGCCCGCGCACGGCCCGGCTGACCGGCTGGAAAGAAGCAAGCGGGTCGTAGGGCAGCGAGGCATACAGCGATGGCGCGACCGCCAGTGTGCTGGTGCCGCCCCACAGCAGCGTGTAGCCGTCGGCCGCCGCGCGGGCCGCCTGACCACCTCCCAAGGTGCCGCCAGCGCCCGGCCGGTTGTCCACCACGACGGTCTGGCCCAGCTCCGGGGCAATGGCCCGCGCGAAAATGCGGGCGGTGACATCGGTGGGCCCGCCCGCCGCGAACGGCACGATCAGCGTGACGGGACGGCTGGGATAGTCAGCCGCCCAGGCCGTGGACAACACCGCCGCGGACAGTGCCCAGGCCAGCACGATACGGGCGTGACGTCGCCACGCTTGTCTGGAAGCGTTCATGTGATTCTCCTGAAATTGCGCGGTCGCCGCCGCGCCGTGAAAACTAGACGGGAATCCGGCCTGCCCATCCGCCATAGAGCGGCTCGCCCACACGCTCCGGGGCCAGGTAGGCCTCGCCGCCGGCCTCCCTCACCATGGCCCAGGCCAGGCACAGGTTGGAAGACACGACAGGCTTGCCTGTCGTGGACGAGACTTCGACCAGGGCCCTGAGCGTCGGCATGCCGGTCCCCGTGAACATGATGGCGTCGGCATCCTGCCAGCGCAGCCGGCTGAACGAAGACATCACCAGGGGAGTCGTGATGCCGTAGATATCGCGCGTGTCGCTGGTGTCCAGCGACACCGAGGCACAATCGACGACGTCCAGGCCCACGGCTTCCCAATAGCGTTTGCTGGCCTCGACCAGGAACGGCGGATAAGGCGCGAAAAGGGCGACCCGCCTTGCGCCGAGGTGATCCAGGGCCCGCCGCAGCGCCTGCGCCGAGGAAATGACGGGATAGCCGAAGCGCGCCGATGCAGCATCCAGCGCCCGCCGCTCCTCATCCGCGCCCACCAAATACGAGCTACCGGTGCAGGCATAGCCCAGCACATCCAGCCTGGCGCTGTCGTAGCTCTCCAGGCTGGACGGCAGATTGATCAGGTAATCGATCAGCCGCTGGCGCGAATCCGTGCGGCTGCCTTGCAGACGAGTGACAAGCATCGAGAATCCGGCAGGCAGCAGGGCCGCCAGTTCGGGCTCGACCACGGGGTTCGCCTGCGGAACCGCCACGCCCAGCACCGCACCATTGCCATACTCGCGTACCACGTCGCTCATGACATTCCTTCGTTCCAGAGTCGAAGAAATTATCTGCAGGCGACGCCATCGGGACAATTAACTTTGGTTGATGGGGGGTATCACGCAGCACCCCACCCTGGGCAAGCCTCCCGTTTCATGGGAGCATCTGCGCTTTCCGTCAGAAAGCGAGCAACAGCATGAAAGAAGTCATCGACGTCGGCCTGCCCGATGTGGGCCAGCCTTTTTCCTGGGCGGTGCGCAGCGGCGGGATCCTGTTCACCTCGCAAGGTCCGGTGCGCAAGGACGGCAGCATCGATACCGGCCCCATCGAGGACCAGGCCCGCCTGACCTTCCGCAACCTGCAATCGGCGGTGGAAGCCGCCGGCGGCACGCTGGACGACGTCACGCAGGTGCTGATCTACATGACCGACGTCAACGACATGAAGGCCATCGACGCGGTCTACCGCGAGTTCTTCACCGCGCCCTACCCCAGCCGCTCCAGCGCGGCCGTCGCCGCCCTGGTCGTGCCGGGCATGAAGGTGGAGATCGTGGCGTTCGGGGTGGTCAACAAGTAACGGGGATCACTCCCGGTCCAGCACCTCGAAGGGCGAGGCCGAGCGCTTGATGTAGCCCAGCACGATGTTGGACTCGATGTCGCGCACGCCGGGCGCGCGATACAGGCGGTTGACGATGAAGTCGGAGTAGTGGCTGACGTCCCGCGCCCTGACCACCAGCATGTAGTTGGCCCCGCCCGTGACGATGCGGGCGGACAGCACCTCCGGCCAGTCCTTGATGGCGGCCACGAAGGCTTCGTGCCATCCCTCCACCTCGTGGCGCATGGACACGTGCACCACGGCCTCGACTTCCAGGCCCAGCTTGGCGTAGTCCAGCACGCAGCTGTAGCCCTGGATGATGCCCGCTTCCTCCAGCAGTTTCACGCGCCGCAGGCACGCCGATGGCGACAGCGAGACCTTGGCCGCCAGGTCCTGGTTGCTGATGCGGCCGTCGCGCTGCAGGCACTCGACGATGCGCATGTCGAGACGGTCCAATTTTATTCGCATTAGATTTCAACTTTCTTTTTGAATTTCGAATTTTATTCGAATTCAGCCTTGCACGGGCGTCGAAAATGCCAGCACATTCGACGGCCGCTTCGATAAGATTCCGCTTGAACACACGGCGTCGCGGCCCGCGCACGCCGCCCCCTAGCCGCGACGCCATGCCCCTGATAGACATCAGCCCCCCGCTTTCCCCCGCGACCCCGGTCTGGCCGGGCGACACGCCGTTCCAGCAGGCCGAGGTCTGGCGCATGGAAGGCGCCTGTCCGGTCAACGTGGGGCGCGTGACACTGTCGCCCCACACCGGCGCCCATGCCGACGCGCCGCTGCACTACGCGCGCGATGGCGTGCCCATCGGCGCCGTGCCGCTCGACACCTACCTCGGCCCCGCCCGCGTCATCCACTGCCTGGATGCCGGTCCGCTGGTGGAACCGCGCCACATCGAACACGCGCTGGCCGATGTGCCGCCGCGCGTGCTCCTGCGCACCTATGCCCGCAATCCGGTCGAGCGCTGGGACAGCGGCTTTTGCGCGATCGCGCCTGCCGCCATCGCGCTGCTTGCGCGGCATGGCGTGCGGCTGGTCGGCATCGACACCCCCTCGATCGACCCGCAGGAATCCAAGACCATGGACGCGCACCGCGCGGTGCATGCCGCGGGCATGGCGATCCTCGAGGGTCTGGTGCTGGACCAGGCGCCCGAAGGCGACTACGAACTGATCGCCCTGCCGCTGCGCTTCGCCACGCTGGACGCGAGTCCCGTGCGCGCGGTGCTACGGCCGCTGCGCTGATCCTCCCATCCCGTTTCAACGACCCATCGTCCAGGACGTTCCTCCATGACTGCCTCCCGGCAAGACACCGACGCATCCCCCGCCTCGTGGCACAACGCGCAGATGGACTTCTCCAAGTCCATGAGCTATGGCGATTACCTCGGCCTAGACCAGTTGCTGGGCGCCCAGCATCCGCTGTCGCCCGACCACAACGAGATGCTGTTCATCATCCAGCACCAGACCAGCGAACTTTGGATGAAGCTAATGCTGCACGAGCTGTTCGCGGCCCGCGCCTGCATCCAGCGCAGCGAGGTGGAGCCGGCCCTGAAGATGCTGGCGCGCGTCTCGCGCATCATGGAGCAGCTGGTCCATGCCTGGACGGTGCTGTCGACGATGACGCCGTCGGAATACACCAAGTTCCGCCAATACCTGGGCAGCTCGTCCGGCTTCCAGTCGTTCCAGTACCGGCAGATCGAGTTCGTGCTGGGCAACAAGAATGCCGCGATGGTGGCGCCGCATGCGCATCACCCCGAGCGCAAGGCACTGGTGGAAGCGGCGCTGGAAGCCCCCTCGCTGTACGACGAGGCGCTGATGCTGATGGCGCGGCGCGGCTTCGCCATCGCGCCGGAGCGCCTCGCGCAGGACTGGACCCTGCCCACGCAATACGACGCCTCGGTCGAGGCGGCCTGGCTGAAGGTCTACGCCGATCCGGATGCCTGCTGGGACCTGTATGCGCTGGCGGAGAAACTCGTGGACCTGGAGGATGCCTTCCGCCAATGGCGCTTCCGCCACGTGACGACGGTGGAGCGCGTGATCGGCTTCAAGCGCGGGACCGGCGGCACGGCCGGGGTCAGCTACCTGCGCAAGATGCTGGAGGTCGTGCTGTTCCCCGAGCTCTGGCAGATGAGAACGAATTTGTAACCCCCCCTACGCGCTGACGCGCGCCCCCCAGGGGGCGGCACTGGCGGACCGGCGGAGCCGGATCCGCTGTGCCCTGGGTAAAGCGGCGCTTGAAAGGCGCCGCTCTATAATCGATCGATAGTTCCAAGGAAAATCGTTCCATGTTCGAGCACGTTCCCCGCTATGCCGGCGATCCCATCCTGTCGCTGGTGCAGACCTTCCTGAAAGACCCGCGCGAGCACAAGGTCAATCTCAGCATCGGCTTCTACTACGACGGCGCCGGCAAGGTGCCCGTGCTCGGCAGCGTGAGCCAGGCCCGCGACCGCATCGACACCTCGGTGCCTGCGGTCTACCTGCCGATGGAAGGCGATGCCCAGTACCGCAAGGCGATCCAGGAAACCGTGCTGGGCGCCGGCCACCGCGCCGTGGCCGAGGGCCGGGTGGCGACCATCCATACCCTGGGCGGCTCGGGTGCGCTCAAGGTAGGCGCCGATTTCCTGAAGGCGCATTTCCCGGGCAGCGAGATCTGGATCAGCGATCCCACCTGGGAGAACCACTACAACATCCTGGGCGGCGCGGGTTTCCCCATGCATGCCTTCCCGTACTACGACGCGGCCACCAACGGCATCCGCTTCGACGAGATGCTGGCCACGTTCGAAAAGCTGCCCGAGCGCAGCATCGTGCTGCTCCAGCCCTGCTGCCATAACCCGACGGGTATCGACCCGTCGCGCGAGCAGTGGCTCAAGATCATCGACGTGCTGGTCGCCCGCAACGCCATCCCGTTCTTCGACATGGCCTACCAGGGCTTCGGCGATGGGCTGGAAGAGGATGCCTGGGTCGTGCGCGAAGTGGCCAACCGCGGCATCGCCATGCTGGTGGGCAACTCGTTCTCGAAGAACATGTCGCTGTACGGCGAACGCGTGGGCGGACTCTCGGTGGTCTGCCCCACCGCCGACGAGGCCAGCCGCGTGCTGGGCCAGCTCCAGGCCACGGTGCGCAAGAACTACTCCAGCCCCGCGCTGTTCGGCAGCCGGGTGGTCAGCACCCTGCTGAACGACCCTGCGCTGCGCGAGGAATGGAAGGGCGAAGTGGCGCAGATGCGCACGCGCATCCATGCCATGCGCAAGGGCCTGCGCGACCGGCTGCACGCCCTGCGTCCGGACCTGGACGTGGATTACTTCGTCAACCAGCGCGGCATGTTCAGCTACACCGGACTGAACCCGGCGCAGGTCGATCGCCTGCGCGACGAGTTCGGCGTCTACCTGATCCAGTCCGGCCGCATGTGCGTGGCCGGACTGTTCGAGGCCAACCTGGACTACGTGGCCGCGTCCATGGCCAAAGTGCTGGCCTGATCCGGGCCGAAGCGGCATCCGGCTCAATCGAGCCGGATGTTCGCCTTGTCGATCACCTGGCGATACAGGCCACGCTCTTCCTTGACCTGCCCTGCCAACGCCGCGGCATCGACAGCGGGCACGTCGAACCCTCGCTCGTTCAGTTGCCTGACGAAAGCCGGATCGCGCAGGATGTGGTTCAGGTGCGCATCCAGTCTGGCCCTGGCCTGGGTATCCATGCCCGCGGGCGCAAGCAGGCCAACCCAGCTGTCCACCGCCGCCAGTGCCGGATAGCCGCGCCTTATCGCCAATGCCGCGCGATGGCGGCGGCCGCCTCGGCGCCGCTGCGGCAGGCGCCATTCACCAGCGATTGCGCCAGGTAGTCGCCGCAGTAATAGACGCCGCGACGATCGGCGCCCTGCCAGGCCAGGAACCGCGCGACCTTGCGGCCATATCCCGGATAGAAGACGGGCAGCTTGCAAGCGATCCACTGGTTGTATCGGTAGACCAGGCGCCGATCGAAGCCCGGTATGCGGGCGCGTATCTCGGCGCGCAAGAGACGGTCGACATCGTCGGTGCAACCCTGCTCCTGGGCCTCCCGCACGGCTTCCGGCGTCAGCTGGCAGTAGAGGATGGACTTGGCCTCGCCGGCATCGGCGGGCGCCGCCATCTGCTGCCAGGTCGCGATGCGGGTCGACCGGCTGCGCAGCGAGAACTCGAGGGCGGGCGCAAGCTCGCCGCGCAGCGCATAGTGGACGATGCCCAGGCTGTTGTAGCGCACGGCGTCCAGCAGCGCGCGCTCCTCGTCCGATTGCCCGGAAACCAGCTTTCCCGCGTATTGCCCTTGGGTCGCGCAGACGACGATATCCGCCGCGGCCTCGAGTTCGCCGTCGCCCTGGCGATACCTGACGACGGAAGCCGCCGGGGCCGCGCGCATGATGCCGGTCACCCGGGCTCCGTACTCGATGGCGAGCTTCTCCGCCAGCGCGGCGGTCAGCCGTCCCATGCCTCCCCGCGGCACGTGGACCGTATCGCGGCCCAGCAGGCTGGGGGTGGTGCTCAGGTAGAACGAGGCGGAGATGTCCTCCGGATTCCAGCTGCGCGTCCCCCGGAACACGGGCTCGACCAGGCGCTCCAGCACGCGCGGACCGGCCACCTTCCGGATGTAGTCCGCAAGCGTTACGTCGTCGTAGGCCAGCGCCGACGCCGCATGATCGGGATCGGTGCGTCCGCGCAGCCAGGCCAGGTGCAACCCCGAGCGCAGCAGCCCCGCCCGGTCGCGCCACCCCAGTCCGGGCGTGCGCAGTGCCGCGAAGCCCGGCATCAGGTCTACCCGGTATGTCGCGTCTTCCGTGCGGCAATCCGCACCGAGATTCCTGAGCGGGACCAGGGTATCGCGCAGGCCCAGCTCGTCGATCAGGGCCTGCAGTTCACTGCCGAAGGGATAGAGCAGCCGGGCGCCCGTGTTGTACGGGATCGGTCCCGCCCGGCCTTGCGCCACACGCCCGCCGGGCTGGTCGCCCGCCTCGAGCACCTTTACCTGGAAGCCCTGCTGCTGCAGGCGGAAAGCGGCGGTCAGGCCGGCAATGCCGGCGCCCACGACGATGACGGACCGGCTCATTGCGGCTTCCCCACGGTGGCGGGCAGGACCAGTTCCAGCAGGGACGGCCCCGCCGCAGCCAGCGCCCGCTCGAGCGCCGGCAGGACCGTTGGCGTGCTGACGCCCGTGGCCGAAGCCTTGACTCCCGCCCACTTCCGGGGCGTGGGCGTGGCCGGCATGCCCCCCATCGAAGGATTGCCGCCGGACTCGCTGTTCAAGCGCGACCTGCTGGAAAACCGGACGACGTTCGACGTCGCGGCGCACGAACGCGAGGTGGTCGCGGCGGCCCGTCGGCTGGTCGACCGGCATCCCGAGGTCGGCGCCATCGTCAGCGAATGCGCGAACTTCCCGGTCCATTCGGCGGCGGTGGAGGCCGATCTGGGGCTGCCGGTGTTCGACGCCTATACCCTGGTGTCCTGGTTCCACGCGGGGCTGAGGCCCCGCGCCTTCACCGCCGGGGCTTCCAGGGAAGCCTGACCTCGGCCAGCGCGCCGAAGGCCGCCTCGGCCTGCACCTCCAGCTCGCGCAGCCGGGCGGCGATCCATCCCAGCGCGAACCAGGCCTGCGAATGCGCGTCGGCCAGTCCGGCATAGTGCGTACGCGCCACGACCAGGTCGTTGATCTCGCCCAGGATGTCCTGCAGCGCCGCGAGCTTCTTGCGATAGGCGCGCACGCGCCCGGCGCGGTACAGGGGCGCCGACAGGGCAAGCCCGTAGCGCAGGCGCTTGGCCAGCTTGCGCAGCGCATGGCGGCGCTCGTCCTCCAGGCGCATGAAATGCCGTCCCTCGCGGACCAGCCGGCCGTGCCACTTCCGCAGGCGCCGCGTGACGGCGCGAGCCAGGCGGACGGCGCGCGCGGGTTCCGGCGCCACGGCCGGCGGGGGCTCCGGCAGCCCGCCGGCCGGGGGCAAGCGGGTGGCCGGCTCGCGTATCCCCACGTTCCAGGCCAGCAGGCCCAGCAGCCACGACTGGAAATCCACGGACGACGCCAGGGCGGCCGCATCCGTCCCGGCCGCCGGCTGCCACGGCAGGGGCGGCATGCCGGCGTCGACCAGGGCGGACAGGACCTCGCCGCCCATCACGTCCTGGTCGCGGACCCGGCCGAACTCGGCGAAATGCCTGCGCGCGCCGTCCTGCAAGGCAGCCGGAGGCAGCTCCGCATGGCCATCGAGCAGCTTCCAGGCCGAGCGCAGCCGGCGCATGCCGACGCGCAACTGGTGCACGTGCTCGGCGCCGCCCAGCCGAACCCCGGGAGGCGCGTCGGCGGCGGCCAGCGGCGCCGCGTTGCGGGCGATCTGTTCGAAGCATTCGGCGGTCATCGCGGCCAACGCCTCGTCGGGCGTCTCGTCCTGGCCCAGGGCTATCCCCGCAGCCAAGCGCGGCGACCAGAACGCGGCGATCTCCGCCTCCCTGACCTGGGGCCGTTCATCCAGCGGCGCGGCGGCGATGCGGGCCGCGGCGTTGGCCAGCCCGTCGCCGCGCTCGGCCTTGCTGCGCAGGTCCAGCACCAGGCCGTGCCGGGCCAGCCAGCGGCCGGCCACGACGAACAGCGCCTGGGGCCGCCCGGATACCAGCTCGAACTCCAGCTCGCATACCGGCAGCTCCAGCCCCTGCGCCCGGATCGCGCCCTCGTCGTACGCCACTTCCACCGTACCCGCGCGGGTGCGCACGGCGGCCGCCTTGCGCCAGACGTCGGTCTCATAGCGCACCCCCAGCTCGGCACCCAGGCCGGCCAGCACCGCTTCCGCCGGCGTGCCGGCATAGACGGAAAGGTCCAGCGCGCGGCCGGGACTGGGATGGTTCAATTCGACGCGCGACAGGGCATCGGCGCCGGCCATCTTGAAGGTCTGCACCCACCTCCGGCCCTCCTGGCGCAGCCGGATCGCCGCGCGCTGGCGGGCCAGTTGCCTGTCGGGAGTGTCGAAGTACATCGCGCGCAGGCGCGTGCGGGGCGCGGATGACAGGGAAGCGAACTGGCCGGCGACGGCCTTGCGCGCGGCCCAGGGGACGGAAAACTTGAGTTCTTGTTCTACCATCGGAAGCAGATCGGCCGCAGGCATGAAAAGCTGCAATGGTAGCGTTCAGCGGCGCTCCGGATTATGACAATTCATCTTCGGGTAACGAAACGCAGCCGCTGCTCATGGCCCCACGACGAAAGCGTCGCTGAAGAATTGCGCGGGCGGCAGGCCGGCGCGAGCGGTGAACTCGCCGCGCGCCGCCGCGATCATGGCCGGAGAGCCACACGCGTAGACATGCGCCGCGGACAAGTCGGGAAAATCTTCCAGCACGGCATGGTGGACCATCCCGGCCCGGGCACCGCCCAGCACACAGGCCGGTTCATCCGACAGGACCGGAACAAAACGCAGGCCGGCATGGCGGGAGCACCAGGCGGCCACGGTCTCAAGCGCATACAAGTGGCGCTGCGTGCGTCCGCCCCAGTACAGCGACAGGGGCCGCTCGACCTTGCGCTTGAGCATGTCCTCGATGATGGACGCCATGGGCGCGAAGCCTGTGCCCGTCGCTACGAAAACGAGAAGCCCCTGGTGTTCCTCGCGCCAGTGGAAATCGCCGAATGGCAGCTCGACTTCCAGCGACTGCCCGCGCTCCAGCCCCGGCAGCACCGTGCCGGTGAAGTAGCCGCCGGGCACGTGGCGGATGTGCAGGTGCGCCTCGTCGCTGATGCCCGGCGGGTTGGCCATCGAGAACTGCCGCCGCTGGCCGTCCCGCAGCACGACCTGGAGGTATTGACCGGCGCGGAACTTCACCCGTACGCCGGCGGGCAGGCGCAGCCGCAACAGCGTCACGTCGTCGGTCAGGCGATCGACCCTGTGGATCCTGGCCTGGACGCGCTTGCGCGCGGACCGGTCAGCGGGGCGTATCGAGGACGGGCGTATGGTCACGTCGCTCGACGGCATAGCGCGGCAATATAAGATACCCTGCCCGGAGGCTGCGCAGGCGGCCCCCGCCACGGTTACCTCGCCGCTGTCCAGCCCGCCTTCACAATTACCGCACACCCCTTTCCGGCAGGAATACGGCAGTTCGAAGCCAGCTCGTTCGGCGGCATCCAGCAGTGACTCACCCGGTTCGCAGGGAAAGCCATGCGGCGTGCCGGCCACCGTGACATGCCAGGTCATAGCGGAATCGCCAACAATGTGTCGAAGCTGGAGCTATCGCACACGACCCGCCGCTCCACGAACTTGGCGTCGCCCGCCGCATCCAGGCGCAGCACGTCGACGTAGCGGCCGGTCACGAACAGGTCGGTGCGGCCGGTGCGCATGATGCGATAGACGGCAAAGGGCGTCTCGGCGCAAGCCCGCCCTTCTTCCAGTGACAGCAAGGAGGCCGGACCGACCAGGTGGCGATAGCGGTGCCCCTCATAGATGTTGGCTTCCCGGAGGCCGGACACCCGATCGCGCAACATGCCCACCGAATCGGCATAGACGATCCCGCCCACGAATCCTCGGCGATGGTTATCGTCGGACGTGATGGTGTACAGGCATTCCTCTTCGAAGAAATCCGGCCAGCGCTCCAGCTCGTCGCTGTCTATGCACCGGGCATAGGCTGCATTGAGGCGATCGATACGAAGCTGTGCGCACATTCGAGCGTCCAGCCATTGCTTGACATCCGATTGATCCATTTCAGACTCCCATGTGGCGGCGATAGGCTTTCCAGAAACCGCGCACCGACGCTTCGGTGGCACGCGTGTCGGACGATGACGTGCCTTCGCCCCCCATCTCCAGGACAGCCGAGTATTCCCGGGCCGTGCCGACGCCGCGCTGGACGAAACCGCCCACCGCGCCGTCCTCCATGGAGACCAGCCCGGCCGGCCCGACCAGGTTCAGTTGCCGGTGCCGCATGCGCCGCAGCTCGGGCGTGTCATCCGCATAGCCGAGGTAGGTCCAGTTCAGCTCGGTCGCGTCGATGTCCTTGGGCAGCACCTGCCGCACGACCAGGCTGTTGTTGACCTGTCCCAGGACGAAGCCCGGAAACACCGACAGGATCTGCAAGGTGATGCCATCGCCGACCTCGTCCACGTATTCGAGGAAGCTGGGGTCCTGGAGCCGGTAGTGCTCGTTGTCGACCCTCAGTTCCTGGTCCTTGTATTCCGATCCCGCTTCGACGCTCTTGTCGATGATCGAGTAGCTGACATGGCTGCCGCCATCGGGCGAAACGATCAGGCCGCCGCGCTGGGTCAGGCGGTTGATCTCGAACGTGGTCAGGAACAGGTGCAGCAAGCTTGCGTGGTACGAGTCCTTGACGTTCTCGAAATACAGCTTCCAGTTGTTGGGCAGGATCTGCGTGTATCGGCCGATGACCTCCAGCGGCCGGTCGCCCAGCAACCGGCGGATGCGCGCCAGCACATCCTCGCCGATGTATTCGTCTATGGGATCGACGTCGTCGCTCAAGCTGCCGAACACCAGGCCGCAGGTGGTGGCGATGCGCAGCTTGCGCGGCGCATGCCGGCCCGCGTCGAACCCCGCCGGCATGCCTCCCTTGCCGTTCACTCCATGCTGAAAAGCCACGCCCTTGACGTTACCCTGCAGGTCGTAGGCCCAAGCGTGATAGACGCAGGAAAAGCCCTTGGCGTTGCCAGCGTTCTCCAGGGCGATCAGCGCTCCCCGGTGTGCGCACCGGTTCTCGAAGCCATACAGCTCGCCGTCGGCGTCGCGCGTCACCACCACCGGCATGGCGCCCATGAAGGTGGACACATAGTCGCCGGGCGTGGCCAGCTCGGCTTCCAGGCACAGGTAGTTCCAGGTAGCGCCCTCGTAGATGTTTTTCTGCTCCAGTTCGTGCACCGCACGGTTCTGGTACATCTCGAAGGGCACGCGCGCCAGCGTGTCCGGCCAGGCCGGCATGCCGGCCCCGATACGATCCTCGGTAGTTGTTTCCATTTCCAATCCCCGTCGCCGGTCCACGGCCGGCATTCCTCAATCCAGCGTGACGTGGGCGGTTCGGATCACCGCCCCCCACCGCTCGGCTTCCTTGTCGACGAAAGCGGCCATCTCGGCCGGCGTGTCCCCGACTGCGGCCGCCGACAAATCTGCGAATCGTTTCTGCACGTCCGGCATGCGGACGATCTCGGCCACCGCCTGGCTGATCCTGGCGGTGATGGCCGGCGGCGTCCCGGCCGGGGCAGCGAAGGCCACCCAACTGCCGGCCACGACATCGGGCAGTCCCAGCTCGCCAAAGGTCGGCACATCGGGCAACGACGCCACCCGCTTGTCCGCCGCCACGGCGATGATCTTCACGCGCCCCGACTGATGAAAGGCCAGCGACGAGCTGATGTTGTCGAACATCAGGTCCACCTTGCCGCCTATCAGGTCCGTCAGCGCGGGCGCCGTCCCTTTGTAGGGAATATGAAGCAGCTGGGCCCGCAGCTCCATGCTGAACAGGTTGGCGGCCAGATGCGAGGTCGTACCATTGCCCTGCGAGGCATAGGTGAACTTGTCGGGATTCCCCCGGATCTGGCGGAACAAGTCCTGGGGCGGCATGGCGGCCAGCTCGGGCCGCACCACGAGAACCGTGGGCATGGTCGCCGCCACCGAGATGGGCGCGAACCGGCGGGCGTCGTAACCCAGCTTCTTGTACAGGTTGAAGTTGATCGCCATCGGCCCCGGCGGGCTGGCGATCAGGGTATAGCCGTCGGGCTCGGCCCGGGCGAATGCATCCGCGCCAATGTTGCCTCCCGCGCCGGGCCGGTTCTCGACGATGACCGGCTGCGACCACTTCAGGGCGAGCTTCTCGGCCACGATGCGCGGGATCGAATCCGCCGTACCGCCCGCCGGAAAGGGAACGATGATCCGGACCGGCTTGGTCGGGAACGCGTCGCCGCCCTGCCCCCACGCAGACCCCATACAGGTCCATGCCACGATGCCCGCTGCCAGCGGTGCCACGAATTGCTTCACGATTGTCTCCTCGGCGGTTGCGCCACGCCTGTTTCTACGGTCGCCATCGTAATTACTTTTGAACTGAGTGATAATCCACGAATTCGCCCGATCACTTTTTTCATTTCGAGAAAAATGGACACGCTGGACAACATGCGCGCCTTCCTGGCGACCGTCCGAACCGGCAGCTTTTCCGAAGCAGGCCGCCAGTTGGGCGTCTCGCCCTCGGTGATCACCAAACGAGTGGGGCAACTGGAATGGAAGATGCGGGGGCAATTGTTCAACCGCTCCACTCGCAGCGTCACGCTGACCGACCTGGGCGAGCAGTTTCTGCCACGCATCGCAGGCCTGGTGGCGGATTTCGACGACACGCTGGGGGAAATGACGAAGACACGAAGCGGCTTGCTGGGCCGTATTCGCATCAAGATCCCGACCACGCTGGGCGCCCCCTATCTGGCCCGCATCCTGACCGAATTCCAGCAGGCGCATCCGCAGGTCTTGCTGGACGTCGTCATGCTGGATCGGTCGGTCAACCCGGTGGAGGAAGGCTTCGACATCGTGGTCGGCGCCCTGCCTGAGCTGTATGCGAACGTGGACGACGAATGGCTGGCCCCGTACCCCCGCGTGGTCTGCGCGGCGCCGGCTTATCTCGACGCGCGTGGGCACCCGGCCCATCCGCGCGAGCTGACCGACCACGACTGCCTGGTCTTCACGCCTTCGGGCGCGCTATGGCAGTTCGAAAGCGCAGACGGCACGGTGCAGGTGGAGGTACGGTCGCGCTTCACGTCCAACAGCAGCCGCGTGCTGCGCACGTCGGCCATCGCCGGCAACGGCATCACGGTCCTGTCAACGGGCATGGCCGCGCCAGCGCTGGCTCGGGGGCAGTTGCGCACCGTGCTGGACGGCTATCGGCTGCCGGAACTGGCCTTGAAGGCGCTGCTGCCGCGCACCCGCGGCGCCCTGCCCCGGGTCCGGGCGCTGGTTGACTGGCTCAAGCGGCGCCTGGCCGAGAATGGAGACTGGAGCGACGAGGAAAACCTCTGACGCTCCAGGATGATGCTCCGCGCGGTGGCGGGCATGGGATCAAAAACGGGTATTCCGGGTGACCGACCAGCGCGCGGACAACGCCCCCAGCAGGGCCACCCCCACCACGAAGGCCGCCAGCCATTCCCATTGCGGCAGGCGCAACGCGAATTCGGTCCCGTAGCTGCGCGCCAGGTCCGCCAGCGCGGCGTTCAGCGGATCAAGCACCACGGCCACCAGCCCGATCGCGGCCAGCGCCGCCACGCCGCAACTGATCGCGCCCAGGTACAGGAAAGGCCGCCGCACGAAGGATTCGGTGGCGCCCACCAGCCGCGCGACGCCGATCTCCTCGCGCTGGGACAGGGCCTGCATGCGCACGGTATTGAATACCGCCGCCAGCACGGCCACCGCCACCACCAGGGCCAGGAACAGCAGGCTCGCGCGGGCGAAGCGCAGGATGGCCTCCAGCCGCTGCACCCAGGCGCTGTCCACCTGCACCATGTCGACCTTGGTCCAGGTCTTCCACAGGGCCGCCAGCTTGGCCGACCGCTGGGCCAGGTCCTCGCCCTCCAGCGTGACGACGATGGCGTCGGGCAGGGGATTGTCGGGCAGCACCGCCAGGGCCTGGGCGTAGGCCGGGTTGGCCTTGAGCTCGGCCAGCGCGCGGTCGCGGCTGATCACCCGCAGGCCCCGGATCTCGCTGGCGTGGTCGCGCCGGATCCGGTCGGCCACGGCCCCGGTCTCGGCCGGCGTGGCGCTGACCTGCATGAAGACGGTCATCTCGGGGTCGGCCGTCAGGTGGTTGGCCACCGGGCGCAGCGACATCAGGGCCGTGGCCCCCAGCAGCGGAATGGCCAGCGCCAGCGTGATGACGAGGATGTTGGCGATGGACGAGAACGGCTGCGACAGCAGGCGGCGCAGGGTCACGCCCAGCGCATAGCGATGTTGGCGGATCAGGGGACTCATGCCTCGACCTCCCCGCCCAGGCGCGGCGTGCGCTTGCCGCCGTCGGTGACCTTGCCTTCCTTCACCAGCAGCACGCGCGTCGCGTAGTCGGTGATCAGACTTTCGTCGTGCGTGGCCAGGATCGTGGTCACGCCCACGCGGTTGAAGTCGCGGAAGACCTCGACGATGCGGCGGGCGCTCTCGCGGTCCAGGTTGGCGGTGGGTTCGTCGGCGATCAGCAGGCCGGGACGGTTGACGATGGCGCGCGCGATGGCCAGCCGCTGCTGGTCGCCGCCCGACAGTTCCTGCGGCCGCAACCCGTCCTTGCCGGACAGGCCGACCCGCTCGATGGCGGCGTGCGCGCGCTTGGCGGCGGCCGCGCGCGAATGGCCGGTCACCGTCAGGGGCAGCATGACGTTCTCGAAGGCGCTGCGGTCGCTCAGCAGGTGCACGTCCTGCAGGATGGTGCCGATGGCGCGCCGCAGGTAGGGCCGGAACCGGCCGGGCAGCTTGCCGACGTTCTTCCCGTTGACCAGGACCGTGCCCCGGTTGGGGACGTCCAGTCCCGCGATGAGCTTCAGCAGGGTCGACTTGCCCGCCCCGGAAGGGCCGGAGACGAAGACGAATTCACCTTGGGCGATGCCGAAGGTCACATCGGCCAGCGTGTCGATGCCGCGGCCGTAGGATTTGTAGACTTGCTGGAATTCGATCATGAGGTCGAAATAGTAACCTGGGCCGTCCGGAGACGACAGGCCCCGAGGTTTTCATCATACCGAACACATGCTACGGTACGTTTCCCCAAGGAGGCCATGGCCCGCGATGCTTTATAGTCCAGGGCCCCCCGCGCAAGGAACCCGCCATGAAAGCATTGAAATCCTTCCTCGCCGCCGCCCTGATGCTGGGCGCCGCGCATGCCGCCCACGCCGGCCCCACGCTGGACGCCGTCAAGAAGAAAGGCTTCGTGCAGTGCGGCGTGTCGACCGGCGTGGCCGGCTTCAGCAACCCCGACAGCAAGGGCAACTGGACCGGCATCGACGTGGACCTGTGCAAGGCCGTCGCGGCCGCGCTGTTCGGCGACGCCACGAAGTTCAAGCTGACCCCGCTCAATACCCAGCAACGCTTCACCGCGCTGCAATCGGGCGAGGTGGACGTCCTGCCCCGCAACACCTCCATCACGCTGCAGCGCGACGCGGCGCTGGGCCTGACGGGCGTGGGCGTGAACTTCTACGACGGCCAGGGGATCCTGGTATCGAAGAAGCTGGGCGTCAAGAGCGCGAAGGAACTCAACCAGGCGGCCATCTGCCTGCAACCGGGCACCACCACCGAACTGAACCTGGCCGACTGGTTCCGCGCCAACAAGCTGACCTTCAAGCCCGTGGTCATCGACAAGTTCGACGAACTGGTCCGTGCCTTCGCCGCCGGCCGCTGCGACGCCTACACCACCGACATCTCGGCGCTGAACGTGATCCGCACCACCAAGCTGTCCAACCCGGACGACTACGTGGTGCTGCCCGAGATGATCTCGAAAGAGCCGCTGGGGCCCATGGTGCGCCGGGGCGACGAGCAGTGGGCGGCCATCGTCCGGTGGACGCTGAACGCGATGATCGAGGCCGAGGAATACGGCATCACGTCAAGGAACGTCGACGAGATGACCAAGAGCGCCAACCCCAACGTGCAACGCATCCTGGGCGTGACGCCCGGCGCCGGCAAGAACCTGGGCGTGGACGAGAAGTGGGCCTACAACATCGTCAAGCAGGTCGGCAACTACGGCGAGAGCTTCGAACGCAACCTGGGCCAGGGCAGCCCCCTGAAGATGCAGCGCGGCGCCAACGCGCTGTGGACCAAGGGCGGCCTGATGTACGCGCTGCCCATCCGCTGATGCGCGCATGACCCGGTTCAGCTGGAGCAACCCTTCCGTCCGGTCGGCGGTCTACCAGGCCGTCGCCCTGGCCGCCGTCGCCGGGCTGGCCTGGTTCCTGGTCTCGAACACGCTGGCCAACCTGGCCGCCCGCAACATCGCGTCGGGCTTCGGCTTCCTGGGGCGCGAAGCGGGCTTCGCCATCGGCGAGACGCCCATCCGCTACGATCCGCAGGACACCTATGCGCGCGCCATCCTGGTCGGCCTGCTGAACACGCTGCGCGTGGCGACGGCCGGCATCGTGCTGGCGACGATCCTGGGCACGGTAGTGGGCATTGCCCGCCTGTCGCGCAACTGGCTGGTGGCGCGGCTGGCATCGGTGTACGTCGAACTGATGCGCAACACGCCGCTGCTGCTGCAACTCTTCCTGTGGTATGCGCTGATCACCGAGACCCTGCCTCCGGCCCGCCAGGCACTGGAGCTGCTGCCCGGCGTGTTCCTGTCCAACCGCGGCATCAAGCTGCCGCTGCCCGCCGACCACCTGGGCTTCGACCTGGCCGCGGCGGGATTCGGCCTGGCGGTCGTGCTGTCGCTGGCGCTGGCCCACTGGATGCGCAAGCGCCAGCAGCACAGCGGAGACGTGCGCCCCATTGCCCACTGGGTCGTCGCGCTGCTGGTCGGACTGCCGCTGGCCGGGTGGCTGGCGGGCGGCGCGCCCGTGCAGTTCGACGTGCCCCGCCTGCAGGGATTCGGCTTCATCGGCGGCGCCACGCTTACCCCCGAGTTCACGGCGCTGCTGTTCGGGCTGGTCATTTACACGGCGGCGTTCATCGCCGAAGTGGTGCGCGCCGGCATCCAGTCCGTGAACCGCGGCCAGTGGGAAGCCGCCGAGTCCCTGGGCCTGCGGCGCAGCAAGGTCCTGCGGCTGGTCGTGCTGCCCCAGGCGCTGCGGGTCATCATCCCGCCGGTCACCAGCCAGTACCTGAACCTGACCAAGAACAGCTCGCTGGCCGTCGCCATCGGCTATCCGGACATCGTCTCCATCGCCAACACGACGTTGAACCAGACCGGCCAGGCGATCGAGGGCGTGCTGATCATCATGGCGGTGTACCTGGCGGTCAGCCTGACGATCTCGGTGCTGATGAATCTGTACAACCGCCGTATGGCGCTGGTGGAACGCTAATGGAGGCGGCGTCCCTCATCGACGATGACTCTGCTCCAGGGCGCCGCGGATCCGGCTCCGCCGGTCCGCCAGCGCCGCCCCCTGGGGGGCGCGCGAAGCGCGTAGGGGGAGGCCTCTTCTCGTCTCCGTTGAACGTCGTACTGACGCTGCTGGTGGCCTGGCTGCTGCTGATGATCGTGCCGGCGCTGGTGGAATGGGGACTGATACGCGCGACCTTCGTGGCCTCGTCGGCGCAGGAATGCCGCGAGGCCGGCGGCGCGTGCTGGGCCTTCATCGCCGAGAAGCACCGGCTGATCCTGTTCGGCCTGTATCCCTACGACGAACAATGGCGCCCGCTGCTGGCCAGCGCGCTGCTGATCGGCGCCGTCGTGGCCAGTTGCCTGCGCCGCTTCTGGAACCGCTGGCTGGCGCTGGTCTGGGTCGTCGCGCTGACGGCCACCGGCATCCTGATGTGGGGTGGCGTGCTGGGCCTGCAATACGTCGAGAACACGCTCTGGGGCGGCCTGCCGCTGACGCTGATCCTGGCCACCTTCGGCATGGGCCTGGCCTTTCCACTGGGCGTGCTGCTGGCGCTGGGGCGCCGCTCGCGCCTGCCCGCGATCAAGGCCCTGTGCGTGGTCTACATCGAACTGATACGCGGCGTGCCGCTGATCAGCCTGCTGTTCATGTCCTCGGTCATGCTGCCGCTGTTCCTGCCCGAGGGCATGAGCATAGACAAGCTGCTCCGCGCGCAGATCGCCATCATCCTGTTCGCCGCCGCCTACCTGGCCGAACTGGTGCGGGGCGGCCTGCAGGCCATCCCCAAGGGCCAGTACGAGGGCGCCGACTCGATCGGCCTGGGCTACTGGCAGCAGATGCGCCTGATCGTGCTGCCGCAGGCGCTCAAGACCATCATCGCGCCGCTGGTCAGCATGTTCATCCTGGTGTTCAAGGACACCTCGCTGGTGGTGATCATCGGCATCTTCGACCTTACCCAATCGGCCAAGGCCTCGCTGGCCGATGCCGCCTGGCCGGGTTTCTCGGTCGAGGCCTACCTGTTCATCGCCGCCATCTACTTCGTATTCTGCTTCGCGATGTCGCGCTACAGCCAATCGCTGGAGAAGCGCCTGCGCACGGACCGGGAACGATGAGCTCCCGTCCCGCCCGGACGCAAGCCCCCGACAGGAAAACCGCCATGTCCTCATCCACGCAGCCGATCATACAAATGGAAGGCGTCAGCAAATGGTTCGGCAAGTACCAGGTGCTGCGCGACATCGACCTTGCGGTGGAGCGCGGCGAACGCATCGTCATCTGCGGCCCGTCCGGATCCGGCAAGTCCACGCTGATCCGCTGCATCAACCGCCTGGAGGAACACCAGCAGGGCCGCATCGCCGTGGGCGGCATAGAACTGACCAGCGACCTGAAGGACATCGAGGCGATCCGGCGGGAAGTCGGGATGGTGTTCCAGCATTTCAACCTCTTCCCGCACCTGACCGTTCTGCAGAACCTGACGCTGGGCCCGATATGGGTGCTCAAGCAGCCCAAGGCGCAGGCCGAGGCCGCCGCCATGCAGTACCTAGAACGGGTGCGCATTCCGGAGCAGGCGCACAAGTACCCGGGACAGCTCTCGGGCGGGCAGCAGCAGCGGGTCGCCATCGCGCGATCGCTGTGCATGTCGCCCAAGATCATCCTGTTCGACGAACCGACCTCCGCGCTCGATCCGGAGATGGTCAAGGAAGTGCTGGACGTGATGACCTCGCTGGCCGAGACCGGCATTACCATGCTGTGCGTGACGCACGAAATGGGCTTCGCCAGGCAGGTCGCGGACCGCGTGATCTTCATGGACCAGGGCCAGATCGTCGAACAGAACACCCCCGAGGCCTTCTTCTCGAATCCGCAGAACGAGCGCACCCGGCTGTTCCTGAGCCAGATCCTGCACTGAGCGGATCCGGCGGCGGCGCCATGAACCCGAAACGCCCAATTATTACGATTGAGCAAGCCAACCGGGGATGAGCACCCCGAGGCATTAAAATCCGGAACTCATGGACCTCAAACTCTTCGAAGACCTCATCGCGCTCGCCCGCACGCAAAGCTTCGTGCGCGCCGCTGAAATGCGGCACGTCACCCATCCCGCCTTCGGCCGCCGCATCCGCGCGCTGGAGGTCTGGGCCGGAGCGCCGCTGGTGGAACGCAATCGCACGCCGGTCCAGCTCACCCCCGAGGGCGAGGTCATGCTCAAGACCGCGGAACGCACGGTCGAAAGCGTCGCCAACGCCCGCTCGCAAATCCAGCGCCACGGTACCAATCAGGGCATGAGCCTGCGCATAGGCACGGGCCGCACGCTGGCCCGCACCCTGGTGGCCGACTGGCTGGCCCGCATCACCCACATGCCGCGCAGCCCGCTGCGGGGCAAGGCGCAGATCGACATCATCACGGGCGCGACTTCCGACCTTGCCGCCATGCTTGAACAGAGCAAGGTCGACATGCTGTGCTGCTACGAGCACCGCGCGCTGTCGGTGCCGCTGAACGGCCACCGCTATCGCCACCTGACGCTGTCCACGGAGAAGCTGGTCCCCGTCAGCGTGGCCGATGCGCAAGGCAAGCCCCGCTACAGCCTGATCGGCGCCAGCCAGGCCACGCCGCTGATCGCCTACGGCATCGGCCTGTCCATGGAACGGCTGCTGAGCGAGCATTTCGAGCGCAATCCGCTGGCGGGCATGAACGTGTTCCTGCGCTGCGACTCGGCCGACGCCGTCTACGAATTCGTCAAGAAGGGCCTGGGCGTCGCGTGGCTGCCCTGGTCCATGGTGGCGGCGGACTGCCAGCGCCGCAACATGGTGGTCCTGGGCGGCCGCAGCGACGAAGTCCCGTTCGAGGTCCGGCTGTACCGGCCCCGCGCGCGCCAGGCCGACGTGGTCGAGGCGGTCTGGGCAGCGACGGAATTCGCCCGCTGATCCGTACCGCGGGAAGCCCCGCCCGCTTCCCGCACCACCCTGGGGCGCCAAGCGTTTCGTATATCCGCCACCTCCGCACCTTCCTGGGGCAAACCCTGGTGCGGGGCCGAATCCGCACATACATGTGCCTGATTCGCACCTTTGCATCCATGCCGTGCGCAAGGATGGCAGCACGATAACTGCTCTGTACGGGGCCTCACCATGAACCAGCCTACCCTTACGCGCCGCGCCCTCATGCTGGCGCTCGCCGCCTGCGCCGGCGCCGCCGCCGTCCCGGCCCATGCGCAAGACGACTATCCCGCCCGCCCCATCACCCTGGTAGTGGGCTACCCGGCCGGCGGCAGCACCGACCTGACCGCCCGCCTGTTCGGCGAGGCGCTGTCCAAGCGCATCGGCGAACGCGTCATCGTCGAGAACGTGGGTGGCGCCGGCGGCGTGATCGGCGCCCAGCGCGTGGCCAAGGCCCGCGCCGACGGCTACACGCTACTGCTGGGCGCATCCAACGAGATGGCCATCGCCAGCCTCATCAACAAGGCGGTCAAGTACGATGGCCTGAAGGATTTCACGCCCATCGGCATGATCAGCACCCAGCCCATGGTGCTGGTGGCCTCGGCCAACTCCCCCATCAAGAACATCTCCGAGTTCCTGGCCCAGGCCCGCGCCAATCCCGGCAAGTTCAGCTTCGGCACCTCGGGCGTCGGCACCGCGCTGCACCTGTCGGCCGAGAGCCTGAAGGAAGCGGGCGGCCTGCAGCTGGTGCACGTACCCTATCGCGGCGTCGCGCCGCTGGCCAGCGACATCATGGGCGGCCAACTGCAATTCGGCGTGTTCGTGCTGTCCAGCGCGCTGGCCAACATCCGGGCCGGCAAGCTCGTGCCCATCGGCCTGATGCAGGCCTCGCGCGCGCCGCTCGCGCCCGAGATCCCCACCTTCGCCGAAGCCGGCCTGAAGGACGTCAACATGGACATCTGGTTCGGTCTGTACGGCCCCGCCAACGTACCCGCGCCCGTGGTCGCGAAGCTGCGCGCCGCGCTGGACGACGTCCTGAAGATGCCGGAGTTCCGCAGCAAGATGCAGGAATCGGGATCCACCGTGGCCGCCCCGGGCGTCGACCTGGCCCAGTTCCAGCGCAAGGAGACCGAGAAGTACAAGCGCATCGTCGAGTTCGCCAAGATCGAGGAATGAAGATGGCGACTCACGATTTCCTGCTGCCCGTGCCCGACCTGTCCGCCGTCCGTGCCGGCAACACCGGCGTCGAAGGCGTCTGGCACTTCGACTCGGGCACGCCCGGCCGCCATGTGCTGGTCACCTCGCTGGTACACGGCAACGAGCTGTGTGGCGCCTGGGCGGTCAAGACCGCGCTGGAATCCGGCCTGCGGCCCCGGCGCGGCAAGCTGACGCTGGCGTTCTGCAACCTGGCCGCGTTCGATACCTTCGATGCCGCCCGACACGACGCCTCGCGCTATCTGGACGAGGACCTGAACCGGGTCTGGAGCGACGACAAGCTCGCCGCCCCTACTACCCGCGAGCGCGCGCGCGCCGCCGCGCTGCTGCCCTGGGTGCGGCAAGCCGACTGGCTGCTGGACCTGCATTCGATGCACGAACCTTGCGCCCCGCTGCTGCTGACCGGAATGCAGCCGCGCAACCTGGACCTGGCCCGCGAACTCGGCGCGCCGCGCCACATCATCGTCGACGCCGGACACAAGGACGGCGTGCGCATGCGCGACTACGGACGCTTCGGCCAGATGACCGACAACGGCACGCGCTCGCTGCTGATCGAGTGCGGCTACCATGGCGCGATCGAAAGCCGGACCGTGGCGCTGGACCAGGTGGCGCGCTTCCTGCGCGCCTCGGGCATCGTCGACGAGCACGACATTCCCGCCGAATGGATGGTCCCCACGCCGGACGCCCAGCAGGCGATCGAGGTCACGCAGCCGGTGGTCGCGCGCAGCATGGATTTCCGGTTCGCCCAGCCCTGGCAGGGACTGGAGGAGCTGGAGCGCGCCGGTACCGTCATCGGCTGGCAGGACGGCGAGCCCGTGACGACGCCGTACGACCATTGCACGCTGGTCATGCCTTCGCTGCGGCAGCTCGTGCCCGGCGTAACCGTGGTCAGGCTGGCGCGGCGGGTCGCCTGAGGTTCCGGGCCCGGTCATTCCCGGGCCCTTTCTGCTAACTATTTAGTCAATATAAACAAAAACAAATCGACAATCCATCAATTTTTTAGTTGAAATAACCATCTACTGTTTTCAATATATTGACTATTTAGTCAACTAAAACTATCGTGCGGCTGGACGATGGCCGTCGCGCGCCATCGCCCTCCATTCCCTTCCAGAGGAACCCACGATGGCCACCGCACGCCACCCACGACCACCCGAACTCGAGCACGCTTCGCTCGAAGACATCGCCGCCCGCTACGTCGGCCGATTCCGCGACAAGACCCCCGACTGGGCCGCCTTCGAAGACGCAAAAATCGAAGGCTTCAAGCGCGCCCAGCACCGCTTCATCGGCGCCGGCGGCTCCGGCAAGCACGACGACGCCTCCGCCATCCCCGCCCGCGGATTCACCCTGAGCATCATGTACGTCGAGCCCGGACAGGGAAACGCCGCCCACACCCACGAGGTCGAGGAAGTCTTCTTCGTGCTCCAGGGTTTCCTGGACGTCTTCTTCGAAGACGAAGCCGGCAACAAGGCCTGGCGCCGCCTGGCGCCCTGGGAATGCGCCGCCTGCCCGCCCGGCGTCATCCACGGCTACGAAAACCGCAGCCTCGAACCCGTCTATTTCCAGGTCATGCTCGGCCGCGCTCAACCCGAACTCATGGGATACGCCAGCGACGACCTCTTCCAGAAACGCGACGGACACCTCAAATCCATCCCCCGCGGTTGACCCGCCCCGCGCCCATGCCGGGCGTAGCGATGCTCGCGCGGCGCCCCATTTGCAGGAGTACACGCTGTGAATCGAATGAAACTGGCATTCGTCTGCGCGACCGTTGCACTGGCGGCCCCGGCCGCCGCCGACACCTATCCCGCCAAGCCCGTTCGAATCGTCGTTACCGCGCCGCCTGGCGCCACCTCCGACATGCTGGCCCGCATCATGGCCGAACAACTGGGCAAGGCGTTGAAAGTCGCGTTCGTCGTCGAGAACCGTCCAGGCGCCGGCGGCAACATCGCCGGCGAACACGTCGCCAAGTCGTCGCCCGACGGCTACACGCTGCTGCTGGCCTCGGTCAGCTCGCACGCCATCAATCCATCGCTGTACACGAAGATGCCCTACGATCCGGTCAAGGATTTCGCGCCCATCATCGTGCTGGCCTCGAACCCGAACGCGCTCGTGGTCTCTCCAGCCTCCGGCATCAAGTCCGTTGCCGACCTGGTCAAGGCCGCCCGCGCCAAGCCCGGCGAACTCAGCTTCAGCTCCGGCGGCAACGGGACCTCGCAGCACCTGGCGGGCGAACTCTTCAAGTCCATGACCGGCGTGCAGTTGATGCACGTTCCCTATAAAGGCTCGTCGGAAGCGTTGACGGCGGTCATGCGCAACGAGACCACCCTGATGTTCCCCAACATCCCCAACGCGCTCGCACTGGCCAAGAACGGCAACGTCAACCTGCTCGCGGTCACGACCCGCAACCGGCTGTCATGGCTGCCCGACGTTCCCACGCTGAATGAAAGCGGCCTGCCCGGCTTCGAGGCCGTGGCCTGGTTCGGACTGGTCGCGCCCGCCGGCGCGCCTCGTTCCGTGGTCGACACCATCAACGCCGAATCGGCCAAGGTGCTGGCGCGGCCGGACGTGCAGCAGCAGCTGATCGGCCAGGGCTTCGACATCATGGGCGGCAGTCCGGAAGCGTTCCAGGCATTCCTGAAGGCCGAGATCGAGAAGTGGCGCGTGGTCGTCAAGCAGTCCGGCGCGACCGTCAACTAGCCGGAGGGACGGCCCATCCCCCACGGCACGCGCCGCGGGGGATGGGCCGCGCTACAGCGGCCGGATGCCGATGAAGCGCAACTGCGACAGCTCGTCTATCGCGTAGCGCACGCCTTCGCGGCCGAAGCCCGACTGCTTGGCGCCGCCGAAGGGGTACATGTCCAGCCGGAAGCGGCTGGCCTCGTTGATCCACAGGGATCCCACCTCGAAGCCGTCGGCGAACAGGAAGGCATTGCCCAGGCCGCGGGTGAACACGGCCCCCTGCAGGCCGAACGGCGAATCGTTCGCCAGCTCCAGCGCCTCGTGCGCATCGGCGGCGCGCTGCACGACGGCCAGCGGACCGAAGGCCTCGTCCGCCCAGATGGGGCTGTCGGCGGGCGCATCGACCAGGATGCCGGGGCTGACGCGGCAGCCGTCCTGCTTCGGCTCCAGGGCATATCGGGCACCCCGCTCCACCGACCGGCGCGCCATGGCCATGACGCGATCGGCGGCCGCGCGCGAAACCATGGGGCCGACGTCGGTAGTCTCGTCATCCGCGCCGCCGACGCGCAAGGCGCGGGCCGCCTCCACGAACAGCGGCAGGAAGGCGTCGTATGCCGGCGCCTCCACGATCACCCGCTGCGCGGACACGCACTGCTGGCCGCTCGCCTCGAAGGCGGCGGCGGCGATGCGGCGGGCGGCATCGGCCAGGTCCGCGTCGGCCAACACCACGTTGGCGGCGTTCGAGCCCAGTTCCGCCACGAACTTCTTGGCGCCGGCCGCGCGCGCCAGCGCGTCGCCGGCCGCCGTGCCGCCCGTGAACGTCACGACCCGGACCCGCGCGTCCCGCACGAGGGCCTGCGCCGGGGACCGGTCGCCACACACCACGTTGAACAGGCCCGGCGCCAGCCCGGCCTCCACGAACAGCGCGGCAATGGCCAACGCGGCGCGCGTGCCGGCCGGATGCGGCTTGACCACGACGGCGTTGCCCGCCGCCAGGGCCGGCGCCACCTTCTGCACCAGCAGGTTGACCGGCGCATTGAACGGGGTGATCGCGGCCACGACACCGTACGGCACGCGCCGTACCAGGCCATGCCGCCCCACGCCCGCCGCGACGGCGTCCACCGGCAGCATCTCGCCGGTCAGGGTCTGGAGCTGCACCGCGCAGGCCCGAAGGAACTGGACGCCGCGAACGACCTCCACGCGCGCCACCCGGACAGGCTTGCCGACGTCGCTGACCAGCAGGTCCGCCACGGCGTCCACCCGCGTCCCCAGCAGATCGGCGGCCTTGTTCAGCAAGGCCGCCCGCTCCACCACCGGCGCCGCCGCGTGGCGGCGGAACGCGGCCAGGGCGGAGGCGACCGCCTGCGCGCACAGTTCGTTGGAGGCCTCGGCCAGGTGGATGCGGCGGTCGGCGTACTGGGGCGATTCCAGCGTGATCGTCGTCCCGGGGCCGGGCACGGACTGGCCATCGATGAAGCTGTGCAGGATATCCAAGGCAGGCTCGCTCGCAAGATCAGGAAAGAAGAGGTCGGATTTCATTCTACGTTTTGTTTGACTATTTAGTCAATTTAAAGAAAAAAGAACGGAAATCCCGGAGCCGCGCAGCCGGCCGGCGCGAGGGACGCGATTCCCGCTGCATGTACACTTGCACGGCCCCCTAGCATCCAGGCCCTCATGTCCGCCATGACTCCAAAAAAAGCAGACACCACCGTTCCCGAGACACCCCGGCGCCGAACCGGCGGCCCGCGCGAAAGCGCCGCCCGCACCCGCCTGTCCATCATCGAGGCCTCCATCCAGGAGTTCTCGCAGAAGGGCTTCGAAGGCGCGCGCGTGGACGAGATCGCGCTGCGTGCGGGCGTGAACAAGAACCTGCTCTACCACCATTTCGGCAACAAGGACGGCCTGTTCGTCGCGGTGCTGACCCATACCTACGAGAACATCCGTAGCCGGCAGCAGGACATCCAGCTGCGCACCGTGAATCCCGAGGCGGGCATGCGCCGCCTGGTCATCTCCACCGGCAAGATCTGGGTCCAGTTCCCCGAGTTCCAGCGCCTGCTGATGAGCGAGAACCTGGCCGGCGGCAGGCACGTCGCCAGCGACGCGGCCATCTCGGACCTGTACAACCCGCTGCTGGACACGATCGAACAACTGCTGGCCCGCGGCCGCGAGGCGGGCGTCTTCCGCGACGACATCGACCCCATCGATCTCTATATCTCCGTGACGTCGCTGACCGCCCACTACGTCAACAACCAGCACACCTTCGAGGCCATCTTCCGGCAGAAACTGATGACGCCGCAGCGGGTCCGGCAGCGCCTGGAACACGCCGCGGACATGGTGATCCGGTACCTGAAGAAGGATTGAACGGCGTTGCGCCGGAGCGGATTTCCGGCGCTTAACATTGACCATTTAGTCAATTTACCCTATCGTGTGGTCGTACGATGGCCGTCGCGCGCCATCGCCCTCCATTCCCTTCCAGAGGAACCCACGATGGCCACCGCACGCCACCCACGACCACCCGAACTCGAGCACGCTTCGCTCGAAGACATCGCCGCCCGCTACGTCGGCCGATTCCGCGACAAGACCCCCGACTGGGCCGCCTTCGAAGACGCAAAAATCGAAGGCTTCAAGCGCGCCCAGCACCGCTTCATCGGCGCCGGCGGCTCCGGCAAGCACGACGACGCCTCCGCCATCCCCGCCCGCGGATTCACCCTGAGCATCATGTACGTCGAGCCCGGACAGGGAAACGCCGCCCACACCCACGAGGTCGAGGAAGTCTTCTTCGTGCTCCAGGGTTTCCTGGACGTCTTCTTCGAAGACGAAGCCGGCAACAAGGCCTGGCGCCGCCTGGCGCCCTGGGAATGCGCCGCCTGCCCGCCCGGCGTCATCCACGGCTACGAAAACCGCAGCCTCGAACCCGTCTATTTCCAGGTCATGCTCGGCCGCGCTCAACCCGAACTCATGGGATACGCCAGCGACGACCTCTTCCAGAA